>Ga0255148_1000140_pt1 | contig 29585 bp, 32 predicted proteins | sample Atl_Miss_RepB_8h_FD_183024 | JGI IMG/M metagenome (GOLD analysis project Ga0255148, IMG submission 183024) | Freshwater microbial communities from Altamaha River, Georgia, United States - Atl_Miss_RepB_8h | ecosystem: Environmental > Aquatic > Freshwater > River | place: USA: Georgia | collected...
GTCGCGGGGGTGGGGGGGGCGGGGGGGCGGGCGGGGGGGGGGGGGGGGGGGGTGGGGGGGGGGGGGGGGGGGGGTGGGCGCATGGCCACGAGCGTGCCAGGGGGGCGTCTGAGCCTCTACCTATCTCCCCCATACACACGCTTCCCCTTCCAAAACCCAGTGGGAACCCAGTCGGTACCCAGTGGGGTACCCAACCCTAACCCAGGGCTAACCCAGAGAAAACCGGATCGAAAGCTAACCGAGAACCAATAACCAATAAAAGTAAAAGGTAGAGTAGACGCCACGGGGTGGCGGGGGGTAGGTGGACATTTGGGTGGGGAGGGGGGAGGTCTTCGGGACTCCTGCCGGTTTTTGCTAATTCCAACAAGACCCCTTGTAATTCCGGATCGTGAAGCTATAGTCCGGGCCAGGATGGAAGAAGTCTCCTCCAGCGGCTGGTGAGGCATAACCACCGCAGTCAGGGGCTTCTCTCTCGCTCGTGTCTCCTCAAAGGGGCTGACCTGACCGGCTGGCCCACGACACGGGCCAACTCAATGAACTGCTATGGCAACCAAGAAACAATCCCGTGAAGAACAGTTGAGCGTACGTCGCCAACAGATCCGGGATGAGCACGCCACTGCGGTTCGCGAAAAGATTCAGGTCACGCAGATCGTTGAGCGTTTGCAGAAGTTTGCGCTCGGCGATTCCAGGACGAAGGTTACGTCGGCTCAGTTGAAGGCGATGGAAATGCTCCTGGACAAGACGGTTCCAAACCTCGCGTCGGTGAAGCATGAGGTCGACGCGAAGCAGGTGACATTCCTCATCGACACGAGCGTTCCCGATGGCCCAGCAAACAATTCAGTACCGGCCTCCGGGTAAGGTAGCCGCCGCCTTCCATAATTCGACCGCCTTCGTTCGCGGCATCAAGGGCCCAGTAGGGTCGGGCAAGTCTTCGACTTGCTGTATGGAGATCATCAAGCACAGCCTGAAACAGACTCCCCACAACGGCTGGAGGAAAGCACGCTGGGCGGTGATCCGGAATACCTACCCGGAATTGAAGTCCACCACGATCAAGACCTGGTCGCACTGGATGGACGAGGAGCTCGCGCCGATCAAGTGGGACGCCCCGATTACCTGCACCTTGAAGATCAAGGACTGCGGGGATGGGAACGGGTTGGATCTCGAGGTCATCTTCATCGCGTTGGATAAAGCCAGTGAGACTGGCAAGCTCCGGTCGCTCGAACTGACAGGAGCGTGGATCAATGAAGCATCGGAAGTGCCCCGTGAAGTGTTTGACATGGTCACACAACGTGTCGGGCGCTTCCCGGCTAAGAGTCACGGCGGTGGCCCTGTCCACCCGTGCATCATCCTCGACACGAACCCGCCTGACGACGACCACTGGTATTACAAGATTGCTGAAGAGGACACCCCCGAAGGATGGGAGTTTTTTGACCAACCAGGTGGTCTCATTCGTATTCAAGAGGGCGATGACGTTCGGTATGAGCCGAATCCAGAAGCGGAGAATGTCTTCAACCTTCCGCAAGGCTATGAGTACTACCTGAAGATGGTGGGTGGTAAGACCGAGGACTGGATCAAGATCTTCGTCCTTGGGCAGTACGGAACCACCGCTGACGGTAAGCCGGTCTACCCGGAGTACAACGACAAGATCCACTGCGCCGACAACGAGCTCGAGGTCAACCGTGGAGCCCCGATCTATCTGGGCTGGGACTTCGGGCTGACGCCAGCGTGCATTGTTGGACAGATCACACCCAAGGGTCAGATGGTGATCCTTGAAGAGTTCGTCGCCGAGGACATGGGCATTCGCCAGTTCGCGGCGGAGGTGGTCAAGCCCGCCCTGATGAACAAGTACCACGGTTGCAGAATCATTAGCCGTGGCGACCCCGCTGGGGTCAACAGATCACAAGTCGACGAGCGAACCTGTTACCAGGAGCTCCTCGAGGTGGGCATTGCCAGCGAGCCCGCCGACACCAATGACTTCATCCCCCGCCGAGAGTCTGTCGCGTTCTTCTTGAACAAGATGGCTGGCGGGGAACCCGGATTCCTCCTGTCACCCAACTGCCGCCAACTCCGCAAGGGGTTCATCGGCGGATACCGCTACGAGCGGTTGAAGGTCGCAGGGGAGAGATACCGGGATCGCCCGGTCAAAGACCGGTTCAGCCACCCGCACGATGCGCTTCAGTATCTCTGTCTCGCGGCGCGGGAGGGAGGAAGAAACGTGCGAGCACGATCAGTAGGTAGAGCGTCCGCCAAAGCGTGGACGTAAGGAAGTAATCCATGACCCAGGTATATCAGGCCATTGCACCCGTCTCCGCAGACGTCAGTGCCGCACAGCCGGAAGGCGTGGACAACTCCGACCTGATTGCCTCTGGAATTTCCGGTCACATCACGAATTGCTGGAACAAAGCCAAGTTCCAGAAGCAACGCATCACTGAGCGCCTCCTCGCTTGTGAGCGCCAGCGCCGTGGGGAGTACGACCCCGACAAAGCGCAGGAGATTGCACAGACCGGCGGCTCCGACATCTACATGATGATTACGGACGTCAAGTGCAACGGCGCGAAGGCGTGGATTCAGGACGTCATGTTCCAGGACGACCGTGGCTTCGACCTGTCGCCAAGCCAGGAGCCGCAGATCCCGCCCGAGGTCAAGATGTCCATCATCGACTTCGTGCGCCAGGAGGCGATGGAGTTCTTGGCTCAAGGCCAACAGATGCACCCGGACGCTTTCCGGGAACGCCTCGAGGAAGTCCACGACACGATTCTGTTGCGTATCCGCGACGAAGCCAAAGAGTGCGCCGAGCGCATGGGCGGCGTCATCCAGGATCAGATGCAAGAGGGTGGCTACAAGCGGGCGATGGAAGACTTCATCGACGACTTCGTCACCTACCCGACCGCGATCCTGAAAGGGCCCACCGTCCGGAAGAAGAAGAAGCTGACCTGGGGCCCGAACTTCGTGCCCATCGTCACCAACGACTTCTTCCGCGAGGTGGAGCGCGTCTCCCCCTACGACATCTACCCGAGCCCCAACAGTTCCGGCGTCGATGACGGCTTCCTGATCCAGCGCCACCGCCTGACCTCCAAGGACTTGGAGTCCATGAAGGGTGTGCCCGGATACAGCGACGGCGACATCGACCAGGTGCTCGTCCGCTACGGGAACAGCGGCTTCCGTCTGTTCGAGTACGGCGACCAGCAACGCGACAACCTCGAGGGCAAGTACTACAGCCGCCTGTACCAGGACGGCCTGATCGAGGCGCTCGAGTTCTGGGGCCCGGTGATGGGCGATATGCTCATCCAGTGGGGCATGAAGGACGTTGACCCGACCAAGGTGTACGAAGTCAACGCTTGGCAGATCGGCTCCTACGTCATCAAGTGCGTCATCAACCCTGACCCGTTGGGTCGCCGCCCCTACGAGATCGCGCAGTGGCGCAAGATCCCCGGCGCGTTCTGGGGCACGGCTCTGCCCGAGGTGATGCGCGACGTCCAGGTCATGTGCAACGCCGCCGCTCGTGCGCTGGCGAACAACATGGGCATTGCGTCTGGCCCGCAGGTTGACGTCGCCGTTGACCGCCTCGCCGATGGCGAGGAGCTCACGCAGATGTACCCGTGGAAGATCTGGCAGACCACCTCGGACAAGACCGGTGGCAACCAGCCAGCCATCCGCTTCTTCATGCCTGAAATGAAGGCGGCGGAGCTGATGGGCATCTACAACCAGTTCGTCCGTCAGGCCGACGAAGTGACCGGCATCCCGAACTATGTGTATGGCGCGGGTGGCGGTGGCTCCGGCGCAGGGCGCACGGCGTCCGGTCTGTCCATGCTGATGGACAACGCCGCCAAGGGCATCAAGGCCGCGATCCTGTCCGTCGACCATGTGGTCACGATGGTGGTCAACCGCTTCTACGTCCACAACATGATGTACAACCCCGACCCGTACATCAAAGGCGACTTCAAGATTGTGGCGCGTGGAGCGATGGGTCTGGTTCACAAGGAACAGATCAACGTCCGCCGCAACGAATTCCTGGCGGCTACCTCGAACCCGGTGGATCTCCAGATCCTGGGCCCCGAGGGTCGCGCCTACCTGTTGCGCGAAATGGCGAAGGGTCTCCAGATGGACACCGACAAGCTGGTGCCCACCGTGGACATGATGAAGTTCAAGCAGGAACAGATTCAACAGGCCATGCAAGCGCAACAGATGCAACAGCAACAGTTGCCCGCACCAGCCGAAGCCGGTGTCGGTGGCGACTCCGCACCACCGCCCGCTGACATGAACACCGTCCAACCACAGCAAGGAATCGCATGATGAAGAAGCCCATGAAGCCCATGAAGGGAATGATCCCCGCCGGTTACGCCGACGGTGGCAAGGTCAAGCCGTTCACCGGCAAGGACACCAAGGCCGAGGAAATGGCCGAGGCCAAGCAAGTGCGCTCCGGCAAAGTTTCTCCCAAGCAGTACGTCCGCAAGGAAATGGCTGAGGAGAAGAAAGAGGGCGAGAAGTCCAATCCCAAGGAGCTCATGGCCAAGGGCAAGGCGCTCGCCAGCGGCAAGCTGTCGGCTGAGAAGTATGGCTCGATGGCCAAGATGGCCGACGGCGGAATGGTGGGCAACTGCAACACCTACGGCGTTGCTGTCCGCATGAACGCAAAGAAGTGAGGCAACACATGGAACAGCTTTCGCCCAACGACATTCAAGAGTGGCAACGTGCTGACAACAGCAAGGGCGGTAAGCCCGAGGCCGCTCCCTATCAAGTTGATCCCAAGACCGTCACCGGCCCGAAGGATCAGATGAACAGCAAGATCGCCACGCCGACCCACCCGAAAGGCGGCATGGTTTGCTGAAGAAACCATCACACGAGGTTTTAGTTGCCCTGTCATCGCTACAGGGCAACTTGCAATTCGAGACCATCCGAACCTGGCTCGAGGAATCCCTGCAAGACCTGTATCGCGACTCCTGCAACACCAAGGACGAAACTCTGTCCAGGTGGCAACAGGGAGCCGCACAGGCTGTTGGCGACTTCCTCGATAAAGCCAAGGACTCCGGAGAAGCTCTCCGCAGATCGCGGTAACAGGCCGTCGGTCTGTTAGCGGCGTTCTGCCGCAAAAGGGGCTGGCCCTTTAACCAGCAACCGTTGAACACCGAACGAATCGCTCGAACACCGCGAGGCTCGAACGCGACCGTCTTCGGCTCACGGAGTATCAATGTCATCTTTACCACGCGCTGTCCTGGAAGCCGAAGAAAAGGCCAACAGACTTCAAGAAGAACTGCTGAAGCGCCAGCAACCGAACGAGTCAGGCGAGCAACAAGGTCAGCCCCCGGCTGATCCGAACGCCACGCCACCGGAAACCCCGGCACCCCAAGGCGACTCCACAACTCCTCCTGCATCCGGACAGGACGAGCAACTGGAACACCGCTACAAGGTATTGCAGGGCAAGTACAACTCGGAAGTTCCACGCCTCTCGGCGGAGAACAAGGATCTGAAGAACAGACTCCAGCAACTTGAGCACGACCTCGAGGTGCTGAAGAATGCCAAGCCGCCCGAAGCCCTGGTCAAGCCAGAGGAGATCGAGGAGTACGGCGAGGGTCTGATCGACGTAGCCCGTCGCATCGCTCGTGAAGAGCTCGCGGCGAAGCAAGCGGAGATCGACGCCCTCAAGAGCCGCATCGACTCGCTATCCAATGTCACGACTCAGAAGGTCGAGACGGACTTCTTCAAGACCCTGACTGCACTGGTTCCCGATTGGGAGCAAGTCAACCAAGACCCCAAGTTCCTTGCTTGGCTGGAGGAGGTGGACGAGCTCACGGGGGCAAGTAAACAGAATCTCCTGTCGAACGCAGAGCGTGCTCGGGATGCAGAGCGCACCGCGAAGTTCTTCAATGCGTTCAAGAAGACATCTTCAACGTGGGCGGCGAATGCAAACGCATCGCTGGAATCCCAAACCGTCCCGCCGACGAACAAGGCACCCAACGCTCCTCCAGCCAAAAAGATCTGGACGCGAGCCGAGGTGGCCGACTTCTATGCGCGGCAACGTTCCGGGAAGATCAGTGACGCCGACGCAGTAGCCATTGAAGCCGACCTCATGGCGGCTCAAATCGAAGGTCGCATCCGATGACCTTCAACAAACCTTTTCAACTTTAGGAGTGATTCATCATGGCATTTCCCGCAAGCGGCGGCTATACGCAATACAGCGGTAACTTCATCCCCGAGATTTGGTCTGGCAAGCTCCAGGTCAAGTTCTATAAGACCACCGTCTTCTCCGAGATCGCTAACACCGATTGGGAAGGCGAGATCAAGGGTCAGGGCGACAAGGTTCACATCCGCACCATCCCCACCATCACGATCAACTCGTACACCAAGGGCCAGAACCTGACCAATCAGGTGCCTGACTCCACCCCCGTCGAGCTCTTGATCGACAAGGGCAAGTACTTCGCAGTCGTGCTGGACGACGTCGATGCTGTGCAGACCGACATCAAGCTGATGGACGTCTTCACCAACGACGCCACCACCCAGATGAAGATCGCCATCGACGCTGACGTCCTCAACGGCGTGAAGGCTTCTGCCGCCACCGCCAACAAGGGCGCTACCGCTGGTGTGATCTCCGGCAACATCAACCTCGGCACCGACGCTTCTCCCCGCGCCGTGACCTCTTCCAACATCCTCGACCTGTTCTTGGATGCTGGTCAGGTTCTCGACGAGCAGAACGTCCCCGAAGATGGCCGCTGGTTGGTTATCCCCGCCTGGATGGCTTCGATGGTCAAGCGTTCTGACCTCAAGCAAGCCTACCTGACTGGCGACTCTGTCTCCCCGTTGCGTAACGGCAAGCTCGGCATGATCGACCGCTTCATGGTCTACGTGTCGAACAACCTGCCCAAGACCAACGACGGCGACAGCTACGTCATGGCTGGTACCCGTGACGCCATCACCTTCGCTTCGCAGATGACCAACGTGGAAACCCTCCGCGCTCAGTCCACCTTCGGCAACATCGTCCGTGGTCTGAACGTGTACGGCTACAACGTCATCAAGCCCGAGGCTCTGGTGAACATGGTTGCCGTCAAGGGTTAATACCCTCCTGTGAGTGAGGGGGGTTTCTTTCCATTTTCCTCCCTCGCCCTTAACCGCCCTGGGGAAACCTGGGGCGGTTTCTTTTGAGGAACACGAATGTCAAAGCTCATGCGAAATGTGCGTACCGGCAAGATGGCCGTGTACGACCGCGAGCTTGTTGAATCCGGTCGTTGGATCGAGGTTACAAACGAGCCAGCGCCCAAGAAATCTGTTGAGGACAGCCTCGCGCTCAAGGACGAGCTCGAAGTAGTCATCACGAGGAGCTCCGATGAAAGCATCGAATCTGAAGCGTGAGGGCGGCAAGATCGTCTATCGCGGCCACGAGTTCCCCGGCTTCGACAAGCCTGTGAACGCACCCGCTGGTGCCAAGCAAAAGAAGATGGTTCTCGCCAAGAAGGGCGACGAAGTAAAGCTGGTTCGCTTCGGCCTTCGCGGCATGGAGGACTTCACCCAGCACAAGGACGCCGAGCGCCGCAAGAACTATCTGGCCCGGTCTGCCGGGATCAAAGACAAGAACGGAAACCCGACGAAGGACGACAAGTTCTCCGCCAACTACTGGGCCCGCAAGGTGCTCTGGTAAGGAAACGCAATGCTGGCAAGCGACATCACTTCTCGAGCACGGATCATCCTCCAGGATGCAGACGGTGTGCGCTGGGCTGACTCGGAGCTCCTGAAATGGATCAGCGACGGCCAGCGTGTCATCGCAGTAGTACGACCGGACGCGAGCTCTGCCAACTACACCCACACACTTGCGGCGGGTTCGAAGCAGACCTTGCCCGCAAACGGATCGCGTCTGTTGGACGTTGTTCGCAACGTCTCTAACGCCGGTGCCCCAGGCCGTGCTGTTCGTATTGTCGACCGGGAAACACTGGATGCCCAAAACCCAAGCTGGCATACCGCCACGCCCACGGGAACCATCTACAACTTCACCTATGACAACCGAGACCCGCTTAACTTTTATGTATACCCGCCTTCAAACGCTGGTCAAAAGCTGGACATCATCTATTCGGTCATTCCTTCAGAGGTGCAAAGCACGGGTGCAACGCTGGCGCTCATAGACCTGTACGCCGAGCCCCTTCTCAACTACGTCCTGTTCCGCGCCTACAGCAAGGACGCCGAGTTCGGCTCCAACGCCGGACTCGCGCAGGGCTATTTCCAAGTGTTCATGTCCCTGTTGGGTCTCAAGACCAGCAAGGACTTTGCGTTCTCGCCCGAGGCCAACAAGCCCGGTGGCACGGTCAACGCAGTAGCCGTCCAGGCGGGAGGCGTCTAAATGTCAGTTTCCTACGAAGAGTTCTTCTCTTGGGTTCTGCCCGAGGTGGCCGGGTGTCCCGAGATCACCGCCATTCAGGCCATCCGCGACACGGTCATCGACTTCTGCGAGAAGTCCCTGATCCATGTCGTCGATCACGACCCGGTCAAAGTGATTGCAAAGCAATCCGACTACGAGCTCGATACTCCTATCCTAGGCCACCGGATCATCAAGGTGATGCAAGCCTATTACCAGGGCCAGATGCTGGAGCCGGTGTCGCCGGATGACGTCACCGACCCCTCGGTCTACAACCAGAAGATCGGTGGCTACACAGCCTCCTACGCCACTCCTCGCGGCTTCATGCAGAAGTCGTGGGACACCATCAGTTTGATCCCAATTCCGGATCAAACGGTGAGCTCCGCCGTTACAATGCGTGTGGCGCTCGCACCTCTTCGCACGAGCACAACGTGCGAGAACTTCCTCCTCGAGCAGTACGCCGAAACCATCGCCTTCGGCGCAGTCGCCAAGCTCCAGCTTTCCGCTGGCAAGCCTTACTCCAACGATAAGGCCGCGACGATCAACAACGCACGCTACATGGTGGGCCTCAACGTGGCTCGCCAGCGTGGCGTTCGTGGCTTCAACCGCTCGACCTTGAGCGTGCAGTTGAGGAAGCCATGACGTTGCAACAGCTTGGCATCCGCGCTCTGTCCCAACAGATCGTGGAGATCGCGATATGTCGCCACGGTAAACAGATCTGTCGGGTTCCGACGACAACAGATTCAACAGACGACAGCGTGACGTTCATCGCTGATCTGGGCGACCGAGATCTCGGCGAGTTCGACGAAATCAAGGTCTTTGAGGGAGGCGAGCTCGTGCGGCAGAAGAGCATTCCGCCGGAGCTCAAGCACGCGCCAGATTCGGCGCAAGTCCGGTGGAAGATCACCGTCGAAGCACAAGATTGAAGTAGCACCCTCGGTGCCGCAGTGAGGTACGAATGTCCATCCCAACCGTAGCAGTCACCTGTCGAGCCTACGACCAGCAAGGCAACCCCGTCGCCGGGGGAACCTTCCGGTTCAAGCTCGACCGCACCGAGATCTATAACGGCTTTGTCGCGCCCGAGCTCTACGAGGCGACCGCCAACGATCAGGGCGTAGCCGTCGTCAATGTCTTCCCCAACGCACTGGGAACCGCGAGCTCGCAGTACCGTGTCCAGGCTTTCAACGCCGACACCGGGTCGAAGTACCTTGACGTCATGGCTGTGGTGCCCAACAGCGCCTGTGACCTTGAGGACATCGTCCAGTTGCCGCCCTATCCGTCGGTAGATCAGTCCCAACAGGCTCTGCAAGCGGTGCAAGCCGCCGCCGCTGGGGTTACTGCCGATGCTAATGCCGCCGCCGCATCGGCTACTGCCGCTCAAACCAGCGCAACCAACGCCGCTACTTCGGCCACCAACGCCGCCAACAGCGCAACAACCGCGACCAACGCCGCCAACAGCATCGGTAATGCGGTCTCTCAGGCCCAAGCCGCCGCCACTACGGCCACCACACAGGCCGGAATTGCCACCACCAAGGCTGGCGAGGCCAGCACCAGCGCCACGAACGCCGCATCGAGCGCCTCTTCGGCGACTGGAAGCGCCGCAACTGCCACGACCAAGGCCACGGAAGCCGCCAACAGCGCGTCTTCGGCCTCGACGTCGGCCACAAATGCCGCCTCGAGCGCAACAACCGCCCAAAATGCGGTCGCTTCCATCGGCAATTCAGTGACCCAGGCGCAGACTGCCGCCACTACCGCCACGAATTCCGCCACAACGGCCACTACCAAGGCTTCGGAGGCCACGGCAAGCGCGTCTGCCGCCGCAACTTCCGCCTCGAATGCCGCCGCAAGCGCCGGTCAGGCCGCAACCAGCGCCACCAACGCCGCCGGTTCAGCGTCGACCGCCAGTTCTGCCGCCACAACGGCGACAAACGCCTCCAACAACGCCCTGTCGTACGCCAATACGGCTACGACACAGGCCCAATCGGCTACAGCGTCGGCTACTTCCGCCGCAACCTCTGCAACCAACGCTTCAAACAGCGCAACCAGCGCCGCTCAAGCGCAATCTGCCGCCGAAACCGCTCGTGACCAGACTCTCGCGGCCTTCGACAACTTCGACGACCGCTATCTGGGTGCGAAATCCAGCGATCCGACGGTCGACAACGACGGCAACCCCCTTGTTTCGGGCGCTCTGTACTTCAACACCAACCCGTTGAACTCCGGTGGTGGCATGAAGGTGTACGACGGGAGCGTTTGGCTTGCCGCCTACGCCAGTCTGTCGGGCGCTCTGTTGTCGGCGAACAATCTGTCCGACCTGGCGAGCGCATCCGCCGCCAGAACCAACCTTGGCCTGGGCAACGTCGAGAACAAGAGCTCGGCCACGATCCGTGGCGAGATCACCTCGGGCAACGTGACGACTGCGTTGGGCTTCACGCCCTACAACGCCACCAACCCGGCGGGTTACATCACGAGCTCGGCGCTCACGCCCTATCTGTTGAGCGCGGACGCCGCTTCGACTTACCAGACGCAAGCTGGTATGTCCGCTTACCTCACGACGGCAAGCGCGGCCTCGACCTACCAGACCCAAGCGGGAATGTCGGCCTACTTGACGACGGCTGACGCTTCGACCACGTACCTGACTCAGGCCAACGCCTCGAGCACGTACCTCACCCAGGCCAACGCCGCATCGACCTACCAGACTCAGTCGGGGATGTCGTCTTATCTGACGACCGCCAGCGCGTCGAGTACCTACCTAACGCAAGCAAACGCCGCCAGCACGTACCAGACTCAATCTGGGATGTCGGCTTATCAGCCCACGCTCGTCTCGGGCACCAACATCAAGTCGGTCAACGGGAGCTCGTTGCTGGGCTCTGGCGACCTGACCATCCAGGGCGGCATCAACTTCACCCGCCGCACCGCCAACTACACCGCCGTCGACAAGGACGGCATCCTGGCCGACACCACTGGCGGCGCGTTTACGGTCACGCTCCCGGCAACACCGTCCTCCGGCAATCAGGTCTGGATTGCTGACGGTGGCAACTTCGGAACCAACAACCTGACGGTTGGCCGCAACGGCTCAACCATCGAGGGCCTGTCCGAAGATCTGTTGCTCGACATCCAGGGCGCACTCGTGCAGTTGATCTACGACGGCACGACATGGCAAGTGTTTGCTGAGGTCGGCTACTTCGGCGGGTCTGCGGTTGACACCACCACCGCACAGACTCTGTCGAACAAGACGCTGGCAAGCCCGACGCTTACCGGGACTCTTGCGTTTAGCGGAACTGGCAATCGAATCACTGGCGATTTCAGCAACGGCACATTCTCAAGCCGGACGCTGTTCCAAACCAGCACCGCGAATGGCAACACGCAGATTGGCCTGATCCCCAACGGAACAGCAGTCAACACTGCGTTCTTTGCGTACAACGCCGCAGATCCAACCAACGCCAGCACGGCGGCTTTGCGTGTCAACGCTTCTGAAGCGGCACTCATCAGCGGCATTACGGGCACAGGCACTTACCTGCCACTGGTCTTCCTGACCGGGAACTCAGAGCGAGCTCGCTTCGATACAAGCGGTCGCTTTGGTGTGGGCATGACCCCCGCCGCCAGCCAGGGCCAACTTCAGGTCTTTGGGGTCGGCGTCACGGGCGGCGCTCCTGCAACTTCCGGTACAACAGACGCCAACCAGATTGCGGAGTTTGGCGCTGGATCTGTTCAGTTGTCGTTTGGTGCATACGCTAACGGCGATGCGTGGATTCAGCAGAGAAGCACCGCAAACTTTGCCACCAACTATGGCATGGGGCTCAACCCCAACGGAGGTCGCGTTTGGGTTGGCGGCGGCTTTCAAGAGACTCGCTCGGCGATGGGTGCCAACGACATCAACCTGACGCTTGGCAACTACTTCACCAAGACCATCAGCGGCGCGACGACCCTAACGGTCAGCAACGTCCCGGCGGCGGGTACTGCCGGTAGCTTCATCCTCGACCTCACCAACGGCGGTAGCGCCACGATCACTTGGTGGTCTGGAGTGAAGTGGGCGGGCGGCACTGCCCCCACCTTGACGAGCTCAGGACGCGACGTCCTTGGCTTCTTCACCCACGACGGCGGCACAACCTGGACTGGTTTGCTCTTGGGCAAGGATGTGAAGTAATGACGGCAAAGAACATTGTGATGGCGGCGGCTGGTGCGTCTACCGGCTCTGTGCTTGGCGTGGAAGATGTGTTCAGCACATACCTCTACACCGGCAATGGCTCCAGCCAAAACATCAACAACGGAATTGCTCTCGGAGACGATACGGTTCAGGTGAGCTTGGTAGGCAAGACGGTTACAAATTTGGGTGGAGCTTTTCATCCCTCCTACCCAATGTCATATATCAATGACGGTGTGCTTGAAACAACCAATGGTTCAAACCTTGCGTACGTACCTGCACCAAACTACCTTGATGTTTACGTAGATCTTGGCTCGGCATCTATCGTCACAACCTATTTCGTTGCGCCGCAAGGTACACGAGATTCTGGAATCTATAACCTCCCGACAGACTTCATTGTCAAAGCATCTAATGATGCTTCGACCTGGACGACTGTTGCGACGTTCTCAAACATTTCCCAAAACTTCCCGAGCGACTGGAACCCCGGCACATTCCGTCAGTTCACTTTCAGCAACTCCACGGCTTACAGATATTGGCGTCTTCAAAACACGTCCATTGGATCTGCAAGCGCAGGGGTGTCGATCAGTGAGTGGGCAGTCGGTGTAACTACCGTCGGCGTCGGTAAAGGCGGGATGGTTTGGATTAAAAGCAGAAGCAACGCAATCGTAAACGCTCTTTACGACACAAATAGAGGGGCCGGCTACCATTTGGTATCAAGCTGGACTGATGGACAAGCATATTTTGCAACAGAACTAAACGCATTTAATGTAAACGGGTTTGGTGTAGGTAGCGACTCTTATGTAAACCAGAACAACGCAACATACGCCTCTTGGACATTCAGAAAGCAACCCAAGTTTTTTGATGTAGTCACATGGACTGGCAACGGAACAAACAACCGTCAGATCAGCCATGCGCTTGGCTCTGCTCCTGGTTGCATCATCGTCAAGGAGTTGAACCAGACAGGTTCTTGGTATGTTTATCACAGGAGCAATGGCACTGGTGCTTATATGAGGTTGAATGCTGTTGATGCGGTGACAACTGCGGCGGCCTACTTCCCAGCAGTCAGTAGCACAACCTTCACTCCAACATCAGACACTCAACTAAACACCTCCAGTGTCACCTATGTCGCCTACCTTTTTGCCCACGATGCAGGAGGCTTTGGTACTGCTGGCACAGACAATGTGATTAGTTGTGGGTCTTACACAGGTAACGGTAGCGGAAGCCAGTCGGTGAATCTTGGATGGGAGCCGCAGTGGATTCTTGTGAAGTCAATTACACCCGGCGCAACATACAACGAGTGGTGGCTCTTTGATTCCATGCGCAACTGGCCTGTTGACGCATCCGCTCAAAAGGCATTTTTGAAACCAAACGCTAGTGCGGCCGAAAACACAACGAGCGGCATGGTTGCTCCATCGGCAACCGGGTTCAATATTGTCGGCGGTAGTGACTTGGGGCAAAGCGGAATCACCTTCATCTACATCGCCATTCGCCGTGGCCCGATGAAAACGCCTACGAGTGGGACTAGTGTGTTTACTCCAGTGGCGCGTACTGGAACGAGTGCAACCGCATCAATAACATCTGTTGGATTCCCTCCAGACGCATGGTGGATTTCTAGGCGTTCAGGATCAGTTACGGTCGATCAAACTAGAGTAGATAGACTGCGCGGAGACGGAATTATTCTCGATCAAAAGACCAACCCAGAGTCTTCCACAACGCCTGCCCAGTTGAACATAACAAATTCAATGTCTGGTGTTTCTGTTGGGTCGGGTAGCACATGGAATGACTCATCAAATACTTACATTAATTGGTTTTTTAGGCGTGCTCCGGGATTTATGGATGTGGTCTGCTACACAGGGACGGGTTCTGCTAGGACTGTGAATCACAACTTGGGTGTTGTTCCTGAGTTAATCATTGTTAAGCGCCGAGACGCAATCACCAACTGGATGGTTTATCAGACAAGCGCAACCAACACAAATGACAAGCACCTTCGACTAAATTTGACCGATCCAGTAACTCAAATTGCGGGCTTTGAGTATTGGGGAACTCCGTCAACAGCAACTCCTAACATGACAGCCACAACCTTTGGGCTTGGGACAAGAACTGAAGGAAACGCAAGCGGAGGAACTTATGTCGCCTACCTGTTTGCCTCCTGTCCGGGTGTGAGCAAGGTTGGTTCGTTCACTCAGGTGGCTGGTGTTGATACAGCCGTGAACTGCGGCTTCACAAGTGGCGCACGATTCATTCTGATTAAGAGCACGGCAACCACATCTAACGACGATTGGTATGTGTGGGATTCGGCTAGAGGTATCACAAGCGGAACTGATCCGTACCTTCGACTCAATAGCTCAAACGCCGAAGTAACCAGTTCCAACGCAATCGTGCCGAATGCAAGCGGCTTCACTACAAGTGGTAGCTGGTGGTCGGCAGGAACCTACATCTTCCTCGCAATCGCATAAGGAGTAGTAATGGAAATCAGAATTCGCACCACCGGTCAGGTGGTCGGCGAGGGCGAGTTTCGCGCTTTGTTCCCGGACACATCGTTCCCGGCGCGACTGACTCCCGAGCTCCTCGACGAGCTCGGCGCTGACCCCGTGCTCGAGGGGCCCCAAGCCCAGCCGACTAGGTACCAGTCCGCCTACCGCGATGGCGTCGAACAGATCGACGGCCAGTGGTTTACCAAGTGGTCTGTCTCAGAAATGACAGACGAGGCGAAGGCCGCGCTCGACGCTCGACAGGCAGAGTCTGTCCGCGCCGAACGCAACAGATTGCTGGCCGCAACAGACTGGCGCTTCCGCAGTGACCTCGCCCCGTCACAGGAGTGGAAGGACTACTGCCAAGCCCTTCGCGACATTACCAGCCAAGCCGGATTCCCGTGGGAAGTCACTTGGCCCACACAGCCGGAGTAATCAATGTCAACGCTTTCTCAATTCGTTGCGCCGCAGAACGTCACCACTGCCGCGAACACCCAGACCCTGACCAACAAAACTCTACAGGCCGCAAACCTGACGGGAGCCACCCTCTTTGGTGGTTCCGCCGGGACGGCAGGACAAGTGCTGACCTCGAACGGGGCTGGCCAAGCGCCGTCGTATCAGGCGGGATTCTCAACAGGTAAGGCCATTGCAATGGCCGTTGTATTCGGAGGTTAATCATGGCCGCTCCCAACATCGTCAACGTCGCAACCATCAACGGCAAAACTGCCGTTCAATTGGTTGGAACATCAGCTACGGCAATTGTGAGTAATGCCGCCAACAGCAACAAAGTGCTCAAGATCAATTCTTTGTACGCCGGGAATATTGACAGCACGGCGAACTTTGATTTGACCGTAGACATCTTTAGAGCAAGCACTGCTTATCGGTTTGCGCCGACCATCACCATTCCTTCAAAAGCGGCGCTTGATGTCATCAGCAAGCCGATCTACCTTGAAGAGGGCGACTCTCTTCGGTTGACCGCATCCAGCGCGAACAAAATTGAAGCTATCTGCTCGTATGAGGAGATCAGCTAATGCAACGGGGTAACGGCGGGATCATCGGCCCCCGTAACGCGCCGAGCAACACAAGCGCCTCGGGCCTCTGGGAGCTTTACGAGCAACAGCTTGCTAAGGGCGCAAGTCAATGGCCGGTCAACTTTGTTGTGCAGACGTTCACATCATCCACGACATGGACGGCTCCTGCGGGTGTCACCAGCGTTGAGTATTTGGTGGTGGCTGGTGGAGGTGCTGGAGGGAAGGATCTATATACAGCCCGAGGCGCTGGTGGTGGAGGCGCTGGCGGTATGTTGACCGGAACGCTATCGGTTACTCCCGGCAACTCGTACACCGTAACAGTTGGTGCGGGCGGTGCTACCACAGCAACCTTTGGTGGTGATGGTTCTAATTCGGTGTTCTCGTCAATCACGACCACTGGTGGAGGTGGGGGCGGCTATACCGATGGTAATGGCACTCCATACAACGGTCGAAATGGTGGCTCAGGCGGCGGCGGCGGTCATTCTAATCCAGGGGGAACAGGAACCGCTGGGCAAGGAAATGAAGGTGGCGCAGGAAACGGTGCCGCGCCATATCAGGGAGGCGGCGGAGGCGGCAAGGGTGGTGCCGGTTCCGGGGGAGGTAACGGATCGGGTAATGGAGGCGTTGGAGCTTCGTCTTCCATTAGTGGATCGCCCGTTTTCTACGCTGGCGGTGGCGGTGGCGGTGGCGGCGCGGCAAGCACTGGTGGCAATGGTGGTGGCGGCAACGGCGGTTCATTTGGTTCGGGCACATTTGGAACCGCTGGAACGGCAAACCGAGGTGGTGGCGGTGGTGGCGGATGGAACACATCCGGTGCTGGAGGGTCTGGCATTGTCATCATCAAGTACATCCCTTAAGGAGATTTGAATGGCTCACTTTGCTGAACTTGACGAGCACGACAATGTATTGCGAGTCATTGTGGTTGCTGACGCAGACACATCTGATGTTGACGGCAACGAGATTGAAAGCATTGGAGTTGCTTTTTGCCAGCGACTGTTTGGTGCAAACACACGCTGGGCAAAGACCAGCTACAACGGCAACATCCGCAAGCACTACGCCGGGGTCGGATTCACCTACAACTCAACGCTGGATGCGTTTGTTCCGCCACAGCCATTCCCAAGCTGGACGTTGGATGAAGCAACCTGTCAATGGCAACCGCCGACGCCCATGCCGAATGACGGCAAGCTGTATCAGTGGGACGAAGCAAAAACTTCTTGGACTGAAGTAGTTCCTGCCTAACCTGTGAGGGAGAAATGCCTACCACCTATGCGTGGCAAGTGTTGAATCTGGACGTCTACTGCCAAGTAGGCGAGCTTCAAGATGTTGTCTATGCAGTGGACTGGAGGCGAGTAGCCGACGACAGCAACGGCCATGCTGGCGTGGTCGCCGGTCGAACCGGACTGGGGAGCCCGGATGTGAACAACTTCACGCCGTTTCCAAACCTAACCGAGGCGCAAGTCGAAGGGTGGGTTGAGGAACGGATTGGGGTCGCTGGTCTGGCGGAACTGACCGCCACCCTCGACCAACAGATTGCGGAACAGATTGCACCGACCGTGGAGCACTTAGCGCCGCCCTGGATATAGCAGTATTGGAAGTGACGACAAGACCCGCTTTGGCGGGTTTTTTGTTTTCAGGAGTAGGAAATGACAGAGGAAGTACACCTTGCCAAAAGCGACAACGAGCATCTTGACCGTCGATTCGACGAGGTGATTTCGGAGCTCAAGAAGATCAATGGTGCGTTTGCGACCAACCCCGACGGTAGCACTGACTTCGATGGGCATCGACGCTTCCACGAGGAAAAGCTACGCGCCGCCAAAGCTGAGGCGGAGTTCTGGGCGGAGCTCAAGATGGAGATTGCAAAGAAGGGCATCTGGTCGCTCCTTGTGATTGTTTCCGGCCTAGTGGTCGTCGGGATCTCGGCCAAGCTGGGTCTCGCCACCATCAAGTGAGGTGAGCCATTGATCCGATCAGTCTCTTGCTCATGGCGCAGAGCACCGTCGCGGCTATCCGCAAAGGGTGCGAGCTCCTTAACGAGGGCAAGGCAGAGATTGGCAAGATCAAGAAGGCTGTTGCCGACGCTCAAGCCATTGTCAGCGAGGCCAAGGGCATCTGGCAGATGGTGCTGGGGTTCTTCCGCAAGCCCAAGCCTCCCGCCGTTTCACCCGTCGCGGCCCCCGAGCCAGCGACAGCCAAGCCCGTCGCCAAGAAGAAAGCCGAGCCCGAGCCTGAACTGAGCTACGAGGAATACCAGACCCGCGCCATCCACGAGGTCTGCGAGCAACTCAAGAAGTTCTTCGAGATCCGCAGGAAGCTGAAAGAGCACTGCCACGACCTCGAGGAGATCTCCAAGACGACAGACAAGGTCGAGGACAGCGCCATCGACCGAGTCCAGATCGAAATGCAACTGGAGAACATGACCACCCAGATTCGGGAGGCGATGGTCTACGCGCCCAAGGAGCTCCGCGACATCTACTCACGTTTCCTCAAGATGTACGACCAGATCCTTGAGGAGCAGGAATTCGCCAGACAGGTGAAGCGGAAGCTGGAAAGGGACAGGAAGTGGCAACGAGAGCAAATCCGCAATCATCGTATCGACCGAACACTGGCAGTTCTTTGGGTGGTTCTCGTTCTGGCGTGGACGTGGAATCTGATGCTGTTGTTCGCATGGCTCGTGAAGACACTCGCTGGTTCGCAGTAGCCGTTGTCATTCTCTCCCTCGTTCTGTTCCTCGCGTTACCCCTCGCCGCGCTGGTTGCCATTGAGGCTCGCAAGACGCAAGCAGAAGTCCGTTCCGAGCTCAGGGAGCTTCGGAGTCTCAAGAAGGAAATCAAGGAAGCCAATGCGAAGAAAACTGCTGATTCTGAGTAGCGTCCTGCTTGCCCTCGTGGCTTGTGAGGATCGCTACCGATACCCGTGCCAGAACCCGGACAACTTCAAGAAAGAAGAGTGTCAGCGTCCTAAGTGCCTATTCACCCAGCAATGCTCCGACTACCTAGTCGCCCCGATATTGGAGAAGCCAGTTGTTCAACAGCAGTCCCAACCAGCACAGCCAGAGCCAAAGGCTTCTGACAGCCGAGGAAATTGAGGTTCGCGTCTGGGCCACAGTCGTCATTGTGGTGACGCTGATCCTGTCCGGCATCGTGTTCTTCATGCTCTACAGCGTGACCTTCGTGACCCAGCCGATCAAGTCGATGGCTCCCATCGACCAGGCTTACACGAAGATGCTGAACGACATTGTTCTGTTGATCGTCGGCGGCATCGGGGGCGTCATGTCCAAGAAGGGCGTCACCAACCTGTCCGAGAAGATCGCGGCCAACCAGCCGCCGCCTCCGCCGCCTCCGGTGGTGTGCGCCCCGACGCAGACCGCATCACCGTCGGTCACGCAGAACTCCATGCCCAACTTCAACTGGATGGGCATCACCAATCCGGATCTCGACGAGAACTGGAGACCGCCACCCCCGCCGTCGACTCCCCCGGATCACATCCCGCCCGAGCGCGATGAGATCGCGATGGAGCGGGCGCTACTGAAGGCATCGACATGATCTGGCTCAGTCTGATTTCCAACCCTTGGGTCATCCGGATCGTGGTGGTTGTGGTTGCCGTGATCGGCTTGTACGGCTACGGCCACCACAAGGGATGGACAGCCCGAGACGCAGAAATGCAAGCCGCGATTGCCGAGGCCAACGAGAAGGCCAGGGCAACAGAACAGAAACTCACCGAACAGATCGGCGAACAGTCCAACAAACTGAAGGAGGCAAACGATGCAGTCACTGAAAAGCAGTCTGCTCTTGATCGGGCTATCCGTGCTGGCAGGGTGCGCCTCCCAACCAGCAGTTGTGTATCAACCGCCCAAGGTGCCGCCGCTCCCAGCGGACATCGGTACGAAACGGGAAGTCAATCTGACCGAGCGGCTGACCAACCTTCTGATGCCGAGCGAGCAACCCTCGCCGCAATCGCAGAAATCGTCGCCCAAGGGGACAGAAACACCGCGCAACTGAATGCGTGCATCGACGCCTACAACGCAGTAAGGGAACAGATCAATGGTCAACGCTAGTCAACTGGCACAGCTACACATCGGGCCGGAATGGGTTGATCCCCTCAACGAAACATTCGAACGGTTCAACATCCGCACCCTCAACCAACAGGCCATGTTCATTGGGCAATGCGGTCACGAGTCAGCGAAGTTCCGAGTCCTCGAGGAGAACCTGAACTACCGCGCCGAGACGCTCATGCGGATCTGGCCGAAGCGATTCCCCACCCGCGAGATCGCCGACCAGTACGCCAAGAATCCGAAGAAGATCGCCAACATGGTGTACGCCAATCGTATGGGAAACCGAGACGAGGCGTCAGGCGATGGTTTTCGTTTTCGCGGCAGGGGTGCCGTCCAGTTGACCGGCCATGCGAACTACTTCCACGCCTCGAAGGCGCTCGGCGAAGACTTCGTGATGAACCCGGATCTGGTGGCGACACCCAGGTACGCCGCACTCACGGCTGGCTGGTTCTGGGAAACCCACAAACTTAATGCGCCAGCAGATTCGTGGGATTTTCTGCGCTGTACGAAGATAATCAACGGCGGAACCATCGGGCTCGAAGAGCGCAAGAAAGAAGGCGAGGCGGCTCTGGCCGCTTTGCGAAGCTGAACTACTGGCAGGACTGAAATGACCGCAATCGTCGTCAAAGCATTCAATGGGCTCAAGCCGATTACCGCCCCACGTCTGTTGGATCAGGGCGATGCCCAGGTCGCGGACAACGTGCGCCTAGTCTCTGGCTCCCTGACGCCGCTCAAGGGGCTCACCACGCTCAAGGCCACCACGCTGAACCCGCCGACGACGATCTTCCGCTACGGCACCAGCAACACCGAGACCGACTACTGGCTGGAGTTCTCGACCGACACGGACATCATGCGGTCGCCCATCGCCCAGGATCAGTGGAACCGCTTGTACTGGACTGCGCCTAACGCTCGCCCGCGCTACGCCACAAGCGACATGATCCTAGGGAATACCCTACCGTACCCCACCAATTCGTACGAGCTCGGGATTCCCAATCCGGGCGCCGCTCCGACGATCACCAACTTCAGTCCTGCGCCGTCTGGTAGCACTCCCGAGACCCGCACATACGTCTTCACGTTCGTGTCGGCCTACGGCGAGGAGGGCCCGCCTTCTGCGGCCTCCGCCTTGCAGTCTGTTGACCCCGCCCAGCCGGTGACGATCACGGTTCCTGGCGGCGCTCCTGCGGGCTCCTACAACATCACCCTCAAGCGGATCTACCGCTCGAGCACGGTCGGCTCCCGCGCCCAGTTCCAGTTCGTGGCCGAGATCCCGGTGGCGACCACCAGCTACGTGGACAGCATCACCCAAGCCAACCTCGGCGAGACGCTTCAGACGGACACCTGGATCGCTCCTCCGGTGGGGCTCAAGGGTCTGCGCCTCATGGCAAACGGCGCGGCTGTCGGCTTTGTAGGGAAAACCCTGTACTTCTCCGAGCCGAACCTCCCGCACGCATGGCCTCACCAGTACCCGGTGGACGAGGAGATCGTCGGCATCGCAACCTACGGACAGACTGTTGCAGTCCTAACGACTGGCTACCCCTATCTGTTCCAGGGCATCGACCCGGCGGCAATGGCTTCGACGAAGCTGTTGATCCCGCAGTCCTGCTCGAGCAAGACATCCATCGTCGAGACCGGTGACGGGGCGATCTTCGCTTCGCCGGACGGGCTGACCTCGATTGGCTCGACGACCGGGGTCATCACCCAGAACCTGTTTAGCCGGGATCAGTGGCAAGCCTACAACCCGAGCTCGATGAAGTGCTACGTCTACAACGGTCGCGTCGTGATCCTCTACACGACCACCGGCAACGTGAACGGCATCCTGGTGCTGGACATCAGCGGGCAGGGCGCGACCCTGACGACCAGCAACGTCAACACCGCCGCCGCCATGTCTTGTGGGTACTACGACCCCAGAAGCGACACGCTGTATCTGGCGCAAGGCCAAGCCATCAAGCGGTTCGACAGCGGCGACAACCTGTCCATGACCTGGAAGAGCAAGCAGTTCCGGGTCGGCTACCCCATGAACTTCTCGGTCGCCCAGGTCAGGGCGGCGGCATACCCGGTCACGTTCAAGTTGTACTCCGGTGGGCAACTGCGTCACACGCAGACGGTCACGAGCAACTCGCAATTTCGACTGCCGTCCGGCTATCGCGACATTAACTGGGAGTTTCAGATCGAGGGCACGAATGAGGTGTCTGAAGTTGTTGTGGCCCAGAGCTCTGACGAATTGAAGGCAGTATGACCCGCGAAACCCTAGTCCCCGCCATTCCCGAGATCCGGGACGACAACATCAAGGAGGTGTTGTCTGCCATCAAGGCGACCCTCCAGGTGCGCGAGGGCAACATTGGCGACCCTCTGGATCAGGCGGCAACGCTTCGGGATCTGGTCGCCCTGAATGTGGCAGACCCGGACACGGTCACGACCAACAACGCCGGGAACCAGCTACCGGTGGGCCCCATCGTCCCGCTCCCAAGCGACGGCTACATCCCGGAGAAGGACTTCACGACTCCGCCCGCGCCGACGGGATTCGTGGCAACAGGCGGCTTCTCGAACTGTTATCTGTCCTGGACTGGGGCGAATTACCGCAACCACGCCTACACCGAGATCTGGCGCTCGCAGACCAACAACGTCAACACGGCAGTCCGGGTGGGCACGACGGTCTCCAACGTCTACGCCGACGCCGCCGTCATCAACACGACCTACTACTACTGGATTCGGTTCGTCTCGGTAGCCAACGTCACCGGCCCGTGGAACAACACGACGGGCACTGCCGCCACGACAGCGGTGGATGTGAGCTCGGCCTACGACGCAATCTTCAACGCCACGGTCGCGAACGGGAACTACAACTCTGGCGTCCCGTTCATCTACCTGAGCTCGCCGCTGACGATTGGCGGGATCACGTACCCCGCTGGTACGTGGATCAAGGACAGCTTCATTGCCAACGCCACGATCTCGAGCGCCAAGATCCAAAGTCTGGTGGCCGACAAGATCACGACCGGAACCCTGAGCGCGTCCATCGGGATCAGCACTGGCTACATCGCTGGCGGCATCACCCCCGGCATCTACCCCCCTGGACACCAGTTCTTCGGGACTGGCTTCTTCCTGGGCAACTACAACGGTACGCAACAGTTCTACATCGGATCGTCGACCAACAATCTGTTGTGGAACGGCACCGACCTCCAGGTCAAGGGGATCATCTACGCCAACGCCGGAGCCATCGGCACGAACATCCTGGACGCAAACGGGCTTCGCTCGAGCAACTTCGCGGCGAACTCGGCTGGCTGGAGACTCCAGAACAGCGGTTCCGCTGAGTTCAACGACGTCTACCTTCGAGGTCAACTGACCGCTGGCGCAAGCACGGGGTACGCCTACAACCCAAACGGGCAGTGGGGTCTGTACATCGGCCCATCCGGGTTCTTGATGGGCAACGCTTTTGCTGGTCGCTACTTCAGTATCGACGGAAGCGGGAACGTGTATGCGCCTGGGTTCCAGATTGTCAACGGCTCGGCGACTTTCAGCGGGAATGTCAGCGCCAACACGCTGTCGACAAACTCCGGTCGATTCACTGCGTACGCCGACGGCTCTGTGGTTGCGGACTTGGTCGACATTCGTCGCCGCTTGGTGCTGGAGACTGGAGCTCTTGACCCGGCGGAATTTGTGATTGGGACAGACGGCAACGGGAACTACTACGGAGCCGGAACGGTGTTCATTGGAGAGATCTATCAGATCGTCTTCACCAACATCTACGACTCAAACACCCAGAACACCTACGCCAACCAGCCGTATTACGTTTCGGCGTATTTCACCGGCAGTCAGTTCCGCAACTACAGCGGTGGCACAACAGAATTTAACCTCAAGCTCACCGCCAGCGTTGAGCCTGTTCGCACCTACTCCAACACGGGGTCTGGTGGAAACGACTATCGCTTGGCGCTCACCTTCAAGTACGAAATCAAGTTGGTATCCGGCACCTTTAACTCGTTCCGACTCCCGACTGCTTCATGGACGCTTTACAAGCTGTAAACCCGATGTATGCAAAGATTGACCCTAATGGATTCTTCGATGGCTATATCGCGAAAGCGGCGGTCAACGAGCACAACCAGCACCTTGTCGTAGAGGCCGAGCTCCCCGAGGTATTGCTCCAGCCTCTGCAAAGCTGGCGCTGGCAAAACAACCAGTGGACGGCGGCAACAGACCATCGCGGCCACTCCTGGTACAACCCGGACAACACCGACGAGGTGTTCGAGGCCAAGAAGTTTGACGATGTCCCGCCGCAAGGCTGGACGTGGTGGCAACCTGGTCAGACCCCGGTCATCACCCCGGCAGAGGCGCTCCGCAAGAAGTGGGCGGCAGTCCGCGCCAAGCGCGACAAGTTGCTGGCCGAAAGCGACTGGGTTGCGATCCGTGCCGCAGACCAGGGAACGCCAGTTCCGAAGGCGTGGAAGGATTACCGTCAGGCGTTGCGCGACATCACGCAACAGACAACAGATCCCGACCAGATCGTGTGGCCTGTGAAGCCTTCCGCCTAACCACAACTGCATCCAATTTGCCCTTGTTTTGCACTGTTCGTCGATAAAATCGGCGACATCGAAACGAAGGGCAACGATGCTGAAAGTACGACGCGCAACAGAAGACGATCACCTCGATCTCTTCAAGCTCGCGGTGCAGATGCACCGTGAGACCGACTTTCAGCATTTCACTCTAAATCCAGAGAAGCTGTTCAATAGCATCGGCAACTGGATTCACCACGAGAGCGGGATCTGCCTCGTGGCAATCAAAGACAACACGCTGGTTGGCATGATGTTCGGAACGATCATGCCGACTTGGTTCAGCGACGATCTTGTCGCTCGAGAAGATCTTCTCTTTGTTCGCCCGGATCACCGTGGTGGACGCACTGCCTACATCCTCGTTCGCTCCTTCATGGAAGCGGTAAAGGGTGCTGGCATCAAGCACGTACAGACAGGTGTTTCGACAGGTTCAGGCCAGGGTGCGGAACGACTGTACCGGCATTTTGGAATGACCTACATGGGTGGCAACTTCGTCGCCCATTTTTGAAGGAGTAGCTTATGTGTGGCAAAGGTGGTGGTGGAGCTCCGGCTCCAGATCCGTTGATCGGACAAGCGGCAAAGCTGAACGCTGAGACTGCCGCCCAAGCTCTGACTTGGTACAAGGACGTTTACACCAACGAACTGTTGCCGATGCAACGCGAGCAACAGGACATGACTCGCACGTTGGTGGATCGGTACCTCGCCAACATGGAGAAGCAACAGCAGTTCGCTGAGGAGCAGAACGCTTACTACGAGAAGACGTTCAAGCCCATCGAAGAGCGCATGGCGAAGGACGCGATGGAGTACGACTCCGAGGGCAACATTCAGCGCCGCTCCGGTATCGCCTCCGCCAACGTCGCACAACAGTTCTCCAACGCCCAGCAAGAGACCGCACGCAATCTGTCGCGCTACGGCCTGAACCCCAACAGTTCAGCCTTCGCCGCCACCAACGAGCGGCTGATGCGCGAGTCGGCGCTTGGTCGTGCTGGTGCGGCAACGGGTGCCGCATTCGACACGATGGACAGGGGCATCGCCCTGCGTGCCGGTGCCGCCAACTTCGGTCGCAATATGCCGAACACGGCATCCAACTTCTACAGCAACGCGAATGCGTCTGGAGCCAACGCTACCAACGCTTCCGCGACCAACATGAACTCGGCGATTCAAGCCGGTAACTTTGCTGGGCAAGGATTCAACACCGCAATTCAGGGCAACAACTCCGCTGGCAACCTCATGCTCGGCGAGTATAACGCTCGGATGCAGGGCTACCAAGCAGACCAGCAAGCCAATGCTGGTATGTGGGGCGGCGTCGGGACACTCGCTGGCTTGGGCATCAAAGCCTACGCCAGCAACCCTGCGGCCTTCGCCGGTCTGGCGGATGGCGGCACAGTCCACGAGGGGCACGGCGCGGTGCGCGGCCCAGGTGGCCCGGTCGACGACAAGATCCCGGCAATGCTCTCCAACGGCGAGTACGTGGTTCCCGCCGATGTGGTGCGTGCCAAGGGACTCGAGTTCTTCGAGAAGCTCAAAGACAAGTACCACACCCCGGCGGCTATCCAGCGTCGTCAAGCGATTCAGAGAGGTTAATCATGGCAACAAGCGCAATCGGCGGATTTGCCGCTGGACTCGCTGGCGGGCTCAAGCTGGGCCAGGAATTGAATGAGTCGGAACAGCGCCGCAAGCTCGCGCTCGAGCAAGCGGAGCGAGACAAGACTCGCTTCGAGTTCGAGAAGGAAGAGGCCGAGGACAAGTCGTCTCGCCGTAAGAAAGTGAAAGCGGCAGAAGACGAGCTCGACAAGATCGACGGTCTTTTGACCAGCGGACAGATTCCGCTGGAACAGCAACCAGCCGCACCAACAACCGCGATTGCCGCTCCTCCTGTTGAGCCACAGCCGATGGTGGAGTCCGGTGCTATCCCGACCCCGGCTCCTGCGCCCACGCCTCGTGCCGCGATTACGCCTCCAGGTGCAACTCCCGCTCCGGCTCAACAGCCGCAACAGAATCCGTTCCTGACTGGCGCAGAGGGTAAGTACAAAGACCCGAACATGGCTATCGACAAGTACTACGACATGAAGGAGGCGGCGCTCACAAAGCTGTTCCGCGCTCGTGGCGAGTACGACAAGGCCGAGCAAGTGCCCGAAATGATGCGCCAACTCAAAGAGAACAAGTGGACGCAGAAGGTAGGTGCATCGCTCGCCGCAATGGCTGGTAACGCACCTGGAGCACGCGATGCTTTTGGCCGCGTCTACGGTATGTTCGCCGACGGATACGAGCTCGACCCCACGAAGGGCAAGTTCGAAGAGGGCAAGGGCTGGGTTGGTCTTGAGCGCGTCAGCGCAGATGGCAAGCGCGAGACGTTTAACCTGTCTCCCGAGCAAGCCATGATGCTTGCCTCGAAGTACAAGAAGCCCGACGAGGTCATCAAGTTCCTACTGGATCGTGGCGACAAGGCTCGCCAAGAGAAGCGCGAGGACACCAAGGTCGAGAACGACACTACCCGCGCCAAAGCCGCCGCCGCAGAAGTCGAGATCAAGCGTCCTTACTACCAAGCCTACGCCGGGGCATTGGAGCGCCGTGGCCGGGACGAGGCCAACGCCCAGCAACAGCGTGCCAGCGTCGAAGCCGCCGCCCGGATGTTCCCGCTTGCGAACAAGGAGTTCAAGCCCGAGGAGCTAATGCTCGATCAGGATCGCGGCAAGGCTCGGCTTGAGAAGAAAGCGGCAGACGAGCGGATGTACAACAAGACGCTCGATCTCGCCGGACTCAACCCCAAGGTGGACATCCGAACGCTGGCGCAACTTGCCCGTCAAGGGAAGGTTGACGCACAGGAGGATGCGGACGGTCGTGTCTTCACGATGGTCGGCAAGACGAAGGTATTTCTGAATTAAGCAGGACAAGCCATGCAACCCACGCTTCGACTGGGCCGAGTCCCAGACCCACTGGATAATGACATCGAAGACGATCCCGCTGGTCTGTTCAAGTCCAGTGGCGAAGCGTATCGACAAGACGTCGTTCCCCTGTCCCGAGGGGAACAGGTTGCATCGGCTGAGTCTGTTCAACCGTCTGCCGCTCCCAAGGGCGGCAAGTTCTCGTTCGACCTGTACGGCGGGATGGATCAGCCCCGCGCACAGCCCGCACCCAAAGCCGAGCCTCGTGCTGGCAAGTTCCAGTTCGACCTGTACGGCAACGAACCCAAGCCAGAAGCCGAAGCGCCCGCACCCAAGGAGCCGGGTCTCGACATCAGCGGAGGTTTGAAGAAGGGCTTCAAGGGACTGGCGGTCACTTGGGACTTCCTCGCCAACAAGCTCGAGAAGGCTGTCACCGGAAGCGACGAAGACACCGGACAGATTCTGGCCAAGAGCGCCGACGAGTACCGTCGCCTGGAGTCCGATCCCCGAATCGCCGAGCTCGTGAGGAAGGGCGATGCCGCCCCTGACACGATGTCTGCGGTCACGGATATGTTGGGCTACGCCGTTCGTAACCCGACCATGATCGCCAACTTCCTGGCCGAACAGGTTCCGGGCATGACGGTTGGTGGCGGTATTGGCGCGGTGGCTACTGCACCCGTGAAGGCGGCGGCAGTTGGTGCGGCCACACGTCTCGGCGCAAGCGCGGGAGTGCAGACAGCGGTGGGTGCTGGCGCTACCGGCGCTGGCATCAACACTGGTGCGGTGGTGTTCCAGTCGCTGGGCTCCAACTACGTCGAGGGTCTGAGCAAGTACAAAGGAGACACAGAAGCGGCCTCCGAGTACGCCGTCACCAAGACCGCCGCCGAAGTCCCGGCCAACGCTATCGCTGGCGCGTTCCTTGGCCTCAACCCGTTTGCATCCAAGCTGGCGAATGTCGGCACTCAGGCTGTGATCCAAGGCGCTGGCGGTGCCGCTGGCGCGTACCAAGCCGCAACCGCAGTGGGCGAGGAAGCCAGCCGTGGCGAAATGATCCTCGAGTTCTTGGGCGAAGCGTTCTCCGCCCCGGTGGACATCATGGTCGAGAAGTTCGGTGCCAAGGGCCAGGACATCGACAAGACCATCGAGAAGAAGATGGAGAAGCCCACCGAACGCGAGGAGATCTACCAAGCCCTCGTGGCGGATGAGCGCGTGGCCGAGGCCATGAACAAGGCTGGCATCACCGGGCCCGACGATCCTGCATTTGACGGTGCTGTTGCGTCGTTCCTTGGAGCTCGTCGCAAGGCGGAGGAGATCGCGGCAGTCCAGCCGATCTCGGATGAAGAGCGTGCCCAGCGCACCAAAGAGCGCGGCGAAGATGTGCAAGCCGCATTCGGCGACACCGCCAGCACAGGGGTGGGCGTCGGCACAGACACCAACGCTGAGGGACAGGGCGTCATCAAGCGTGAATCTGTTCGGGTCACAGACCAGGGGCTTGAGCCAGTCGGCGACAGATTCGAACCTGTTGTCCTGCCGGAGTCCCAGACGGGCAACCAGGCCCGGACGACAGCCATCGCACCCGAAGACATCGTCGCTCGCCAAGAGGGCTTCGAAGTTCTGCCCGCCTTCACGGTCGATGGTCGCAAGGTGGGCAACTCGTTTGTCTCCGAGAAGTCTGCCGAGACCTTTTTATTTGGCCCCGTCAACAAGGAAACTGGTAAGCGCGAGGGCGGTTACGCAAGTTCTGTTGAGGGGATGGAGTTCCAGATCCGTCGTGGCAAGCGAGCCAAGTCGGCGGGTGGCGGCACGTTCTTCTTCATCGAAGGCCGCGAGAAGCAGAACTCCGCTGGGTTCGTGTCCGAGCCCGCACCGCAGTTGCAAGCGCAGATCGACGCCGTGCGCGACGGTCGCAAGAAGGCCGCAGTGCTGGGCACTGAGGATCTTTCCAAGGTCAAGACCGATGGCCTGACCACCTTCGAGGTGAAGGGCGAGGACGGCAAGACCGCCGTCGTCGTGGTCAAGGACAAGAAGCTGGTCAACAAGACCCGTACACGCGCCAAGAAGGTTGGCCTCAAGCAAGCGATGGGTGAGGTGCTCGAGTACGCCGAGCCGACCGTCACCACCGAGGCCAAG
>Ga0255148_1000150_pt1 | contig 27764 bp, 36 predicted proteins | sample Atl_Miss_RepB_8h_FD_183024 | JGI IMG/M metagenome (GOLD analysis project Ga0255148, IMG submission 183024) | Freshwater microbial communities from Altamaha River, Georgia, United States - Atl_Miss_RepB_8h | ecosystem: Environmental > Aquatic > Freshwater > River | place: USA: Georgia | collected...
CTACGAGTCCGACCGACCCTAAAGGAAACACCTATGAGCCAGATCCCTGCCGGCGTGGTGCTTGGCTGCTATGCCTATCCCAAGCTTGCCGAAGTCCAGGTCAACCTGATCCGTTTTCATTGCGGGGACATCCCCATCCTGATTTCGGACGACTGCACCCCCGGGTACAACAACCACCAGCCCTTTCTGGATTTTGTCCGGATTGCCAAGACCTACCGGAATGTGTTTCTCTGGAGCAACCCCATCCGTCTTGGCCACGGGGGCGGGGACCTCAGCGCCTTCTATGCCGGAATCTTCTGGGCCAAGATGAACGGGCTGAAGTGGGTGGCAAAGATTTCCCAGAGGTTTCTGGTGGACAGCCACCGCTGGCTGCAGCGCTGGGTCGACGAGGTGGACTCAACGGGGTTCAGCCTTTCCTCGAATGAGTGTTTGCAGGGAACGCACAATTTCAAGATCCGCACCGAGGCCTGCCTGCTGCGGGTGGATCCCTGGTATGACGCCGAGGTCCTCAACAGCATCTACCCCTTTGCCATGAACAACAACCAGATCCTGGAATACTTTTTCCTGGAACAATACCAGCGCTACTTTGGGGAAAACTTTCACCACACCTCCCTCTTTGGCCCCCAGCGCTTTGCCAAGGATCCGGACATTGTCTGGCACTGTTCCTCCCCCAAGGCGGACTATGTGGAGATTGCCTCGCGGTTCAATCTGCCGATTGACGAGCACTTTGACTGCGAGGGGTGGCAGGGCTGGAAGGACTATCTGCGCTGATCCTTGAGAAAAAAAGCCTCTCCTTCTATAGTGGTGCCCTTCTTGAAACGGGTACACCATGCCGATCTTTATCCTGAAAAATAGCCTTACTCCGGGCAATGTGCCAGACCCCACCGAGCTCATGGTTGGGGAGGTTGCCCTCAATATCCCTGACAAGAAAATCTTCACCAAGGATGGCAACAACCAGATTGTCGATTTTCTTGCCGGCGTGGACTACACGGAAACCGACCCGGTGTTCACCGCTTCCGTGGCCTATGACATCACCCAGCAGGACGTTGACAACTGGAATGACGCCTTTGGCTGGGGAGACCATGCCCAGGCAGGATATGTGGAATCGGTCACGGGGACTTCGGGAGAGATCGCGATCACCGGAACCACGGATCCTGTGCTTTCCCTGGAAGCCACGGGGGTCACCGCGGGCACCTATGGCTCCGATACCCAGGTTGCCCAGATTACCGTGGATGCCAAGGGGCGGATCACGGAAGTCGTGGAGGTCGATATTTCCGGACTGGGAGGAACCAACATTCCTTCCGGAAATCCCGGGGAGATGCTGACCTACAACAATGCAAACACCCTGGTCTGGATCATTCCTGACGGAGGGTACTTCTAATGCCCCTGAACCTCACCGGAACCCCGTCCAACTTTGATTGCACGGGAACGGGAACCCAGACAGATCCCTATTCGGTGGCATCCTACAATCATGGACCCAACTCGTATGCCGAGATTATCTTCACGGCGTCCGAGGATGGGGACATCTTTGTCAACTTATTGGTAGACTCCGAGCTGACCTTTGACACCGCCGCGCTCTACCTGGGCACCCAGCTTCTCTGGGCAGCCAACGGGCAGGACAGTTTCAACGAAAACTTTCCCGTCACGGCCGGACAGCAGCTCAAGCTGACCTACACCAAGAATGCCACGACCAGCGTGGGTGACGACGCCGTATCGGGGCAGATTTACTTTGTTCCTCCACCCCTGCCTCCGCACCATCTGGCCATTCAGATGCAGCCCTCTGGTGCCACCACGGGATTGACCCTGCTGATCCAGCCCATCCTTGAAGTGCAGGACTCGGCCAACCAGGTGGTAACCACGGCCACCAACACGGTGACCGCCACCGTGCAGGTAGTGACGGGGACTTGTACCCTGAGTGGAACCCTGGTTTTGGATGCCGTCAGCGGGATTGTCAGCTACACGGATCTAGTGGCCACGGGCAGCGGAAGCTTTCGCATCGTCTTCAGTTCTCCCGGGCTGATCTCCGTTACCTCCGACATCGTGTACTTCAGTCTTCCCGGCGATCACCTGGACATCGTTACCCAGCCCTCGGCCCTCACCACAACCACCCTGCCCATTCCGCAGCAGCCCGAGGTGCGGATACTTGATGTCAACAACCAACTGGTACAACGCCCTGATTACCAAATCACCACCACCCTGACCATCGTCACCGGATCCTCCACCCTCACGGGGACCACAGACCTGCAGACCAACGCCGGCAAAGCCAGCTTCTTTGACCTGGTGGGAACGGGCACGGGAAGTTTCAAGCTTGACTTCAGTTCCACCGGGATCACCGGGGCCACCTCAACCCTGGTTACCTTTAAGCCTGCTGCCACCAAGCTCGTGATTACCACGCAGCCGGGAACCCCGGTCACTGCCGGCGATTACCTGGCACCCCAACCGGTGGTGGAACTTTGGGACGCCAACGATGAGCTGGTGCTGGCCCTGGGTGCCACGGTCACGGCAGAACTGGTCACGGTCACGGGCAGCCCAGTCCTCACCGGGACTTTTGATGTAGATTCCAATTTGGGCATTGCCCCCTTTGCCGACCTGCAAGCCTCTGGCAACGGAAGTTTTCGCATCAAGTTTACCGCACCCAATCTTACCGAAGTGATCTCGGACATTGTGGTCATTGAGCAACCCACCAACCCTCCACCTCCCACTCCAACCGCCATCACAACACCGGTGCGACCCAAGAGATCCTATGTGGCGGGCAAGGTTCCCGACCCTGCCGACCTCATGGACAACGAGTTTTCCATCAATGTGACGGATAAAAAAGGCTGGGTTAAAAACCCAAATGGACAGGTGGAGCTGGTCTTTGACGCTTCCGGCGGAGGTGGCGGAACCTTTACGCTGCCCAACGCCGCCGGAGAAATACCCATTGCCACCGGCATTGCCACCTACAAATGGCAGACCCCCTGGGGAGGCACCTACTAATGGCGTTTTCATTTCACGGGTACGACCTCCTGGGTATAGATGACCTGGCATTTTTTACGGGGGACGGGGTCAACCAGGACATCACCTTCACGGTCGATAACCTGATTCCCATACGGGATGCAATCACCGGGCCTATCACGCTGACCTGGAAAGTGTCAGGACCGGACACATATGTTGCCGTGAATCTTTCCTACATTTACGGGGATACTATACCCGTGGATGTGAACGGCCTCAATATTGGAGCCATTCAAGTCCTTCGCGATGGTAATACTGTGGATTTGACCACGATCCTAATCCCTTCCAACACCATAGCGGGATCGCCTTCTGCCGTTGCGGGATTTGCCAAAACCTTTCTTTTGCAAGACAACGACCTTCTCACGATCAGTGTTGTGGAGCCTACTGGGGGAGGAAACGGACAAAACACCGTGACCGGGGTTCTCCGGGCCGTGGAAGTGTCTACTCCCCAAACTCCAGACTTTGACTACCTGGCTCTGGATGGTGCGGGCAGCGGGAATGTGTTGGTCAAGAATGACGGGAGCTCCTGGGCTATTCGTTCACAGCTACCCGCTTCCCTGGCCATGGCAAACGCCAACCTTGCCCGAAAATGGCAGGACGTGGTTTACGGCAATGGCCGCCTGGTGGCCATCAACAGCACAGACCGGATGGTACTAACTAGCCTGGACCTGGGACACACCTGGATCCCCTCCTACTTTCCCCTGGGGTTTAGCGTCGCCAATGTACACAGCATTCTCTATGGGAACGGCCTGTTTGTGGTTGCTTCCTATGACGGGACAGCCATAGCCTATTCTCCGGATGGCATCAACTGGGAGATGTTCTTCAACCAGAATAATCCCTTCTTGGCCGTTTCCTTTGGCTGTTATGCCCAGGGAAAATTTGTCTGGGCCAGCCAGTCCGGACATCTTGTGATTCTGGATGACGCCCTGAGTGCTGTTCAGTTTGTGCTTGTTTCCCCGGACAATCTCACCGGCATCGGTTGGGTAAACATTAAGTATGGAGACGGCAAGTTTGTTCTGATTGAGAATGGTGTTTTTAGCTCGGCTTTTGGCGGCGGTGTAAATGGTTCTATGGCTGGTATATCCACGGATCTGTTTTCCTGGAGCTATACCTACCTGCCCAGCTATTCTGGCTGGTACGGCCTGACCTACAACAAAAGCTACAATCACTTCTATGCATCTTCCTACGGCCTACAATATATTGCCCGGTTTGTACCTGACACCTCTTTAACCTGGGAAGTAGATGGCACGGTCAGTTCCTGCCCAAGCATCCTGGTGAGCAACGGCAAAAGCACCATGGCCAATGCCAACTTTGACCAGGTATTTCTCAGCAGTGAAAAACCTGCCAACCTCAATAACCCGCTGGCTAGTTCTTGGATCAATCAGACTTACCCCATGAGTCCTGGTTTTATATTGGCCATGACTGCCATTTCCTCCTCTTCCGGCGGAGGGGGAAACAATGGTCCCTACACGCTGGACATCACCACGGATGGCAACGGCACCATCACCCTGAGCAACCCCGGTCCCTACTACTACGGGGATGTGGTCCTGGTGAGTGCGACTCCAAACAGCGGCTATCTCTTTAATGCCTGGACCGGAGGCCTTACCGGTTCTGTAAACCCTTATTCGCTCACGGTAACCCAGAATGTCACGGCGGTTGCCACCTTCCAGGCTCCAAGCGGAAACGCCGTTGGTCTTGTCCGAAACCTTCATTCGGTGGAAGTGGACAGCGAGCAGCTTCTGGATGTCCCGATTGAAGTGACCGTGGTGGACAGCAGTCAAAACCCGGTTTCCGTCGAGGTGGACATCCGGGCCGAAATCTATTCCGGGAATGGCATCCTGCTCGGTACCAAGACGCTCACCAGCCAGGCAGGGGTTGCAGTCTTTTCCGACCTGGCCATCCAGGGTGCAGGGTATGTGACCCTTTTATTTACCTCGCCTGGCCTAAACCCCATCCTCAGTGCGGCCATCCTGGTGAACAATGTTGGCACAAACAGCCAGTCGCTGCGCATTGACACGCAACCTTCCGGCGCTGTCAGCGGCAGTCCCCTGACCCAACAGCCCACCATCTCCACGGTGGACATCAACGACAACATCATTGTCGGTTCGGTAAACGTCATCACCGTTTCCGTGCTTTCCGGCAATGCGGTGCTTTCAGGCACCACCTCCCTGACAGCCACGGACGGGTATGTTGCCTTTACCGACCTGGTGCTGACAGGGCCTTCGGGTCCCGTTGTGCTTCAGTTTACCTCCCCGGGAATCACCACGGCCACCAGCCTGGTTTTCAACCTCGTCAACAATGGCAACAATCTGCCCCTGAGTGGCAACTTCCCCATCCGTCCCAAGAGCTCGATCACCGCAAACAAGGCTCCAACCACCTCGGACCTGGTGGCCTATGAGCTTGCAGTCAACCTTGCGGATCAAAAAATCTACATGCGGGATGGAGCCAACAAGGTCTACCTGGTGGGGGATGTTTCCTCGGGATCGTCCACTCCGCTTCTGGACAGCCTTGGCAATGTGACCATCACCAACAAGACCACGCACGACCTCCTGGAATGGAATGGCACAAGCTGGGTAAACCTGTCTCCCTCCGGACTGCTTGGTTCAGGAACCAAGAATTTTTTGGCCCGATGGGACGGGAACGGGAAGCTGGAGACCTCCGGCGTCCTGGACAGTGGCACCCACATTACCTCCGCAAATGCCAGCATTGGAAGGTGGGCCTCGAACACCTACACGCAGTTTGCCCACTCCGACCTTTTCAGCCCCACGGCCAGCACCAACTACGCCCTCCTCCAAAGCAACACCGGTGTGACTTTCCTGAACTCCACCGGAGCCCTGCACTTCCGCCAGTCCAACGCCGAAGTGGCCGCCTTCAACCAGGGAAACCTCCTGATTGGGTATGCCGACGGGGATACCACCACCTACAAGGTGGACATCAAGGGTACCCTGCATGCTACCGGGGATACCACCCTGGACAAGCTGGCAGGCACGGGAAGCCGCATGGTGCTGGCAGATGCCTCGGGAACCCTGTCCACGGATGCCATTCCGGAGGGCACGGTCACCAGTGTGGCCCTGAGCTCGGACTCCAAGGAACTGACCATCACCGGCTCTCCTGTCACGGACTCCGGAACCATAGACCTGGCGCTCTCCGCCACCGGGGTTACCGCCGGATCCTACACCCACGCCAGCGTCACGGTGGATGCCTCGGGACGCATCACCTCTGCCAGCAGCGGAGACACGGCTTCTCTCAAGGCAGGAACCGGAATCAGTATCAGCGGTACCTATCCGGAATTCACCATCACCAATGAAGCCCCGGACCAGACAGTCACCCTGACGGCAGGCAGCGGGATTGGGGTTACCGGGACTTATCCCAGCTTCACGGTCAGCTCGTCCATCACGCAATACACCGACAGCGATGCCCGCAAGGCCCTTTCGGCAGGAACCGGAATTTCCTACAACTCCACCACCGGGGTCATTTCCAACAACAGCCCCGACCAGACCGTAACCCTCACGGCAGGCACGGGCATCAGCGTGACGGGGACCTACCCCAGCTTTACGATCACGAACTCCTCAACTTCCTCCGGCGGCACAGTGACCAGCGTGGACCTGAGCGTCCCGACTGGGTTCAAGGTTTCCGGAAACCCCGTCACCACTTCCGGAAAACTGGCTGTGACTTTTGACACGGGTTATGCATTGCCAACAACTGCCAGCCAGACAACCTGGGACACCGCATACTCAAACCGAATTACTTCCCTGACCACCACAGGATCCAGTGGATCAGCCACCCTATCGGCCAACACCCTGAATATCCCCACCTACACCCTGGCAGGCCTGGGTGGAATCAAGCTGACCGACCTGTCCTCAACAGCCACCGGATTGACTTACAGTTCAGGAACCGGAGTTTTTTCTTTTACCTCCGGATACTCCATCCCCACAACCAGCAGTCAGACGCAGTGGGACACCGCGTACAGCAACCGAATTAGCAGCTTAACCACCACGGGGTCCAGCGGTTCGGCAACCTTGCTTTCTAACACGTTGAATATTCCGACTTACACGTTGGCTGGACTGGGAGGCATTAAACTGACTGACCTCTCTTCCACGGCAACAGGGTTGACCTACACCAACACCACGGGCGTGTTTAGTTTTACCTCCGGGTATTCCATTCCTACAACCGCCAGCCAAAGCAACTGGGATGTGGCGTATTCCAACCGAATCACCTCCCTCACGACCACCGGGTCGAGCGGATCGGCAACACTCTCTTCCAATACCCTGAACATCCCGACGTACACCCTGGCAGGCCTGGGAGGCCAAGCTTCCTCGACCAACCTGACTTCCCTTTCCGGACTCACTTATGCCGCGGCCTCCTTCGTGAAAATGACGGGAGCAGGAACCTTTGCCCTGGACACCACCACCTACCTGACGACCAACCAGACAATCACCCTTTCCGGCGATGTCACGGGCTCGGGAACTACGGCCATTACCGCCACCCTGGCCACGGTAGCCGCCACCAAGGGAGGCACGGGCCAAACCACCTATACGCTGGGGGACACCCTCTACTCCTCGGCTGCCAACACCCTCGCCAAACTGGCGGGCAACACCACCACCACCAAGCAGTTTCTTTCCCAGACCGGAACGGGTATCGTATCCGCCGCCCCGGCATGGTCCACGGTGTCCAAGTCCGACGTGGGCCTGGGCAGCGTGGAAAACACGGCGCTGTCCACCTGGGCTGGGTCGAGCAATGTGACTACCCTCGGCACCATTAGCCAGGGAACGTGGAACAGTTCCACCAAGATTGGCCTGGCATACGGTGGGACCAATGCAAGCATCACCGCCACAAATGGCGGAGTCATTTACTCCACGGCATCCGCCTTGGCGGTTACTGCCGCTGGCACCTCGGGACAAATTCTAAAATCGAACGGCGCCGCCGCTCCCACCTGGATGAGCACGTCGTCTATCACCAGCGTGGGCACCCTCACCGGTCTGGCGGTCACCGAGACCGTCACTACGGATGACACGGTAGTCATCACCGGCGTCACCAGCCAAACGGGCAAGCTTCTGCTGATCAAGGACGCGCTGGCCAACACCCTGTTTTCGGTGGACTACTCTGGGTCAGCTACCACGATGGGCTTAACCGTAAACGGCATGACTTACCCAGGGACGGACGGCTCTTCCGGTCAGGTGCTCAGCACCAACGGGGCCGGAACGCTGTCTTGGGCTTCGGTGGGAACATCCAGCGGGGCATCAGGCACGTTTCAGATTGCGGACGGTGCCGGCGGTTTTAGCGCAGCATTGGGTCTCTCGTACCAGACGACGGCAAACGTGGATACCGGAGCGTATTCCACCGGTGCAGCCCAGACGCCTCTCGCCGTGTTTGGCTACTCCACGCAATCCGGCAACCTGTTTGAATTGCGCGACTACACGGGAGCCACCACCTACGCCTACTTTGATTCCACCGGCAACCTGACTCTCAATGCCCAAAACGATATTCGTTTTGCGGACTCCGACAGCAGTAACTACGTTGCGGTCCAAGCTCCGGCAACCATTGCCACCAACTACACCCTGACACTTCCGACCACGGCGGGCACAAATAACTATGTCTTAAAAACCAACGGTTCGGGAACTCTTTCGTGGGCCAACGCAATCGCCAATCTAATTGGCGGAAATAGCACAACTCTACTTGGCTCAATACCATACCAGAGCAATACTGACACTACAACTCTTTTAAGTCCAAATACTACAACAACCCGTAAATTTTTACGCCAGACCGGCACGGGAACCAATGGTAGTGCTCCAGCATGGGATACTCTTACCGCTGCAGATGTACCAACATCAGCAGCCAACAGCATTTTTTTGGCCAATAATTTTGGAGGTTTGTAAATGCCAGTTACTGCCACACCTATTTTTGTGCAGGCCCCCTTGGTGGGATACCTGGACATGTCTGCCCAAACCGCATGCTCTACCCGGGCAAAAACCGCCACGGCCTCTCTGGCTACGGCAAACATTATTCAATTGCTCAACACCACCACCAACGGATGCCGCATTGACAGCTTTCAGGTAAATGCCTGCTCTACCTCCATGACCTCGGCAAGCGCCGCCAATCTGGTAGGAATCTGGATCTGGGATGGAACCAATGCTTCGCTGTTCCTGGAAATACCAGTAAGCGCCGTAACCCCCTCTACCACCACAGCAGCATTTACCTCCACAATTACCCTAACCAATCCCCTGGTGTTGCCTTCCACCCACAAGTTGTACGCTACCGTTTCGGTAACTACGACTGCTTCCACCACGGCGCTTCAGGTCTTTTGCTTTGGAGGTTCCTACTAATGCCCGGAGCCTTCAGCCTTGGAACACAGTCTCCCAACTCTCCCAAGGGTTCTGCCTTTCAATCTGTACAGCCCTCCATATTTCCGGTTGGGATTATACAAATGTTTGCCGGGTCGGTTGCTCCCTCGGGGTGGCTTTTGTGTGACGGGAGTCTGGTCAGCCGTAATACCTATGCCTCTCTTTTTTCCGTTATTGGAACCCTGTATGGTTCGGGTGATAACAACACTACCTTTGCCCTTCCGGATTGCCGTGGCAGGGCCGTGATTGGTACGGGACAAAGTTCTGATTCCAACATGACAAACAGGGTTTTGGGAACCAAGTACGGACTAGAAGGATCAACTATCTCAGCAAGCATGCTTCCTACCTTCAGCATGGATAGTGACAGCAATACGGGAAACCATACACATGGTTACACAGCTTTTAATTGGAATACCAATTATCCACCAATGACTTATACGGGACTTAACACCCCAAGTACCTGGACCTGGAGTGTGGCTGGCGGTACCCTTTTTAGTGTTCTACATAATACCGCTGCTCAGACAAACTTAAACATAACCAGCAGCGGAAACCATACTCACACCAGAACCAACAGCACTCCAACCAAGGTGGATATAGTGCAGCCATCCCTGGCCATGAACTTTATTATCAAAACCTAGGAGAGCTTATGAGATCGTACTTTTACCACCCAGACCATTTTGTATATGTGGAAAACGAAAACAAAAAATACATGGAAAACCTCATCTTGGCCAAGTTTGACATGGGACCAAAGATTGTTCTTCCCGACCAAGAAACCCTTGAAATTTATTATGAGTCGGGCATTGGCATGACCTTGCTTAAAAAAGGCCAAAGGGTGGAAACCATCCAAGGTTCAAACATCAATCTGGAATGGCTTATTGACAATATTGACACACTTATAGCCAAAAAGAAAACCAGGGAAAGTTTTAGCGTAAGCTGGGATATACCAGATGACATGCTCAAGCCAATAACCAAGGAGAGTTAGAATGCTGATTCAAGCAACAAGCCAGGTAGAAATTCCTGCACAGGAAGCCGTCATCTTTGACTCCTGGGTCATCAAGCAGATGATTTTTGTCGGAGAGGGAATTACCAGACCCGCTCAGGCCAGGATTTTTTTTCAGAGGGGCAAAAAAAATCAGGATGGCACCTGGGTTATTTCTGAAAAAAAAGAACATGAAGCCATCTTGAATATTGAAAATATCTACGAGGAGGCGGAAACCGACCCTGAGATATTGGAAGCCGTTGGAAAGTTTTTATATGCCATCAATAAGATTGGAAAAAACAAAAACCTGCTCTAAGGACACACCATGGCCATCAAGCACCTGACCCTTCTTCGCATGACCTACTCGGACCGCAACGGCCAGTTTGTGGATCAGTATTCCATTGACACCTGCCTCGGCGAAGGGCAGGCCACTCCGGAAAACCACCACAATTTCCTGGTTCCTGTCCAGTCGGAACTGGGGGACGTCATCAAGGAGTTGGCAGACATCCTCAGGGAGCACGTCAGTCCGAAAGCAGAAACCCCAACGGTTGAGTAAATTCCACTCTGCTTGTAGCATTTGCTCTCCAAACGGGAGGGATCATGCGTACACTCATTCTTTCCGGCCTGCTGGTTCTGGCAGGCCTGGGCCATTCGGCCGACATTGAAATACCCAAGGAAGTCAAGGCAAAGGTCGGGGAGTTTGTGCAGATCCGTTCCACCGCCGTGGGCGAGGTGGAATGGTATGTGCTCGACTCCGGCATCCAGTTTCTTCCCTTTGACCTTCTCAAGGACCGCAAGACCGCCATCCTCTTCACCCTGAACCCGGGAGTCTACCGGGTGTTGGCCTGGAGCGCCAAGGACAACAATCCCACCCCGGCGGCTTTGTGCATTGTCACCATTGAGGGCCTTCAGCCCACACCCCCCAGTCCGCCAGCTCCCCCAGCTCCTCCCGCACCTCCGGAGCCCTCGGCTCTCGAAAAGCGCCTGAAACCTTTTTTTGACCACGATCCCGATCCCAAGCGCAAGGACCAGATTCAAACCCTGGCTTCCTTCTTTGATGAACTCCACAAGCTCTCCGGAAGCACGGACGTGAAGACCATCGGCGAGTTGTTTCAGAAGGGCTCCGAGCTTTCCGACAAGATGATTGGCAACGAGTGGCTTGTGCTGCTGCGCCGGGAGATCAACCTGTACCTGGATGAAAGCCTGCCCCGCATTGCCGCGCAGGAACTGGATCTCAAGACCCGCCAGTTGTGCATCGGAATCTTTGACGATCTTTCCGTAACCCTCAAAAAAATCGGAGGATAGCGTGGACGAGCTCAAGAGCAACGAAGACATTGAGGTGTTAAAGTCCGTGGGAGGCAAGCTAGTCTGCCATGGCATGGAAAATCACTGGGACTTTGGCTGGATAGCCCCCAAGGACCGTTCCCCCGAACAAAAGCTGGAGGACGCTTCCTTTCAGGCGGAAATGCCCGCCTTTGAGATCCTGGGAGAAGAAGAGCCCAAGGACCATGCTTTCCTGTGGGATTTTGCCCTCAAGGCCAACAACGGCAAGCACTTCACCGTGTTTCACCAGCAGACCGGAAGCTGTGTGGGCAACGGGCTGGGGCAGGCCCTGTGGTACCTTTCGGCGGTGGAAGTTCACCGGCTCAAGGACCCGGAGCAGGTCATCCTGCCCTTCTGGCTTTTGCCCTACGGGCGTTCCCGAATGTATGCCGGAATGAATGACCATGGCGAGGGCAGCTTTGGGTCGGCAGCGGCCAAGGCCATCCGGGAGGACGGGGTGATTCCCTACAACCTTCCAGGACTTCCCCAGCCCAAGGACGACAACGGGCTGACCTGGGGATCCAAGGTGGAACTTGAATGGTCTTACGGAAAGGGCATTGACCAGAAGTGGCTCAATGAAAGCCGCAAGCATCTGGTAAAGACCACGGCTCGCATCCGGACAGCGGATGAGGCCAAGGCCGCCTTACGAAACTACTATCCCCTGACCTGCGCCTCCATGTTTGGGTTTTCCCCCATGACACCTCCCGTGAGTTGTGACCCTCCCGTCCGCCTGGTACCCCGGCGCAATGACCAGTGGGGACACCAGATGTGCTGCGTGGGATGGCTGAATCATCCCCAGAAGGGAGACCTTTTCTACATCCTGAACTCTTGGGGCAAGACTGTGCACGGGGAACCCGCCGGGCATTACAACGAGCCTCCCGGGGGATTCTGGATTGGCAAAGCCGACATGGAATTTATCTGCCGGGACGAAGTCTTTGCGCTTTCGCAATTTCAGGGTTTTCCCGCCCAGAAGATTTCTTGGAACTTTTAGGAGCGTTGCCCATGAACTGGACTGAACTGGTCGAGAAGATGGGGCTTCCCGGCGTTCTCTTGGGAGTCCTGATCTATGGCCTGTGGAAAAGCTGTGGATGGATTGCCCAGAACATCCTCGTGCCCCTGACCAATCGCCACATGTTTTTCCTGGAAAAACTGGAACGCAACTTTGACCAGATTGATTCCGCGATCTCCAAGATTGCCGACGCGCAGCACAAGATGAGTACCAAGATTGTCTGCCTGAACAAGGAGCCCATGCACCATGATTAGCTACCCGACTAGCCTGCCCACGGACGCCCTCATGCTTGTCATCGACAAACTACGGGGCAAGGATGTGCCCTGGAACCAGGTTGCACTGGCAGGATGGAACCTGCTGGGATACGCCCTGGCCCAGATTCCCCAGGAAACCGTGCAGCCCATTCTGGATGAGCCGGCCCCGGAAACCCGGGAAGAAGCCGCCGGATACCTTGAAGAACACCTGAAGCTGGAGGAAGGTTTTATCCAGACAGGCCTGGTCACCTGGATTGTGGTGGCCAAGATTGTTCTCAGGTTCATCCTGAATGTTGTTTAAAAAACCGAAGTTCAAGCGGTCCGGGTCCTGGACCAAGGTGCGCAACGAGTTCCTGAAACTTCACCCGCACTGTGCCGTCTGTGGCATCCGGACCATGCTCGAGGTGCACCACTGCATTCCGGTGCATCTGGACAAGGACCTGGAGCTGGACCCCCGCAACCTGCTGGTGCTTTGCGAGGGCCCGTGCAACTGTCATTTTGTGTGGGGGCACCTGATGAACTGGAGAAGCTACAACCCCACCGTCCGTGAGGATGTGTATGCTTTTGTGGAAAAGGTTCTCAAGCGGCCTTATGGGAGAAGAGAGTGATGACGGAACCTGACTGGAACAGCTTGTTTGAAAAGGTCGGGCTTCCCGGACTTCTTATTTTTTCCCTGGTCTACTTTGGGTACCGCATAGCCAACTGGCTTGCCTCCAATGTCTTTTTGCCCATCACCAACCGCCATATCGAATTCCTCAACAACATTGAGAAGAGCCTGGAAAACTCCGAACGCTTTGGCCAGAAAGTGATTGAGGTGCAGTCGAACATGGATTCCAACATCCAGAAGATCTCCAGCATCCAGGAAAACATGGAGACCTGCCTGCAGAAGATAACCCTGTGCCAGGAAAAGCTCACGGTCTGTGTACAGGTCATCGAGGACAAGATGAACCATGGGGAGTAACCCAGCAACTTATTTCTTAATGAAAGGACTTTGCGTTATGATCACGACGATTGCTTTGGTTTTATCTCTGGCCACCTCCACCCCGGAGGGCCTGTTTGGCAAGAAGGGCTCCTGCTCGAACGGCTCCTGCTCCTTGGCGGTTGCCGTGGAAGCGGCTCCCGTGGCTCCCGCAGCGCCAAAGGCTGCCGCTGCCTGTGAGGGGGCAAGCTGCTCCCTGGCTAAACAGCATGACTGTGGAAACTCTGTGCGCCTCTTCAAGTTTCGACTGAGAGGCTCCTCCTGCTCCGGCGGCGGTTGCAGGTAATCTCGTCCCCCTGATGTCCCCGGGCTTGGCGCTACTCCCCTGCCGGGCCTGGGGCTTTTTTTCTGTCCCATGGACTACACCACCGGAACCCTGCACGAGGCCCAGATTTGCATCCGGTCGGGCGCCGTGCTGAAAAACCTTCGGGATGCCACCACCAGGACGCTGGAGACCGATCTGGTCTGCCAGGCGTACTACCGGGAATCGTTTGACCTTTGGCGCTATGCCTGGATCCAGGACAACCAGGAAGTCTGGAGAGTGGAACGGGAAGACCTTACGATCCTCCACGAGACCAAGACCCACCAAACGCCTCCCTGCCCAAAGCCAAAACAAAATCCCCTCCCCTCCCCCAGAACCCAACAGCCCGACAACCCCGACGACACAACCCTTGAAATCTTCAAAACCTTTTTAAAAATCAACCGGGTGCGCTGACATGATTGAGGAACCAGTCTCCGGCGTGGTCATTGGAAGTTACAACCTTCCCCGTCTGGTGGAGCTGCAAATCCGCCTGATCCGCGAGCACAACGGGGACGGGGTTCCCATCCTCATCGTGGACGACTGCAGTCCCGGAACCGGCATTACCCCCGACCCTTCGTCCGTCTTTGGAGACCTGTGTGACCTTTCCCTGCGCTACCCCGACGTGACCCTCTGGTCCAACCCGGAGCGCTATGGCCATGCGGGGGGCGACCTGGCCAGTTATTTTGTCGGCCTGCAGTGGGCCAAGATGCGCCGGATGCGGGTGTTGTGCAAACTGTCCCAGCGCATGCTGATCGACTTGCCCCGATGGCTGCATGAAGGCGCTCTGGGTTTACTGGACAGTGACTGTGCCACCGGGTGCAATCCCTGCAAGGAAGACCACCATATCCTTCCTTTGAGGACCGAAGCAATCCTCTTCAAGGTGGAATCCTGGTATCGTGCGGATGTCCTGGACCACCTCCGGCCCCGACCTGTTTCCGGCAATGCCGCCGAGACCATTGTCTGGCACGACATGGAGGACCGGGTGGGTACCAAGATGTGGAGATGGCCCATCATGGGACACGACCGGAGAGCCAAATACCCTGGGATCATCTGGCACTGCTCCCACCGGGCTGGTGACTACAGGAAGATTGCAGACCGTCTTGGGCTTTCTCTGGATTCCAACTTTACCACGGAAAACTGGCAAAAGCTTCCGGGGTATCACTGGTAGTATCAGGTTTTGGTATCAACGCTGGAAGAAGTGTTCCTCGAAGAGTTTGCCCACACGCTGGTATTCCTCGGCCCCCAGCCTCAGGTAATGCCCGTAGGTGGTCTCCAGCTTCTCATGCTCTCCGATGTCCTGCAGCATCTTCCCCTCCACGCCCTTGCCCCCCAGAAAACTGATGGCACTGGTCTTCAGGGAATGGATATCCACGCTGGTCCCGTCGGAATGCTTCCTGGGGATTCTGGCAAAGTCGAGGTCCTTGTAGAAGTCCCGGGTCATGGTGGAAGACAAAGAAAAGATTTTCTGGTCTGGGCCAATCTTCTTGTAGCGGATCCACTCGGCAAGCTGACGGGCCATGGAGCTGGGCAGTGGCTTGATGATCATCCGGCGTTTCTTGACATTTCCTGCGGGAAAGGAAACAGTGGGATGGTCTATCCCAAGGCTCAGGTGTCCTGCCTGAAGCTTCAGGGCTGCCCCCAGCCGGCACACGACCGTGAACAAAAAGGTGTAAAGCAGGGCCCGTTCCCTTCCCTTGTCTGCGAGGTAACGCTGGTAACTGGCTTTCTTGGGACGTGCCTGGAACAAAACCCGCAGACGGGCCGCCCGGATGAGCTTTTGGATCTGGCGCAGGGTAAGGGGCCGGCGAACCTTCACGGCAACCCCCTTGAACGTGGGGATTCCCTTGAAGAGGTTTTTCTTCCAGTAGCGGTGCTTCTTGCACCATCTTCCAAACCGGACAAGGAACTGCCTACAGTAGTTGCGGGCCCGTGCCGACCACTTCTTGCCCTTGCGCGAAACCTTGCTTTCCAGGTGGGAGGAAAGCTCCTCGCGTTGAAGCTGGGACAGATAGTTCTGGGGAATCCCCCGAAAAAAGTTTTCCAGATAATAGGACATGCCCTGCACATAGGCCGAGCTGTTCCCGGAGGAGCGTTGCTCCTTGAGGTACAGTTTCAGGAGGTTTCCGATGGGATGGTCCTCGGCGTCCGGCCTCAACGAGCTTAAGCCCAGCAGGCTGTCCGCCCCCTCCTGCTTCATGCGAAGGAGGTACTGCATGGCCACCTCTTTGTTGGTGACTCCCTTGAGGGTGATTTTTTTCTTGCCCTTGCCATGCAGGGGAATGACCACCGAATAGTAGGGGGAGCGTTCTAGGGTCTTGCGGGCTCCCGGCGTGGAGGCGGGCACCCTCTTGCCGTTCAGGATCCAGCGGTACTTTTTTTGACGTTCCAGATACATGGCGATCCTGCCTTGGGTTACCTAGGGTTACCTCTAGGGTTACCTCCATATCGGTTTTGGGTTGCCTCTAGGGGTATTATGGGGAACCATGGCCAGAACAGCAAGACACGCCGTAAGGCCTCACGGGCAAGCGTTAAGTGCCTTATTTACAGGGATTTAAGGGGTTTTGTGGGGGAAGAGAAGAAAGGGTTTGGGAAACTACCCGGCTAGGATTCGAACCTAGACAAAGAGAACCAAAAGCCTTTGGTCTCAAAAAACAGGAAGTTATAACCAGTTACCTTTTAACAACTTAGGTTTACTGTCCGACAGTCTTTTCTTTTTGGGTTACCTCTAGGGTTACCTCCAGAAACGGAAACACTCCGGACTGCCTTTGGTCTTTCATTTATAAGCCATCCCTTGCTTGGGAGGCAATCATTTTTTTTGAGTCATGGTCTGGATGGCCAACACCACCACGAACGTGGACACCCCACACCCTGCCCCATAGGCAAGCAGCTCGAGAGGATCCTGCTCATGGGCGTAGTGGCGAAAGATGCCGACAAAAAAAAGGGCAATGAGAAAAGCCAGGATCCCCGACCAGACTGCCTTGTGCCTTGCAATGAAGGACTTTTCCAGGGTCAGCAGGGAGGTCCAAAGGGCACCAAAAAGAAAGGCGGCAAGGTACTTCACATCACGGGTTCCGGGGTAACCTCATTCTCCAGAAGAAATTCCAGGATTTCTTCGACTTCTTCCTCGTCCAGGTACATCTCGTGGGGAGACTGGTCGAAGGGCTCGCCGGGAAAATCCAGGGTCGATTCCATGTAGTCGTCCTTTTGCAGGACCATCAGGGTCAGGTTGTACAGGATGCACCTGTTTTCCCTGAGCTCCGGGTTGAGGGTCGAGGGTGTCTCGCTGATGCGCAGAAACATGTTTCCCTTTACATGCTTCATGTCCGGGTATTTCATCTTTAGTCCTCCTGACAAATTGAAAAGGGGAAAGGTCGTGCTCCTTTCCCCCGTTCACCGGCCCACAAGGACCGGTCCCAATCTCTGCAAATTGGTTTGAGATTATGAATCCATTCGTTATTTTTCTCTAGCTTCTGCCATACTTGGCCTGGTCCTCCATGGGATCATAAAACGTCCCATGGTCCTCCGTGGTGATCACTCCGTCCTCATGCACGGTGCAGGCCATCACGGAATAGTCGGAAGACAGGTCAAAAGACTCCTGGGACTCGTCCTCCAAAAACTCCGAAAGCTTGGTCATGTAGTCGTCAGCAATCTCTTTCCAGGCCTCCCTTTCGGTGGCATAGGTTACCGGCGACTCGGTCTGGTCCTCGTGGATGTCCCACCAGGCGGGCTGGTCCCCCATGCAGAGGGTGTGCACCACAATGATCCAGCGGTCCCCAACTTCCTTAGTCATGGTGTTTCCTTCCTTCCTTTTCCCGTTGGTACTGTTCGCAAAAGTCCCGCACCTGGCAGTAGCTTTCACAGCGGGTTTTTTCTCCGGGACGAACCTGCAGGTAAGTCCCCTTCTCATCTAGCAAGGTCCTAGCTTCCTCCTCGGAGGAACATAGCTTGAGGGCGGATTTGCGTCCCTCCTTCATCACGGCATACACGGTGGGTTTTGCCCACTGCTCCTCATCGCTGCACAGGGGCAGCTCCATGCGGGCTCTCTGGTGTTCTCGAACTCGCTCTTGGAGCAGGCGTACAATCCGGTCTTCCTCCCAAAGCTGGATGGGAATCACCTGCACGGAAGACTGGGGGTAGTCCTTGTTGGACTTGGCCTGGGTGGCTGACCAATCCCGCAGGATGGCAACAATCTCGATCCGGCGCACCTCATGCCCATTGCGGCGCAGAAGGTAGGCATAGGTGTTGAGCTGCTTGGTCCACTCGTCATCCCGCGAGGAGAATACCAGCGACCATGCGCTGGTGATCTTGTAGTCCTGGAGCAGTCCCTGGTTGGTGACAAAGCGGTCAAACTGGCCGCTGACTTTCCAGCCAAGCACCTCGTCGGCAAGCCGGGTCTCTGTCACGGCGTCCTGGTCGGATCGCCTTAGGATTTCATGGATGCACTTGCCCATGAGGATCCAGATCATGTCCGAGACGTCCTGGGTGATCTTGTCCCCGTGCTGTTTTTCCAATGCCACCATCCGGGCCGGCTTCCAAAGCGAGGTGGCACTGATGTCGGCTCCTCCTCCTGTGTAGTCATCAAAGGCAATTGCCTTTACCAGTGGTTCTGGCAGGTTCATCCTGTTGGTAATCATGAAGCCTCCTCCTCAAAGCTGTTGTCCATCAGATCGTGATACCTCCGAACCGAGGCAAACACTTTTCGAACCTCGTCCCTTTCCTGGTACTCCGGAGGCAACCCATCCAGGATCTTGTCTGCCTCGAGGTCGTCAATCTGGAAATCCAGATAGCGCAGCTCATGGTCGCCACGGTAAAAAATCAGCAAAGGAATGCCTGCCCCAAACTCAACCCGGTCCACGCGCTTGCGGGTTAGGCTGTCAAAGGATTCCTGGATCTTTTCCTTCTCCAGGCCAACCAGGACAATACCGTCTCTCTCAAAGGAGGAGTCGGACAGCTCCCGGTAACGGGCTGCCAGCAGGGAATCCCCGCTGATGATCAGGAATCCACTGGCAATCCCGGATAGCTTGTTGCCCTCGTTGAGGTTTTCCATGGCCTTGTGGATCTGAACCATGTAGACGCCGTAGAGCTTGCTGGAATAATGGCCCACGACGTGGTTGGAAAATTCCTGAATGTTCATGTAGTCTTGTCCTTGATGAGTTTTCTAAGGCTTTCTGCCGGTATTCTTACGCATTTTTTGGTTAGCTTGACGGCTCGCAGCAGTCTTTTTCGGATGAGCGCGTCGACGGTCTTGGGATTGACGCGCAGGATGTCCGCCGCCTCGACCCTTGTCAGCATTTCTTTTTCCACGTTTAGTTGCCTTTCCTTGAAAAGGAGGAGGAAGCCATCGCTTCCGCCCTCCTGCCGATCATGTCGGCGATGAAGTCGACGGTCACAATCACCGCGGTCAATATGAGTTCCCCCATGATGGGTGCTCCTACTTTAGCCAGAACCATTTCTTGCCTCCTGACTGCTTGATGAATGAAGCCTTGAGATCGGACATAAGCTTTTCCATGTCCTTACGCAGGACCTCCACTTCCTTGTCCACAATCTTCTGGATGTCCCGGCGGATTTTTTCCACCAGGGCCGTGGTTTCCTGCTGGAGCTTGTTGGCATTCTGGTCACACACCAGGTCCAACTGGTCTACTCCCTGGTCCACTTTCTCCGTGACAACCTTCTTGATTTCATCCTCGATGCTCATAACGAATCCTTTCTAGCTGAATAGGGGTGGGGTAAGTCCTCGATACATTTCTCGAAATGTATTCTTCTCGTTGGTAATTTGTTGGATGGTTTTGAGGGAATCGACCTTGCGGACGGTGCTCATGATCTTCTTGGCCCGGATCATGGCATCCGTGACACCGCCGCCCGGGTGCTTGAAGAGAAAATTTTTGAAAGACTCTTTTGATTCTAGGCTTTCACTGTGGTGTAAGATGAGCACTTTTTGCAGGTACAAGGTGTAAACTTCAGAGCTTGTAGCCTTTGGAAATAAACCATAGCCCTCAAACATGCGGTAATGGTTGTTATCTTTCTTTTCTTCATGCAGGACAAAGGGGTTTACATGGGTTATGAAAATCCTTTTCTCCACGTCTCCGTTGTAAATAATGGCATCCGAGAGCTGTTGCTGGTAAATATTTTTAAACCAGGTTGTCTGGATGGGAACATAAAAGATGTCTGAAAACCAAAGACGGTTCATCAACTCGGGAGAACCGGGTATGGGACGTATAGCGTTAGTGCTTATATCTCTGGTTCTGGATCGTCCTGTGCCAACAGCCAGGCAAAACTGCCTGTCCACATGTTGCAGGCTAAATGCCCTTACCGGCGTAAACTGGAAAACCAGCGACTGCATGCGATCCTGGGCTACTTTGAATCTAAGTTTTTGCAGCATTTTGCTGTAGTTGAATTTCCAAAAACCAAGAAGGTTTTTATGAGTGTTGCATTCACTTTGAAGAAAAGAAAAATTACACAAGCTTTCAGAACCTTCCGTATAAAACCAATGCATTCTGTTTTTTGCTGGGCCTGTTGATTCTCTCAGTTTAACCAGAGCCTTGCGCTGTTCCTTGATCTTGCTTTTCCTGCTTACTTTGTGCAGGCAGGGTTCTTTCTGTCCAAGTTTAAAACGAAGTCTTTGCCGGATAAGTTCAAGTTGTTTAATCTCTTCGTTGTTTTTAAACCTGGCTTTTACCAGGTCATTGAGGTACTCGGTGTAATCCAGCATTCGTTTGGCCCAGATTTTTTCCGTTTTCTTCAAATACTCCGAAGGCACAAGGCTTTTGAGCTTGCTCATGGCTGGGTTCTCCTAGGATTCCAAGAAGACAGTGGGGGTCATGTTGCGGTACAGGGTCTTGAACGAGGGACCCTTGTCGTTGGTAATCATGTTCATGGTCTTGACGTTGCAGGTCTTGCGGGTTTTTTCCATGACTTTTTCACATAGCTTCTGGATTTCCTGTTCTACCTGCTGGGGAGACAGGGACTTGTTCCACTCCGGGTGCTTGAACGCCTCGGTGTAATACTTGTTGGGATCTTTTAACAACAGGGTTTTGCGCAATTCCAGGGTGTATTTGCTTGCTTTGTCTGGCACTACAACGGGATACAGCACATAGCCTTCTAGCATCTGGTAGGGGGTGTGGTCTTGCGGCGAAAGCTTTTCCTCCCGCACCACCCGCGCCAGGTGCGTGACAATCATGTTTCTTTCGGCAAAGCCGTCGTAGATCTTGCAGACAGAAAGGTTCTTGTCGTAGATGTTTTTTTTCCAGGTGGCCTGGATGGGGATATACTGCACACTTAGTTTTGGAAGCAGATGCTGTTTATCCGGGGATGCGGGAAAAAAGCGTACATTGTCGCCATAAGTCCCATATATTTTTTTAGCATTATCACAAGCAAGAAATTTTCTTTGGGAGTAAAAGTTGCTAGCAAACAGGTTTTGTAGTTTCTGATTGGCTTCATTCAGACCTAGGGTTGAAACCATAAGGGCATAGTTGTATTTCCAGAATTGCGTATGGTCAAAAAGACTCTTGTTTCTTTTTAATCCTATTCCGTTATAACATTTACAATTTAATCCGTAGGTGATGGAGTAGTAACAATCGTAAGCATTCTCAAAAAAACAAAAGCTAAATGGTGTGTCTACGCTAGAGTCATTGATTTGTTGTTTTAGATACTCCTTGCTCTTTTTTACTTTTTGTTTTTTATATGTTTTATTTTCATCATCCAGGTGTGCATTTTTTAGTTCATGGTAAACCTGGTTGTTAAAGGGTTCCACTGATCTACGACCAGAAGACTTTTTTCTTTCTGATAGGAAAAGATCAAGAACAAGGTTGGAAACATCCTGAACCCGCTTGCTCATCAAATTTTTAAACAGCACAGACTGCATGTGTCTACTCCTCCATGTCGATGACAGATGTGGCCCACACGGGAGCCTGACCACCACTTCCATACCGAACAAAGATGCTTTGCACTCCGGGATCCGCCGGGTAGCTGGAATAGCAATCGGTCAGGGATACGATCATGCGGGGGCTCAGCTCAACCGCTTTTTCAAAAGCCTCCACATGACAGGTACCCCCACCCCCCTTTGCCTGGGGTATCCAATCCTGGCAGGGTTCCAGGTGCTCCTGCTTGTAGACCTTGGTGTCGTGCCAGAGCACGTCCACCACGGTGTTCATGGATTTTCGAAAGCTGTTGACCTCGGCGGCAAAGGTTCCCAGCAGGGACTGGCTGATAGATCCCGAGGTGTCGATTAAGATCACGCAGGGCCCCAGCTTCTTGCCCCCCAGGGATGGCAGGTAAAGGTCTGGAAAGAACCGCTTGTTGGGTTTTTTCCAGGTGACCTTGTGCTTGGAAGTCTTGTTCAGGAAGTTCTGCAACTGGGTTTTCCAGCAGATCTTGCCCTTGGACATCTTGACAATGCGTTCCAGAAAACCCGGAATATTACCCTTGGCTTTGGCCACGGTGTGCGCCGCTTCCACCATCAAGATGCTTTTGCCTTCGGTCTCCTCCAGTTCTTCCCGGGTTCCCTTGCCCGGCTTAAACACATCGCCCAGGCTTTTTACCCCCTCGGGGATACCCTGGTTAGCCGTATCCTTTGCCTTGCCGTTACTCCCGGAGACTTGCTGTGAGCCTTGTCCGGGCTGAGGGGAAGATCCAGTTCCCTGTTGAGAACCACCAGGTTGTTTTGGAGGGGAACCTGGGGTCATGCCCTGTTTCACCAGCATGCCGTAGTAGACCTCGGCGGGCTGGCCCAGGGGAAAATCCTTGAAATGATTCATACCCGGAAACAGACAGCCTTGGGGCAGATCCAGGTTCAGGTCTTTGCAGATGGGGTTGATGGCCAGGTCGCAGGCAATGTTCCAGAGGGTCATGTCCCGGTTGCCCATGCGGCAGTGATGCATGAATCCCACATGGAGGGCCTCGTGCACCAACACCCCCATCACTTCTTTCTCCGTGCAAGACTCGACAAACTCCTTGTTGTACTGGATGCGCTGGCCGTCGGTCCGCATGGTCTCACAGTTGGCTTCCTCGATTTCCAGTTGCAGACAGATGCTGGAAAAGAAGGCGGCGGCGGCAGGCTCCTTGTGCCAGAGCAGAAGACGCGTCAGGGCATTGCGGATCTTTTCGTTCTTGCCTGTCATGCAGTGACTCCTTCCAGGGATTGGCTTTCTGGCTGCTGGGTATCCAGCATCAGGATCGCCGTGGTGATGGTGGACTTGGTTTTCTGGATCAGCGCACGGGTGCTGTCCATGGTTGTGTTCAGGATGGACTCATAGAGCTCCGCCTTCTTCTCGATGTGCTCCAGGAGATCCAGCCGGTTTTCCAGGCCGGAGTTCTGCAGGTCCCCCCGGTAAACATCCCCCTTGATGCTGTCGATGCGGGTGACCAGCTCATCCACAATCCCCTTGAGGACCGCCTGCTTTTCCTTTTCACCCAGCTTGTGGTGCACATGGTACAGCTTCATGGGGCTCAGGGATTCCAGCAGGGAGGATACCTTGCGAAACATCTCCATGGACTCTTCCTGCAGCCAGTAGATCCCTCCCGCCTTGCGCAGGCTGGTGCCACCCAGACCGTGCGGGATGGACATGATGAGGTTTTTCAAGCAGCGCGTGATGTCGTTGGGAGTGTAATACTCCAGCAGGCTGCGGTAGGCATTGTTCACGGCCTCGAGTTTCTCGGAGTCCCGGTTGGTCATGACCACGCTTTTGTCCGGACCCAGCAGGAAGGAGGTGATGAATTCGCGCGTGTTCTTTTCCTCGCCCTTGTTCTCGGTGAGAAGCTCGTACCCGGCGTTGGCCAGGGGACGGATAAGGTACCCCTTCTTTTCCGGGTAAAGCATCCTGAGACAATCCTGGAGAGTCCCCAGCTCCGTGCGGCCCTGGGGTAGGAACTTGGTAATTCCCAGGTCCCTGAAACCGGACTGAAGACTCTCCCTCCCCACCGTGGAGGAGTCCCAAAAAATCATGGAGCCGTAGCCGGTGGTCGTGATCACATGGGCTGTCTGGTTCATTTTCCCTCCCTGTAGAGATTGCCGATAAGCTCGCGCTTGTCGACGGTGAATTGTGCAAACTCGGGAACATTCAGCGCAGTAAGGCTGAAGTCCTTGTGGCTGGAGGCAAACTGCTTGATGGAGGCAATCGTGAACTCCAGGCTGCCTTCCCGCTCAAAGCGCAGGGCCAGCTTCGCCGCGCTCTCGCCATACTTTTTCAGATTTTTCTTGATGCGACTGGAGACCCCGGTCATCAGGGCATAACGCTCGTCTGCCTTGTGGGGCAGATTGGCGGTAAGCGGATCCTTAAGAATCCCCTCCACGTCGATCTGGGTGGTCAGCCGGTCAAAGGCAATGAACGCCGGGGCAATCTCCTTGCCAATCAGGCCGGACACCAGGTCATACATCAGGTTGTTGTCGGCGTGTTCCAGCTTGCTGACCATTTCCCAGGAGCGCGGGGTGGCAAAGGCGTCCTGCTCCTTGCTGGGATCGAAGGTGTTGAGATGCTGCGGCTGGAAGTTGATGTAGCCAATGGTGCTGGACCAGTAGTTTTGCTGCGTGGCAAACTCAATCCAGTCCTCATAGTTGGTCTCGGCGGTCACGCTGATGACACGGTTTTTCAAAGCACTGATCATGGCGGTTGCCCCGGTGCGATCCGTGGTGCGATTGCCGGCCAGGATAATCCGGGTGTCCTTGGGAAACGGGTGGTCCCCCACGGCAAAGTCGTAGATCATCTGCAGCGCCGCGCCCTGCATCTCGGGGGAGCACTGGGTAATCTCATCCACAAAAATGCAGGTCTTCTGGTCCGCTTCGGGAAAGAAGCTGGGCTTTAGCCAGCCGGTGCGCTCACCTTTCTTTTCCGGGAACCCGCGCAGGTCCACGGTGTCCATGGTGGACAGGCGCAGATCCTTCATGGCATAGCCGTGTTTGTCCAGGGTCTGGGCCACAATCTTGCTCTTGCCCATGCCTGGCGAGCCCCAGATCATCAGGGGCACATTGATTTCCAGCGATGTTTCAATCGCCTTCGCTAGCATCTTTGGACGCATAATTCCTCCTCCTCCTTGGGTTGCAGGGCATTACCACCAATGCCGTTACCAGATTCCAAATCCAAACTTTGATGGCAGGGAACAAACCCGACATGGAGCCCCTCGTAGGATTTGTCAAAGTCCTCCACTTGGTGCGGTTTGCGAAAAATGAACTCGTTGAAATAGTCAGTCAGGGCTTTTGCCAGCTCGTCATAGGTCAGGTAGATCTTGATGACACACCCGTTGCTTTTGAGGATCACGGGGGCATCGTGGTGGGACTGCAGCTCCTCCCGTTTAATCACTTTTCGAAACGAGTAGGAGTCACAGGTGATTTCAAAATCCTCGGTGCATGCGGAGCTAAATAGCCTGGAGTGCAAGTACCAGCAAATAATTTTTTCCACAGACAGATGGTGGGCAGATTCTTCCTGGTCGGAAAGGCTCTCATTGAACCGCAATGTAATTACGATGGGACTTTTCACAGGTATGTTCCTCCATGTTGTACAATAAGGTACTGCTGATTCTTACTTTGTCAATACTTTGGTAAGAACTTTTCAACACCATTTAGGGAGACAAAGCTGGCTTCAGGGTTTCCAGATGGTGGCAGCGTTGCAAAGACTGTTGCAAAGACTCCAGCGCCAGCACATGCTTGCAAGGTGGCTGGCTGTAAAACGCCGGACAGGTGCACCAGGGGTTTTCTCCCGGCGGAAAGGACACCACATAGCAATTCTGGTCGGCCACTTCCTTTTGGAAAACCACTTGACGGTCCTGAAAAGTCAGCCGGTACAGGAAGCGTTCAATCAGCAGGTACGTCTGCGCCCAACGCTCGGGGCGCCTGGGGTCAATTTGAAACATGAGTTCTCCTTAAAAAACCACAAAGCAGCTTTTCAGGAAAAAACTTTTACTAACTCTATATAGGGCATAGGGTTGCGTGGAATAGGATCAAAACAAATGTGCGCCTATTCCCTGTAAGTATTTATACACCAATGGTTTATAGTAAACTTGACCTGCAATAAAACGGCCTGGGACCGGTTGTTTTTCAAACCAATATTCCCTACAACTTGTTATTTAACATAGGGTTAGGTTGTTTTTTAGGGAAGCAAAAGGTCCCCAAACGGTCAATTTGGAAAAGCTTATTCCCTGTAACTCTTTATAGATTCATAACTTGGGTTTAATTTTTCCTGTAAAAACACCCCTTGACCGAGGAATGGACAGATCCTTGGGGCAAGGGAGCAAGTGTTTGATTCTTGACACCCCTGAGGTTCTTTGTAGTATGGTTGTGCTGCCTGCCCGGCGGAGAGGATTCTTCCTATATCTAAAGATAGGAGGAAGCTGGATGCATTTTAATAGTAGCCAATCAAGGCCATAATACTTTTTTTCCCACACTGCGCTCGGTCCTCCGGGTCGCCCTGACGGGCTCCCGTCGGCCCTCGCAGTGTTCTCAGGGGGAGTCCTGAGCGTTGAGGGTCGAGGGTGGATTGCGGAAATATTCCTCATGGGGAGGCAGCCCGGTAAGAACGCATCCCCAAAAAACTTCCTCCCAAATTAGGAGCTGATGCATCTCCTGCGGATCCGCCCGGTAACGCACCAGTGCATAGCGTTCCGGCTTGGGATAGATGGGATTAAAACTGAGGTAGTGCACCCGGTTCGTCCCTGTTACCAAACATTGGTGAATAAGCTGTGGAATATACTTGGAGGGCACTTCTCCGCAGAGAGCGGACTCATGGTCTTTTTTGCCTGGGCATTTGATTTCCAGGATAGTCTGGCTGGTGGGCTCAAAGCCGTCCAAAGAAGCTTTTAAATATTCCCGGGTGGGATGGTAACCCACTACGGGTTTGACGGTTTTTCCTACCAATCTCTGATACCAATTCCTAACATCTTCCTCCAAAACTTGACCACGCTTCATTCTCATGTTAATAAATGGTGTTGGAACTCTAGGTTCCTGTTCGCCGCGTTTTTCTCGCCAAAGGTCGTATCGGTCTCGTTCGAAGTGAGTGCCATTGAGAATGACGGGTGCATCGGACGATCCGATGCCGTAACGGCGCCAGGTCAACCATTCCTGAGATCCCTGGTCTAACGTGAGCCGTATCATGCCCAGCCCCATTAGCTCAGTTTGCGATTTAATTCCTCGATTTTTTTCTTCTTGGCCTGCACCTCTTCGATCAATGAGGGCAAGGCCAACTCAAAACACTTCTTGATGACACTGCTGTTTTCCAGACCCAACTGGTTGCCCAGCTTTTGCACCAAGTCTCGCTCTTCCTCGGTCAGATAGATATTGACCCCGAAGGCGTTTTCGTCGTGGATCAGACGTTCGCAGGCCACCCGGATGAGGGCACTGAACGAACAACCGCGATCCACGGAGATGCGGTCCAGACTCTTGGCAAGATCTTTTGTCAGGACAATAGATCTTTTTTCGGTGATATGTTCCATACGTTTGGGCGCTCCTTAGATAGTTATCTTAGCGGAGCTTCCAATTTTTTTGTAGCTTTTTCCTAATTTTTTATTGACTAAGTGGGAACAAGTTCCTACCATAGAGTTAGCGAATGGACGCCCAATCTTGCAGCACGGAGCCCGACTGTGTTTCAAAACAACACTCCTGTT
>Ga0255148_1000215_pt1 | contig 19588 bp, 19 predicted proteins | sample Atl_Miss_RepB_8h_FD_183024 | JGI IMG/M metagenome (GOLD analysis project Ga0255148, IMG submission 183024) | Freshwater microbial communities from Altamaha River, Georgia, United States - Atl_Miss_RepB_8h | ecosystem: Environmental > Aquatic > Freshwater > River | place: USA: Georgia | collected...
TCATTCAATATCCCATTTAGATCCGGAGGTGGTTTACCGCAGAGTTTCAGGGCTATTGATGCGAAAAGGTTATAGCCATGGGATTTGCGCCAAAATTATGCGGGAGTTAACTGGTAATAATTAACAAGTAGAATTACACCGTGCCTACCTTTGTAGTTGAAACTTACGGTTGCCAGATGAATGTTCATGACTCTGAGAGAATCGCTGGCTTGCTGTTAGATGCTGGCTACACCCAGGCACTGGCAGATACTCAACCTGATCTTGTAGTTTTTAATACCTGTGCGGTAAGGGAAAATGCTGATAATAAACTTTATGGAAATCTTTCATTTTTAGCACCACGGAAGAAGAGTGATCCTAATTTCCAAATTGCAGTTGGTGGCTGTATGGCGCAAAAGGATAAGGATTTAATCATCAAGAAAGCGCCATATGTTGATGTGGTTTTTGGAACTCACAATATTGGATCTTTGCCAGTCTTATTGGAGCGAGCAAGAGTTGAAGAGTCGGCACAGGTTGAGATTAAGGAATCTCTTGAGCATTTTCCCTCAACCTTACCTGTAAAAAGAGATTCAGCATTTTCTTCCTGGGTATCAATTTCAGTTGGCTGTAATAACACCTGCACCTTCTGCATTGTTCCGCAATTGCGGGGTATTGAAAAAGATCGCCCTGCAGGTGAGATTCTTAAAGAGATTCAAACTCTTGTTAGTCAAGGAGTAATCGAGATAACTTTGCTTGGCCAAAATGTAAATGCATATGGCGTGGAGTTTGGTGATCGCCTGGCATTTTCAAAGCTCTTAAAAGAGTGTGGAAAAATTGATGGATTAGAACGAGTTAGATTTATGTCTCCGCACCCAAGAGATTTTACCGACGATGTTATAGAGGCAATGGCTGAGAGTAAAAATGTGATGCCTCACCTTCATATGCCCCTGCAATCAGGTAGCGATAAAGTTTTACAGTCAATGCGCAGGTCATATCGAAGAGATCGATACTTAGGGATTTTAGAAAAAGTAAGAGGTTCCATTCCAAATGCCGCCATTACTACCGACATAATTGTTGGTTTTCCAGGCGAAACTGAGTTAGATTTTGAACAAACCATTGATTTAGTAAAACAAGCTAAATTTTCTGCCGCCTACACATTCCAATACTCAAAACGTCCTGGAACACCTGCGGCCTTAATGCCTGATCAAGTAACACCAGAGGTAATGGCAGATCGCTATAACCGTCTACACAAAATTCAACAAGAGATTTCTAAGAAGGAGAATGAAAAATTGATCGGTAAAACCGTCGAGTTATTAGTCTCTGGTCATGAAGGTCGTCACGATATTGATTTGAATAGAATGAATGGTAGAAGTCGAGATTTTAGATTGACACATTTTGATAACTCAACAAAACAAGCTCGTCCGGGAGATTTAGTTGAGGTTAAAGTTGAGGAGGCCTTCGCTAATCACATTGTCGCAGGAGAGCCGATTAAGGTGACAAAGACCGCTGGGTCAGCTGCTCACGCTGCTTGGGTAGAAGATAATGGTGATAAAAAAATACTCTTGGGAATTCCAACACTTGCATCACTTAAATCGCTATAAATGAAGTTAATAGTAATTTGTGGTGCTACTGCAACTGGTAAGAGTGATTTAGCAGTATCGGTTGCAAAAGAGATTAATGCAGAGGTTATCAATGCAGATTCAATGCAACTTTATAAGGGTATGGATATTGGTACAGCTAAACTATCTCTCTCAGAACGAAAAGGTATCGAACACCATTTGATAGATATCCTTGAGATTAAAGATGATGCAAATGTTGCGTGGTATCAAAGTATTGCTCGAAGTAAAATAGATGAGTTAATTTCAGCTGGCAAATCTGTAGTGGTTGTAGGTGGAACAGGCTTATATATCAAAGCAATTTTGGATGATCTAAATTTTCCTGATACTAATCCAGAACTTCGTCAAAAAATTACTGTGGAAGCAGAAAATCTGGGAAATGAGATTATGCATCAAAAGTTATCTAAATTAGATCCGGCAGCAGCTCTGGCAATTCCAAAGGAGAATTTGAGAAGAATTATCAGAGCCTTAGAGGTGATTGAGTTGACTGGTAAACCATTTACTGCAAACTTGCCTAGAGCTGCCAGTAGCAAGTATCCAAATGCCCTGCAATTTGGATTAGCCCTCGACCGAGATCACCTTGATCAGAAAATTGATAAGCGAGTTGAAGCTATGTGGGAGAAGGGATTCGCTCGTGAGGTATCACTACTTATGACTTTAGGATTAGAACAATCAACCACTGCAAAAAAGGCACTTGGGTATAGTCAGTTAATGGATTACTTAAATGGCGAATGTAGTGAAGAATTTGCAAAAGAGGAGACTAAGCGAAGTACCAAGGCGTATGCCAGACGTCAACAAACTTGGTTTGCTAGAGATTCTAGAATTAATTGGATTGATGCCGCCTCAACATCTGCTCAATTAGAAAAACTCTTGGCTAGTATTAATTAATGGTCTCAGCAACTTATGGGCACGGTACTCACAATGATTTTGTAGTGGTCTTTGATCCAGAAAATAAAATTTCATTTTCTCCAGAACAAATAAGGAAAATTTGTGATCGTAAATTTGGAGTGGGAAGTGATGGCTTCATTAAAATTATCAAAGTAGATGGCGCTTGGTTTATGGATTACTCAAACTCTGATGGATCAGTAGCTGAAATGTGTGGCAATGGCATAAGAGTTATGGCCCGATACCTTGTTGATCGTGGACATCAAGTCAGTGGAATTTATGCTATTAATACTCGAGATGGTCGAAAATTTCTATCTGTTCCAGAGACAGGTGATATCTCAGTAAACATGGGAAAAGTTACGCAGGTAAGTGGTGAAGTATCGGTAGTCCAAAACTCAAAAACCTATTTCGGCTTTAACATTGATGTTGGTAATCCTCATGCTGTGGTATTCACTGATGACATAGATTTGGTGGGGGAGCTTAAAAATCCGCCAATTGTTTTACCTGATGATAATTATCCCGAAGGAGTAAATATTGAGTTTGTTGAGTTTTTAAGTAATGGTGAGTTAAAGATGAGGGTTTTAGAGCGTGGAGTTGGTGAAACACAATCTTGTGGCACCGGTACCTGTGCGGTGGCTTTGGCTGCGACGATTAAAAGTAACAAGGCATTGCCAATTAAATGGGTAATCAACCCACCAGGGGGAAGGTTGATTGTGGAAATTGATGGACACAGCAATGCCACATTAAGCGGCCCAGCAGTTCTAGTTAAGGATGTGGAATTGGATCAATATTTGTGAGTGATTCTAAGTTTGATAAATCTACTGGTCTTGAAATAGATATTGATTCACTGATTCGTGAAAATGCACAAGCTGTTGCTGATTATGAACTCAACGAGACTCCAGAGAGTGCAAATCAAGATTTACAAGATCGACAAGCTTTACGCCGAGTAAGTGGATTATCAACTGAATTACAAGATGTATCTGATGCTGAGTATCGACAACTTCGCTTAGAAAAAGTTGTACTAGTGGGAGTCTGGACTGAGGGTAGTGCTAAGGATGCAGATAATTCTATTAAAGAGTTAGCAGCACTTGCTGAAACTGCTGGCTCTCAAGTTATGGAGGCATTAATTCAGCGCAGAGATAAACCAGATTCGGCAACTTTTATTGGTTCTGGAAAAGTTAACGAAGTTAGGCAAGCTGTTGTTGCAACTGGAGCAGATACCGTAGTTTGTGACGGAGAATTATCTCCAGCACAACTTAGAACCCTGGAACAAAAAGTTAAAGTCAAGGTAATTGATAGAACTGCATTGATTTTAGATATTTTTGCCCAACATGCCAAGAGTCGAGAGGGTAAGGCGCAAGTTGAGTTAGCTCAAATGTCATACATGCTTCCAAGACTACGTGGTTGGGGTGAATCATTATCTAGACAAGCAGGTGGTATTGGTGGTCGTGGACCTGGTGAAACTAAAATTGAAACTGATCGAAGAAGAATTAATGACAAAATGTCAAAGCTTCGAAGAGAAATTAAAGATATGAAAATTTCTCGCGATACTAAAAGAAGTGAAAGACGTAAAAACAATATTCCATCTGTGGCAATTGCTGGCTACACAAATGCCGGAAAATCATCGCTCCTTAATAGATTGACTGGGTCAGATGTTTTAGTAGAAAACGCATTGTTTGCAACCTTAGACCCAACTGTAAGAAAAACAGAGAGTTCTGATGGTCGTATTTACACACTAGTCGACACTGTAGGTTTTGTTCGACATCTACCTCACCAATTAGTTGAAGCATTCAAATCAACTCTCGAAGAGGTTTCAGAGTCAGACTTAATAGTGCATGTTGTAGATGGTTCTCATCCAGATCCGTTTGAACAAATACGGGCCGTTCGCCAAGTTATAACTGAAATTGGTGGTGGTGAAATAATGGAGATTATTGCAATCAATAAAGCTGATGTGGCTTCGCCTGAGGTTTTGATGGAAATACTCCGGAAAGAAAGTAATGCCTATGCCATCTCTGCCCGCACTGGATACGGAATTGATAATCTAATTAGAGCAATTGAACAAGCATTACCAAAACCAAAGGTGGAGATTAAGGCAATTATTCCCTTTAACAGGGGAGATCTGGTGAGTGCAATTCATGAGCAGGGAGAGATTATTTCAGAGGAGTATCTACCAGAAGGAACAAGATTACATGCAATGGTAGGTGGCGCATTAGCTAGAAAAATCGAGATGATTAATCTATAAAATCACTTATTGGAATTAGAATCTAACTAATTGTAATTTATATATCCACAAAATCTATAAATTTAAGTATTAATTAGTAAAAGTATATTTAATTTGCACATGATTGAATTCAATTTTACTTCTGAACAAAAACGAGGGTTAATTTTTGTGTTTGCCGCAATGATTGGTTTAGGTGGATTTTACTTCCTTAATTCAAGGCCAACTATTGAGCAAGCAGCTATCAATATTGCAGAACCAATTCCGCAACAATCTCTTGCCACCCAATTAATTATCAATGTGGCTGGAAAAGTTTTAAATCCTGGTGTTTATCAATTACCTCAGGGCTCTAGAGTTATCGATGCTCTTAAGGCTGCTGGCAATCAATTAAAGGGTGTAGATATTAGTGACATCAATCTTGCTCGAGTGTTAGTTGATGGTGAGCAAATTCTTATTGGTGCAAGCAATCACACAAGCTTAAAAGCTAAGCCTAAGAAGGTTACTGTTGATAATCCACTTGATCTTAATCAAGCAACTCTTGCCCAATTAGATACTTTGCCGGGTATTGGTCCGGTAACTAGTCAGCGAATTATTGATTATCGTAAAAAAGTTGGCCGTATAAATTCTGTAGATGAGCTAAAGAAAATATCTGGATTGGGTGGGGCAAAATTCGAAGAGATAAAACCCTTGCTCCGAGTCCTTTAAATTTTCCTCTCCTTTGGGTAGGAGTAGCGCTCTGGATATCCACTGCAGTAGTTGGACTATTTCCTAGCTCTAAATATTTTTTACTGCCAGCCTTACTCTTACTTTCAATAAGTTGTCGAAAGCACACTATTTTTATTCTCCTAATAACCTTGGTAGTAGGTGTTTTAATAGTATGGATTCGACAATCTGCACTTGAAAGCAAATTCTTAGCTGATAACCTAAATAAGTCGGTTTGGATTAAAGCGATAATACGTAATGATCCAGTGTTAAGAGATGGTCAAGTATTTGGCTCTTCAAAAGGAGCTGATAAGTACTCTGTACTGATCAGTCTTATTCAAGTTAATGATCTAAAAGTAAATTTGCCAGCTCGTCTGATATTTAATACTGATAATCGTCTACAAATGGATCAGGTAATAAAAACTCAAGTTAGATTGATAGAAACTCGTGAGCGTAAAGTTGCCGCTCTTGCTTTAACTAAGGATTCCATCACAATTTTGAGTCCACCGCGCACCATCTTTAAAATCACTGAGATCATTCGAGATAAATTGAGAAGTCATTCAGATGGGTCAATTGCAGCTTCATTGATACCCGGACTAGTCCTAGGGGATACCTCTCTTCAAAGTAATCAATTTAAAAATCAAATGCAAGGGATTGGCCTGTCGCACTTAACAGCAGTTAGTGGAGCAAATTTCGCCCTAGTTGCCAGCTCTATTCTATGGATTTTGCAATTTATAATCAAAAAAAATCAGTATCGCCTTATTATTGTTTCGCTAATCCTATTTCTATTTATATTTTTAGTTAGACCAACACCATCAGTTTTGCGAGCAGCGGCTATGACATCGGTGGTATTAATTGCAAGGTATCGAGGAGAAACTTCACGAGGTATTGCTTCACTTGGGGCAGCAATTACATTTTTGATTCTAATTGATCCATTTCAAGCAATTGACCCTGGATTTGCTTTATCTGTTTTAGCAACAGCCGGAATCCTATTACTTTCACCACTCCTCGAAATAAAGTTACAAAAACTAATCAAATCCAAATTGTTAATTGAAGTTGTAGCTATACCAGTAAGTGCAACCATTTTATGTCTTCCAATAATTTTGTTGTTATCCAATGAAATCTCCCTAGCAACTATTCCAGCAAATATTTTGGTTGCACCAGTAATTGGCCCAATCACGATACTAGGCTTTTTAAGTGCAATACTCTCTCCACTACTTCCAACAATTGGTTTTCTCCTATTCTCTATCGCCACCTATTTTGCAAAATACATAGTTCTTATTAGTGGGGCAATGGATAAATTTCCATCTCTTCATTTTAATGAAGCAAGAGTTTATGTTTTGGTCTTCATACTTTTTGCCCTGCTTGTACTAAAGAGACGTGGCAATATTGCAATAGTTATGATTTTTGTAATCATCGTTCAATTAGTATTTTCAGAGATATCTTGGCCAGGTAAAAATTGGCAAGTTGTAAATTGTGATGTCGGCCAAGGTGATGCAATGGTTGTAAATTTAGGGCAAAATTCGGCGATTGTTATTGATACTGGGCCTGATTCGAAGTTAATTGATGATTGCCTAACGGAATTAAAGATTACAAAAATACCACTTCTTATACTCACCCATTTTCACGCAGACCATGTTGGTGGAATAACTGGAGTTCTAAAGAATCGATCGATTAGACAGGTATGGATTTCAAATCTGCATCAACCAGAAACATCTTATAGCGAGAGCATTAAAGCGTTGCAAAACATTTCAGTTAGAACTGTAAATATGGGTGAAACCTATACATTTACCAAAGATGATACCGAGATTAAGATCTTATGGCCTACTTCGGTGACTGAAAATTTTACTCAATTACCAGGCGATGGATCAAAAATAAATAATTCAAGTATTGCAATTTTGCTTCGTACGAAAAATTACTCGCTTTTTTCGGCTGGGGATATTGAGCCAGAGGTCCAGGAGTTGATAAGTAAATCAGGTCTACTTTCAGATGTTGATATTTTAAAAGTATCTCACCATGGCTCTGCATACCAATATTTACCGATGATTGATCTGTTAAAGCCAGAAATTGCATTAATTAGCGTTGGTGCTAAAAATAGTTATGGCCACCCGGACCTTGAATTCATTAGAGAGCTAGAAAAGAGATCTATTTCGGTTTGGCGGACCGATCTATCTGGTGGCATATCAGTTGCGCCACGCAATAAGATCAGGGCTACGGGAAAAGAATGGTGGAAAATTAGGTGGGGTTAGTTCTAATACAAGGATCAGAAAGTCTTCTGGCAGATCGCGCTATCTCTCAGGTGATCTCAAAGTATCCTAATGCTCAAGTCTCAAATTTATATGCAGATGAAATTGAGGTCGGGATAATCACCGATAATTTGGCACCCTCACTTTTTGGCGATCAGCGAGTTGTAGTAATCAGAGATTCACAAGAATTAGTTGCAGAGTGTGCAGATGAATTAATTACCTATCTAGAAAATCAAGATGAAAATTTAATCCTAGTCCTTTGGCATAAAGGGGGTGTAAAAGGAAAGGGTTTAGTTGATAAGGTTAAGAAGCTAAATCCACAACTTATTTCTGTTGAGGCCATAAAAAAAGACTCTGAAAAATCAGAGTTTATTCGAAATGAGTTTAAATCTTATAATAGAAAAATTACTAGTGAAGCTATTCAAGCTTTGATTGATTCACTGGGAAGTGACATGCGTGAGTTAGCTGCTGCCTGCTCCCAGTTGGCTTCAGATGTTGCATTACAAAAGGTAATAGATGAAGTAGATGTAGCAAAGTATCAACAAGGTAGAGTTGAAAGCACGGGTTTTGATGTTGCTGATGCAGTAGTGGATGGAAAAACTGCGGAGGCGTTAATAGCGCTTAGAAATGCATTAGCTACTGGCACAGACCCGGTGTTAATTGTCAGCGCCTTAGCGGCATCCTTTAGGACACTTGCAAAAGTGTCGGGTAGTTCCAGAGGTTCAAACTCATATGAATTAGCCTCATCTTTAGCACTTGCACCATGGCAAATTGAAAAAGCAAGAAAGCAATTAACTGGCTGGAGTGAGAATGGATTGGCAAAGGCTGTCATAGCTATTGCCGCGGTAGATGCTGACATTAAGGGAGCAGCAAGTGATCCAAAATACGCTTTGGAACGGGCAGTGATGACCGTATCAACTGCAAAAAGTACTCGATAGTCAGGCTCAGTTTGAGCGTAATGGCCTGCGCTGATACCCTTGCCAACTTAAAGAACGCAATCATTAACGAGAAAAGGTAACCCTCAGTGGCAAACATTAAGTCTCAGATCAAACGAATCCGAACTAACAACAAAGCACAGGATCGCAACCGGGCTTATCGTTCAGCACTTCGTACCGCAATTCGCAAGTTTCGCGAGGCCGTTACTGCAGGTGATGCCGCAAAAATAAAGGCAGAGTTTAAGGATGCTTCTCGCACTTTAGATATGGCAGTTTCAAAAGGTGTTATTCATGCCAATAATGCAGCAAATAAAAAATCAGCTATGGCTAAGTTGGCCAACAAAGCTGGTATTCGTTAATTTTTTAGACACTCTTAAGGCATAGATGCCTGCTATTTCGATTGCCAAAGCTCCGCAACCTGCTGCAACTAATCCACAGCAAATAAGAAATTTTTGCATTATTGCTCATATTGATCATGGTAAATCTACCCTGGCCGATCGAATGCTTGGTATTACTGGTGTAGTTGAAGATAGAAATATGCGAGCTCAGTATTTAGATCGTATGGATATTGAACGAGAACGTGGCATAACAATTAAGAGCCAGGCAGTTCGATTGCCGTGGCGATCTGGTATCGATGGTCAAGAATATATTTTAAACATGATCGATACACCAGGACATGTTGATTTTACCTATGAGGTTTCGCGTTCACTAGCTGCTTGCGAAGGCGCCATACTTTTAGTTGATTGTGCACAAGGAATCGAAGCACAAACACTCGCAAATTTATATCTTGCCATGGAAAACGACTTAACAATAATTCCAGTGCTAAATAAAATTGATTTGCCTGCCGCCCAGCCAGATAAATTTGCTGAGGAACTAGCTAAATTAATTGGTTGTCAGCCGCAGGATTGTCTAAGGGTTTCTGGAAAAACTGGTCAAGGCGTGGAACTCCTATTAGATCAAATTGTTAAGCAAATTCCGGCGCCAGTTGGTGATCCAAAAGCTGCTACCCGAGCACTAATCTTTGATTCAGTCTATGACTCATATCGTGGAGTTGTCACTTATGTTCGTGTGGTAGATGGGCATTTATCTCCACGTGATCAAATTCAAATGTATTCAACTGGCGTGCGCCATGAAATGTTGGAGGTAGGGGTTATTTCACCTGAACCAATGGCAAGCAACGGACTTGGAGTTGGTGAAGTTGGCTACTTAATTACTGGCGTAAAAGATGTAAGGCAATCGCGTGTTGGCGATACTGTCACTACCTACAACAATCCGGCAAAGGTTGCACTTGCTGGCTATAAAGATCCTAAGCCAATGGTTTTTTCAGGTTTATTTCCCCTAGATGGTGCTGAGTATCCAATGTTGCGAGAAGCGCTAGATAAATTGCAATTAAATGATGCAGCCTTAGTATTTGAACCAGAGTCATCTGCAGCACTTGGTTTTGGATTTCGATGTGGATTCCTTGGACTGCTACACATGGAAATTGTGCGGGAACGGTTAGAAAGGGAAGCAGGTTTAACATTAATATCAACCGCTCCAAGCGTTGTTTATAACGTTACATTGGACGATGGAAAAAAATTAGTTGTCACAAACCCGTCCGAGTACCCTGATGGAAAAATTGCAGAAGTTTATGAACCAATTGTCAAAGCCACAATTTTAGCGCCAAGTGAATTCATAGGAACGATTATGGAGCTTTGCCAGCAACGTAGGGGTGTTCAAAAGGGTATGGATTACTTATCGGAAGATAGAATTGAGATCCGATACACCCTACCTTTAGCCGAAATAGTTTTTGATTTTTTTGATCAATTGAAATCACGTACTAGAGGCTATGCCTCATTAGATTATGAACCAATCGGAGAGGAGATTGGAGATTTAGTTAAAGTTGATATTCTGCTTCAAGGAGAAAAAGTTGATGCATTTAGCCAAATTGTGCATAGAGATAAAGCTTACGCATACGGAGTTTCTATGACAGGCAAACTTCGTGAATTAATTCCTCGTCAGCAGTTTGAAGTTCCAATTCAAGCAGCAATTGGTGCAAAGATTATTGCCAGAGAAAATATTAGAGCGATAAGAAAAGATGTACTTGCAAAATGTTATGGTGGTGATATCACCCGTAAGCGAAAGCTTTTAGAGAAGCAAAAAGAGGGTAAGAAACGAATGAAGATGGTTGGAAGAGTTGAAGTTCCCCAGGAGGCATTCATAGCTGCACTTACTACAGATTCAGATAAAGCGAGTGAAAAGAAAAAATAAGTGAAACTAGCCTTCTATATCCACGTACCTTATTGTAGTAAAAGGTGTGGCTACTGCGACTTCAATACTTACACACCAACTGAGTTAAAGATATCAACTGGATTAAATCAGATCTCAAACAGTTACATAGATTTAGTAATAAAAGAAATAGAACTAGCAAAGTTCAAGATAAAGGAACCAGTTGAGGTCTCTTCAATTTTCTTTGGTGGTGGTACGCCATCGCTAATGGAGCCTGTTGACCTAGGCCGGGTGATTACCAAGATTAAAACTGATTTTGGAATTGCAAGTAATGCTGAAATAACACTAGAGGTAAATCCAGACTCTGTTGATAGAGATAAATTGGAACTATTTTTTGAAATAGGTATAAATAGGTTATCAATTGGCATGCAGTCTGCCGTTAGCAAAGTTTTAAAAATATTGGATAGGACTCATAATCCTGAAAATGTATCCAAAGTAGTAAATTGGGCGACTGATATTGGGTTTAAGCAAATTTCCGTAGATCTAATTTATGGTACCCCAGGAGAATCTAAAGAGGATTGGCAGCAAAGCATCGATGCAGCACTAGCACTTCCCATTTCCCACATATCTGCATATGCATTGATTGTAGAACCTGGTACTAAATTAGCGGCACAAATAAAAAGAGGAGAGGTGGCCGAATTAGATGATGACCTAACTGCTGAAAAATACTTAATGGCTGATCAGGCATTTACTAATGCCGGATTTTATTGGTATGAGCTCAGCAATTGGGCAAAGGATAATTCAAAGAGTCGCCATAACCTTTCTTATTGGCTAGGTGAAAATTGGTTGGGAATTGGACCAGGAGCTCACTCTCATATTGATGGTGAAAGATATTGGAATGTAAAACACCCAACTCTGTATAAAGAGAAGGTTGAAATAGGTCAGCTACCTATTGCTGATTCAGAAATCTTAGATAGTAATCAGATCGAAAGTGAAAGACTAATGTTATCGATTCGATTAACTAGTGGAATTGAAACTAAATCGTTGAATATGAAACAAATTACAGATTTGTCTGGATATGTTGAATCGGGTCATCTTAATCACTCGGATTGGCAGCAAGGAAGAGCAACCCTTACCCTAAATGGCAGACTTATTGCGGATCGAATAGTCCGAGAAATATTGTTGTAGTAGCGTTGGATCATGAGTAGTAAAATGCATGGTAGGCAACTAGATATTCTTCGAGCAATAGTTGATGAATATGTTTCAACCGAGGAGCCTGTCGGATCAAAAACGCTTGCTGCTCGTACTGGCCTAGGCGTTTCCCCAGCAACAATTAGAAACGAAATGGCTGTATTAGAAGATGCGGGTTTAATTACACAACCACATACCAGCGCTGGTCGGATTCCAACAAATAAAGGGTATCGAGTATTTGTTGACCAGCTTGCAGATATAAAGCCATTGTCATCAGCTGAGCGAAGAGCAATTGAAAACTTTCTTGATGGTGCGTCAGATTTAGATGATGTAATTTCCAGAACAGTTCGACTACTTGCGCAAGTAACTAAACAGGTAGCGGTGGTTCAGTATCCATCATTGATAAAAGCAAAGGTAAGACATATAGAACTAGTACTTCTAAATAATTCAAGGGTAATGATTGTGCTAATAACTGATACTGGCAGGGTTGAGCAAAGAATGGTGGAGTTGCCATTTGATATTAGTGATGCCTCGTTAGCAGATTTACACAAAAAATTAAATCAAAAAATAGCAAGGCAAACTTTATCTAATGTAGCAGGGACTTTAGAGGGTATTAGTTCAGCATATAATGGTCATGACAAATCAAATGTGGTAGTAATTATTACTACATTGATAGAAATGGCAATTGAGCATCCAGAAGAAAAAGTAGTTTTTGCTGGAACATCAAACTTGGCTAGAGCTAATCAAGATTTATCAAGTAGTATGCAATCGATTTTGGAGGCTCTAGAGGAGCAAGTTGTACTTCTAAGATTGCTATCAGGAACTGACTCCTCAGTAAAAGTAAAAATTGGTGATGAGCAAAGTGAAAAAAGCTTAAAGAAAACCAGTCTTGTAAGCGTAGGTTATGCGGATATTGGTGCACTTGGAATTTTAGGCCCAACTCGTATGGATTACGCTGCATCTATAAGTGCTGTCAATGCAGTTGCCAATTATGTTGGCAGATTTTTGACTGAGAGTAAATAAATGGCCGATCTCTATGAAATTCTTGGCGTAGATAGAGATGCTAGCTTTGATGAAATTAAAAAGGCATACCGAAAACTGGCTCGAAGCTACCATCCTGATATAAATCCTGATCCAAAAATGGCAGAAAAGTTCAAAGAAATCACTGCTGCATATGAGGTGTTAAGCGATCCAGATAAACGTCAAAATTACGATGTTGGTGGAAATGGCTTCGGCGGCTTTAATAGTGGTGGATTTGGTTTTAGTGACATTATGGATGCCTTTTTTGGTGGTGGCCAACAACGAGGTCCAAGACCAAGAAATCGTCCAGGGCAGGACGCATTAATAAGAGTAGAAGTAGATTTGATGGAAGCAACTTTTGGTTGCGAGCGGGATTTAAATGTTGAAACCGCCGTAACTTGTGGCAAATGTAATGGAACAGGATGTGCAAATAATTCAAAGCCAAGAACTTGTGATATTTGTAAAGGAAGAGGAGAAACTCAACAAGTTGCAAGATCGATACTTGGTCAAGTAATGACAAGTAGACCATGTGCAAGTTGCCAGGGGTTTGGTTCTGTTATTTCAGATCCATGTGGAGAATGTGCAGGCGACGGTAGAGTTCGAGCTAGGAAAAGTATTCCAATAAAAATCCCTGCGGGTGTTGAGACCGGCAACAGAATTCAGTTAAGTGGACAAGGTGAGGTAGGTCCTGGTGGGGGCGCACCTGGAGATCTTTATGTCGAAATTGTAGAAATACCTCATGAATTTCTAATCAGAGAAGAAAGTAATTTACACATTTCAATTTCGATTCCAATGACTTCAGCTGCACTTGGAACTCGGGTGTTAGTAGATACCTTAGATGGAAAGCAGGAAGTTGAAATAAAAGAGGGAACACAAAGTGGTTCGGTAGTTGTGCTAAGAGGTTTTGGAGTCACAAAGCTAAGGGGTTCGGGCAGGGGTGATTTAATTGTTCATATTCAGGTTCTTACTCCTACTAAAATAAATAAAGAGCAAAGCGAGTTGTTCAAAAAGATAGCCTCCTTGAGAAGTGAAGGATTAGATAAAGTAAAAATAAATACAAATGAAGAACAAGGCTTTTTCGATAAAGTAAAAAGAGCATTTAGATAGTGAGTTATTTATTTTTTGTCGATCAATTAGATTCTAATGAGGTTCAGTCACTTGAGAATGAGGAAGCCCATCACGCAATTAAAGTTTTAAGAGTTACCTCTGGTGAAACGTTAACTTTTTCAGATGGTAAAAGTCACTGGGTTTCAGGCGAAATTACAGAGATTGGAAGAAAATCTCTAAAAATGAAGGTTAATAAAAGAGGAAACATTCAATTGAATAAACCAGAGTTGATTGTAGTTCAAGCAATCACAAAATCAGACAGAAATAAGGAAATGCTTGAACTATTGACTGTTTCTGGTGTCGATCAAATAATTCCGTGGGAGGCCGAAAGGTCTATAAGTAAATGGCAGGATGACTCTGCGCATAAGTGGATTCAGACCATAAAGGAGGCTTGCAAGCAGTCCAAACGATTTAGATTGCCGTCCCTTACGAGTCCTATGAAAGTAAATGAGATTATTGGAGTTATAAAGGAAAACTTTTCGATAGTTTTTCATGAAAGTACGACAAATAAATTCAGTAATCTACAAATTCCAGAAGAAGTAGAGAAAATATATTTAGTCATTGGCCCTGAAGGTGGAATTAATGATTATGAGCTTGAGGAATTTAGGACAGCAGGGTCAGTAATTGCGCGTTTAGGCGAACCTGTATTGCGATCTGCCCATGCAGGATTTGCCGCCCTCTCAGCACTTCAAACTAAACTTGGCAGATGGTAAAAATGGATTGCTTGTTTTGCAAAATTGTAGATGGAACAATTCCTGCATCTGTAGTAAAACAAAATAATAAAGTGACTGCTTTTAATGATATTTCACCTCAGGCTCCAACTCATATTTTGGTTATTCCTAATCAACACTTTAAAAACATGGGAGAGGTATCTGAAAGTGATCCTGATCTTGCAGGCGAAATTTTGAAAATGGCTTCCCAAATTGCGAAGGAGTATGGCTTAGATAGTTGGCGTATCAATATAAATACTGGTGAAAGCGCTGGCCAATCTGTTTTCCACGCTCATATTCACCTTTTAGGTGGTCGAGTATTCGCATGGCCGCCGGGTTAAATATAGAATTAGAGCAATGGATCCCATAGTTATAAAAGTTCCAACGGTTTTCCCCATGGTTTCACTGGTTGGTCCAGGTGATTCCTATCTGAGAATTTTTGAGAGTAGTTTTCCTCAGTTATCAATTACAGTTAGAGGAAATGAAATTTATGTCAATGGTGATGAGCAAAAAACTAAAATATTTTCAACTCTAATTGAAGAATTAATTACTCTCCTTAGAGCTGGTCAAAATTTAAATGCAGATATGGTCATTCGGTGCATTGGAATGATAAAACAAACTCCAACTGAACACCCAGCAGAGGTGTTATCTCTAAATATATTAAGCAATCGGGGTAAGACAATTCGCCCTAAAACTTCTAATCAAAAAAAGTATGTTGAGGCGATAGATACAAATACAATTACTTTTGGTATCGGGCCAGCCGGGTGTGGCAAAACTTACCTAGCAATGGCTAAAGCAATTCAGGCTTTACAAGCCAAGCAAGTAAATAGAATTATTTTGACTCGGCCTGCAGTCGAAGCAGGGGAGCGATTAGGTTTTTTGCCCGGAACCTTGCATGAAAAAATTGATCCTTATTTAAGACCTCTGTTTGACGCCCTACATGACATGATTGATCAAGACGCAATTCCAAGGTTAATGAACTCAGGCGTGATAGAGGTAGCACCTCTTGCATATATGCGAGGCAGAACTTTAAATGACGCATTTATAATATTAGATGAGGCTCAAAATACGACTGCAGAACAAATGAAAATGTTTTTAACACGTTTGGGATTTGGTTCAAGAATGGTAGTAACTGGCGATATTACTCAAGTAGACCTACCTAATAATTCTCAATCTGGTCTCAAAATTGTTCAGGATATCTTGAATGAAGTTGACGACATATCCTTTATCTATTTAAATGCTGAGGATGTCGTTCGCAATAGATTAGTAGGTGAAATAGTTACGGCATACGGAAACTGGGATGAGAACATATCTAAGACTACATTTCCAATTAGAAGTGAAAAAAGGTGATTGCCAATTACTCTTAGTGAGTAGCTAATATGAAAATAGATTTGGAAAATAGCTCGAGTACTTCCTGTGATGAATCGCGATTGATATCAGTTGCTAATTTCTCATTAACAAAGCTAGGAGTACATCCTGATTCAGAGCTTGCCATCAAATTGGTAGATGAAAAGGAAATGGAACAGTTACATCTTAAGTGGATGAGTTTGCCTGGGCCGACCGATGTATTGTCATTTCCAATGGATGAAATGAAACCAAATTCAGCGGCGAATGGACCAGGAATAATTGGAGATATTGTTCTTTGCCCAGCTTTTGCAGCAAAGAATGGAAAACAATCTTTGGAGTTAGAACTTGAATTACTCACTGTCCACGGTGTTTTACATTTACTGGGGTTTGATCACGAGGATTTAGAGGATGAAGTTAAAATGTTTGAATTACAGCAATCATTTCTTGATCAATGGAGATCTTTGAAGTGAGTATTGAATCATTAATTTTGATCATATTATTGTTACTATTTGCTGGGTTACTTGCAGGTTCAGAATCTGCATTAACATCACTCTCCCGACTTTTAATCGAAGAAATTGTTGAAGCAAAACCAAATTATAAAATTAAGTTTCAAAACTTTGTTGCTAACCCTGCTAAGTTTTTGAATGTACTTCTTTTAGTGCGAAAAAGTTGTGAGCTAACAGCTACTGCAACTGTTGCGGTGTACTTTGTAGAGGGCAGTTCTAACAAAGGTCTAGCTCTTTTTTGGGCTATCGCATTAATGGTTGCTATTTCATATGTAGTTGTAGGGGTTGGTCCAAGAACTTTAGGTAAACAACACGCCATAAAATGGGCTAGGTTAGCAATCACAGTTGCAGTTATTTTATCTAAATTACTAGGCCCACTTACAACGCTATTAATTAGAATTGGAAATGCACTAACTCCTGGAAAAGGGTTTAAATCTGGCCCATTTTCAACTGAAGCAGAGTTCAGAGATTTGGTTGATCAAGCAAGTGAGAGTGGTTTCGTAGAAGAATCTGAGCGAGAGATGATTCATTCAGTTTTCGATTTAGGTGAGACTCTAGTTCGTGAACTTATGGTTCCTAGAACCGAAATGGTCTGGATCGAAGCAGATAAAACTGTGCGACAGGGATTGTCACTTGCCCTTCGTTCTGGATTTACCCGAATCCCCGTAATCTCTGAAAACTTGGATAATGTTGTAGGAATTGCCTACGTGAAAGATTTGGCTAAAAGAGTTCATGACAATCCAAACTCTGAGGTCAATGAAAAAGTTGAGGAGCATTTACGTAAAGCAACCTTTGTTCCGGAGAATAAAACTGCTGATGATTTATTGAAGCAAATGCAGAGAGATCAAATCCATATGGCAATTGTAGTTGACGAATATGGTGGAACTGCAGGAATAATAACTATTGAAGATATTTTAGAGGAAATAGTTGGAGAAATTGCTGATGAGTACGATGATAATGAAAGTGAAGAAGTTGAGTGGCTTAATGAAAATAAGGCAAGAATTTCAGCCAGACTTCATGTTGAAGATTTTGCAGAAAAATTTGATAGCAGTTTTACTGACGAAGAAATCGAAGATGTCGATTCCATTGGCGGCTTGATAGCTAAGCATTTAGGACGCGTGCCAATTCCTGGTAGCACTATCACTGTTCCTGGCTGGAAATTAACTGCTGAAAGGCCTTCAGGGCGTAGACATAGAATTGCCACTGTATTGGTGGAAAAAATTGAAGAATCAGGGAAGATAACTGATCAGTTGTAAGATGCTCTAATGCGCATTGTTAGATTTACTGCACCTGAAAAAATCGGGATCGGGTCAGACCCTCTGTTCGGTGTTCTAAATGATAACGATGCAATTTTAATACTAAAAGGCGACCCAATTTATTCGGGGATTGTGCCACAAGATAAAACTGTTCAATTATCTGAAGTTAAACTATTAGCACCAGTAATTCCAAGAAGCAAAGTTATTTGTATAGGAAAGAATTATGCTGACCATGCAGCAGAAATGAATTCACAAGTACCTACTGAGCCAATAATCTTTATTAAACCTAATACCTCAGTAATTGGACCAAATGAAACTATTGTTTGGCCGAGTATGAGTGAACGTGTAGATCACGAAGCAGAGCTCGCAATTGTAATTAGTCGAATTTGCAAAGAGGTACCTGCTGAAAAAACTAACGATGTAATTTATGGTTATACGCTAGCAAATGATGTCACTGCAAGAGATTTACAGAAGAAAGATGGTCAGTGGACAAGAGCAAAAGGTTTTGACACCTTTTGCCCGCTAGGACCTTGGATTGAAACTGAATTTGTTCCAAGTAATCAAAAAATTACTGCCACCTTAAATGGTCAAGTTAAGCAATCATCGTTACTTTCTGAAATGATTTTTAAGATCCCACAGATAATTGAATTTGTTTCAAATGTAATGACTCTACTCCCAGGAGATGTAATTTTAACTGGTACACCTGCTGGAATTAGTCCTATGCCTGCAGGTTCAACAATCTCAATTTCAATTGATGGATTAGGTACATTAACTAACAAGGTGTCAGCTCGTGTCCAATAAGTCCCAGGTGAGAGTCAGATTTGCACCATCGCCAACAGGTGATTTGCATGTCGGAAATATTAGAACTGCGTTATTTGATTGGGCATATGCACGGCATACTGGCGGAAAGTTAATTTTTAGAATTGAAGATACTGATACTGAACGGGTTACGGATCAGTATATTCAAGCCGCAATTGAAACTTTAAAATGGCTTGGCCTAAATTGGGATGAAGGTCCAGAAGTAGGTGGCGAATTTGGACCATATCTACAATCTCAACGATTAGAAATTTATTCTGAGTGGGCTCAAAAGTTTTTAGACCAAGGTGATGCCTATCATTGTTACTGCAGTTCAGAGGAGTTAGAGCAACGACGTCAGATTCAAATGCAGAATAATAAAGCACCAGGTTATGATGGAAATTGCCGAGAATTAACACAAGCCCAAATTGCAGATTACAAGCTTGCTGGAAGAAAGCCAGTTGTAAGAATGCGCATGCCTAGTGGTGAGACTTCATTTGTGGATTTGATTCGAGGTGAAGTTAAATTTGAGCATGAGTATGTGCCAGATTTTGTACTAGTTCGCGCCGATGGTTCGCCACTTTATACGTTGGCAGTTGCTGTTGATGATATCTTGATGAAGATAACTCATGTCCTGCGAGGTGAAGATTTACTATCTTCAACTCCAAGACAAATTCGTGTCTACCAAGCCATGGGAGTAGACAGCAAAGATTATCCATTATTTGCACACCTACCCTTTGTGATGGGACAAGATAACGCAAAATTATCAAAGCGGAACGGTGAGGTTTCAATTGCCTGGTATCGAGAACAGGGATTTTTACCTGAGGCAATTTGTAATTATTTGGCACTCCTGGGATGGTCACCTGGAGA
>Ga0255148_1000239_pt1 | contig 17698 bp, 12 predicted proteins | sample Atl_Miss_RepB_8h_FD_183024 | JGI IMG/M metagenome (GOLD analysis project Ga0255148, IMG submission 183024) | Freshwater microbial communities from Altamaha River, Georgia, United States - Atl_Miss_RepB_8h | ecosystem: Environmental > Aquatic > Freshwater > River | place: USA: Georgia | collected...
TCGGCTCATCTCATCCTGGGGCTGTAGCCGGTCCCAAGGGTATGGCTGTTCGCCATTTAAAGAGGTACGTGAGCTGGGTTTAAAACGTCGTGAGACAGTTTGGTCCCTATCTGCCGTGGGCGTTGGAAATTTGACGGGGGCTGCTCCTAGTACGAGAGGACCGGAGTGGACGTACCGCTGGTGTACCTGTTGTCTCGCCAGAGGCATCGCAGGGTAGCTATGTACGGAAGAGATAACCGCTGAAAGCATCTAAGCGGGAAACTTGCCTGAAGATTAGATTTCCCGGAGGTTCAACCTCCATAAAGGGTCGTTGAAGACCACGACGTTGATAGGTCAGGTGTGGAAGCGCAGTAATGCGTTAAGCTAACTGATACTAATTGCCCGTTAGGCTTGATCCTATAACCAGCACATTTGGTGCTGATATGTAGTGCCGTGATTGATCCGGTCACTCCCAATTGCTTACTCGAATTCGGTTGTTTGTTGAAAAACAAATAACCTACCCTCTATGCCTGGTGACAATAGCGAGTTGGAACCACCCCTTCCCATCCCGAACAGGACCGTGAAACGACTCCACGCCGATGATAGTGCGGATTGCCCGTGTGAAAGTAGGTAATTGCCAGGCACCATATGAAAGACGCCCAGATCCAAAGATCTGGGCGTTTTGCTTTCTGTGATTTTGGAAAAAATGAGGTGTTTGTAAAGCTGGGTGAGTTGTTTTCTCCCCATTAAAAAGTCAAGTAGGTAATTGACAGAACACCTTGATTCAAATCATAATATTAGGTTCCCGGAGAGGTGCCCGAGTGGCTAAAGGGGGCAGACTGTAAATCTGTTGGCTTACGCCTACGTTGGTTCGAATCCAACCCTCTCCACCAGTTGTTTGTTGTAGTTATGAGTAACAGTTGTTGGTAATACGTTGTTGTGGGTAAAGGTAATTGCCGCGCGGGTGTAGCACAATGGTAGTGCAGAAGCCTTCCAAGCTTATGACGAGGGTTCGATTCCCTTCACCCGCTCCAAAAAATGGCAATTAATTTTGCTCATGTGGCTCAGTGGTAGAGCACTCCCTTGGTAAGGGAGAGGTCGGCAGTTCGATCCTGCCCATGAGCACCAGGTTTAAGTATTCATTTAATTGAGGCTGAAAAAATGGCAAAAGAGAAATTTGAGCGGACGAAACCGCACGTTAACGTAGGCACAATTGGTCACGTGGACCATGGTAAGACGACCTTGACAGCGGCGATTACGACTGTGTTGTCGAACAAGTTTGGTGGTGAAGCGAAGGCTTACGATCAGATTGATGCGGCACCTGAAGAGAAGGCACGTGGTATTACGATTAATACAGCCCACGTTGAGTATGAGACTGAGTCACGTCACTACGCACACGTTGACTGCCCAGGCCACGCTGACTATGTGAAGAACATGATTACTGGTGCTGCGCAGATGGACGGCGCGATTTTGGTGGTATCAGCTGCAGACGGTCCTATGCCACAGACACGTGAGCACATTTTGTTGGCACGTCAGGTGGGCGTACCTTACATCATCGTGTTCATGAACAAGTGCGACATGGTAGATGACGCTGAGTTGTTAGAGTTGGTTGAGATGGAAGTACGTGAGTTGTTGTCTAAGTACGACTTCCCTGGTGATGACACACCGATTGTGAAGGGTTCTGCTAAGTTGGCTTTGGAAGGTGACAAGGGTGACTTGGGTGAAGGCGCGATCATGAAGTTGGCTGAGGCATTGGATACATATATTCCAACACCTGAGCGTGCGATTGACGGCGCGTTCTTGATGCCTGTTGAAGATGTGTTCTCAATTTCTGGTCGCGGTACTGTGGTGACTGGTCGTATTGAGCGCGGCATCGTTAAGGTGGGTGAAGAGATTGAGATCGTTGGTATCAAGGCGACACAGAAGACAACATGTACGGGCGTTGAGATGTTCCGTAAGTTGTTGGATCAAGGTCAAGCGGGTGACAACGTGGGTATTTTGTTGCGTGGTACGAAGCGTGAAGAAGTTGAGCGTGGTCAGGTATTGGCTAAGCCAGGTTCAATCACACCACACACACACTTCACAGCTGAGGTGTATGTGTTGAGTAAAGATGAAGGTGGTCGTCATACACCATTCTTTAACAACTATCGTCCACAGTTCTACTTCCGTACAACAGACGTGACTGGTTCGATTGAGTTGCCAAAAGACAAAGAGATGGTCATGCCAGGCGATAACGTGCAGATCACTGTGAAGTTGATTGCGCCAATCGCGATGGAAGAAGGTCTGCGTTTTGCGATCCGTGAAGGTGGCCGTACAGTCGGCGCCGGTGTGGTCGCTAAAGTGTTGGATTAATTTAAATCGGTATAGGGGTGTAGCTCAATTGGCAGAGCGTCGGTCTCCAAAACCGAAGGTTGGGGGTTCGATGCCCTCCGCCCCTGCCACAGAATGATTGCATATGTCGCAAACGAGTGTTGAACAAGAAAATAAGACTAGCTGGATGATTATCCTGGCTGGTCTTATTGTCGTCCTAGCGTTAGTTGCTTACTATCTGCTAGCAGACAAAGGCATGGTTGTGCGTTTGGCTGCTTTGTTGGGTGGTTTTGCAATTGCTTTGGTTATTGCTGCAGTATCGGCAGATGGTAAGCGCTTTGTTGCTTATGCCAAAGAGTCTGTGTCTGAGGTCAAAAAAGTGGTTTGGCCCACACGTAAAGAATCAACGCAGATGACATTGATCGTGTTCGCATTTGTGGTGGTGATGGCTTTGTTCTTGTGGTTGGCCGACAAATTAATTGAGTGGGTTGTCTTCTCAATATTCCTAGGTTGGAAGTGAGTCATTATGTCTGAACAAGTGCAAGTTAATACACAAACAACCGGCAATATGCGCTGGTATGTGATTCATGCGTATTCAGGCATGGAAAAAAGTGTTCAGAAAAGCTTGACTGAGCGTATTGCTCGCTCAGGCATGGCTGAAAAGTTTGGCAAGATTTTGGTCCCTTCAGAAGAAGTGGTTGAGGTAAAAAGCGGTCATAAAGCTGTTTCAGAAAGACGTTTCTTTCCTGGATATGTTTTGATTGAAATGGAAATGACTGATGAAACTTGGCATTTGGTGAAAAACACGCCGAAAGTAACCGGTTTCGTAGGTGGTGTTCGTAATAAGCCATCACCGATCTCTCCTGCTGAAGTGCAAAAAATTATGGATCAGATGCAGGCGGGCGTTGATAAGCCAAAACCAAAAACATTGTTTGAGGTGGGTGAGATTGTTCGCGTGAAAGAAGGTCCTTTCACAGACTTCAACGGTAACGTTGAAGAAGTGAACTATGAGAAATCACGTTTGCGTGTTTCAGTCACTATCTTTGGTCGCGGTACTCCGGTTGAGCTGGAGTTCGGTCAGGTAGAGAAGATGTAAAGATTTACTTGCTTGCTCATCGTTAGATTAGCAAGTGAGTATGAGGAGCTGAGTCAGGGTTGCCGCTTTGACGAGGCGTTTTACTCAACGGTGGTCTTATTAGACGCACCTTATTTGGAGTGTAAAAATGGCAAAGAAGATTGTTGGCTTTATTAAGCTACAAATTCCTGCTGGTAAAGCGAACCCATCGCCACCCGTAGGTCCAGCGCTAGGTCAGCGCGGTTTGAACATCATGGAATTCTGTAAGGCATTTAATGCCCAGACTCAATCAATGGAGCCTGGTCTGCCGATTCCTGTGGTGATTACTGCTTACGCTGATAAGAGCTTCACATTTGTGATGAAGACTCCTCCAGCGACTGTGTTGATCAAAAAAGCTGCGAAATTAGATAAAGGTTCAGCGCGTCCTCATACAGACAAAGTTGGCAAGATCACTCGTGCACAAGCTGAGGAAATTGCTAAGGTCAAGATGCCTGATTTAACTGCTGCCGATATGGATGCCGCGGTACGTACGATTGCTGGTAGCGCCCGTTCAATGGGTATTACAGTGGAGGGACTCTAATCATGGCTAAAGTTTCTAAGCGCATGAAGGCGGTTGCTGAGAAAGTTGACCGTAACAAATTTTATCCAATCGATGAAGCATTGAACTTAGTTAAAGAGTGTGCGACTGCTAAGTTTGACGAGTCTATCGATGTGGCTGTTCAGTTGGGTATTGATGCTAAGAAATCAGACCAAGTGGTGCGCGGCTCAGTCGTTTTGCCAGCAGGTACTGGTAAATCTGTGCGCGTTGCAGTTTTTGCAAGCGGTGATAAAGCTGAGCAAGCTAAAGCAGCCGGTGCAGAAATCGTTGGTATGGAAGATTTAGCTGAGCAAATCAAAGGTGGCAATATCAACTTTGATGTATTGATTGCTTCTCCAGATGCAATGCGTATCGTCGGTACATTGGGTCAGATTTTGGGCCCAAGAGGTTTGATGCCTAACCCGAAAGTCGGCACAGTGAGCCCAGACGTGGCCGGTGCTGTGAAGAACGCTAAAGCAGGTCAGGTGCAGTTCCGCGTGGACAAGGCCGGCATTATTCATGCCACGATTGGTCGTCGTTCATTCGAGCCAGCTGCATTGAAAACTAACTTGATGGCTTTATTGGATGCTTTGAACAAAGCCAAGCCAACATCAAGTAAGGGTGTGTATTTGAGGAAGGTTGCCGTTAGCAGCACGATGGGTGCTGGTGTACGTGTAGACCAAGCCTCTTTGGCTGCTTAATCCCGAATTGTTAAATCGGTTTTAAGAGAGTCAAAAAAAGAACTTTGGGTCAAGTGCATAGCTATATGCACTTGGACATCAAAGACCGTTGGTGAGAAGTTAGCGGTTAGAGCTTTTCTTAATGCTTAGTAATAAGTGCCAACGCAGATGGCGAGAACCTAAACAGATTTCGCCTGTGTGCAACCCTCAACTGGAAACGGTTGAGATATTAGGAGTAAAACAGTGCCTTTAAATTTGGAAGACAAAAAGGCGGTCGTAGCTGAAGTGAGTGCACAGGTGGCACAAGCTCAGACTATGGTCATCGCTGAATACCGTGGTATTCCGGTAGGCGAGCTGACTACTTTGAGAGCACGTGCTCGTCAAAATGGTGTTTATCTTCGTGTTTTGAAGAACACCCTGGCGCGTCGTGCTGTACAAGGTACGTCATTCGAGCCACTGGCAAGCGAAATGGCTGGACCGTTGATTTATGGTATTTCCGCAGACCCAATTGCTCCCGCAAAAGTTTTAAACGACTTTGCAAAAGAGCAAAACGCTTTAGTGATCAAAGCGGGTTCATATAACGGTAAGGTGATGGATGCAGGCGCAGTGAAAGCCCTCGCTTCTATTCCGGGTCGTAATGAACTTATCGCTATGTTGCTCGGTGTTATGCAAGCCCCAGTTTCTGGTATGGCTCGTGTATTGGCAGCGGTTGCAGAAAAGAAAGCTCAAGAAACTCCAGCTGCTTAATGCTGAGATTTTCTTGATTCGTAAAAGATATTTGAATTTAGGAGTTTAAAAATGGCAGTGACTAAAGAAGACATTTTGGAAGCCGTTGGCAATATGTCAGTAATGGATTTGAATGAGCTCGTTAAGGCATTCGAAGAGAAGTTTGGTGTATCAGCAGCTGCAATGGCTGTTGCTGCTCCTGGTGCAGGTGGTGCAGGTGGTGCCGCTGCTGAAGAGAAGACTGACTTTACTGTTGTGTTGGCTGAAGCCGGTGCAAACAAGGTTGGTGTGATTAAGGCTGTTCGTGAAATCACAGGTTTGGGCTTGAAAGAAGCTAAAGACCTCGTTGATGGTGCACCAAAGCCAATTAAAGAAGGTGTTGACAAAGCATCTGCTGAAGACGCTAAGAAGAAGCTCGAAGAAGCAGGCGCGAAAGTCGAACTCAAGTAATTTGGGTTGGGGGCTTAGCCCCCGGTTTGGCAGAAGCCAAACCAGATATCAGTTGCGTACTGTTATCTGGTTTGCCTTCTGATACGACTGCAGTCGGCAAATTTGGTCGGGTTATGCAACGCATACCGTCAGCCAGGGTTGGTAGTGGCCAACCGCCAAATCTCTGTTCAGTCGCTTACATTCGGAGATGACATGGCTTATAGCTTCACCGAACGCAAGCGTATCCGCAAAAGCTTTGCGAAGCGTCCTAATAATCACCAAGTTCCGTACTTGTTGACGACTCAGATCGAGTCTTACGCAAAATTCCTGCAATCTAATGTGCCTGCTCAGTCACGCATAGCTGAGGGCCTGCAGGCTGCATTCACATCTATTTTCCCTATCGTGTCAAACAATGGTTTTGCACGTATGGAGTTTGTTCAATATAACTTGTCACCAGCACCGTTTGACGTCAAAGAATGTCAGCAGCGTGGTTTGACATTTCACTCTGCCTTGCGCGCGAAAGTACGTTTGATCATTAATGATCGCGAAAACCCAAGCAAGGTTAAAGAAGTTAAAGAACAAGAAGTCTACATGGGCGAAATCCCATTGATGACTGATACAGGTTCATTTGTGATCAACGGTACTGAGCGTGTCATCGTGTCTCAGTTGCACCGTTCACCTGGCGTGTTCTTCGAACACGATAAAGGTAAGACTCACAGCTCTGGTAAGTTGTTGTTCTCAGCCAGAATCATTCCTTACCGTGGTTCATGGTTGGATTTCGAATTTGATCCAAAAGACATTCTTTATTTCCGTATCGATCGTCGCCGTAAGATGCCTGTGACCATTTTGCTCAAAGCAATTGGCATGAACGACGAGCAGATTTTGGAGAACTTCTTTGCATTTGATACTTTCAAATTACAAGCAGCGGGTGCGCAAATGGCATTCGTGGCTGATCGTTTGAAAGGTGAAGTGGCTCGTTTTGATATCACCGATAAGTCTGGCAACGTTGTTGTTGCAAAAGACAAGCGTATCAACTCTAAGCATGTACGTGATTTAGAGGCTGCTAAAACAACAAGCATTAACGTGCCTGATGACTATCTCTTGGGTCGTGTCATTGCGAAGAATATCGTTGACGGCGACACAGGTGAAGTTCTTGCTTTGGCCAATGAAGAAATCACAGAGTCATTGATTGCTAAGTTAAGAGAAGCTGGCATCAAAGAATTGCAAACGATTTACACCAATGACTTAGATCAAGGTGCATTTATTTCTCAAACATTGCGTATTGATGAAACCGCTGACCAGATGGCAGCGCGTATTGCAATCTATCGCATGATGCGCCCTGGTGAGCCACCGACAGAAGATGCTGTTGAGGCACTTTTCCAGCGCCTGTTCTACAGCGAAGAGTCATATGACTTGTCTCGTGTAGGTCGTATGAAGGTCAATAGCCGTTTAGGTCGTGTTGAGATGGAAGGTTCGATGGTTTTATCGAACGAAGACATTTTGGATACGATTAAATTACTCGTTGCGCTGCGTAACGGTAAAGGTGAGGTGGATGATATTGACCACTTAGGCAATCGTCGCGTACGTTGCGTTGGTGAGTTAGCTGAAAATCAATTCCGTGCTGGTTTGTCACGTGTTGAGCGCGCTGTTAAAGAGCGTTTAGGTCAAGCAGAAACAGAAAACTTGATGCCGCACGACTTGATTAACAGCAAGCCAATTTCATCTGCGATCCGTGAGTTCTTCGGTTCATCACAGTTGTCTCAGTTTATGGACCAAACTAACCCATTATCTGAAATCACGCACAAGCGTCGTATTTCAGCATTGGGCCCAGGTGGTTTGACGCGTGAGCGCGCTGGCTTTGAAGTCCGTGACGTACACCCAACACACTATGGTCGTGTTTGTCCGATTGAAACTCCAGAAGGTCCAAACATTGGTTTGATCAACTCTTTGGCTTTGTTCGCGCGTTTGAACGAGCATGGCTTCTTAGAAACACCGTATCGTAAAGTCGTGAATGGTAAGGTGACTGATCAAGTTGAATACTTATCCGCCATTGAAGAAGCGAAGTACGTGATTGCTCAGGCTAACGCTTCGATTGATAAGAATGGCAAATTAACTGATGAGTTGGTCTCTGCACGTGAAGCCGGCGAAACAATGATGGTTAGCCCAGAGCGTATTCAGTACATCGACGTGGCACCAAGTCAGATTGTTTCTGCTGCCGCCTCACTCGTGCCATTCTTGGAGCACGATGATGCGAACCGTGCTTTGATGGGTGCGAACATGCAACGTCAAGCGGTGCCATGTTTGCGTGCGTCTAAGCCTTTAGTAGGTACTGGTTTAGAGCGTACGGTTGCGATTGACTCTGGCACAGTGGTGATGGCTACGCGTGGTGGTGTTGTCGATTACGCAGACGCTAACCGTGTCGTGATTCGTGTAAACGATGACGAAACAGCGGCTGGCGAGGTCGGTGTAGATATCTACAACCTCATTAAGTACACACGTTCAAACCAAAACACGAACATTAATCAGCGCCCGATCGTTAAGGTGGGTGACGTGGTTCAACGTGGTGACGTGATTGCTGACGGCGCATCGACTGACTTAGGTGAATTGGCCTTGGGTCAGAACATGGTTGTCGCATTCATGCCTTGGAACGGTTACAACTTCGAAGACTCTATTTTGATTTCTGAAAAAGTGGTGTCTGACGACCGTTACACATCGATTCATATTGAAGAATTGTCTGTAGTAGCGCGTGATACGAAGTTAGGCCCTGAGGAAATTACACGTGATATTTCTAATTTGGCAGAAAGCCAATTAGGTCGTTTAGACGAAAGCGGTATTACTTATATTGGTGCTGAAGTTGAAGCGGGCGACGTCTTGGTGGGTAAGGTAACACCGAAGGGTGAAACTCAGCTCACGCCAGAAGAGAAACTATTGCGCGCCATCTTCGGTGAAAAAGCATCTGACGTTAAAGACACCTCATTGCGCGTACCTTCTGGTATGAGTGGCACCGTGATTGACGTTCAAGTCTTTACACGTGAAGGTGTAGAGCGCGATGCGCGTGCACAGTCCATTATTGATGAAGAGCTCAAGCGCTATCGTCAAGACTTGAATGACCAGTTGCGTATTGTTGAAGGCGATGCCTTTAGTCGTTTGGAAAAACTCTTGTCTGGCAAGGTAGCTAATGGTGGACCTAAGAAGTTAGCCAAAGGCACGAAGATCACTAAGGACTACTTGGCTGATCTCGACAAATATCATTGGTTTGATATTCGTCCAGCAGACGAAGACGTAGCTGCTCAAGTAGAAGCGATCAAAGAGGCGATTGAAGCTAAGCGCACTCAGTTTGATCAAGCTTTTGAAGAGAAGCGCAAGAAGTTGACACAAGGTGACGAATTGCCACCAGGCGTGATCAAGATGGTCAAGGTCTACCTCGCTGTAAAACGTCGTTTACAGCCTGGTGACAAGATGGCCGGTCGTCACGGTAACAAGGGTGTGGTTTCAAAGATTACTCCTGTAGAAGATATGCCATATATGGCTGACGGCACACCTGTTGATATCGTATTGAACCCATTGGGCGTTCCATCACGTATGAACGTGGGTCAGATCTTGGAAGTTCACTTAGGTTGGGCTGCTTTAGGTATTGGTAAGCGTATTGATGAAATGCTCAAAGCTCAAGCAAAGGCAGATCAATTACGTAAGTTCATGAAGCAGTTGTACAACGAAACAGGCCGCACAGAAGATTTAGATAGCTTCAGTGATGAGCAAGTTCTTGAGTTGGCAAGTAATCTGCGTGACGGTGCTCCATTCGCAACACCAGTCTTTGATGGTGCGACTGAGGGTGAAATTGGCAAGATGTTGGAAATGGCTTACCCAGAGAATGTAGCTAAAGATTTGGGTATGACGCCATCACGCCAGCAAACAACTTTGTTTGATGGCCGTACAGGCGATGCGTTTGAGCGTCCTGTGACTGTTGGTGTGATGCACGTTCTGAAGCTCCATCACTTAGTCGATGACAAGATGCACGCTCGTTCAACTGGCCCATACTCATTGGTGACACAACAGCCATTGGGTGGTAAGGCTCAGTTCGGTGGTCAGCGTTTTGGTGAGATGGAAGTTTGGGCTCTCGAAGCGTATGGCGCATCTTATGTCTTGCAAGAGATGTTGACTGTGAAGTCCGATGATGTGAACGGTAGAACGAAGGTCTATGAAAACATCGTGAAGGGTGAGCACAGCATTGATGCTGGTATGCCTGAATCATTCAACGTTCTGGTGAAAGAAATCCGTTCGTTGGGTATCGACATTGATATGGAGCGCAACTGATATGAAAGCATTGCTCGATCTATTTAAGCAAACACATGGCGAAGAGCAGTTTGACGCCATCAAGATTGGTTTAGCTTCACCAGAGAAGATCCGTTCATGGTCTTATGGTGAGGTTCGTAAACCTGAAACGATTAACTATCGTACCTTCAAGCCTGAGCGTGATGGTCTGTTTTGTGCCAAGATCTTTGGCCCGATTAAGGACTATGAGTGCTTGTGCGGCAAGTACAAGCGCCTGAAGTATCGCGGCGTGATTTGTGAGAAGTGCGGTGTTGAAGTCACTCTCGCTAAAGTGCGTCGTGAGCGCATGGGCCATATTGAGTTGGCGGCTCCAGTAGCACACATTTGGTTCTTGAAGTCATTGCCATCCCGTTTGGGCATGGTCTTGGATATGACTTTGCGTGATATCGAACGTGTTCTTTACTTTGAAGCATATGTGATTGTTGATCCAGGTTTAACGCCTGAAGGCGCTATGCGTCGCGGTCAAATCATGTCTGAAGATGAGTACTACGCCAAATTAGAAGAATTTGGTGACGGCGCTTTCACAGCCATCATGGGTGCAGAAGGCGTTCGTGAACTATTGCGTACGATTGATATTGATCGTGAAGTAGAAGTATTACGCGCTGATTTGAAAGCAACAGGTAGCGAAGCCAAGATCAAAAAATACGCTAAGCGCTTAAAAGTGCTTGAGGCGTTCCAGCGTTCAGGGATTAAGCCTGACTGGATGATCATGGAAGTGTTGCCAGTATTGCCGCCTGAGTTGCGCCCATTGGTGCCTTTGGATGGTGGTCGCTTTGCTACTTCAGACTTGAACGATTTATATCGTCGCGTTATCAACCGTAACAATCGTTTGAAGCGTTTGTTGGAGTTGCGTGCACCAGAAATCATCGTGCGTAACGAAAAGCGTATGTTGCAAGAAGCGGTTGACTCGCTCTTAGATAACGGTCGTCGCGGTAAGGCCATGACAGGTGCTAACAAGCGCCCATTGAAGTCATTGGCAGAGATGATCAAAGGTAAGGGTGGTCGTTTCCGTCAGAACTTGCTCGGTAAGCGCGTGGACTACTCTGGTCGTTCAGTGATCGTGGTGGGCCCAACGCTCAAGCTACATCAGTGTGGTTTGCCAAAGTTAATGGCTTTGGAATTATTCAAGCCATTTATTTTCAATAAGCTTGAGACATTGGGTATTGCTACAACGATCAAGGCTGCCAAGAAAGAAGTTGAAAACCAAACGCCAATCGTTTGGGACATCTTGGAAGAAGTGATTCGTGAGCACCCAGTGATGCTTAACCGTGCGCCAACATTGCACCGTTTAGGTATTCAGGCTTTTGAGCCCATGTTGATCGAAGGTAAAGCGATCCAGTTGCACCCTCTCGTTTGTGCGGCGTTCAACGCTGACTTTGACGGTGACCAAATGGCCGTACACGTACCTTTGTCACTCGAAGCACAAATGGAAGCTCGTACTTTGATGTTGGCTTCGAACAATATTTTGTTCCCTGCTAACGGTGAGCCGTCTATTGTTCCTTCACAAGATATCGTTTTGGGCCTTTACTACACCACCCGTGAAAAGATTAACGGCAAGGGTGAAGGTATGGTCTTTGCTGATGTCGGTGAAGTAATTCGTGCTTATGAAAACGGTCAAGTTGAGCTTGCTACTCGTATTGCGGTTCGTATTAATGAATACGAAGTTGTTGATAAGAATGCGGAAGGCGACGCGCGCTTTAAGAAGATTACTACTTTGCGCCATACGACAGTGGGTCGCGCAATGTTGTCAGAGATTCTGCCAAAGGGCATGCCATTTGACAGCATCAACAAGACTCTTAAGAAGAAAGAAATTTCTCGCTTGATTAACTTGTCATTCCGCAAGTGTGGCTTAAGAGAAACCGTGATTTTTGCAGACAAGTTGTTGCAATCTGGTTTCCGCTTAGCGACGCGCGCTGGTATCTCAATTGCGATTGACGATATGTTGATCCCAGCTCAGAAAGAGAAAATTATTTCTGATGCGGCTGGCAAGGTAAAAGAGTATGACAAGCAGTTTATGTCTGGCTTGGTGACCAATCAAGAGCGTTATAACAACGTGGTTGATATTTGGGGCGCAGCCGGTGACCAGGTAGGTAAGGCGATGATGGAACAGTTATCGCAAGAAGACGTGGTTGACCGTAATGGCAAGACTGTTAAGCAAGAGTCTTTCAATGCAATTTACATGATGGCTGACTCTGGTGCCCGTGGTTCTGCGGCTCAGATTCGTCAGTTGGCTGGTATGCGTGGCCTGATGGCTAAACCAGACGGCTCCATTATTGAAACGCCAATTACAGCGAACTTCCGTGAAGGCTTGAACGTGTTGCAGTACTTCATTTCAACACACGGCGCACGTAAAGGTTTGGCTGATACAGCGTTGAAAACAGCGAACTCAGGTTATTTGACACGTCGTTTGGTTGATGTGACTCAAGACTTGGTCGTGGTTGAAGATGACTGCGGTACAACTAATGGCGTATCGATGAAGGCCTTGGTTGAGGGCGGTGAAGTCATTGAAGCATTGCGCGACAGAATCTTAGGTCGTGTCTGTGTGGGTGATGTCATCAATCCTGATAACCAGGAAGTCGTCATTAAAGATGGCACGATGTTGGGCGAAGATGATGTAGATCTCATCGATTCTTTAGGTATTGATGAGGTGAAGGTTCGCACACCATTGTCATGTGCTACTCGCTACGGTTTGTGTGCGAAGTGTTACGGCCGTGATTTAGGTCGTGGCACGATGGTGAACTCTGGTGAGGCTGTCGGTGTGATTGCTGCTCAGTCTATCGGTGAACCAGGTACACAGTTGACAATGCGTACGTTCCACATCGGTGGTGCGGCTTCGCGTGCTGCTGTTGCGAATAACGTTGAAGCCAAGTCAAACGGTATCTTGCGCTTTACACCAACCATGCGTTTTGTACTCAATGCTAAGAATGAGATGGTCGTGATTTCTCGTTCGGGTGAAGCTTTGATTACAGATGATCATGGTCGTGAGCGTGAGCGTCATAAGGTTCCATACGGCGCGACTTTGTTGCTCAAAGAAGGTGCTACGGTTAAAGCGGGCGCCACATTAGCGACATGGGATCCATTGACTCGCCCAATCATCACTGAGTATGCCGGTGTGATTCGTTTCGAAAGCGTTGAAGAAGGCGTAACAGTTGCTAAACAAGTAGACGAAGTGACTGGCTTATCAACGCTCGTTGTGATTGACGGTAAACGTCGTAGCGCAGCAAGCAAAGGCGTGCGTCCTTTGATCAAACTCTTTGATGCCTCTGGTGAAGAAGTTCGCATTGCCGGTACTGATCATCCAGTGACCATTGGTTTGCAAGTGGGTGCTTTGATTACTGTTAAAGATGGTCAAACAGTCGCTGTTGGTGAAGTTTTGGCGCGTATTCCAATCGAAGCGCAAAAGACTCGCGATATTACTGGCGGTCTGCCACGTGTGGCCGAATTGTTCGAAGCGCGTTCACCAAAAGACGCGGCGATCTTGGCAAAAGTGACAGGTACAGTGTCATTCGGTAAAGAAACCAAAGGTAAACAGCGTTTGGTGATTACCGACATGGATGGTGAGTCACATGAGTTCTTGATTCCGAAGGAAAAGCAAATCCTCGTTCACGACGGTCAAGTTGTGAATAAGGGTGAGATGATCGTTGAAGGTCCTGCGGACCCACATGACATCTTGCGTCTCAAAGGTGTTGAAGAGCTAGCGCGTTACATCGTTGATGAAGTTCAGGACGTGTACCGTTTGCAGGGTGTGAAGATCAACGACAAGCACATCGAGGTGATTGTGCGTCAGATGTTGCGTCGTGTTCAGATTACCGATGCAGGTGACACCAAGTTCATCACAGGTGAGCAGGTTGAAAGATCCGAGTTGTTAGATGAGAACGATCGCGTGATTGCTGCAGGTCAAAGACCAGCCCTCTATGACAATATCCTCTTGGGTATTACGAAGGCTTCTTTGTCGACCGACAGCTTTATCTCTGCGGCGTCTTTCCAAGAAACAACTCGTGTTCTTACCGAAGCCGCGATTATGGGCAAGGTCGACAGTCTGCGCGGTCTCAAAGAGAACGTCATTATTGGTCGCCTCATCCCAGCCGGTACTGGTTTGGCCTATCGCCGCGCTCGCAAAGTGCGCGAACAGTTGGACCGTGAGCGTGCTGAGATGATTGCTGCTGAGGAAGCAAAGGCTGAAGAAACCAGCGCTTCTGAGTCATCAGAGAGTGCCGAATAAGGGACAGATAGAGCCGAGTTCATCTTGCTTGACGAGATGGGCTCGGCAGTCTAGAATGTCGAGTTCTTTGGAAACTGCAGAATTTTCTGCCTTGAAAGTAAGTTATGCCAACAATTAATCAGTTACTCAGAAAGCCTCGTACTTCTGAGATTATTAAAAGTAAGAGCCCTGCGCTGGAGAACTGTCCTCAGCGCCGTGGCGTATGTACTCGCGTATATACAACTACTCCTAAGAAGCCAAACTCTGCGCTTCGTAAAGTAGCCAAAGTACGCTTGACGAATGGTTTTGAGGTGATTTCCTACATCGGTGGTGAAGGCCACAATTTGCAGGAACACTCAGTGGTATTGATTCGTGGTGGTCGTGTGAAAGACTTGCCAGGTGTGCGTTACCACATCGTACGTGGTTCTTTGGACCTTCAGGGTGTTAAAGACCGTAAACAAGCTCGCTCCAAGTATGGTGCGAAGCGCGCTAAGAAGGCTTAATCGCTAAATTAGCATGGGGGTTGGCCCAATATAGGCTAACCAAGTAAGTGGTTACTTCGGCTGGGCGACAAGCCCAGTTAGTTGAGTAACTCGGGGAATGGTCCCCAACTGAATGACAATTAGGAGTAGCAATGCCGCGTCGTCGCGAAGTACCGAAGCGTGAGATTCTGCCAGACCCAAAATTTGGGAACGTAGAAGTCGCAAAATTCATGAACGTTTTGATGTTAGACGGTAAAAAATCCGTTGCAGAACGTATCGTCTATGGTGCCTTTGAGCACATTGAGAAAAAAGCAAATAAAGAGCCTCTCGAGGTGTTTGCCACAGCCATGGGTAATGTTAAGCCTATCGTTGAGGTGAAGAGCCGTCGTGTAGGTGGTGCAAACTACCAGGTGCCTGTAGAGGTACGTCCATCACGTCGTTTGGCCTTGGCTATGCGTTGGTTGCGTGAAGCAGCTAAAAAGCGTAGCGAAAAATCAATGGCCCAGCGTTTGGCTAATGAATTGATCGAAGCGTCCGAAGGTCGTGGCGGTGCCATGAAAAAACGTGACGAAGTTCACCGTATGGCTGAGGCGAATAAAGCCTTCTCCCATTTCCGTTTCTAACCGCTCAGAGATAAAGAGGACACTGTGGCACGTAAAACCCCTATTGAGCGTTATCGCAATATTGGTATTTCCGCACATATTGATGCGGGTAAGACTACAACAACCGAACGTATTTTGTTCTACACCGGTGTGAACCATAAGATTGGTGAGGTGCATGATGGCGCCGCCACGATGGACTGGATGGAACAGGAGCAAGAGCGCGGTATTACTATTACTTCAGCGGCTACAACAGCTTTCTGGAAAGGTATGGCCGGCAATTTCCCTGAGCACCGTATCAACATCATCGATACACCAGGACACGTTGACTTCACCATCGAAGTTGAGCGTTCTATGCGTGTTTTGGATGGTGCTTGTATGGTTTACTGTGCTGTAGGTGGTGTTCAGCCACAGTCAGAGACAGTATGGCGTCAGGCTAACAAATATCGTGTACCGCGTTTGGCTTTCGTGAACAAGATGGACCGTACCGGTGCCAACTTCTTCAAAGTGTACGACCAGATGCGTACTCGTTTGAAAGCTAATCCAGTACCTATCCAGATTCCTATCGGTGCTGAAGAAAACTTCAAAGGCGTTGTGGATTTGGTGAAGATGAAAGCTATCCTTTGGGATGACGCTTCACAAGGTACAAAGTTCACCTACGAAGATATTCCTGCAGAACTCCAAGCTCAAGCTGAAGAGTGGCGCGAAAAGATGGTCGAAGCTGCGGCTGAATCATCTGAGGAATTGATGGATAAATACTTAGGCGGCGAAGGCTTGTCTGAGGAAGAAATTAAGCAAGCCTTGCGTAACCGTACGATCGCCGGTGAAATTGTGCCGATGATGTGTGGTACAGCGTTTAAGAACAAAGGTGTTCAGGCTATGTTGGACGCAGTGGTTGAGTACATGCCATCTCCAGTAGATATTCCTCCTGTGAAGGGTGAGTTGGAAGATGGTTCAGAAGCTGAGCGTAAAGCCAGCGATGATGAAAAGTTCTCAGCCTTGGCATTTAAGATCATGACAGACCCATTCGTTGGTCAGCTCATCTTCTTCCGTGTCTATTCTGGTGTGGTGAATTCTGGCGATACGATTTACAACCCAATCAAGGGTAAGAAAGAGCGTATCGGTCGTTTGCTCCAGATGCATGCGAACCAGCGTGAAGAAATTAAAGAAGTTCGTGCGGGCGACATCGCAGCTGCGGTGGGCTTGAAAGAAGCGACAACCGGTGAAACATTGTGTGACCCAGACAGCATCATCGTATTGGAGCGCATGGAGTTCCCAGAGCCTGTGATTTCTCAGGCGGTTGAGCCAAAGACAAAAGCTGACCAAGAAAAGATGGGCTTGGCTTTGAACCGTTTGGCACAAGAAGATCCTTCTTTCCGCGTGAAGACAGACGAAGAATCTGGTCAAACAATTATTTCAGGTATGGGTGAATTACACCTTGAAATTATTGTGGACCGTATGAAGCGTGAATTCGGAGTTGAGGCAACTGTTGGTAAACCACAGGTGGCCTACCGTGAAACGATTCGTAAAGTTTGTGAAGAAATCGAAGGCAAGTTCGTTAAACAGTCTGGTGGTCGTGGTCAATACGGTCACGTGGTTTTGAAGTTAGAACCACAAGAGCCAGGCAAGGGTTACGAATTCGTTGACGCGATCAAAGGCGGTGTGGTTCCACGTGAATACATTCCTGCAGTTGATAAAGGTATTCAAGAGACACTCAATAATGGTGTGTTGGCCGGTTACCCAGTGGTTGATATCAAAGTCACCCTGTTCTTCGGTTCATACCATGATGTGGACTCGAATGAAAACGCATTTAAGATGGCTGGTTCGATGGCGTTTAAAGACGGTATGCGTAAAGCAAGCCCCGTTTTGCTAGAACCAATGATGGCGGTTGAAGTTGAGACCCCAGAAGATTTCATGGGTAACGTGATGGGTGACTTGTCATCTCGTCGCGGTATGTTGCAAGGTATGGATGACATTCCTGGTGGTGGCAAGATCGTTCGCGCCGAAGTTCCTTTGGCAGAAATGTTTGGCTACTCAACAGGCTTGCGTTCATTAACACAAGGTCGTGCAACTTACACCATGGAGTTTAAGCATTATGCTGAAGCACCTAAGAACGTTGCAGACGCTGTGATTGCAGCAAAGACAAAATAACCTTTCAACATATTAGAGATAGAGGTAGATAAAAATGGCAAAAGAGAAATTTGAGCGGACGAAACCGCACGTTAACGTAGGCACAATTGGTCACGTGGACCATGGTAAGACGACCTTGACAGCGGCGATTACGACTGTGTTGTCGAACAAGTTTGGT
>Ga0255148_1000245_pt1 | contig 17306 bp, 4 predicted proteins | sample Atl_Miss_RepB_8h_FD_183024 | JGI IMG/M metagenome (GOLD analysis project Ga0255148, IMG submission 183024) | Freshwater microbial communities from Altamaha River, Georgia, United States - Atl_Miss_RepB_8h | ecosystem: Environmental > Aquatic > Freshwater > River | place: USA: Georgia | collected...
GCTCCGCGCTAAGTTTCTTTCAGGTGCCCTGGCCGGTCCAGGATATCCACCAGCATAAGTTCTTTGGCATTTTCATGCAGGCTGTGCATGGCTTTCGAATGCCGCTTTTTTTTCTGCTGAGCGGTTTCTTTACCATGATGGTTTACCGGAAGAAGGGTTTAAAAAGCCTGCTTTGGCAACGCACCGTTAGAATTTTCATTCCATGCATGATCTGCCTGTTCACCGTTGTACCGGTGGTGGATCATATTTCCAAAAAAGTGATCCATGCGGGTTCAATCCGGGTTCATTTGCCGGAGGAAACCCTGGCCGCGGCCATACGAAGTGGTGACCGCCAGGCGATCAACCTGTACCTTAGCGACCCGGATGAAATTTCCCGCGCGGATGGGAAACTTGGGGTTTATCCCCTGACCTGGGCCGCCCTGAAGGGTGATTTGGAAACGGTGGAGGAACTTCTAAGCCTTGGCGCGGATGTGAACCAAGTCAACAAGGATGGTTCCACCGCGTTGCATGGCGCCGCGTTTTTGGGCAGGGATACCGTGGCCAGGTTCCTTATCGAACAGGGTGCCAGGCTTGGCCCGGTAAACCAGATGGGCCTTACGCCGTTTCAAAGCACTTTTGCGGACATCGCCACCACCAAGCTGATCGCGGGGCATTTGGGAATTGCACTACCCGAAGAGGAAGCATTGAAAGCCGGAAGAAATACGGTGCGGGGCAAATTGTTTTTCGGGCAGTTGATGAATCCATTTGCCAAAAAGGGGGATGCGGCCAAGTCGGAGCCCCCACCCGCGAAGGAAGCGGGAAATACCATGTACCGCAGATATCAAGATTGGTTGAATTCCGGTTTTTTTGTGGTTACCTTTCGGGGGCACACAACCCATCTGGTTCGTAAGATGGTTTTCCATCATTTATGGTTTCTCTGGTATTTATGCTGGATGGTATTGCTGTTTGCGTTGTTGTGTCCGTTGTTCAAGCTGGTGTCCAAAATCCTGCCTGCGCAGTGGTTGCGAAACCTCCAATGGTTTTGCATGTTGGCGCTTGTGCCGGGTGTGGTGGTTCCTTTGCTTTTCATGAATTCGGGCAGTTTGATATTTGGGCCGGATACCAGCACCGGAATCATTCCCCCGCCGCACCTTCTTGGGTATTACCTGATTTTTTTCCTGTTTGGTTGCCTGTATTTCGAGGTTTGTCGAAGCCAAAACAACGTCATGAATCACTGGCTGTTGTTTCTAGCGGGTTTGCTAATCATATTTCCCATTGGGTATTTGAATATGAACAAGCCATGGGTGAATATCGTGACTCAGGCCCTGTATGTGTGGGCCATGTCCCTTGGGTTGATGGGCATTTTTGCGAGGTGGTTCTCCAAAGAGTCCGGGCTGGTACGCTATGTTTCCGATTCTTCGTATTGGCTTTACATCATGCACCTGCCATTGGTGATCCAATTTCAGGCCTGGGTACGCGATAGCAATCACAACCCAGGCATTAAATTTTTCCTGATTACCTCCGCGATATTTGTATCACTATTGGCAACCTACCAGCTTTTTGTGCGCCACACGCCCATAGGTTGGCTGTTGAATGGTAAAAGAAAAAGGCTCCATCAGAATTAATCCCGCCCTTATTTCATAGCGTTTTTGCGGTTGCTAGGTCCGGCAAGCACATGGCATTTCCTTCTTGCCAAAAGTGCTGGCCCGGTGGATTGGCTAATGCCTTTTCCGGCTTCATTCCCGCACACTCTGCCGAGCCTTGCATATATACCACACCCGTGGCGGATGAAGTGTGGGAAGTTCCCTGCCCATGATTTCGGAAATTTCAAAAAATAATCAACAAATCGCAAACTTTCAGGTAGCGCCGGGCGTATGGGAGTATAATTCTTGCATGACAGGGAACGAATAATGCTGACAACCTCCGTTGGAATGCTGAAACGCCTGAACCTCCAGAAAAGCCCGGAGGCTTGGGAATCGTTTGTGAACCTGTATGGTCCGCTGATCTATCGCTGGAACCTCAAGGCTGGCCTCAGTGCCGAGGATGCCAAGGATGTCAGTCAGGAAGTGCTTCTGCAGGTTTTTAAAAGCGTGCATACTTTTGAAAGGCGTTCCAGCGGCTGTTTCAGGTCCTGGTTGAATCGCATCAACTATTTTAAAATGATGCATTTCAAATCCCTGCGCAAAAAGGAACTCGACAACAGGCCCGGCCATCACGATTTAAACAACCTTTCGGAACTGGTTGCCAACCAGAGTTGGGCCGAGGATTACTGTCTGGATGTGTTCAATCGGGCTCTTGCCGTGATCGAGTCGGAAATCGGCTACCGCGATTGGCAGATATTCCAAAAGACCTTCCTGAACAACCAATTGGCTGAAGAGGTGGCGGCGGAACTGAACTGTTCCAAAAGGGCAGTCTACATAGTGCAAAGCCGTACACTAAGGAAACTCAAGGAAGTGGTTTCCAAATTTATTGAGGATTCCAATTAGGATCAAAAAAGCCTTACTTTTGATTCGTCGTTAAAAAATTGTCATTAAAACAATAATCAGGAAGATAAAATTCATACTTTTCCTTAACTAGCCGCAAATTTAATCATTTTGGTTAATTTATTTTGAATTGTAACGCCTTAATTCTCTTCTAATTTTCCTAAATTTCCAAAAATTTTAGGAAGAACCCCCTTTATTCACAGATTTATACTGGAACAAAGGGTGGTTCCGGCAATTTTTGATTTGAAAGGAAACACGAATTTCACACCAAATCAGAACGTTGCAACCAAGGATTATGCCAACGATTCTCAAGTAGGAGCTGCGGATACAGTTATCACCGGAAATGCAGCTCATGCATCCCTTTTAACTGCATATGAAAATGATGGCGCAAAGGGAAACATCGCTGACAACACGTTCACCTTCAGACGAACTGCCACCACCGCAGATTACCAAAACCTAGCGATCACGGGCATTTCCGTGGCTAATGCCGACCCTCGATATGACATCGCCTCGGCCTCTTCTGGCTAGGCCGTCTGCCCTCGTCCTTGGGCCAAGCTGCTGCTAAGAACTTGACCGGTACGGGCGGAGGTGGCGGCCCCCATGTCAAGGTGTGGGATTACGACACCCTGAACCTGGTTGCCGAGAAAATGGCCTACGATAAATATACCTTCCCAAGCGGCCTAGTTGTGGACATGCTGTTTGACGGTGGCCCTCATATGAAGGTCCTTGCCGGCAGAAACCTGGACCTGATCCGCAACTTCTTCTCCGGCGAAATGTCGGATAGTCGTGGCGTGTTCGTGGATAGGTAATTCGAATTGCTGGCTTTAAGCCAGCGTGTATCCCAAATCCAACAAGGTTCCGGTTCGCCCAAGACCTTGTTTTTATTTTCCGCGGATAAAAGTACAGCCTGCAAACCAAAGTTTTTAAAAGTATCCCTTAACCTGCTTGTGAAGGTTTTTTAAACGAATCAAACGCTTATTCCAAAAGCCGTCTTCCAGCATGTACCATCCTTGTTGTAATATAATTTCTTAATGTTCAGGAATTATCCATGCTGACGACATCACTCGGAATGCTGAAACGGCTGTATTTTCAGAAAAGCCCGGAGGCATGGGAATCTTTTGTGGGCCTGTATGGCCCCCTTATCTACAAATGGAATGTCAGGGCTGGCATTAGTAAGGAAGATGCCAAGGATATAAGCCAGGAAGTTCTGCTCGAGGTGTTCAGGAAGGTTCAAACCTTTGATAGGCGCAGGAGTGGCAGTTTTCGTGCCTGGCTGAACCGCATCAATTATTTCAAGATGATGAATTTCAAGAAGGCTCGTGGCCGGGAATTGGAATGCAAGCCCGGGCATCACGAACTGAACCATCTGGGGGAACTGGTTTCCAACATTTCCTGGGCAGAGGATTACTATCAGGATGTGTTCAACCGGGCGCTGGCCATCATAGAGTCGGAATGCAGCCACCGGGATTGGGTCATCTTCCAAAAATCATTTGTGGATCAACTGCCCCCCGATTTGATTGCCCGGCAATTAAAATGCTCCAAAAAGGCCGTATATATTGTGCATTGTCGTACATTAAAGAAGCTCAAGGCGGTCGTTTTGAAATTTATTGAGGATTTAAACTGATTTTTTGAAAGAATCCGGCCTTTCTGCAAATTTAATATGTGTAGTGTGTTTGTTTATTAGACTGGCGCGGAATGAATAAAAAGCGGAATTGTCCTGAAGAAACAATCCTGAAGGCGGTGGTTCTTGGTGAAGTCAACGAACCATTGCTGGATTATTATTTGGATCACATAGAAAACTGCGATCGCTGCACGGAAATCATCGACAAGTCCAGTTGGCCCCAGCTTGAATTCCAGGAGTTGATCTCCAAGTCCAGGCTAAGCAAGTCCGACTTGAAGCCCGACGATTTTACCGTGGACAAGGCATGGCTGGAAGCGGTGAAGAAGAATTTTCCCGCGGCGGACTTTGTTCCCGCCGGCAACCCGAATAATGCGCTTGGCTTGCCCGAAGTTATTGGGAATTTTCGCCTTACGAACCTGATTGGCGATGGTGCAACCTCTATTGTGTACCAGGCCATGGACATCAGCCTGCACAGGCAGGTGGCCCTGAAAATCCTGCATCCCGAATTTGTTGGTAATCCGGAACTGCAGGAATCCATCATGTCGGAAGCCCGGGCCATAGCCTCGCTCAGTCATGAAAACATTGTTCCCATTTTTCATGTCGAAAAATTCGAAAACAATCCCATTCTGGTTTTTCCCCTGCTGCCGGGTAGCACGCTGCAGAAGGCTCTGCAGGAAAAGCAGTTCTCGGTGGAGGAAAGCCTGCAGATTATCAGGGATATTGCCCGTGCGCTGGCTTTTATCCACTCCCGGGGAATCCTGCATCGCGACATCAAGCCATCCAACATCTGGCTTGGCCAAAGGGAAGATGGCGGACTTTCCGCCAGGCTTTTTGATTTTGGCTTTGTAGGGCTGCAACAAAACCGCTCGGGCACCAGCGGGTACATGGCGCCCGAGCAGATCAACCACCTTCCCAATTCGTCGGCAACCGACATGTTTGCCTTGGGAAGCCTGATGTTTCAGTTGTTCAAGGGGAAAAAAACTCCCCAAAAGATCCAGAACCTTATTGAGCAGTTGCTGGCCAGCGACCCTGCTGCCCGCCCGGATGCAAACCAGGTCATAAAGATCCTCGAAAATCGGCAAAGGCCGGGGCGCAAGGCGGTTCTTATTGGGGCTGGAATGGTTCTGGGTTTGCTTGTGCTGTTCAGCGTCCTCAGGTTCAGGGGGCAAAGTGTTTCAGCGCCCGCCGTGGTGGAAACCCCGGCTAGACCTGTTGAAAATGTTGTCTCCAAAAAGCTTCCAACCCCTCTTTTTATGCTGGAATTTGATCCCAAGTATGCCAACAGTTTATCGCCAAATGGAAAATGGTTTGTGCGGCAGGTGAAGGCTCGCGAACTGGAACTGGTGGATGTGAAAATCCAGTCTGTTGTGGGCAAATTGTCCACCAAAGAAGATATTGTTGTGGTGGAAATCAATGCCCTTGGCAATCTGCTGGCTGTTTTGGGGCAGAACCGTGAGGTTAATGTTTTCCGTGTGCCGGATTTGCAGCCCCTGTTCCAATCAGGCGTTCCCAGTGAAACCACCAAAATGCTATGGGTGGGAAAAAACTCGGATATTCTGGTGCTTAAAAATCTGGGGAACCTGCTTTCCCTGATGCCGGACTCCAAAACCGGGAAATATCCCCCCAATGCTTCCTTGTTGCCGCTGTTTGGCAAGAATGACAAAAACAAGCATCAGGTTTCAGATTTTGCAGGTTATCCCGGTTCCGACCTGCTTTTGGCCAGCACCAATGGGCAAAGTATGTTGGTTTGGTCATTTGAAAAAAGTGCCGTGGTGCAGATGTGTCAACAGTCCGACCGGCAAAAGGCACCCCATCTTGGATGGCGCGATAAGGATACCTACTGCCTTTATCAGGGCAGAAACATGGTGGAAACCAGCGTCTTGCCGGAAAATACCCAAAAACAGTCTTTGCTTCCAAAAATGGTGGATCTGTGGGACCTTCCCGGGTCTGCAGAAGAAGTGATATGGATGGATGAAAAGAACCTGGTTTACCTAACCGATTGGGGTGAAGAACCGCAGATTCATCAAGGAAGGCGTGGCGGTCGCAGCCCCGTTGCCGAGTTTGATTCCTCTGGTCAGTCGGTTTACAGGCTGCAGTCTCTGGGGGCATCCGGTCAGTTTGCTGCCTTTTGCAAATTTGGTAAGGTTCTTGTGTTCCGTTATGTAGCAGGTTAAGTTGCCTGGGTACTTTTATCCAGATGAAGACCGTGTATTTTTTTGTTAATAAATTCGTGGGAAACACTATTGCTTAAATGGCAAGTAAAGTTCTTTAACAAAAGTAAAATAATTCAAGAAATACTTGTTGAAAGCCGCAATGAAGGTAAAGCTGGTCCTGCGGGCATAAATTTCCAAAATTTTCCAAATTAACCACAAAATTCTGAAACATTGACCCGAAAATCAAAATTTAATTATGTGGCTCTTTTTACGCACTTTTGAGCATTGGAACTCAATGGGCGTAAGTTAATAATTTTTAAAGGGTTGTGGCGAAAATGAATAATTTCATCTCCCGGTTCTTCAAGAAGGTTTCCCCCAAGGCGTTGCGGAAGAAAACTTCCAAATGGAATAGCCATCAGATCAAGCTGGACCTTCTCAAACTTGAAGAAAGACTGGTTCCTGCCCCCAACCTGTTGACCCCAACCACGTCGTCTACGGCGCCGTTGGCCTTCACCCCTGGCAGCCTGAATCTTTCAGGCCCATTGGCAATAAACCTTTTGGATACTCCCACCCCTGCCAGCACTAGTCCCCTGCGGGTGACCATTGCCACCTCGGCAGGTACCGCTTCGGTGGGCACCCCATCCAATGTGACAGTTACCGGCGATGGCACGAACAACCTGCAAATTCAAGGCCCCTTGACGGATATCAACGCAGCCCTGGCGAACCTGGTGTACTCCAATAACACCGCGAACGCCACCCCTGCCACCATTACCGTAAGCGCGAGCGATAACGCCTCTACCCCTTTGACCGATTCCAAGACTATTTATGTCCGTGTGGCTGATCCAGCGTTGGCACCCACCATTACCACGGCGCTGGCTGATGTTGCCTATACCGCGGAAACCGCTGCCACTCCCGTGGCTCGCCCCACCATTGCCGTGGTGGCGAACGATCCCCAAGGGGCCACCGGAGTTGCTGTCACCACCACCAACGACAACCCGGCTTTGATCAACGGCATTACCGTTGCAGGCACCTACCCCAACTTTACGCTGGCTATCACCACCAAGACCGGCATCACCGGCACGGCAGTAGTTACAGTAAAGGTAAGCGATGGCACCAACTTCACCACCAAGTCGTTCAAGGTGGTGGTCACCCCCAATCCTTACACCCTGTCGGTGGAAACATTGGCTGGCCGCACTTCGTCAAGTACCAACCCCGGGTACACCGATGGCACCGGTTCGTCTGCCAGCTTCACCAACCCGCGCGGTGCCACTGCCGACAACCGCGGGATTATCTATGTGCAGGATAACAACCTGATTCGCAGCATTGATACCGCTGGCGTGGTCACCACCTTGGCGGGCTCCACAGCCACCACCACCCGTGTGGACGGAGTGGGTTCTGCAGCGGGCCTCACGACCATCCCCACCGCCAATTATGCGGGCATGAAGGTCAGCCCTGATAACAACTGGCTGTACTTCATCAACGGCGGCTGGATGCGAAAGATGGGCATCAACCCATCGGATACCGCCAATTACAGGAATGTCACCTCGGTACTGGCCATGCCAACCACCCTATTTCCCACCACCAGTTCGCCAATGACTGTGGGTGGTGGATTGGTTTTCTCGAGCGATGGCAATAGCATCTTCATCGTTCCCTCCACCGCGAACGGCGCTGTCAAAATCCAAAAGCTCAACCTTATCAACAACACCATCGGTGATTTTACCCTGGATGGCGTCAGCACCAACACCATCCTGCCTGTCTGGATGATCCAGGGGCCCAATAACACCGCCATTTTAAGAACGCATCCCAGCAATACATTTGGCAATCCAGTTTATGCGGCGAAAATCATAAGCCTCGACCTGGCTACGGGGGTCACCACGGCTTTGGCTCAAAATCCGCTCAACGGCGATGGGGTTAGTACTGGGGCAACCTATAATCCCCTCACTAATGAAATCCTTTCCGATGGCGGTAATCCCAAAATCATCGATGCCAGCACGGGCGCTTTGAAGTTTACCCTTCCAACTTCTACTGCCACCAATATTTACACGGACGGTGTGGGCAGCAGTTTTGATGCCACCGATGCCATCACCGTTTTTGGTGGTGTCTATTATATTTCCCAAGTTGTTCCCAATTCTAGCAACGCCGCCAACATCCGCGCGGTGAAACCGGCGCCCGGCCTCTACAACCCAGGCAGCGTCACCTTCACCGAGGCGCAGGCTAACTACTTCGACAACACCGCTTTGGAAAAGATGGCCGTGCTGGCCAACGGTTCCACCAGCATTACCTACACCCTTACTGCGCTCTATGGCACGCTGAATGTTTCCACCGCTACTGCTGCCAACCTGACAAATGTGACCGGGCTTGGTACCAAGTCGCTATCGTTCACCGGCAGCGAAGCTACCCTGAATGCTGCCCTGGCCACGCTGGCCTACACGCCTGACACCGGGTTTATCAACGCCAGCACTTCCGGCGTGCAGATTACCGGCGCGCCGCTGGAAACCCTTACCGCCACAGCCGTCGGCACCAACGCCAGTGGCCTTTCTATGGGTACCAATACCGCCACTACCAGCGTTCTTGTCAAGGCAATCAACAACAGTCCCCGCATCATCACGCCACTGGCAAGCCAGAACTATGTTGCCGGTTTCACGCAGGTGACCGAGCCGGTGATCAACTTTGATATTGTTGATGCCGATACCCCGGTTGCCAACTTTACCAACAACGCCACCACCGGTGCGCGCATCACTGTTACCAGCAGCAACCCGAACCTGTTTTTGCCAGCGAGCATGGCCACAGCGATCGGCGGCACTGCCGGCGCCCGCACGCTTACGCTGAAGCACGAGGCGGGTATCACCGGTTCCGCTACCATCACCATCACCATCAACGATGGTACCAACCAGAACACCTATAACTTCCGGGTGACCGTCACGCCCACTCCCTACAATCTGGATGTCAGTACCCTGGCCGGGCGCACTTCCAGTACCGGGCCGACCGGCTACACCGACGGAACCGGTTACGCCGCCACCTTCACCAACCCGCGTGGCGCCACCGCCGACAACCGCGGGCTTATCTATGTGCAAGATGGCAACCTTATCCGCAGCATCAACACGGCCGGCGTGGTGACCACCCTCGCGGGCACCACAACCGCAACCACGCGGGTGGACGGCGTGGGCAGCGCCGCCGGCATTCCGGCGCTCGGCACCAGCGACTATGCGGCCATGAAGGTCAGCCCCGACAACAACTGGCTTTATTTCATCAACGGCGGCTATCTGAGGAAGATGGGCATCAATCCATCGGATACCGCCAATTACAAGAATGTCACCTCAGTCATGGCTGTTCCCGGCACCTTGTCGCCTTACAAAAGTGGCGGCGGGCTCATCTTTTCCGCTGACGGCAACAGTATTTTCTGTGTGCCCACCTATTCGATCAGCGGCGATGTCCTCAAGCGGATCGACTTGACCAACAACACCATCTCCACCTTCAACCTGAACGGCAGCAGCACCTACAAAACCGGCGCCATCTGGATGGTGCAGGGGCCCAACAACACCTTTATTTTCAGGAATCATCCCGGTGTAGGTGACGCGGCTTACTTGGGCAAGCTGGTCAGCGTGGACATGAGCACGGGTGTGGCCACGGCACTGGCGCAAAACGCGGTCAACGCCGATACCGCCGGCGGTTCCCCTGTTTACAACCCGATCACCAACGAGATTCTTGTCGATACCAATTCCGCAATCCCGAAAATCCTGGATGCCAGCACCGGCGCCCTGAAATACACGCTGACAGGCACCGACAACTATGGCAACGGTATCGGCAAAACTTTTGAGGCCACCGATGCCATTACTGTTTTTGGTGGTGTCTATTACATTTCCCAAGGTGGTCCCGCTATCACCACCGGAGCCAACATCCGCGCGGTAAAGCCAGCGCCCGGCCTTTACAACCCGGGTACCCAGATCTTCACCGAGGGGCAGGCGAACCCGTTCAGCAGCGTCGATCTCCAGAAGATGGGCGTGCTGGCCAATGGTTCCACCAGCATCACCTACACTCTTACTGCGCTCTATGGCACGTTGAATGTCTCCACCGTTACCAATCTGACGGGCGTGACCGGTCTTGGCACGAAGTCGCTTTCGTTCACCGGCAGCGAAGCTGACCTGAATACTGCCCTGGCCACTCTGACCTACACGCCGGACACCGGGTTTATCAACGCCAGCAGCACGGGAGTTCAGATTTCCGGCGCCCCGCTGGAAAGCCTTACCGCCACCGCCGCAGGCACCAACGCCAATGGCATCTCTTTGGGTACCAGCAGCACCACGGTCAGCGTTCTCGTCAAGGCGCTGAACAACGCCCCCCGCATTCTCACCCCGCTGACAGACAAGACCTACCTCGTGGAGCAGGCTGTTTCCACCGAAACGGTGATCAACTTCACCATCGCCGATGCCGACACTGCCAACACCAGTTTCACCAACAACGCGACCACCGGTGCGCGCATCAGCATAACCAGCGACAATCCGAACCTGATTCTTCCAGCCGACGCGGCCACGGCGATCGGCGGCACTGCCGGCGCCCGCACGCTTACCATCAAGCACCAGGCGAATATTACCGGCGTGGCGAATGTAACAGTCACCATCAGCGATGGCACCAACCAGAACACCTACCCCTTCAAGGTGACGGTGCTGCCTTCCCCCAGCTACTACTGGGATATTTTGGCCGGGTCTGCGGCGGGCACCGCCGGCTTTGCCAACGGCACTGGCACCTCGGCGGCGTTCAGGGGTCCCAATTCCATGGTTAATGATCCCGATGGCAACCTGATCGTCGGCGATCCCGGCAACTTCCGGATCCGCAAGGTCACACCCCAGGGCTTGGTGACCACCCTAGTTGGGTCTGGTGTCGACGGCTACAACCTGCTTAGTTCTGGCGGGAGCGCCAACGTCAACAAAGCCGACCCTTTGCAGACCATTATTGCCAGCATGGTTGGTTGCACCATTGCGCCCAACCGAGACATCTATTTCCAAGATGTCTGGACGCCTTCCACCAGCAATAATGTCGTGCGCCTTCGCGCGACCCGTTGGGATCCGACCGCCAACTCCGGCGCCGGCGCCTACGGGGCGACAGTAACAGTTGATGAAGCTCCACCTAACCTCAACGGCATGATGGTGACTCCAGACAATTTAAGTCTGATTTATTACACCGGTACGGAAATCAGGAAATACAACCTCGCTACCCGCACTACCACCAGTATTGCGGGGTCGAGCACTGTTTCGGGAACCGCCGATGGCACCGGTTCAGCCGCACTGTTCACAGGCATCTCGGGCATCAGTTTCGACAGCAACAACGATATCCTTGTCAATCAAGCGAATAATGAAATCCGCAAGGTCACGCTTCAGGGCGTGGTCACCACCATCAACCCCGACCTGACGGGAACCAGCAGCAAACTCAATGTGCTGCCATTGCCCGGCGGTGCCTACCTGCGTTCATTTGCCACCAATGCCTTGCAGTATTCCGCAAATGGCGACAGCGCCACCATCGCCGGTTCCACCACTGCCGGCACCGCCGTCGGGGTCAACCTCAACGCCACCTTCAACAATGTGTACGGTCTTGTTGCAGGCACGGGCGATTTGATCTATTTGCTTTCCAATGGCGCCAACAACATCCGCTATAGCACCACGTACCCCACGCTTTTAAACCCCGGCGCGCAGTCCACCAACATGGGCACCCGCCTGGCCTTCAACAGCGCGGATTTCAGTCAGCTTGGTGCAGTCGCAAACGCTGTGGATTCCAACAATAACCCGCTGCCGATCACGCTGACACTTTCGGCCCAGTTTGGCACGCTGGATTTCAGCGTGGCACCGCCCACCGGCGCCAATGGCGTAACCGTGACCTTTGCCCCCGGCAACAAGTCGGTTACCCTTACCGGTAACGAGACCGCTATCAAGACCTACCTGCTGAATTTCGGCTATACCCCCGATACCGGCTATGTGAACGCCAACAGCAGCGGCGGCGCACTGGCATCTGGCGCAGTAGCACCCGATGTGCTCAGCATGAGTGTGACCACGGCTAACAACCTTATCCGGCCGGTAACCGGCAGCCTGAACCTGCTGGTGAAGGGCGACAACACCCCACGCATTATCTCCGCCCTGCCAGATAGAACCTACTATGTCGAAAGCGGTGTAGCCACCGAAACAGCGATCAGCTTCACGATCGCTGATGGCGATACCCTGGCGACAGCGTTCACGAACAACGCCACCACCGGCGCACGCATTGCCGTTAGCAGCGACAACCCGAACCTGATTCTGCCTGCCGATATGGCCACGGCGATCGGCGGCACGGGCAACGCACGCTCCGTCACCATCAAGCACCAGGCGAACATTACCGGTGTGGCGAATGTCACGATCACCATCAGCGATGGCACGAACAGTAGCACCTACCCATTCAGGGTAACCGTGGTCCCCACGCCGAAGTACTACTGGGGCATTCTGGCTGGTTCACCTGCTGGCACGGCGGGCAGCGTGAATGGTTCCGGTACCTCGGCCTCGTTCAACGCACCTGTTGGCTTGGTGCGTGACAGCCAGGGCAACCTGTTCGTTTCCGACAACGCCAACCATGTCATCCGCAAGGTGACCCCGCAGGGTGTGGTGACCACCTTCGCGGGTACCCAAGGCGCGGCCGGGTTTGCCGATGGCACAGGCACTGCAGCCAAGTTCAATGCCCCGCTCGGCATGGCTATTGATGCCCAAGATAACATCTATGTCGCCGACCAATCCAACAACCGGATCCGCAAGATCACTTCAGCGGGCGTGGTGACTACCATTGCGGGAACTGGAACCGCGGGTTCAGCCAATGGCGCTGCTGCCAGCGCCACCTTCAACCTGCCCACGGGTATTGCAATCAACTCGGCGGGTGACATCTTTGTGGGTGACAGGAGTAGCTACACAATCCGAAAAATCTCGGGTGGGCAGGTAACCACCTTGGCCGGCCTAGCCGCGACAGCCGGTTTTGTGGACGGCATCGGTTCCGCGGCCCGCTTCAACGCTCCGGGCGCCATCAACCTCACCCCTGCCGGATTGCTGCTGGTTCGCGATATCAACAACTCGGGCGCCATCCGCCAGGTCGACCCAGCCACTGGCGCGGTGACCACGCTCTATTCGGCCAATGCCAACATGTGGGCTGATGGTGGGGTGGATTCCAATGGTTTAATTTACGCTCCGCTGTCTGCCAACACGATCAGCCTGATCAGCAGCTTTGACAGCACGGTATTGGTGGGCACCGGCACGGCAGGCAGCGTACTGGGCGTTAATACCTCGGCCACGGTTGCCGATGCCCGTGCGGTCGCTTTTGCGCCTGATCGTACCATCTATTTTACCAGCACCGGCCAAAACAACATCCGCGTGGGCACGCCTTACCCCAGCCTGAGGAACCCGGGCGCACAATCCACCAACGAGGCCACACGCCTGGCGTTCAGCAATACCGACTTCCAACAGTTGGGCGCCTTCTCCAACGCGCTGAACACCGCCGGCACGGCCACCTTGCCGATCACACTTACTCTTTCCGTGCAGTTTGGAACACTGAACTTCATCTCCAATGGTAATCCCGCAACCGCTCCCGGCGGGTTGACGGTGACCGGTGTTGGCACCAACACGGTAACACTGACTGGTGATGAAGCGGATGTGAACGCTTACATGGCGAACTTTGGCTACACCCCCAACACGGGGTACATCAACGCCAATGCCACGGGTGGGGCGCTGGCCTCGGGCGCGGTGGCACCCGATGTGCTGAGCATGAGCGTGACCAATGCCAACAACATCAATAGCCCCGTTACGGGCAGCCTGAACCTGGTGGTGAAGGCGGCAGACAACGCTCCCCGCATCATCACCCCACTAGCCAACCAGACTTATTTGGCGGCGGACACCACTGCTGCCATCACCGAGAATATCATCAATTTCACCATTGCCGACGCCGACACTTTGGCCACGGCGTTTACGAACAATGCCACCACCGGCGCACGCATTACCGTTACCAGCGACAACCCGAACCTGATTCTTGCAGCCGACATCGCCACTGCAATCGGCGGCTCGGGCAACGCCCGCACGCTGACGATCAAGCACCAGCCGAACATCACCGGTGTGGCAAATTTGACGGTCACCATCAATGATGGCGCCTTGCAGAACACCTACTCCTTTAGTGTGGTCGTGAAGCCAGCGCCCAGTTTCTACTGGGGAACACTCACGACCCAGGCCTCGGGAGCGCAGATCACCTACGACAGCAACGGCGATCTCATCGCCCTTAACTATACCCTCGGCACCGTATGGCGGATCACTCCCCAAGGTTCGGCAACCCTCTTGAAGAGCGGGTTTACCAATCCCCTTGGTCTTGCCATAGATGCCAACAAAAACCTTTATGTTTCCGACGGCGATGGTAGTATCAAGAAGGTTCCCTACAATTCTTCAAACAATACTTATGGCACAACCGCCGTTCTTGCTTCGGGAGTGAACGCCGGCGAGATTCTGATTTCGCCCGATGGCACCACCCTTTATGGTGGGAAGTACTATCAAATTGTCAAAATCAACACCACCACCGGTGCGGTGACCGTACTTGCGGGCAGCGGCACAACTGGCAGCGCAGATGGCACAGGGTTGAGCGCAAGCTTCAGCTATGCCCGGTATTTGGCATGGGATAACAACGGGAACATTCTTGCCGCTGAAGCCAATTATAAAGTTCGCCAGGTCACACTGGCCGGGGTTGTCACCACCTTGCCAGCATTCGCAAACGCACCTTCTTTATCACCCCACCAAAACACGATTGTTCAGACACGAGAAGGTTATTTTGTCGGCATGGTGGCTGCCCCAAAGGTGAGTGTCTCGACACCGGATGGACTTTCAGCCTTTGTATCCAGCAGCACCAACGGGCTTGTCGACGGGTTGAATAAGAACGCCCAGTTCAGCTCGCAGCGTGGCGGCGTCGTCACCCCGGACGGCAAAATCTACCTTAGCGATGTCGGTGTCGGCGGATCCATCCGCACCGGTACTGTGTACCCCAGCCTGAGGAACCCTGGCACACAGGCCACCAACGAGGGTACCCGCCTGGCGTTCAGCAGTTCCAACCTGCAGCAACTGGGCGCATTTTCCAATGCGCTGAACACCGCCGGCACTGCCATGCTGCCGATTACGCTGAAGCTTTCGGTGCAGTTTGGGACACTGAACTTCAACAATGTCGCCGTGCCCAATGGCGTTACGGTAACCGGTGTGGGCACCAGCGAGGTTACACTGACCGGTGATGAAACTGCCGTAAACACCTACCTGGCGAACTTTGGCTACACCCCCAACGCGGGGTACATCAACGCCAACATGTCGGGCGGGGCGCTGGCTTCAGGCGCAATTGCACCCGATGTGCTGAGCATGAGCGTAACCACGGCGAACAACACCAACAATCCCGTGACCGGCAGCTTGAACCTGGTGGTGAAGGCGGCGGACAATAAGCCGCGCATTGTGAGCCCGCTGCCGGACAGGATGTATTACGCCGAACCTGGCGTGGCGACCGAGACTGCGATCACGCTGACCTTGGCCGATGCCGACACCGTGGCAACGGCATTCGTGAACAACGCCACCTCAGGACCTCGGATTGTGGCGACCAGCGACAACCCGAACCTGATTTTGCCAGCCGACATGGCCACGGCAATCGGCGGCTCCCTCAACGCCCGCACGCTGACCATCAAGCATCAGGCCAACATCACCGGCGTGGCGAACATCACCATTACGATCAGCGACGGCACCAATTCGAATACCTACTTCTTCAAGGTAACGGTGGTGCCCGGTCCAGCTTATTACTGGAACTTCTTCGTGGGTGACACCACGGGCTTACCCGGCAATGTCGACGCCACGGGCAACACGGCCCGGTTCAATGACCCAACCGGCATGGTGAAACTGTCGAACGGTGATTACCTGGTTTCCGACGCGTCGAACAACCTTATCCGCCGGGTCACGCCCCAGGGCGTGGTGACCACCTACGCGGGCAGCACGACCTTCGGTTCCGCTGACGGCGCGCTGGCCACGGCGCGGTTCAAGAGTCCGCGCTTCATGGTGGTGGACTCCAACGACAATGTGTATGTGGCCGACACCGGCAACCACACCATCCGTATGATCAATACGGTGACGGGTCAGGTGACAACGGTGGCTGGTTTGGCTGGTACCTCCGGCACCGCGGATGGCGTCGCCATCGGCATGGCTCGCCTGAACGCTCCTTATGGCGTGACGCTGTCGCCCACGGGTGTCCTTTACTTCACCGATTCGGGCAGCAACACGGTCCGCAAGCTGGAAAACGGCGTGGTGACCACCCTGGCTGGGGATCCTGCTTCCACCTCGCTTTTCAGTCAAAATGGCACCGGCAAGGATGCCCACTTCTGGGTTCCCAAGAACATCACCTTCAGCCCGCGTGGCACGCTGATTGTCAATGACACCAACCTGGGCTTGTACCGCGAGGTGACCACCGCCGGGGTGGTGACCACACTGCCGATCAGCGGGGGTGGCAACGCCTACCATGGCGCGGCGGCCTTTGATCCGAGCGGCGCATTCTGGTACTCCAGCAGAAACGCGGAGCTGTCCGTCGATGGTTTTGTTGTTGCTGGTAACGGCACACCCGCCGCACAGGTTGGCCTGAACGGCGATGCTCGGATCCGGTACCCCCAAGGCTCGCTCATATTCGAAAGCAACCGGGTATTGCTGGTGGACACCAGCAACCACGCCGTGCGCAGCGGGCAGCCGATCCAGTCGCTGTACAACCCCGGCAAGCAAATTATTTCCGACACCCAGCTTTTGACTTTCACCAATGCGGATAAGCAGAAGCTAGCTATTCAGGGTAATGGCGCCACCGAGCCTTTAACCCTTACCCTGACGGTTACCAAGGGTAAAATCACCCTCAGCCAGATTACCGGCCTGACCTTCACCACGGGTGATGGCACCGCCGATGCCACCATGACTTTCAGCGGCAGCGTGGCCAACATCAACGCCGCCCTGAACAATCTGGTGTACGACTTCGATGAAGTGGCCAACCCCAGCGCCACCAGCGACACGCTGACCATGACCACTC
>Ga0255148_1000264_pt1 | contig 16459 bp, 30 predicted proteins | sample Atl_Miss_RepB_8h_FD_183024 | JGI IMG/M metagenome (GOLD analysis project Ga0255148, IMG submission 183024) | Freshwater microbial communities from Altamaha River, Georgia, United States - Atl_Miss_RepB_8h | ecosystem: Environmental > Aquatic > Freshwater > River | place: USA: Georgia | collected...
TGCAGGTAGTTAATAAATTCTACATTGCAATGATATACCCCGCTTGACCGGTCAAGCGAGACGCCCCACCCTTTAATTCAAGTATCTACGTATAAGAACGGTTCCTATCGCGTGGCGTATTAGGCGTGTGTGCGTATACTACGTGCGTGTGTTACGTGTGCGTGTTTCCTATTAGGCTTTGCACCCCTAAAAATTTTTGAGTTTTTTTATTAAGTGTACTTGCATCAAGTATCGATATATGCTCTAATGCATTCGTCGGGAGAGTGTATAGTTGTCGGACGCCAACTATATCGTTGTAGTTGAATGATTATTGTTGCAATCATTCAATAACACTTTCCCAATTCGATTAGCAACAATTCACAATTGAAAGGTTACGACAATGGATGAAGAGTGCTATGTAGTTCAAGTGCTGTTTGAAGGTAAATGGGTAGACCTTTCGAAGTACAGATACACTGATGAAGAATCAGAAGCAAGAGCATTGTCACTTGCAGAGAATGTACTTCACCAATCTCGTAAACGAGCATCACTGTACGATCATAGAATCGTTCAAACCAAGGTTGTCATATTCGTACCACGAAAGGATTAGTTACCATGGCAATGATGATGCAAGTCTACACTGCATTGAGACTGGAAGCGAAACGGAATCCGAAACACCGCGTTGATCCTCACCGTTGCTTAGTGCAATACGTAGGAGCAAAGACAATGGTTGTCAGGTTGCACTACTCGCAATGGAATCCGCAAACACCCCCAAGCACTTCGATCAATGGCGTGCTGGTTCGATGCTACTTCAACTACAAACAACCTCACAGCAATTACATCATTGCTTACAGTGAGACTTCCAAAGCGATCAACAAGAGGACTCTGCTAGAGTTTCTTGAACAATACCCACTTCGTGACTTCCAAGACGATCAACCAACCACAGTTACCCAATTCCAACATGCTTAACACCACAAAACTCCCCATGATCCCAATGTATCCAGAGTTGTTTGCGAAGATGCAAACACCGGATGGACTTGTTACGTGCTACGACCTTGGAACTGACTTGGAAGATTGCCAAGTCATTCAAACTATACTTCAAGCGTACATGGCAGGACTCTACCTTGAGTACTGTCCTAGACTTGGCCGTGTGGATGACTGGGGAAGTCTCTGTCATGCACCAATGGACTTTGCTGGTACTCGTTACCGTATTCGTACTTAATCGATCCCCCTCACTTCAATCAAGGAGATTGTTACTCATGTTAATTCGTTCAAAGTACGTCCCTGCAACCAACTACAGAGGGTCTCGTATCCAGTTCTCCCTCCTGTACGACAACGGGATTACGCGACACCGTAAGCAGTTCTCTTATGACTTACAACCACCCGCAAATGCCAAAGAGAGAATTCGATCCCACACTCATGACGGATTCGATTTATTCGAAGAACTGAAGGACGAGGATCGAGCTATGGTCTGCATGTTCCAAGACTTCTTGGAGTACCTTAACAAGAAGATGGAGTTACACCCTAGAGACCACTGGAAGTACACTGATTTCACAATGGTGTTGGCTAATGGTGGTTGTGACAGAATGTTTGTTTTCAACTTCCACGCAACCAAGCTCGGCTAGTTCATGCAAGTGTTCCTTCCGTACCCAAGCTTGTCTAAGTCAGTTCAATGCTTAGACAAGTCGAGAATGGGCAACCAAGTTTGGCGTGAAGCCAAAACGTTGCTCAATGGTGGCTGGCCTAACCATCCAGCATCCAAGATGTTTCGTGGTTACGAACCTGCATTAGCTCTGTACTGTCTTCACGGCATGTCACAGCTATTAGCAAATAACTGGATTGATCGTAGTAAATCGGATAACCTAATCCGTTATTTCAGATCGATCATCGATCAATCCTATGGCAAGATCGTTTACCCTTGGTGGTTCTACGATCAAGACTTACTTACAAAAGTGTGCTATTCACACCAACAGAACCTTTTATACAAGTATCCAGAATTTTACAGTCAGTACGGTTGGGGACGTGTTCCCACAACCAAACCTGAATACGTTTGGCCCGTTTAACAACATCTATCTACTTCAGGAGAAGTCAACATGCGTAAGGTAACAAGCAAAGCAGCACCTAAGAAAATCGCTAAGCCAACCAAGGCAGTCAAGTCCACTACTGGTTTGACGGATGAGCAGGTTGCAATCCAGGATGCTCTCAAGATTCCAGATCAGCACGTAGTAGTACAAGCCTATGCCGGTACTGGCAAGTCCTACACAATCTCCAAAGTCGCTCCACGTGGATCGTTGATCCTTTGCTTCAACAAAGCACCTGCTGAGGAAATGGAACGCAAGATGTCTATGAGTGGATCATCTGCTTCGACGTTCCACAAGTTCGGCAAGAGCATGATGCCCAAGGGATCGTTCATGGACAAGTTCGGTATGGGAATGCGAGAACGCATCCAGAGTGTTGCTTTCCGTGGAACCAAGCCGAACAACGCCTACGAGTACCGAGTCCAATCCAGCATCGAGAAGTGTGTATCGTGGCTCATGACCATGGCAGCGAAACCGGACATTAGCCTTGACGATGCCTTGACGATCCTCAAGGATGCCGAATATGGCCGTCTCGAATTGGAGATCACACCTGAAGAGGTTGTGGAACATTCCGTGGAAGTCCTCAAACGTTGTGCGGAGCGAACCAAAGGCAAGTTCGGCACAGGGTACAACTACAACTACGACATGATGTTGTGGTTGCCCTATGTCCACAATTGGGGTGAGAAGTCCGTTGACAACCTATTCGTGGATGAGGCTCAAGATATCAACCCGCTTCGCATGGCACTGACTTTGCAGTGGGGTAATCGGATCGTAGCAGTTGGGGACTCGAACCAGGCCATCTACGCATTCAACGGATCAATGTCCAATTCTCTTTCCCTCCTCCAGGAGAAGCTTGGAGCATTGGAGTTACCGTTGAGTTGCTGTTGGCGATGCCCGTCTACTCACCTGGACATGGCTCGTAACATCGTTCCTGGTATCCGTGATCGAGACAACTGCCCCGAAGGTACGATCCTTCATGCAGACGGTTTCAACTACGACGAACTTCCCAAAGACGGAGTTCTGATTATGTCTCGAACCAATGCCCCATTGATTCGACACTACCTTCGAATGCGTAAAGAAATCAAGGATCAACAAGTCATCTTCTTCGCATCGGAAAACATTTCCAAAGCGATGAAGTCCCTAATTGGTTGGAACTTCAAAGACAACTTCGACGCATCATGGAGGCAGAAGTTCGATTCCTCAATGGACAAGAAGATTACCTTTGCGATGACTCCAATGGCAAAGGCAGTCTTGATGGATTACCGCGAGTGTATCATCGAGCTTTACGACTCGAACAACTTCAACACAGTCAAAGAGGTACACGACTTCCTTGAAGAGGAATTCAAGAAACCAGAGCAAGACCCAACCGATCCAGACAAGTATAAGAATGCGATCCAGTTGTCATCGATCCATTCCAGCAAAGGTTTGGAACATGACAACACCATGATTTACGGGACTGGCAACATTCCGCATCCAATGGCAAAGAAGGTTTGGGAGAGACAGCAAGAGTCAAACCTTGAGTACGTAGCACTTACACGTAGCAAGGACACAATGACCTTAATCCCATCCAATGACTCCACAACAGAAAAGGACGACGAATAGTAATGGCTAGTTTGATACTCGATACGCAACATGATATCGACTGGGTTGGTGACGTACACAAAGTCCCAGTCGATAACGTCAAAATCGTGATCCTGTTCGGCAATGAAGATTGTCCCACAAGGATCGAGACATACGAGAAGAACAACATTCAATGCGAGCCTAAGATATACGCTCTCACCGAAGAAGGTAGTTATGAAAGAACCGATAAACGATGACGATTGGACTCCAGAAGGGTTCATTGATTTCATGCTAATACTAGGCGTATTGATCCTAGTGGCATCCCTTACAATCTCAGCAGTTTACCTTTGGTAGTTAATTAATAAATTCCACATTGCATAAAGGTACATACCCATGTCCATTCGTGATAGTCTCATTGCCAAGTTAGAAACCGAATTGAAAGATAAGCTTGAAAGCGTGATGAGCGAACTGTTCAAAGGCTTGCCAGTTGAAATGCCCATTGAAGACTTAATGCGTTGTCATATTGTCTTGGGTGCAGGTTTGTTGGGCTTGATTAAGAATCGAGTAGAAACCTTACCACCTGACATTGACACAGAAGGTATCCAACTCTTGATGTTGATGTTGGATACCATGTTGGAAGAGACCAAGACCAAGCTATTAAGTGTGGAGTTGAATAAACTTCACCGCAAGCAATCCGAAAGTAACTAACTTATTTCACCCTCCCCTCTAGAAGGATATTCGATTATGTCAAACCTAGTAGACCTTTCAGTTCCAGATTGGTTCAAAGATCGTGTTCGTTTGATGGTGTTCAAGTCCAGTAAGTCAGATCAGTACTATATCGCTTCCACTCACAAGTCCACACGTGAAATGGAAGATGATCCCGTAGTCAAAGACTTCATCAAAGACAAGAAGTACTCCCACGTGCCGATGCAGTTCGTAGTCAATGACTGTGAGAGCATGGAGTACGCATACGTCTGTATCAATGCTGACTGTGCATTCCCGCCAAGCTACATCGTATTTGCAGACAGTTGGAGTGATGCATTTGAATTCTTCTTAGCCGATACAGATTCTTGTCTCGTTGAAGAACCGGACTTGAAAGACTACGATGCAGATCGTCTTACCTACGATGACAAGGGAAGACCTATGGATACTGAGAGTCTCCATATCATCCAACTCAAACCAGTTATGATCGTGTTTGCTTAACAACCTTTTCCACCCCGTTCATTGCAAGGAGCTTATTCAACTATGCCTTACGTAAAGACTGTTGTTCAATTCATTGCCGATCATGTTCGTAGCTACTACAACAATACGAACAATCCACAAGCCAAACCAAGTTCTAATAGGATCATTTACGATGACCTACAAGAGCTAGTCAAGTTCTGGATGCCAAGTGGTAGCGGTATTGATTGTGGTACGAAGATTGACATAAGTGGTTCTACCTCAACCAAGCTGTACTTCACTTTCGAGTACCATCACATGAACCAGAATGGTTACTACTGTGGCTGGACAAGTCACGCATTGATAGTCCGTCCTGATTTCGATGACTTCACAATGCAAATCATCGGTCAGCATCGATCCAAGAAGAAAGACGAAACACAGATATTCCACGATTACCTGTACGACACGTTTCGTCATGCCCTACTCGAAACTTACAACTACAGTATTGACGAAGAACGCAAACTCCGAGTCTACACCAGTTGTAACCGTCCCAATCTTATGACTACCATCCCCGCGTATTGGTTGCATGAGGAACCAGTAAATGCCTAAGCGTAAACAACCAGAGACAGTACCAGCAGCACCCTTCACAGTAAGACATAACTGCTGGTACTGTGGCAAAGAATGCCGTGAAGAGATTCACTACCCCAAAGGTAGTTCTGCCCATCCAGAAGGTTACACCTACGTTGCCAACAGTGGATCGATCAATCTATTAAATGGTAACTTCGCTCACAAGTCCTGCCAGGATCAAGTAAAGACTCCTGGTTATGCCAAAGCTCGTACATCGTACCTTGCTTGGCTAAGAAGACAAGAAGATCGTCACATCAAGTACGCAAAGACCCATCCATTAACCGCTACTGTAACAAGGAACAAATAACAACATGACTAAGACAAGACCAATCGCAGGAATGACCTGCAACAGTTCAGGAAAGCTCCCCAAGAAGATTACAAGCAAAGGCGTAAAGATGATCGAAGTCCCTGCCTTTGACGTTCCGAATACTCCCCTATTCGTTCATCATCGTTACGAGGGTGAAGAAGACACAGATCAAGTAGCAGCTTACAACGTATCCCATAAGTGGACTGGCTATGCTGTTCTTGCTTGTGGAAACGTCCCGAAGAAAAAAGCCATTGCAGCAGCATCAGCATTCTTCTCGAATCTCCCCAAAGAGTTTCAAGAACTTCTGAATGACACTTCAATGTCTGATCCGATCAAGTTGCAGTCAACGATTGATGAGTTGCTCAATGAGTCTCGCAACAAAGTGAGCATCAAGAGTCAAGTAGCCATTGCACGAATGCACGCAAGTGCAGCTTTGAAGTAACGAGGAACATAACATGGCAAGGATGCTATTGATTACCATACTGGCAACTCTCACAGGTTGCCAGTCCTTAGGTGTAGTACTCAAGGCTACACCAACCAAACATGACCCATCTAAATTCGAATACTCAGTGGAGTTCAAGAACAATGACCGTTAAAGGATACGATAATCAAGTTGAAAAGGCTATTGACTGTCTCGAAGAGGGTAAGGTAGCAAAGGCTTTCAAAGCCTTGACCTTCAAGTGCAAGCAGAAGCCTATGCTTTTTGCTGTTCGTTACAACTCACTTGTAGAATGCTTGCGTGAGTTGGAAGACGGTTTCATCAAGATAAGCAATCATGACCAGGCTATCCTCTATTGTGACGCATTGAATGCTATCCGAGAACATGTTAAATACGTGCTATCATCGAAAGGTGGTAAGCTGTAATGTGGCAGACCAAAACATTCAAGACCAAGCAAGCCATGACTGAGTGGCTTGCTAAGTACGGGCATCGAATCCAATGGGATGAACTGATCGTATGCAATGGCTATGCAATTGAGTATCGTAAACTAAGAGTCATAAGGTTCAAATAACAATGGTTGCTAATAAAAGAGTGTCAAAGAACAATCCGGTAAAGGACATAACAACTGTCAACGATCAGGTGTTCTTCACTTATGAAGGTGTTAAGTACTCCGTTGATAAGATTTACGATTCATCGCTGTTTCGAGAATCTGACAATCTTTCAAGTGTCCGTTACGACAAAGACAAGAACTGTCACGTAATTACTACGCAAGCAGACTTTGGCGGACTCGGACTAGACGCAATTAAAAAGTGTATAGTTCCGTTCCAGTCTTGGTTGAATTCCAAGTGTCACGTTCATTCCGAAGAAAAGGAGTAACCAACAACTATGTCAACACGTATCGGTACTGCCCACTTCCAAGATTGGGATGATGCTTTCAGATACTATGCTCGGCAAGACTATTCACGTCAAGACGTTATAGACTTGATAGCCAATGGTGTAATAGCAATTGGCCCACCAGACAATGCAGAAGGTTTACGCCTAATACTTGATGATGATGGACGTTACTTCTACGAGATTACACCCCCATGCGGTGTATCCATATCAGTAGAAGATGCACCCTTGGTAACTGGTGCAGACCTTTTAGCGATTAACGTTGCTGTTATTTCAGCGGCATACGGTAAGTCATCGCATATAGTCGATACTGATGAACCTCCCCAATGGTTCAAAGACTACATGAACGAACACAAACACCTATTCAGAAAAGGATGGAAGGACGAATCAGATGCCAACAGTACTGAATAAAGTTGGGACATGTTCCCGATGCAAGCAAGATATTTTCTCTCCTCCAGAAAGTATCGCAGCAGGGTACGCAATGGATCAAAACGGTAACAGATTATGTTACCCATGCTCTGCTGTCATGGACAAAGAGTATATGCGATCAGAAGGTAAGATCACACTGTACTTGACTTGTGAACCAGCAAGCAACGAGAAGAATCCAGCAGGTAGACGTACACTTGGCAAGGTATCCAATTGGTGTGATACACTTGAGTTTGTATGTCATACTTCAACCGGCAAACATAACATAGCAAGAGTTCGATACGATTGCTGGTTCCCATTTGAAGGATACTGGTGGCATGGTGTTACCTATGGTGATGACACCCAAGTATGTCATTGCAGACGCACCAAAGACGTAGTTAGATATACAAGAACACAAGACCCTAACCCATCAATACCGAAAGCATGAACATTCAAGACTTACCAGAACAAGACCCAAACGGTGCATTCCTCACACCGCGACGTATTCCCGATAAAGCGGTAATACCAATAACCAAGACAGTTACATACGAAGTCCCTAACGGAGAACTTCACGTTAAGCTAGAAGGGGATACTTACTACGTGTGGTATCACAATCCCCTTTACAAAGGCAGTCCGTTCAAATTGTCTGTGTGCTTCTCAACGAGTTTCACCATGCGTGAAATCGCTGAAAGCAGTGAAGTCATTTCTTTTGTATCTCGTTTCGAATAAGGAACATCAGTCATGCCAAGTACACCTACCATCAAGCTTGATAAGCTCATCGAGTTACGCGACACAGTTGCCGAATACTCGGAGAACTTCAACTACGGTTACACCTTAGCCAAGGTTGTTGAGTCTCATAGTAATCCGAACTGGAACGTAATCAATCCAGAGGTATGTCATACGGATAGTGAAGTATTCAACGCATTAACAACACACAGGAAACCTACTGAATGCGGTGCTGTTGCTTGCTTGGTAGGTTTCACCTTGGCGTTGAATCCACACAATACATCTCGGTATATGGATCGTTTCAACAAAGCAGAAGAACTTCTTGGATTGCGAGTTCCAGAAGCAGATTTCTTATTCCTTCCAGGATACTACAAGGACGAGTGTGATAAGTACAAATTCGGAAAATGTACCTACCTATTAGACTTCGATTACAGTATCGATTTCCCAGGATACCGAGCATGTACCGAAGTTCAAGGTCACTTCGAAGCACTACGAAGATTGAACTACGTTATCGATCATCACAAATCCCTACAAGATTAACCATTCACACTTCATCAGTTCAAGGATCAATTCAATAATGGCAAACGTAGCTAAACTCAAAGAACTTCGCAACGCATTAGTTAACTTCGAAGAGAACTTCGACTACACCTACATATTAGCAACAGAGTCCTTAGAAGACGATCACGAAATACGCCCAGTAAGTTTCGTTGAGGAGAGAGTACTCGTTAAAGTGTTTCAACATAACAATGTTGAGCATAACTGTGGTACAGTTGCTTGCCTTGCTGGATTCGCAGCAGCTTTACATAAAGAGCAATTCCTAGAATTCTGTGCTAAACGTGAAGACTATCATCAGTTAAATGGGCTGCATTTCGCAAGGGATGTTCTAGAATTAACTTATGCTGAAGTGGACTTCTTGTTTACACCAGCAAGTAAGAGATATGAAATAGCAAGTTACTATGTTCACGACGATAATAAACTTCCATTTCCAGACTACCCATACGATGATAGTTTCCCTCACTTCACAAATTGCACAAAAGAGCAAGGATACAACGAAGCATTGCGTAGACTTGATTACATCATCGAGTACTACAGCAATAAATTCAACATTGCATAGATGGTACGCTTGACCGTTCAAGTGCGTGCAGTTGTCTCAATAACGATATCCCATATCTCTTGGTCTCTACCAATGAGATATCGTACTGTCTAGGTTCTACTATAACCCCGCTTGAACGCTCAAGTGCGTGGAGGGATTCGTGAACCGTATAAAGTACGATATCGTCCCGATTCTTATGCGATGCTACCCATGCCTATGTATGCCTAACACGTTTCCGACTCGATCCAAAGTCAGCTACTATTAGTTAAACTAATGCTAAAAATAGTTGGAAAAAACTTCTCAAGTATACCGAATTGGCCTTTACTTATGCTTTGCAATTGTCGATACTACTAGTCCAACCTTTAATCAGGTTGAAACGATCATTGACAATTTCACCCCCCGCAAGCCATGGGGTAAAAGCTTGCAAGCCTTGGCGGTTGGTGCTTTGCATCACCAAGGGTAGAAACGTTGCTACAGTTGCAACGATGGTTTTTTAATCGTATGTTTTTTTCGTTTCACGTTTCACAATTGGAGAATTTTACAATGGCCAAGAAAACAACCGGTTGCCCAGTTTCCCTCACGACTTTTGACCTATCGAATGTAGAGCAGTTTGCTGAATCGATAGGTTACAATGTCGAGACTGGAGAAATTCGGAACAACCGCGGGACCCAAGTTAGTACTGACAAGATTATCGAACTTATCAAAGCGAGTGTAATCGAAGGTACTAAAGAGCTTGATCCAGACGGATTGTATCGACCAACGGTAGCTACAATTCGAATCGGTTCTCGCACTGGGGATTGTGCTGATGGTGGAAATACCTTCAGGGGTATCCACCATTGCATTACCGAAGGTATCGTGGATAGCATTGAAGCTTTAGTGCTGGTACATCCAGACTTCGACTTTCGGGGCTACAATCAAATCGACGCCAACCGGAAACCATCGCAAGTAATTAACATGAGCTTTGGGGACGGTTGGGGGGAATTCAGGCAGCAGGTCTTTGGTTTGTCATGCTTACGTTCTAAAGGCTTGAACGTCGTCGGTGGTGGTGTTAAGGGTAGAACATGGAAAGGTAGCGTCTTACATTCGTCGGACGATATAGCTAACCTATTCAAGGAGACTTCCCCCAAGTTCGACTATTGGCTGGCATGTTTGGTAGAAGGATACCATCAAATACATGGTAGTACTTCTAATCAAAGCTTGCTTCAAATTGTCGAGACCTTGAATACGCTTACTAGTAAGTTTACTAGTGATGCTGATGGAGCTTTGTTGCTTCATGCTGTCTTGGACGTAATGCTTAATGATGTTGCGAAACAACCTGATGACGAATCGGAACTATGGGATTACTTGGTTGACAAGTTACCCGAAGTACTCGATTCACTTTCAGTGTACATTGCAAAGGGTAAGACCTTTAGTGATAAACTCAACCTCGTGTGGAATCCTGCAAAGAATATGCCGAAGCATGATCGACAAAATAAGTTCAAGTGGCTAACTTCACTTGTGAAGGTAGCTATACATAAACTCGACTTGTCACAACTCAAAATTGACGTGACCTCGCAAGGTATCGAAAAGCACTTCTCAAAGTAGAATTCTATTCTACTCTGTTTGATATGGTATAGGCGATACCTTAGGTAGGTAACTACCTTAGATAGTAGGCTTGGCTAGTATGGTCTAGTGGTCTTATGGTATTCGTACCATAGGATAACTAGATCGTACTAGACCAAACCACTCCCGACCATGGTACATTGAATGGGCTGCTCGAACTAGACCCGCCTACATTGTCTGCATCGTGTTACACGGTGCAGGCATTTTTTTTAGCCCCTGATTGAGCTACGCACTCTGTTTGTTGATGGTAGCCCCTACTTGTGCAGACCATGCCGCGTACACCGGGGGGGAGTCCCCTGATGGGACCCGTACATCCCTTTTCGATATAGACTTTACTATACGTAGTTTTCGATATAGGGTTTACTATAGTTACTTACCCTATTTATTGTTACATAGATAAGTACCCGTACCTAATTTACACAGTGCAGTACTATATATAGAGTGCCGATTGTGTAGCACAGTTCCAACTACCAACCCCGGTACTGTTTGAGATTGTACGTATAGGTCTACGAAAAAAGCCCAGTATTGCTACTGAGCTTATTGCTACTTGAGTAACCTATCCCTACTTAGTTTCTGGAGAGGGAGAAGTAAAGTATCCTTCTGCATAGTACTTGCCTGTTCTGATGACACTACCAGTACCGAAGTAGATTACACTACTACGTTCTTGTTGAGCATGGTACTGTTCAGGATCATTGGTTGCCATGCTTGCTACATGAGTATCGGTATACTCTGGTAATAGCAATCCGCATTTCTTCTCTACCTCCAGAAGCTCTTTGTCAGTCCAAGGTTTCTTAGCACCACCATAGTAAGCCTTAGCAAGTCCCTGTTCAAATAAGAACTTCCCTAAGTTACTCTCATAACCAAGGCCGGTAATGTTTACTATCTCACCAACACCACGGCCAGCATACTTGTCTTGGGTTGAGTAGAGTACTCCAGGCTCTTTGTAACTAGCCAATGTCTGTATCACTACTTGTTTGACTAGCTTACCTGCCAAGGTATTCTTCTCTGGTGTATCGATACCATAGATACGGATACTCAACAGCTTGTAGTCATCCTTGAAGAACCCTTCACCGGCTACCATAGCCTCTACGGTATCCCCGTCTATAACTCTGATTGAATGGATTGCATTAGCCATTATCTACCTATTCTTTACTATTCTTGAGTACGTACCTTGAGTAGCAACATTAGCTAACCCTTCTTTCATGTTCATTACGTCACCACTTAGGTTAGAAACTACTAAGTGAGTAACTTGATCGCTCTTTGTTAGTGCGTGCCAAACTTCGTACAACGTGTAAACATCTGGAACAAGTACGAACACTACCTGATGTTCGTCGTGTGGTAAGCTCCATTGAATCTTGTACATCAAGACACCGTAAAACCTTTCTCGTTAACTACGACACGTAAACCACTTGGGAAAACAACTGAGTCTCCTACCTTTGGGTGATGTATAAATTTGGCATCAAGTCTGTACCCTTGTTTCAGAACATTATCGAATATAGTTTTCGATACTGCTGGTTGATCTTCAATACGACGACTAAACCAAACTTCATCTGGTTGTTTGTTGCTTGATGGACTTCCAACATATACCCAACATTTCGATTTGGCGTTCCAACACTCATCCCCAATGAATACGTTCTCATGAGGATACTTGTTCAACAATCTGTACCCTGGGTTTGGAGTAGGCTTGTTCAACCAGTATTCAGGTGGATCGTACATCTGACATTCATCGTACAGGCTACCATTGGCATACCAAGTAACCTTATACGTAACGGGAACGGGAGGAAACTCCGGCATTCCCCAAGCTTTATTGTTAACGTGCAAGTTAATCATCTCACAAGCACTATCACTGGTTAGGGTATAACCGTCTAGCTTAGTAGGGGCTGACCAACCAATATGACCATTCCTAACCCTAACTATCATGTCCCTGTTCTTCAAGAAGTCCTCTGGCTTAACTTCTTTCCAAAACTCTTCTACGTATTCGCTCACTTTGTTTTCTCCATTGGTCTATATGGCATTGCTGTTGGATTGTCCATACTCTTCAGTACTTCAAGTAACTTGTCCAAGTTTTCATCACTGATACCGTTGATATCGAATCGATTTAACAGTACGAGTACTTTCCTAGCCTTGTTCTGTCTAACTACCTTCTTACGATGTTCATCAGTAGGCTTACCAAGGCATTGATAGTGCGGTCCCCATTGTCTTCGGTCTTCACCGTACAACTTCAAGTCGGGTAGGACTTGAAAGCCGAATGCGTCAACCTTCATTCTACCTGTCTTGGCTATATGGGTTATCTTCTTTATGTAGAGCTTTCCATCTCCATCAAAGACCAGTTCATCACCAACTTTGTATTCGGCCATTGAAACTACTCTCCCAAGATTTCTCTAACAATAGTATTCAACATGGTAACGAATATACGCGATACAGTTACCAATAACGCAGTTACCAATACCGCGATAACTACAATAGCTATGACTATGATTGTTGTACTCACGCTGAATCCCCTTTCAATTCGCCTATACGATACGTAAACTCATTCGATTCACCTGGATCGATAACTATAGTTCCTTCCCTAGTCATCGCATTCACTAGTCTAGTTAGGAACTCTACGTCATCTGAGCCTATGCTTGCTCTTAGTATGACGTAGTTTACTTTCTTAGTTTTCGAACAATTCATGAAGTTAACTTCCATTGTCATTGCTTACCACCTTCAAGAACTTTGTCCGTTTGTTTCCTAAGTACTAAAGCATTCGGGCAGATGCAGAAGTTCTTTCTACCCACGTCGATACCTGCTGCTGTAGTTGTGCCACAGGTATCTATGATTCCACTGTTACCGCATAGGCTACAATGCCCTTTGTTCAAGTAGTGCTTGATCCAGTAATTAGTTAACTTCTCTTCGAATTTCTTACCCATTATTCTTCTCCTCCAGAAATAGGGTTGGCGAGCAATTCAGGATGCGTGTACTTAACTGCGTATTGTCCTTGTTGAACAAGTGTAGAGATTGCAAACAATACTCTAGCTAATGCGTGAACTAGGTGTAATTCATCTTCTGAATTTAGTTCTTCTACCTGGTGCAAGCGACGATGTTCGTTGATATGGTTGAGAGCATGGTTGATATGGTCTTCAACTGGAATACGAAGGTAATTGAATGGGGGATATTTCTTAGCTCCATACCCAAGGCATTCAGCTAGTAACTTCATCACTACTGGATCGATACAATCGAATCTAGCAGCAACGTGAGACTGCAACGGCTTTTCCTGGGGAGGGGTGGGTGGATTAGCAGGTTCTTCCTTGAGGATTCGAGCATATTTCCAAAACCCTCCATTACAATGATACGGATGAGCGTTGTTAAAATTAACATCAAGTAACTTATTCTCTACCCATACACTGTCTAGACGGTTGCTATCTGTAGAGTTCCTGACTTGAACCGTCTTGTGTATGTCTCCATAACCCGCTTTTCGATATAAGTTATCTTCTGGCATGTATGGTTGAGATTTATCCTCTCCATTGGAATTTTCTTCACGGATTCGAGCAAATACCCACCCCTTTGTTCTAAGCCCCTCCAAGTCTTCTGCTTGGAAGTAATACAGCGACCCGTTTTTGATACCTACAAGTATCTTCTTTCTCCATCTGGAAGATGTCGAGTCTCTGACTTCGATTTGTTTTCCAATGTCCTTAGTCACGTCAACATTTCTATATCGATACTTGGCAACTGGTTTCTTGTTACTAGACATTATTTAGCTTTCTTAATTGAACATGGATAGCAAGGACCTCCCCTGCTTGATTTGCCTGTACCGCCACAAGCGATACAACTAGGCTTCTTAACTGCTTTCTTCTTGGCTTTAACTTTGTTGAGTACTTCCAATTCCTTCTTGGTGTACTTGCTTGCTTTCTTAGCCATTCCCCTGCACCCCTTGTTTCTGGATGAGATAAGGAGAGAACGCAAACGACCATCTTCGCGTGATTGATTGTTTGCTGTTCACAAGAGTAGCAAGTCCATTCGAATGAATAATGATCGAACTGAACTTAGAACCAGTTTTGTAAGGATTAACTGATACTTTAGCTACTACGTCCCTTAAGATAACTGCCTCGACTTCTTTGCTTTTCTCGTTGAGCAAGACTTCAAGGCTTTTCCATTCGAAGCTGTGACCTAGTAAGAGTTTCAGAGATTCCGCTAACTGATTGTTGACTGTTCCGATCATGGATATTGTTTTCCAGTAGTTCTTTTCGAAAAATGATAAAGTCTCTAGGCCCGTCAAATATCAGTTTGACAGAACCGTTACGATTAACTTTGATGACTTTTACTAGAAGGTGTATACCGTTGCATTCGATATCGACCGAATTGTTACCTTCATCAACCGTCCGGGTTGCTACTAAAGCCATGGGATTCTCCTATGGCGTTCGTTTGTTACTAAAGAGTCCTAAATTTCTGTAGCGTTCGAGAGAACACTCTATAAATTCTGCATTGCACCCAGTATACTCTACCCCTACAGGGTAAGTCAAGTACGATTTACTAAAAATAGTAAACTTTTACTACCTTGCCCTCCCCAACCACCCACTAGTGTAACTAGATATACATAGGTACGCAATAGGGTGGCGACCGCTTTTTTTTTAGAAGCTTAGAACCACCTTTGCAATGTCGAATTTATTAGCTAACTATGCCTAGAAAACCAAAGAAACCCGTTGAAGTCCCAATCGATTACCTTATCTCTACTCCAGAAAAGGATTTGACGCCGATAGAGATTCTACTTAATGATAGCTTCACTATGGAGAAAGCAGTGGAATATGCTTCTGCTGGATTCTCTGTATCTTCTATTGCCAATATGATCGGGGTTCCATCCTCTACGTTTAGCATCTGGATCAAGAAAGGAAAGCAACTTGAAGAAGAGAACCCGAACATTCCTGAAGTCATACTGTGGAAGCAACTAGCTAAAGGGTGGGCTACTGCAAAGGGTTTAGCAGAAGCAAAGGTATCCCAGACTGATCCTAAGTTCTTCCTAACTAGAGGCCCTGCCAAGCTTCTAGGTGACGATTGGGCCGAAGATACAGTGACGGATAAAGTACAGTCCAAAGAGACCTTGGACGTTACTCAAGACTTCGTTACAGCACTCAAAGCACTTAGGGAACGTGGGCATGACCTAAATGAAATCATCGACAATAACCTGTTGATGAAGGTTGAATACCAAGAAAAGCCTGTTGACGTTGACGCAAAAGATGTTATCACACAGCAAATGAACAAAGCTTTGCCTAGTCCTTTTGCTAAGCAGACTTTGGAACTTGATATGGTCCTCGATTTAGAAAGACGTACTAATGAGTAAGAACGGCAATCCACGAAATAGCGTTAACACCAAGGATTTGACTCAATTGTTGGAAGAGTCTCAAGATACTGCTCCAATGGACAATCCCGGCAAGTTCCTTAGGAAAGAAAACCTTTCCCTAAGAAGCCTAATCATGGCTAATGCGTTTGCAGTTATGTTTACCAAGACGTTTAACGACCACGGTAACGCTACCATCATGATGCGAAAACAGCAAATAGCTGTATGCGAAATCGAAAACATCATTGCACTCACCAAGATAGTTGGAGACTGCTTTGATGCTCTT
>Ga0255148_1000273_pt1 | contig 16007 bp, 27 predicted proteins | sample Atl_Miss_RepB_8h_FD_183024 | JGI IMG/M metagenome (GOLD analysis project Ga0255148, IMG submission 183024) | Freshwater microbial communities from Altamaha River, Georgia, United States - Atl_Miss_RepB_8h | ecosystem: Environmental > Aquatic > Freshwater > River | place: USA: Georgia | collected...
CAGAATTAGATGGTCCTCCGATAGCCATAGCGGTTTACGGATTCATGGACAAAACAGGGCAAATGAAGCCCAATGATAGATTAGCTGTGTTCAGCAAGGCTGTAACACAGGGTGCTGAAGTGTTCCTAATTAAAGCACTACAGGACTCAAAGAATTGGTTTAAGGTGGTCGAACGTGTCGGGTTAGATAACCTCGTCAAAGAAAGACAATTGATTCGCAACCAACGGGAAGTTTACGAGGGCAAAGATGCTAGGCCCCTTAAGCCAATGACAGTAGCTGGAGTCATGATCGAAGGTGGTATCATCGGTTATGATTCCAACATTCGCTCTGGTGGTAATGGAGCGAGATTTTTAGGTATTGGCGGAAGTCAACAATACAGAGTAGATGAGATAGTTATATCTATGCGACTGGTTAGTGTCAACAGTGGCGAAGTGTTGATAACCAATGCAGTATCTAAAACAATCTATAGCACACAACATAACGTAGGAGTTCTTCGTTTTGTAGACGCTGGCACAAAGGCCATCGAGCTGGAAAACGGTGCGGCACTTAACGAACCAACTACCTATGCTGTGCGTGTGGCTATAGAACAGGCTGTTTACGATATGATTGTGGAAGGCGAGAAGAAAGGATTATGGAGATTTAAAAAGCCAAAATCTGTAGTAGAATCTGCGCCTGTAGCACCACCAGTTATAGAGCAGACTAAACCTGTAATCCCTGAGGAGGTAAAGAAAGATGAGTTGGTTCAAAAGAAAACCGAGAGTCAAGGATCTGCAGAAAGCTCGTCCACAAAGGACAACAACACCAATGACGGAAAAGTTGAAAGAGGAAACCCAGAAACTAGGACTGAGCCAGTCATCCAAACCCCTTCCAAAGAGGGATCACAAACTAATGTATCAATACCTAAAAAACAAACACAGAGAGGAATAATTCAGGACTGGGTCAATATAAGAACAGAGAAATACAGAACCAGCGATACATTAGCTAAACTTGAACCTGGAATCGAGGTTGAAGTTATCGAACAAGAACAGTGGTTCGTTCGTGTTCGTTTTAATAAAGTAGAGGGATGGATACCAAGTCAATTTATTAAGGTGCAAAAATAATGCACCAGGGAGCGATCAAAATGATCAAAAGCAAGACAGGCGATGGCAAGTTGTCGAGAAAATTACTTGCAATTCTAGTGGCGTCTGGAATGATGACATCGGGTGTATACGCCAATGATGTTTACATGGAACAAATTGGTGATAATTCTATTGTTTCTGTAACACAAACAGGCGCCGGCAACTTAGTTAACGGAAACGTTGGCGGCACTGGAAATAACGATGATGCAGCACTGATAAGAGGTGATAATAATAATGTTACTATCAGTCAAATCGGTGCAAGCAATACTGTAAGAATGGTTATTAATAACGAAAGTAATGGAACCGGAGCGACCGTGGTTGTATCGGCCGATGGTAGCAATAATACGCAGACTATCGGTTGCGGAACTGCACTGAGTTCGACATGTAATGCAAGTATAATTAGATCTGAAATAACAGGTAATAACAATAACACAGTTCAAACTCTAAGTGGTGGTGTAACACAGAGTAAAATTTCTATCAACGGAAACTACAATAATGTAACACATACAGCATCAGGAGTTGGTTTACATTCGGGAGAGATTACAGTTTCAGGTAGTGGAACCAGTAGTGTTGCTAATGCAGTAACATTGACACAGAGTGGAGCATTCGCTAAAAATGCAGTTATTACCAGCAACGGTTCTAATAATAACGTTACTGTTACTCAATCCGATTAACGCACTAGCGGGCGTCGGCAAGGTAACAGAACAGACAGGTCCCACTGAAATAATCCGAGATAAGAAATCTATCTCGGCCAGTGTTAATACGGCTGTGGAAATGAATGATGCTGTAAGCACAGCTAGAGCCAAAGCTCAGTTAACGTTTGAAGATAAGACTATTGTCAAACTTACTGAACACAGTAAAATTATCATAGACGATTTTGTCTACGATCCAAAGAAGGGTGCTGGTAAGTTAGGAATGAAAATGGCTCTAGGCACAGCTCGATATGCCAGCGGCCAGATAGCTAAAAACAATCCTCAACAAGTGGCTATCAAAACTCCTACTGCCAGTATCGCTGTTCGTGGCACAGATTTTTCAATGACTGTAGATGAATTAGGTCGTAGCCTAGTTATGCTACTGCCTAGCTGTGATGAAAAAGGTTGTGTTACTGGTGCTATTGAAGTCAGCAATTTTGCTGGAGTAGTATTATTAGATGTTCCTTATCAAGCTACACTGGTAAACAGTGCTTATCAACCTCCTTCAGAGCCAGTGGTAGTGAAATTAGATCAGGCTAATATTAATAATATGTTAATCATCAGCAAGCCGAAAGAAATACCCGACGATACACATGCAGGCACAGTAAAGAAAGAAAAAAGTTTGTTAGATTTTAATGAACTAGATGTTGACCTATTAAAATATACAAAACTTGATGAGAACGCTCTGGATAAAAAATCAGCACTTGATAGAAACGATCTAAATGCAGATCTTTTAGAGTTTAACGCTCTAAATGAATTAGACAGACAAAATGCTTCTTTGCTTAATAACGAATTAGACAATCCTATACTTCCGAACTATAGTTCAAACAAACCATTGGGTCTACTGTATTACTTCAACGATGATCAGACCAAAGTTACACTATATAAAGCAGGCACACACAATGCCACAGTAACTTTTGATACTACTAAAAATGCAACATTTACCTTGATACAAGATGGTCAGACCATCATACAAAATGTTAACAAGGGTTCAACTAGTAGTGTTACTATAACTCAGCAATAAATATAATTTTAAGGAGTATGCCATGCGTAAATTAGCATTGGCGTTCCTATTATGCCTAACCAGCTCTATAGCTAACGCCCAAGCGTTTGAAATCCGAAAGTCGTTGATCTGCGACGAAACTCAAAAAGTTGTTAAAGCTCTTGCAGAAAAATTTAACGAAAAACCCGTTTGGGTCGCTAGAGATATCAAAGACGACAGCAAATACAGTCTTTTTGTAAATCCAAAAACTGGTAGTTGGACTTTGTTACAAATGACTCCTGATGTTTCCTGTATCCTTGGAGTCGGTGAAGAATCTAATCTTCTCGGAGAAATCATCTAAAAAAACCGATAGTATAATTTTTATCATTTTTGCTTTAAATAATAGTATACCAACACCAAAAAAAATTATAAAGTTGGGGAGCGAAAATGAAAAAAACTATAATAGCCACCATAGTGGCATTGATGGCATCTGGTGCCTTGGCTCAAACCGCCACTGTAACTGGAACAGGCATGGGCCTATTGCAAAACGATTGGGTCAAAGCTGGAGTCAACACTAACACAGGAACATTAGGTAGTGGTGGTGGAACTAGTCCAGGATTGTTATTTGATCCTGCAGGCACAGGAACATTTAATCCATCCTTTGACTATCTAACACCCGGTTCACCATTTGATGGTTTCTCATTAAAAGTTGACGGTGTTAACAAAACAAACAATAACACTGGAACAACACAGATAGGCAAAACCGGTGGACTAACTCTTAGCAACAGTGACACAACTCTTACATGGACTGGTGCTGCTACTTATGGATCCGGCAGTTGGACAGTTGCTAACTCATATACATTAGGTGTAGGCAAACCTTATATTGACATAACATCAACTATTGTTGCTGGTGGTGCAGCGTCAAATGTATACTTCGCAAAATTTATCGATCCAGACAGTCAAGGCATGCCTGGAGACAGTTCTGCCACTGACAACGTTTTAGGTTATGGGGCTATTCCATCGACCAATGTAGCATTCTCCGAAGCCACAGTTTCGAGATATGCCTTAGGTTTGTATTCTGCAGCATCAAACGTTCGTGCAGGTATTAACGTATGGAATACACAGGCAGACAGCTATATCAATGCCAACGCATCATGCGGCACAGGTATATTATTCTGTAGAAACGATCACACTATTGGTTTAACCTTTAGTTGGACTGGTGTTAACTCAGGTGATACATTAACAGCCAGCTATGCTTATATTTTTGGTCCTAGTGCGTTCGGAGCAGCTAGTTCAGCTGTCACAGGTGGTGCTGGTGGTGGAACACCGGGAGTAGCACCTGGTGGTGGAACTTTAACTGATGTTGGATCAGCTACCAGTGCTGCCAGCAGCGGAGGAAGTAGCACACCAACAATTACTGGCACAAGCACAGTCAGCGGAACACCAACATGGGCAGACACTAACGGAGCTTCGGTGGTGTTGTCAACATCATTAGTAGCAGGCAATTACTTAACAAGAAACTATAACAGTTTGACTACTACAGAAGTTGGTCGTGTAACTACAACACCGAGAACTATCGTTACAACATATAGCGACAGTTCTACTACTTCTACTGCCACAACACCATTAACAGCTTCAGAAACATACTACCACAATGTTGATGTTACTCACAATGATGTTGCTACAGGATCTACACCAATAGGCGATGCTGTATGGGTATCAAACGGTATTGATAATTCAAGCCTAGTAAACACAAGAAATACACCTACATCAGTTCAAGGTGCTAAGACACTGACAGTTTCTACAGCAGGTGTAATTACTGCTAACGAGTTGTATACTATCACAACTCCAACTAGATTCACTTATGATAGAACCACAACCACAGTAACAGCAAATGATTTTGCACCAACCAGCACATACACAGATACTAGTTCTACTGCTACCACAACATCAACTGTTACAGGCGATTATGATGTAGTAACAAATGACAGTATTGGACGTAGTGCTAACTATGCGGTTTCAGTAGGTTTAAGAACTGACCAGATCGCAACTGTAAATCAACTACAGGCAATGATCAATAGAAATACCGAGTTCGGTAAGACATTAACCTATAGATATTATGATCATAGCACAGACGGATATCGCGGACATTCTACAGTATTGGGAGTAGGACATTCCAAAGATATCGAAGGTGATTTAAAATTAGGATTCGGTATCAATAAGATTGACACACGCTTATCCGGCAATGCTAGTTCTGTAGGTTCCGAGACTGTTCAGTTAGGTGCTACATTAACCAAGAAAGATGTTGAAGGGTTTGATATCAGCGGAACTGTTCAGCACAGCATGACTGATTATAATGTTTCAGCAACACCTAGTGTAAATGTTACAACTTCCGGCGACAGTAGATTGTTAGCCACACAGGCATTCAACACCAGCTTACCAAATGTTACAGGCAAGACTAGAGGACAAGATACTAGTGTTTCTGTAAAAGCTGTTGGTCCTGGATTTGGTCCAGACGAAATGATTCGTCCAGTAGTAGGTGCAACATACGGACAGAGATCAGCGAACGGTTATATGGCCAACATCGATGTGTTACCAGGAGTAACTGTATCTAATAGAGTTAATAATCTAAACCAAGACTACGGTTATGCTACAGCAGGTGCAGTTCTTAAGAAAGGAATATTCAATGCTACTGCATTATATCACACAGATGGAGTTAAACAGTTAGGAGTAGGTCTCAGCCAAGAAAAAGACAACTTGACATTTAATATTCGTGCAGACAGACTAGAAACAAATCAAGGCGGCAGTAATGTTTATGGGGCAAATGTAATTTATCGATTCTAATAATAACAATAATAGGGCATAGCCCAACTACAAGCCCGCTTCGGCGGGCTTTTTTACGGTAAATAGTATATGCGTAAAACGCTCGTATTATTAACAACAATTTTAGCAGGCTGTGCCACACAGCCTAAACCTGTTTTTGCACCACCCCCACCTAACTGTATAAACATACCCGGAGAAGGTTGTAAGAAATTTTCTGCTGGAAATGTAGGTGGAACTACTCTAGGACATAGTGATGAAGTTGAAGATCTCCCTGCCCGTGCTGCACCAATTAAGCCTTAAAAAAGTATTAGTCAGTCCTTGGACAGCACTGATTACATTGGCACTTATTTTAAGTATAAGAATCGCCGATCCTGTCTTTGTAGAAAGTGTAAGATTACGCTACTTTGACACACTAATAACTAATAAAATCCCCACAGAAAATAATATCGTTACGGTAAACATAGACGAAAACGCCCTAGACAAATACGGACAGTGGCCCTTTAACAGAGATATCTATGCTAAACTTATAGAAGATCTTTATAGACGCAATGCTGGACTAGTGGTTTTCAACGTGCTGATGACTGAAAAGGATCGTCAGGGCGGTGACGGTTCGATGGCAGCAACTCTAAACGAGTTTCCAGTAGTCATACCTAACATGCCTGCGGACCGTATGAAGAATACTCCCAAGCAGCCGGGCACAGCAGTTATAGGTGCAGAATTTTCGGAGATGATCATCTCCTATCCAGGCATTATAGCTAATATTCCAGATATAGAACGTCGTGCCGCCGGAGTTGGTATTGTGAACACACTTCCAGAAGTAGACGGTGTAAACAGACGTATGCCTTTGGTGATAGCTGTAGATGGCAGAGTGTATCCAAGCCTAGCCATGGAAGCTCTGCGTGTAGCTGCTGGTGACTCAACTACACAGATAAAACTGTTCGAAGGCGGTGTTGAAAAAATGCGTATTCCGCAATTTGGTCCTATAAGCACAGACAACCTAGGTCGTGTGTGGATCGATTGGAGTCAAAGATCTCAATCAGTATCGATGACGGAACTGCCTAAAGATTTTAACAGCGCCGTAGTTATTGTAGGAGTAGCAGCAGCCGGTTTAGGTAATCCTGTGCCTACAGCAGTTGGTTCAGTATGGCCACATGAAGTTCAAGCAGCAGTATTAGGCACTATGTTTAACAATGTGGTTATACAACGTCCTGATTACGCTGATGGTGTCGAAATACTAACCATTGCTATAGCAGGCATCTTATTATTATTTTTAACGAGGTATGTATATGCAGGTCTTATTACAACAGTGGCGTTGGTTGGTGGCATGGTCGTTGGTAGTTTTATTGTGTTCGATAGCTTTCTATGGTTATTTGACGCTACTGCCCCTGGAGTTGGCCTACTCCTGGTCGCTCTGCATGCCTACGGCGTCAAGTTCGTCTCAGAGTTCTTACAGAAGCAAGCCATAAAGAAACAGTTTGCCGGATACTGTTCAAAAGAAGTAGTAGAGATGTTACAGAAAGATCCAGACCTAATCAAGCGTGGTGTGCGTAAAGACGTATCAGTTATGTTTAGTGACTTACGTGGATTTACACCCATTGGTGAACACTATGGAGATGACGTTGCTGGCCTGGGCAAGTATATGAACGGTTACATGGATGCTATCAGTCGTCCTATCATGGACAACAAGGGTATGGTTATCAAATATGTAGGCGATGCGTCAATGCACATACATGGTGCTCCTATTGAAGATCCAAATCATGCTCGCACCATCGTTGCCGTTGGATTGCAGATGTTAGATGCTGTTGATGCTTACACTAAAGAAATGGAAGCACAAGGTTTACCACCAGCCGCAATGGGTTGGGGTTGTAACACAGGTATTGGCTTCATCGGCGAGATGGGATCAACTGATAGGCACAGTTATGACATTTTAGGCGATATGGTTTCAACAGCCGCACGTTTAGAAGCACGTTGTAAGGCTTATGGTGTGCTGTGTATTATTGGTGCTGAAACATATAATAGAACTAAAGACGACTTCTTCTATTTGTGTATCGATAACTTACAACCAAAAGGTAAATCAGTAGCAGACTTAATTTATACAGCATTACGTCCAAACGGAGCAGATTGGAGCAAGGATCTGCTTCGTTATAATACAATGCAATCACGATATAAGGCTAAAAAGTTTGACGAAGCTGCGGCAATGTGTAAAGAATTAACCGGAACATTTGGAGGTCAAATGGACAAGTATTATAAGATTTGGATTGAGCGTTGTGAGTTTATGAAACAACAAGACCTACCAGATAACTGGAACGGCGAGTTTATCGCTCACGAAAAATGATGTATACTCCCTTAGATTGGTGGTTTGACTATACCGTCTGGTTGATGTTACAATACAAATTTATGGCGCCAGCCAAAATGATTAGTATCAATGACGATATGGAAAACTTTCTTAAATGCTTTAGTTTGAATGGCATCAAACCCACAACTATTTGCAGACCATGAAGAAATTTTTATTTTTGATTCTAGTATTGCTGTCTTTGCCTGTCTTGGCGAAAGACATCACTGCGGTTTCTTGGCTAGTAGCCAACGGTGAAGGCGACATAATACAAAGTGAAAATATCTATCAAGAACGTAGTATTGCTAGTATAACAAAATTAATGACTGTTATAGTAGTGTTAGATGCTGATCAAGATCTTGATCAATTTATTAAACCCTATACACGTAGAGAACTGATACAATTAGCTATAGTTCATTCTGATAATCGAGCTTCCGAAATCTTGTGTCAAAATTATCCGGGCGGTCGAAACGAATGTGTAAAGGCCATGAATTCTAAATCTAAGAAACTTGGAATGATTAACAGTAAATTTGTAGATCCGACAGGGCTGGGGGTAATGAATGTCAGCACCGCCTATGATCTAATCAAGCTAGTTAAGGCTGCGCAACTTTATCCAGAGATACGAGAAGCCAGTCGCATGAGTGAAGTTAAAATTAAACTCAAAAAGAAATGGTTAATATTCCGTAACACCAATCCTATTATAGGCAAGCGTCACGACTTCATAGTAAGTAAAACAGGGTGGATTAGAGCCAGCGGCGGATGTATCGTTATGATGTTAGATACAGATGTTGGAAGAAGGATAGTAGTCGTTTTAGGATCAAAGAATACGCATACACGTATTCCTGAAGCAGAATTTATCGCTACTAACTATTAACTTTCTCCAGAAGCAGCAGTTTTCTTATCATCTAATTTAGAAGCTTCATCAAACTTTTGGTTAGCTTCTTTCTCTACTTTCATTTGCTCCATAACACGATCGCCTTCAATGATCTTACCGCGAAGATGTAACACAGTGTTAACCTTTTGATTTAAACGAATAAGGTCGTTGTCTAGCATACGGATGCGATCAATTAGAGCTACAAGAACTGTGTTGGCTTCTGAAATAACTGGTTTAACTTCTTGAGTGCTCCAGGTCCAAACATATTTGATAATGTAACCTAATCCTACCGCCATCACGATAGGAAAACCATATTTGTTAATGAGTTCTACAACATCCATTTATTTCTCCTTACCCCAGAATCCCCAAGGGTTATAAATTTTCTTTGTCTGTTTCTTCGGCTCGTAAAAATACCACACAGCTACAGAAATCAGCACCAAACATTCTAGCAGATAAAAAACCATAAATGCTTCAAATAACATTAACCTATTAAAGGTCTGAAACTTTGAATCACAGGTTTCCAGGCTGCTTCGTAGCCTAAAACGAATCCTATGATAAATCCCACGACCGCTCCTATCGCTAAAGATTTATACAGATCACTATCATGCCATACAGGCTGACGTTTTAGATATTCTTTGGTATGCTCGGGCAATGAATCATACCATTCACTTAGTTTGCTCACTTTCTGTAGCTCCCTTAATTAAAAATTTTTCAAGGTCTGTTACTTTAACTAACATTTGACGACCGTTGATATTAACTAATTTAAAATAGTCACCGCCCTTCCAACCCAACTTGTCAGAATTGAATTCTTCATCTAATATAATTCCATTAGGACTACAATCCCATTGATAATCTACGTATAACATTAATCTCTTCTTGCATCATTTTTACCGTCTGCACGAGCAATACGGTCAACATCGGGTTTTAAGCCCAATGCGTTACTCACAATAGTATCGATACGAACCACATCGTGATTCATAGTTTTTACACGATTATCTAAAGCAATAATTATACCCTGCATACCTTTTATGCTGCCCAAAACACCCTGAAGCAGTAATTTAATTGTTAAGTATACAAAATATCCGCCAGCTAAGGCCACAGCGATTGGAAAACCTAAATCGCCAATTAGTTTGAAAATGTCGCTCATTGTTCGCTCCCGGGTTTTATAGCAGTATTTAACCACTTGACTTGATAATTAAGTGATGCTATAATATGCGTATATTTCTTAGAAAGCTCCAGTTATGAAAATCCAAATTGTATCCGATTTACACCTAGAATTTGCAGACATCCTCATCAAGAATGCTGGAGATACAGATGTCTTGATTCTGTCTGGTGACATCATGGTGGCTTCAAAAGTCCACAAGCCTGAAAGTGAATACGGCATCCGTTTTCGTGACTTTTTGAAACGTTGCAGTTTCCAATTTCCTCATGTGGTTTATGTAGCAGGTAATCACGAGTTTTACAGCGATGGTAGATTCTTTGACGGTATCGAACAACTGCGTTCGGCCTGTATGGTCCATGAAAATGTCTACTTCCTAGAGCGTGACACCAAAGTCATCGACGATGTGGTATTTGTTGGTGGCACCTTATGGACCGACATGAACAAGTTCGATCCGTTGACTCTACATGCCGTTCGCGACATGATGATGGACTATCGTGCCACCGTTAACGACAAAGCAGGATTCCGTAGGCTCAAACCTGCTGATACCTGTGAACGTCATAAACTAACTCTTGACTATATTAAACTGGTTGTTGATGAAAACAAAGACAAGCGATGCGTGGTCGTAGGTCATCATAGCCCTAGTTTCCAAAGTGTCGCAGAGGAATATAAAGGCGAATACCTAATGAACGGTGCTTATCACAGCAGTCTAGAAGATGTTATGCTTGACCGTCCTCAGATCAAACTGTGGACTCATGGACATACTCATCATCCGTTTGATTACATGATAGGTGAAACTCGTGTGGTATGTAACCCGAGAGGCTATGATGGCTACGAGAATACTGGTTGGGATCCTATGAAAGTCGTTGAAATATGAAAAAAATCTTTTACGAAAAGAAAGGTCGCAGGTATGTTCCTGTGAGTGAGTATGACAATAACTGGATGGATAGTTTTCCAAAAGGTAATCATTTGGTTATGTGCTATCCGGGTGGCGCCAGCCGTAGGTTCAATGTTGAGCCTGCGCTGGCTCCTATGATTGCCGCGGGTCGTGTCGCCGAGGATGCTATCAGCCGTAGAATACAACAGGAAACTGAGCTACGTCCTGCCAACAGAGAGATTGACGAAGAGACACAGCGTAAATGGAAGAAGTTTATCTCTACTATTCCTGAAGATTTTCGTTATATGTTTACTCACGGTTGTGCTCGCGATGCTGCCGAAGCCGGAGTCAAAGCCATGCAGGAAGAAGCAGATAAACTTCTGCAACACGACAGCGTTCGTAAAGCCTACGAACATTTTATGTTGATGTGCAAATTGGTAAAAGAAAATGACCTTCAAAACTCATAAGAGCCAGATCAGAACTATCAAACAGGATGATCCTAGATTCCAGATCCAGGATGTATTTACGATAGCCACTAGGGCAGGATTTGAGATTTCAAATAGTTGTCCTATAGAATATAAAATGGTTCTGCAGGAATGCATCAACAATGGTTGGCTCAAACCTGTGGCCTATATGACAGAACGTGAACTTTTATTTTCGGGATTATCAAATGATTAATCGGGAGATGATATGATTCTTGAAATTGTTATGTGGGGTTTTTTGAGTGCGTTTGGATGGTGGGGCGCACAACATTATGTTATAGAACCCTATTTCCCCCCACCTATAGAACGAAAGAAAGAAGAAAAGAATGGGCTCGATCCTAAGTAAGATTTTTGAAGACTTTGAATTCGATTCGTATCCTGCGCCTGTAGGTGTCAACCACGGTAAAGCAGTTGATATTATAGAATTTCCTTGCGTCCATAGAGAAGACCAAGAACCAGTTAATCTAATCCTTCCGCATCTCAAAGAAGGTCCATGGATCGCAGGCGGTGCTTGTCTGCGATGGTATCAATGTCAGCCAGTAGGCGATAACGACATTGACGTGTTCTGTGCTTCTGCTGAACAGGCTAAAAAAGTTATCGATTATATAAAGAGCTACGGTCGTTGGAGCAATAAGTTTGAAAGTGAAAACGCTACCACGCTAGGATATTGGGATAAAGATAATAAAAAAACATGGACTATCCAGATCATCAAGCGTAGATATTTCACTAGCCTAAAAGATGTTATCGATAATTTCGATATCACAGTATGCAAGATTGGCACAGCCGGCAACGATTGGATGCTAGGAGATCATACTGCTCGCGATATTCGCGAGCGTAATCTTCGTATGCAATTACCCCTACAACCGGATGCGGCCAAACGGTTAGTCAAATATTGGACTTATGGTTATCGTCCTGTAGACGGATTATTGGATGCTGTAAAAAGCAATCCAATCGCCAAACAACATTATACATCAGACGAGGATTATCAAAATGCGTTCTGAACAATCTTGGAGCCTGCTTGATCCAAAACCAGTTCTTCTATATTTGCCAAAATTAGACGAATATATCTGCTATTGGAATGGAGTTGCCACTACACATTTGATGGCAATGAACTTGGCCTTAGAACATTTTGGTGTATATGCTACACCGGAAATGAAAACAGCAATGGAACAGAACTATCAAAAGATTTACTATGCCAACGGTTTCAAGACCAGAGCATGGGATCTGAAAGTAGCCAGTTCTCCAATTTATCCCTATGCCAAACGTCTTTTGGCAGAACACACCAAAAAATTAATCTCGGACCAAAATAGAGAAATTTCGGAAGTGTTAGGTTGGTTTGATTACAGTAAAGCAAGAAAGGAAGATCAATGAGTTTGGAACAAGCATCAACATTTTTATCAGGCAGCATTTTATTCATTTTTGGGCTAACAGGCCTAATTATTGGAATAGTTGTGATTAACAATATTCTACATAAATTTTGGAAACCAGTAACCATTTTTACCAGAGATAGTTTTAGTATTTTTGGTGGCCACCATTCTCACGATCCTATGCAAAACCTTAGCCAGGAAGAATACGATAGATTGGTCGATCATTTGGAAAAAATGCGACTAGAAAAATCCGCAGTTGACAAAAAGCCCGTTTGATGTTATAATACATATATCATATTAGAAAGGTGAGTTATGATTACTCTTAAAGAATGGATGGAATTGGTAGACTATCGTATCACTGAAGGCAGCGATTACTGCTGGAACTGTTATGGTCCAGATGCCCATGCCCTAGATTCCTGGAACGGTGATCAACAAGGTCATAGTTTTTGTGTGATTTTTGATACTAAAACACAAGTAGTATACGAAGTCCAAGCACACGACTATGTTCATAACCGTGCATATCGACTGATCAATCCTGATTTTAAAAATCAACACACTGAAGAAAGCATCGAACGTGATGTTAGAATCGACGAAGCCTGGGACGATGTTAATTATATCGATCTAGATGTCGATGATGATTTCATCCAAAAAGGTCTAGCTATCCGTGAAGGAGAGGACTATGATACTCGAGTAAAAGTTCCTGTAGATTTTACAGACGAAGAACTGTTGACTTATATGAAGATGGCACACGATCGTGATATCACATTTAATCAATTAGTGGAAGAAGCTTTAAAAGCTGCAATCGAAGAACATGAATATAATCTTCCACATTTTTCTAACACTGACAATCCTGTCGATTTTCCTGTTAAATCAAAAAAGAAAAAGAAAGGTAAAAAATGACTGACGCACAAAAGTTTTTAGAAGATCTAAGAACTGGTGTTCGATATGTTGTGATCAATACCTGCTACGGTGGCTTTGGTCTTAGTGATCGTGCTAAGAATGAGTATATGAAACTAGCAGGTATAACCGAAAAAGATTTCCAAGATCGAGATTTACCACGTGATGATCCGTATCTAGTTAAAGTTGTAAAAGAATTAGGTATGGGTGCTAACAGTGTTCATGCCAATCTTAAAATCGTAGAAATTCCCGGAGATGTTAAATGGCACATCGGCGAATACGATGGTAATGAATGGGTAGCTGAAGATCACAGAACATGGAATTAATACGTATCAGTTTTTGCAAGGATCGTTATCATCAACAACGAGAAATGCAAAGATGGTGTGAAAAAAATCTTGGCGATGGGGGTTACTATGCGTTCACACAACGACCCGAGACTGCACGGTGGGCCATAGAGTCAATGTTTGGTGCTACGCATTTCTTCTTTAAAGATCCCAAAGATGCTGTGCTGTTCAACCTCGTATGGCAATGACTAATGGTTTAAAGGTGGCTAGTGTGAACGAGATCTTGGCGACAAGAGCTCGTGCCACCTTTAGTCATCGTATTAACTTTGATACTATAGCATATCTAAATGTTGATGAAATGAAGTGGTGGTGTGAAGAAAACTGTGAAGGTCTTTGGAGATCTGAAACACATCATGCTTTATACTGGCAATTTGAAAACGAAAAAGATGCTATGATGTTTATGCTACGGTGGGGCAGTGCTGAAGGCAATAAATTGAAATGAAAATTTATTCATGGCAAATAGAGATGTTAGAAAAAATGTATAGATACAAAGGAAAAGGATTGATACAGACCACTGGACGCAACGTAGGCAAGAGTGCCTTTTCTGCACAGGCTCTTAAGAGATTATGGGATGATATTGTATTCAGCCCATTGAAGGATATAGTGTTAGCTGAAGGCAAAGTCTACGGAGCCCGTTATTACACAGCAGAACCTGTCGGTGGTAATTGGCGAGAAATGGAAGCATGGTGTATGGAACATTTCGGAACAGCAGGTGAACATATCTGGGGTGAAAAGGCTGCACCCGAACCTGCACAACGTTGGTATATGAACAATCGTAAGTTTTGGTTCCGTGATGAACATGATAGAATGATATTTGTATTAAAATGGCGCTAAGAACTCTGAGACGAAAAGTTATCATACGAGAATATGATTTTAATAAGGTGGCTCAAGAGGCTACCGGAGTTCACCACGACGGACAATCACTCTACGATCGTGTTAGCTTCTTACCTCTGAACGAAGAAAATCTTGAAAAACTCAAGGTAGTAGAAATACTACAGGGCAAAGAACATACGGTATTATTAAAGTCTGATTGGAACAACAATGTTCCTGCTATGATGTTGTATCAATTAAGAGATTATCTCTATGATAAAAGATACTATGATTGGCGTGTAAGTATCGACGACCAAGGATTTATCTGTGTGCAGGCTCGTAAAAATACTCCTAAGACTCGTTTAGGTTGGGGTGTATTTGAAAAGGATTTAGCATGTCGAATCTAGAACAAGAAATCTTAGACGAGCTTGGCACACAAATGCAAAGCGAGATTGACAGAGAAATACTTTGGGGTATGCTTAAAGGTATGGGTTGGACTAGAGTAATGATCGATCGGCATCGAGATAACGAACACGCTATCGATATCACACAATGGTTGAAAGAAAACTGTCAAGGTGCCTACGAAAGAAGAGGCGCAGATTTCATATTTGAAAACGAGAGCGATGCAGTTAATTTTATTTTAAAATGGAAATAAAAGATCACGTAATTGATGCTAGAGGATATGCGCTCATGGGAGACAGCCGTGGCATCACTGTGCCGTGGAATCTGCGCAAACAGGTATGGGATTGGTGCGAAAAGAATAATATCAAAGCACAGTATGAAGGATCTTTCGACGGCATGGATTTGTGGTATGTTAAAAACAACGAGCATCGTGCTTGGTTTGCGTTGAGGTGGAAATGATCTCAGCCAGCGTTCGACTTTATCATCCCCGCCAACCTAACAAGTGGGTCGACGAAAGTCCTATAAATCGTTGGTTAGTAGACAATGTCGGTGTGTATGCACGGTTTAGAGATTGTGTAGATGAATCACGACCTTGGACCGTAGATCATGAACACGATTATCTTGTGTATCATTTCGCTCGAGAGGACGACGCTATTATGTTTGCACTAAAATGGAAATAACACAGAGAATCTATAATGGCTGCGACTGCTATCCTTGGATGCAGGTATTTGCCTTTTTGCCAGTTAGAACAGTTAGAGGACACTATGTCTGGCTGCGTAAAATCTATAAGCGTAAATTTTGGGTAGTATGGGGCACAGGTTTTCATATGGAGCCACACGTAGAATATG
>Ga0255148_1000274_pt1 | contig 15937 bp, 9 predicted proteins | sample Atl_Miss_RepB_8h_FD_183024 | JGI IMG/M metagenome (GOLD analysis project Ga0255148, IMG submission 183024) | Freshwater microbial communities from Altamaha River, Georgia, United States - Atl_Miss_RepB_8h | ecosystem: Environmental > Aquatic > Freshwater > River | place: USA: Georgia | collected...
GGCCTTCTACAAACCCTGGGATCTCATGAACTTCTCCGTGGAATCGCTCGTCAGCACCGGACTTACCGATATCAACCCCAACCGACCCGGAACCCAGGTTCAGGTCGCCATTGATATCTCCAACGCTAACATTTCCATGGGCGGTTTCGGCTTCAGCCTCTACCGCAAGCATGTCACCCAGCAAACTCTCGATGACTACGCCTCGGCCGGTATCACCCTGACCGACCTGAACAACAACCCTGTCACCGCTCCAGGCTGGTATGACTACACCCAGAGAACTCCGGGCGGCGATGGCGCGGCCTTCAAGGACTTCAATAACGATGGCAAGATCGACGCCATCATCGTCACCCTGACCGACAACGCCTTCGGCGATGACAACCCCGTACGCAACAGAATCCTTGACCCGGGCACGCCTTCCTCGAACTTCCCGCCCAACCCGGGCGGCAATAACCCTGGCGTTCCCAATCCACCGGGAAGCTTCGCACCCCAACCCGGCATCGCAGGGTTCTCCGCCACCGGCACTAATAACGGATCTCAGGCCGGAACCACCGTGCAGGTGTATCCGTCCAGCTCCACCACCGCCAGCACCACGGTCACACCGTTCCCTGGCTTCCAGGGCGAGGTTCGCATTATCCGTGCCGATTTCAACAACGACGGCACACCGGATATCGTCGCCTCCATGGGCGCCGGCGGGCTCCCACTGGTTCGCATCATCAACGGTGCCAACACCAGCAATACCCTGCTGGAATTCATGGCCTATGACCGCGCCTTCACCGGCGGTGTCTTTGTCGCCACCGGCGATGTCAACCATGACAGCATCCTGGACATCGTCACAGGCGCCGGACCCGGTGGCGGACCCCATGTCAAGGCCTTCAGCGGCAACAACGCCACCGAACTTGCCTCCTTCTTCGCCTACACCACGGCCTTCACCGGCGGTGTCTCGGTTGCCGCGGCAGACCTGACCGGCGATGGCTTCGCCGAAATCGTCACCGGTGCCGGACCCGGCGGCGGACCTCACGTGAAGGTGTTCGATGGCAACGGTTTCGGTATGATCCAGGAATTCATGGCCTACACACTGGACTTCTCCGGTGGTGTCTATGTCTCCGCTGGCGATTACCTCTCCGATGGCAAGATGGAAATCATCACCGGCGCCGGCGCGGGTGGCGGACCCCACGTCAAGATCTGGGATTTCCAGACCAATCACCTCGATGGCGAACTGATGGCCTACACCAAGTTCATCAATAATTCCGGACAGGTGATCGACTCACTATTCTCCGGCGGCGTCCGCGTCGCCCTGGCCGACGCCAACGGCGACTTTGTAGATGACCTCATCACCGGCGCAGGCCCGGGGGGCGGCCCTCATGTCGAAGTCTTCGTGGGCTTCCGCCTGGAACTCCTGATGAACTTCTTCTCCGGCGACCGCGACGATAAACGCGGCATCTTTGTCGGAAGGTAGTGCCTTTCGATGCTTGGAAACAAAAAGAGGCACCCCTAACGGGATGCCTCTTTTTATGTTTCAAGAAGAAGTGAATTTATTACAGTCGGTTTTTGCCCAAACAAGGTCATTTAAATCAAGTTCTTCAAAATTACCAACACAGATATAACTTTCCGAAACCATATTAGCTGAGTAATCAAGGTCGTCTAATTTTTTATTTATCTTTGGCTCGCACCATGTTTTCTTCCCCCATATGGCCATGCAATCCCTTGAATTTCCAAATAATAATTCAAATTTGGACTGAATTTGCGCTTTAGCAGCATCATTCTTTCCATCAGGACGAGCCACCAGGCAATTAAGATACACCCAAAAGACAACCCCACGCTTGCTTGAACCAAAATTGCTAACCTAGATTGATTAACCATGCCCCAAGCAAGAACTTATTGCATTCAAACTCTCATCAAGCTTTTTTCTAATGCTATTTTCATTTTAAAGCATGGCGCAATGACCGGAGGAAAACCTTCTCTGAATTTTGTAATCCGGGCTGTTTTGTCACCGAAAATTATCATTTGATTCAATATTTTCTAGAATTTCAGGAAGTTTCCTTACGCATACTATAAAAATGCTGTGTTTTGTCGTTCTATGGGTGATTTTACAAAGATTCCGTTACGATATTGCAAATTGGTACAAACCATCAAAATTCCGTAGTGATAATCTTGCAAAATGCGTCAAAAAAACTTTATCATCAAATATCGATTGGATTTATGATTAAATTGTTCTCTGGGCTTATCGCAATTTGAAAAATGGGACATAAACCATGCAGTGTCTTGCAACAATCATTGTGATAGCTCTTCCTGCATTTAATACAGCATCAGAAGAACCCTTTGAAAAAGCACTGATTCCCTATCTTAAAACCCATTGCGAACGCTGCCATAATGCCGAAAAACAATCCGGGGAATTTCGCATCGACAAGCTTTCCAAGAATGTAGGCAGGGAAAACAACCCCCAGTGGCTTGAGGTGATGGAACGGATCAATTCCGGCGAAATGCCTCCGCGAAAGGAAGCAAGGCAGCCTGACCCCAAGGAAAGTGCCAAGGTGGTGGAATGGATTTCCCAACGATTGAAAGAAGGCGAGGCAGCCAGAATGTCCTTGCGGGGGAAAGTCACTTATAATCGGCTAACCCGGGACGAGTATGTCAACACGATTCGTGATCTTATCGGGGTGCAATATGACGCCAAAGATCCAGGCAATCTCTTGGAAGACCCCGAATGGCAGGGATTTGAACGACTCGGATCGGTTCTGACACTTTCACCATCGAACATCGAAAAATACCTTGCCGCCTCGGAAACCATTCTTGCCGAGGCCTATCCCGACTTAACGCCGGCAACTCGTAAAGGCCAGAAAATTCCCGACCCGTTTGGGGGAACCAAACCGGTGCTCTATGAGGAACAAATCAATGAGCGTCATCGTGAAAGGCTGAGGGAATTGGGACTGCTCGACAAGGTACGGTTTGAGATGTGGCCTGGGGATATTTACCGCTATTCTTCTCTAAGGGATCCGCTCCCGGAGTCTGGTATTTATGAGATCAGTTACAAGCTAAGCGGCCTTCGCCCGCCGGATGGGCGGGCACCACGTATCAAGGTCTATGAAGAAAAACTGGACCGAGTGCTCTTTGAACAGGATATCATTGCCCCTGAAGGCCAACCGACAATAGTGACATTTCAGGCCCACCTTCCCAAGGGTCGTCCAAGCATCCATGTGTACAACGATGTTCCTGGCCCATCGAACCTACCCCGCTCTGGCCGGCATGGTGATGTGCCATTCATCAGCACCAAATTAGGTCGCAGCCCCTGGCAGATGAAAATCACCGATGAGGATGGCAATGCACGATACCCCTTTCTGATTCTGGATTCGATCACCTGGCGCGGCCCGATTTTAACTGATGCGGAAAGCAAACTCCGCTCCGATTACATGCCCGCTATAGATGGAAACCTGCAGCAGGCGCGGGAATGCCTGACCACACTTGCCAATCGTGCCTTTCGCAGGCCCGCAACAAGCAGGGAAATCGACGGCTTCATGAAGATTGTGGAGAACGAACTGGGTGCTGGGGAAAAATTTCGCAACGCCGTCAAGGCGGGCATGACCGCCATTCTGAACTCGAAAAGCTTTCTCTTTATTTCCGAGGGTGACGAAACTTCCAACCGCACAACACTCAACGACTGGGAAATCGCATCGCGCCTTTCGTACCTTCTCTGGAGCACCATGCCCGACGAGGAACTTTTCCTTTTGGCCAGCCAGGGAAAACTACGCGACAAAAGCGTGCTGGCAAAACAGTTCAAGCGCATGATTGCCGACCCCAGAGCGGAACGGTTCAGCGATTCCTTCGCAACCCAATGGCTGCGCCTGCGCAAGGTGGGGATGTTCCAACCGGATAAAAAATTGTATCCGGATTACGACAAGGCCCTTGAAAACAGCATGATTGCGGAAACGAAGCTTTTTTTCCGGGAGGTTCTGACCCGAGGACTGAGCCTGCGTGAGTTTTTGGATTCCGACTGGGTCATGATCAACGAGTTGCTTGCCAGGCACTACGGAATGGAAAAATCCTACCAAGCCGCGAAACAATCCTCGGGTAACTCTGGCGAGTTCGTGAGGGTTTCCCTCTCTCCTGACGACCATCGCGGCGGCCTCCTTACCCAGGCTTCGATCCTTTCCCTGACCAGCGATGGTGTGCGTCATCGCCCGGTGCACAGGGGCGTATGGCTTAGCGAGGCAATCCTTGGCAGGTCGCCTCCACCCCCGCCCGCCAACGTGGATCCCATTCCCACGAATCCTACTGGACCCAAAGCCACCCTTCGGCAGAAACTGGAGGCGCATGTCCATGATTCCCGCTGTGCTGCCTGCCATGCCAGAATCGACCCCCTGGGCCTTGCTTTTGAAAACTTTGATGCCATCGGCCGCTGGCGAACCGAGGAAATCACCGATGGCACCGGGTCAAACCCCAAAGTGGTTTCTTCCGGCACGTTCGTCGATGGCCGTGAATACCGCGACACCAGGGAATTCAAACAACTGCTTCTCAGGGACATGGATGCATTCCAGATGACCTTCCTTGAAAAACTAGCAACTTTTGGCATGCGGCGCACTCTAGGTTTGGCCGACCGTGATGAACTCAGAAAGATTGCCTCCCAATCGAAGTCGACGGATTTTCAACTCAGTAACCTCCTTGAATCCTTTGTTTGCTCCGACCTTTTTCAGTCTCGTTAAACCCTAACCTCAGGAAACCCACCATGGCGAACCTTATTCGAAATAAATGGAAGATTTCCAGGCGCACGGCGCTGCGCGGCATTGGAGTTTCCATTTCACTGCCCCTTCTTGATGCCATGGTGGCTACGGCGGCCCCCGCGAAGGCACCACCCAAGCGAAGCGTGTTCCTCTACATTCCCAACGGGGTCAACACCCTTACATGGCAGATTCAGAAGGCCGGCAAGGATTATGAATTCACGAAGCCCCTGGCCTCGCTGGAAAAGCATCGTGCGGACATAACCCCCATCAGCGGACTTCATCATCCGATGGTCATCGGTAAACACCACAACTGCGAGAGAGTGTGGCTGACAGGGGCTAATGTTCCAGGGGATGGAGGGGCCTTCCGCAACACGGTGTCAGCGGACCAGCTTATCGCCGATGTTCAGGGTGCAACCACCCGCTTCCAGTCACTGGAACTTGCCATTGAGGGCACCTCGCTGGCATGGTCGCGTGACGGTATTCAACTTCCAGCGGAGCGCAACACCCAGCAGATATTCAACGCGCTCTTCGGGGTGGAGAAGGAAAACAAACAGACGATACGTCGCCGCCTTGGCCGGCGCGGCAGCATTCTCGACCTCGTGGCTGACGATGCAAACCGAGTGACCAGAAATCTCGGCAAAGAGGACCGCAGCAAGTTAGACGAGTACCTGACAGCGGTTCGTCAGGTGGAGGAGCGTACACGCCGCGCCGACGAGTGGCTGAATGTGCCAAAACCAACCATGAGCGCCAGTGATGCAACACGCCTGCAGCGCAGGCTTAGCATGAACGAGGCTGGCGAGTATTACCGCCTTTTCTACGACCTGATGGCAATGGCTTTGCGCACCGACTCAACCCGTGTCATCACTTGCGGAATTGGCGGAGAAGGCCATGCCAGCGGCATTCCTGAGATTGGAATCCTTCAGACCCGCCATGGCCTCAGCCACCACAATGGCGACCCGGAACAACTCAGGCGCCTTACCGAGACTGACACCTTCCTTGTCGGCCAGTTCAGCTACTTCCTTGACCTTCTCAAGCAGGTCAAGGAAGGCGAACAAACCCTTCTCGACAGCACCCAAATTCTTTGGGGCAGTGGCATGGCTTATGGCCACAGTCATGGCAACGCCAACCTTCCGCTCATTCTCGCCGGTGGCAAGGCACTGGGCTACAAGCATGGCACCCATGTGGACTTTAACCTGCCCAAGATCGGAAAATATGACACCTCCAACGCCCAGGCACACTACCAAATATGCTCACGGCCTGTGGACGGTGATGCCCGCCTGAGCAACCTGCTTCTAACGATGGTCCAGCGTGCCGATGTGAAGGCGGATAAGTTCCAGGATAGCGTTGGGCCCATATCCCAGTTGGTGTCATAAAAACTCACCCCCAGAAACCAAACTTATGCGCATGCTGATTGCTTTTGCCTGCTTCTTTACCCTTGCTTTTCTTCAAGCGGAGGAAAAGCCCAGATTTCGCACCGATGCCGACGGTCCCGTGAAGGGGGACCAAAAGAAAACCAATCCCAAGGACAGAAAGCCCTCCGACAAACCGGATTGGTTTGATTTGGTCGAAGGCCAATTTCCACCGGATGGTTCTGCCCATGCTGTTTCAGGGGAACTGATCCGGGTTGATCATCTCGAAAGGCGTTTCCAGATCCGGGTGGACCGCAACGACAGTCAGGATCGCAGCGTCTGGGATTTGCCCCTGGAGGCGGGACTTCTCCCCTACGGGTCGGTTTGGCTATTTGGAGCACCTGCATCCCTGCAGGATATTCCTCTGGGAACGCACTTAAACGGACTTTTTTACCTTGCCGATGCCAATGACAAACATCCCCTGCCTGACACCTGGTACCGTAGAAAGACACCCGAATGGGAATTTCGCCGCTGTTTTCGAATTGAGGATGATTGCTCCTTCCGGTTACGACAAAACCAGCGCTGGCGGATTGAAAGCGTAGACCAAGCAACCAATAAACTACAGGCCGTCCTTCTCCAGAATGGTAAGCCTTCAGGTGATGGAAAGGCAAAAACCTTTGACTTGCAAAGCCACACCAGGGTGTTTCAGGGAAAAGGCTTCGCTGATCTTCATTCAATTAAGCCAGGACAGATCGTGCTTTTCAACCTGTCCTGGGTCACTCTGTATGGGCCTGGTCGCATTACCGACATCTGGATCGATGAGGAAAGCCTCTCCCTTGCCACCGCAATGCAGTTGGAGCGACATCGCAATTTCATTCGAGAGCGTGGCCTGCCAGGCTGGGTTACGGCAGTGGATGACAAACAGCAACTGGTGACGGTAACTTTCTTCTCCGGCGTGGACTCAAAGCTCTTTGAAGAGGTGGATCGCAAAGATCCAAATGCCCCGCTCCCCAAGGATGGAAGTCCGCCTCCTAAGGAACCAAGGGGAAGACTTGCCGTGGCCCGAGAAAGCCTCATGACCTACGACCCCGTCAACGACAGCAAGTTTGGAAGCCTTCTGGAGGTTGTAAAAGTTCCCCTGGAACCAGGGTGTTCCGGAGTACAGATAAGATTGAAGATGGATATGATGCTGGAAGGGTACCGCCCAAAACGTATCGTTCGCTTCTATCCACCGACATGGAAGGTTTTGGCCCTGCCCAAAGAGGAAGAATTCTTTGGCCGTGAGTGACGGCAATCTTAAATTCAATCGACATAAGCTACTTAAACCTGGCAAATTGCCAGTTACCCAAGAACCTCTTCAAGAGCTTTCGCATTGAGTTGTAATGTTTCAACCGGAATAAATTTTCATAACCTTTCGGGCAAACTTTATATCAGGCCAGAATCGGTTTGATCACTTCTCCACTGACATCTGTCAGGCGCATATCGCGACCCATGAAGCGATAGGTGAGTTTTTTATGATCAAGGCCAAGCAGGTGTAAGATTGTGGCATGAAGGTCAGGAATGGAAACCTTGTCCTCAACCGCGTGATAACCAAACTCGTCGGTTGCGCCGTGGATCATACCTCCACGGATACCACCTCCAGCGAGCCACATGGTGAACCCGCGTGCATGGTGATCTCTTCCTTTGCCACTCTCGGCGGTGGGGGTTCGGCCAAACTCCCCTCCCCAGATCACAAGAGTGCTTTCAAGCAGGCCACGGTTTTTTAAATCCGTCAGCAACCCGGCTATGGGCCTGTCGGTTTCGGCACAATGAAGATCGTGATTTTTCTTCAAGTCGTCATGGGCATCCCAAGCCTTTGGGCCTTCGTTCCCACCACTATAAAGCTGGATAAAGCGCACCCCGCGCTCAACAAGGCGACGGGCAAGCAGACAGTTTCGCCCGAAATGATGGGAGGTTTTATGGTTCAACCCATAAAGATTCTGAACTTCAGCGGATTCGCTGGCAAGATCGACCGCCTCGGTGGCGTGAGTCTGCATGCGAAACGCAAGCTCATAGGATGCAATACGGGCTGCAAGGGCGGAATCAGCAGGGTTGGCAGCGGCATGCCCCTCATTCCATTGCCTTAGCAACTCTAGCCGGGCACTTTGCCTGCCACGATTTACACCCTGCGGCGGTGAAAGATAAGCAATCGGCTCTCCAGACGGGCGGAACGGAACACCCTGATAAGCAGCGGGCATGAATCCATTCGACCAGTTCATCGCACCATTGATGGGGGCGCCTTGATAATCAAGCATGACCACGTAACCGGGAAGATTTTCACCTTCGGTGCCAAGCCCATAGGTAAGCCAGGACCCCATGCTGGGCTTACCAGCAAGAATGGACCCACTATTCATTTGAAAAATGGCAGGGCCATGGTTGTTACTCTCGCAGTGCATGCTTCGAATCACACAAAGCTTGTCGGCATGCTTGGCAAGTTCAGGGTATGTTTCAGAGATTTCGATGCCCGATTGCCCAAACTTGGAAAACTTGTAAGGGCTTTTCATGGCAATGTTTTTCGTCTTGCCACTCATAAAAACATCATCCTGCTTGAAAACAGGAATTGGTTGACTATCATATTTCGCCAAGGTCGGCTTTGGATCAAAAAGATCTATATGACTTGGACCACCGTACATGAACAGAAAAATGACCGATCGAATTCTTGGGGTATAATGAGGCGTTGCCGCAACAAGGGGAGACGATGACCGATCTGCGCCGTAGCCATCCCGCCTTAGAAGGCTGGCAAGTGCGATGGAACCGAACCCAGCACCAGTCTGATTCAGCCATTGGCGGCGTGTGAACATACCCTTCGCCTTTCAATCGATGAATACAAACTCATTGGTGTTGAACAATACATGGCACAAATCCGCAAGTGCGTCATTCACAGGCGTTTTACTTTTGGATTCCCGATGCGCCAAAATCTGCTGATCAACGAACGTTCGAGCCTGGCGCAACCTTTCACCACTGGGAAACCGCCCTAGGGACTTATAGCAAGCCTGTTGAATGAGCGTTTCCAATTCGGGGCCATGCTGACCAATCAATGATTCGGCGAATCGTTTTGACTGGTCATCCACAAATTCATCATTCATAAGCAATAACGCCTGGGTTGGCACAATGCTGGTCATTCTACAATCGCAAACATCCGTGGTATTTGGGGCATCAAAAAGATCAAGCAAAGGAAAAAGGAGCTGTCTTTTGGAATAAATATAGACACTGCGACGCCAATGTTGGTACCCCTCGCTCGCTATCAATGGCCATTTATTACGCTGGCTTGCGGGTAATAATTCAGAACGAATACGTGGTTTGACACCCGGACCACCCATCGAGGTATTAAGCGAACCGGAAACCGCCAGAATACTGTCGCGGATTGCCTCCGCTTCCAGCCGGCGTTTGTTTTGGCGCCAATGAAGACGGTTTTCAGGATCTATCGCCGCAGATTCAGCATCATAGACCGAGGCCTGCTGATACGTGGAACTGAGCATGATATATTTATGAAAGGATTTCCAGTGGCCGCCGTTATGGATCAACCAGCCCGCAAGATGGTCCAGCAATTCCGGGTCGGATGGCATGGCACCACTTTTTCCAAAGTTACCCGATGTCTCCACAAGTCCACGGCCAAAATGGTGCTGCCAGAAACGGTTCGCCAGAACCCTGTAGGTAAGTGGGTTTTCCGGGGAGGCAATCCAATCTGCAAGAGCAAGGCGTCTTCCCGAAGTTTTTGCATTTTTAGTCGCCTCGGGAATTTCCCAGTTTTTCCAAGCCAACGCGGATGGAACAGCAGCCTGAACAATCGGACCCGGATTGTTTAAGTCCCCCCGCCATAGGATATGGGTTGGTTTTGGCGGAATGGTGGAATCAACCAGAGCCATGATGCCCCGTTCGGGGTCTTTTAATTTGCCTTTTTCAACCGTGTTACCCTGCAAAGGCAAATCCTTCTTGGAGGTTCCATTAAAGATTGCCAATACCTGATAGTAATCTTTCTGGGAAATGGGATCATATTTATGATCATGGCACCGGGCACAACCAAGGGTCATACCCAAGAAGGTTGTAAAGGTGTTACTTATCACCCCATCCAATTCATCCAGGCGATATTTTTCAATATCTTGCGGGGTCTTTCCCATGTTGTCATCATTCGATGGACCGTTTCGGCCAAACCCCGTGGCTATCAGTTGTTCCTCCTGAGAGTTCTCCATCTCATCGCCAGCGAGTTGTTCGCGAATAAATTGAGCAAAAGGTTTGTCCACGTTAATGCTTTTGATGACATAATCGCGATAACGCCAGGCATTTGGCCGAGGAACATCATTATGAAAACCACCACTTTCCGCAAAACGAGTCAGATCCAGCCAATGTCTGCCCCAACGCTCTCCATAAGCGGGTGATGCCAGCAGTTCATCGATAACTTTTTCAAAGGCGTTTGCGGAATCATCATTCAGGAATTTTTGAATGGCGTCCGTGTCTGGCGGAAGACCGGTAAGGTCAAAATAAGCCCTGCGAATCAATGTGGTTTTATCAGCCTTCGGAGATGGCTTCAGCCCCTTGGCTTCCAGGCGGGCAAGCACAAAAGCATCCAACGGTTGAGCAGCCCAATGAATTTGATTAACCTTGGGAAGAGGAGGATTAGCTGGCTTTTGAAACGCCCAATGATCTCTTCCGGAAAGGTTTACCTTGATACTGGCCGCACTAAGCCCATCAACCCAATTTTTTAATACTTCGATTTCACCTTTTGATAACTGCCCTTTAGGAGGCATGTGTTGCAAGCCACCAGGCTGCACCATTTGAATCAAAAGACTTTCCCTAGATTTCCCCGGCACCACCACCTGGCCAGATGAACCACCTTTCAGGATTTTATCCATGCTAGAGAGGTCCAACCCTCCCCGGATTTTTTCGGTCGTGGAATGACAAGAATAGCAATTCGCGGAAAGTACTCGGCTGGCTTTGGAAAACGATTCCTGAATATTCTCATCGGCATATAGGAAGCTAACCGGGAATAAAAAAATTCCCCAGGCAACAACCAGTAAATGATGATGAATGAAGCTCATAGGGAGGCCAGGAATTAAAAATAGAACACTTTTGCATCCTAAAGAATGACAAAACCACGGTCAATTACATTAGGATTAAACAGTCATGAATGATCAGCATTTTCATTTTGATAAACGCAAGGCTACCACTCAATAAAGCCAAGAAAAATGTTATTAATCATTATTGTCCCATTCGGAACAACTGAATTTGCAGGCAAAAATGAATTATCTATCAAAACTTTATTGCCTATAGTCACATTATCAGAAACTGTTGAACGAAAAACGACAGACCAGTCCCCAACTGAAATATTATTCCCCAAAATGGTGGACTGGGTGTTATTAGTGGTATCAGGACCGCCATGAATTAATGAGTGATTGCCAAAGCTATTGTTTTCCCCGATTTGAATCGATGTTGATTCCAATGCATGGGCGGTAAAATGATCCCCTATGGTTCCTAATTCTCCAAAACGAAACGGGGTCCCCTCATCCGCCCTAATGGAACCATAAGATCCCATCAGGTTGTTTAGTTCACCAATTCCATTATCCAATGACACATCCCCAATAATTCGGTTTCGGAAATCGGGAAAAGATTGTCTGTCGCCATTTAATGAGGGAGCAATAGATGTCGGATTAAAATCTGTTTCAGGATTAACACTAATACCTTTAACCGCATTGATTCCATTCGCATAATAAAGAGAGTGATATCCGTTTGCCAAAGATACATTTACACTTAAAACATCACTGATGAATTGTCTGTCGGCCGAGGTTACAGGTTCAACTTTTCCTAACAAGGGATCGTCAGCTTCTGATTGGGAAGATATATATTTTCCTGGTTTTACTTTTGTTCCAGACCTTATGGTTATTCCAGGGGCTACTTTGGCAAGAATTCCTATATAGCAATCTTCCTCAATAGTTGCTCCATCAACCACTGCATTAAAACCCACAAAAGAAGGAAGGCCACCAGGCCTACCTATGCTGGAAGGACCATACACGGTCGCTCCATGAGCTAAAACGACTCTATCTCCAATTTGAACAGGGCCTCTTTGGCTGGTAATTAAAACTACGTTATCCTGTAAATTTGACTGATTGCCGATATCAATTGAAAACGAACTGGCATCCAATAACGCAAAAGGTGCCAACAAAACATCTTCACTAAGTTCAATGTTTCGGATATTCAAAAGCTGCACGGTAGGATCAATAAATGTTCCATTAAAATAAGCTGGCTGCCGAACTGAACCGGCAATCATTGAAGCGGTCTTAAAATCCAAGGAGGGCAATTGAACTGGAAAACCTGTTGACTGATTATAATCCCAGTACAGGAATTCGGAATTTCTAGCGTTGGTTATGGTGGCAATACCCGGAACCCCATTAAAATTGGGATCTATCAAACCTATTTCAACTCCACCAATAAAGGCGGAATCATATGCAAAAAAGTCTTTGGTTTTTGCACCATCGATTCCGGAAAAAACCCTGATATTCGGCCCACCGTCCGCATAAGGAGCGGTTATTATTTCAAAATAACCATCTTGGTTTAAATCACCACATGCCAGATTAACTCCGCCACGAAAGGCTTCTTCGTATGCAAAAAATTCCAACGTATTCATTCCATTTGAATTCCATACGCGCACATGGGGACCACCGCCTGAGCCTGCTGCAGTGATAACCTCATCGGTTGAGAATCCGTTCAAATTTCCGGCCGATACATAAACACCCCCCAAAAAAGACGGATCATAAGCAAAAAAACTTCCCAAAACCCCATTTAGAGGAACAAAAGAACCCCCTTGAAATTTAAAACATTTGACATGAGGGCCACCGCCGGCGCCAGCCCCAACGATAATTTCCGGAAAAGGATCAGAATCCAGATTTCCCGTTGCAACCTGAATTCCACCGGTAAACCCCATTGCAAAAACAAATGTTTCCCCAAGTACTGATTTATCTACACCATTAAAAATTTTCAAATGAGGGCCACCCCCTGCTCCTGCCCCCACCAAATAATCAATAACTCCATCCCGGTTGAAATCCGCTAAAGCGACTCTTACGCCCCCTTTAAATGCTTCTGAAAAAACTAAGAACCCATCCTCTTGGGAACCAGTTGCGGAGTCAAAAATCTCGATCCTTGGCGTTTCTCCCATGCCGGATCCAATTGCTAATATCGAACTGGTGGGAACCAACCTTTTTTCAAGCTCTTCCATTAACAGAATCATTAATCGCTACCTTTAAAACAACCCAGACAAAGAGTTTATAGTTAATTATACATCATTCTATTTCAAAAATTTTAGCAGGAGAATTTGGAGTTCCTGTTCAACTCTGAAAAAGTTATTTATAAATTTCCCAAACAACACCGAAACCATTTGAGTTCCCCTCTATTTTTTGTGCTTTCGGACATAACCACCGCATTCTGGCCCACTCGCAATCTTTCCTTGTGAAGGCTTTTCTAAACTCTGCGGTACCAATATACCTTTTTGAATTGAACATGAAATTCACGGATCTTAATCGCAAGAACATGCCTTCTAAGAATTGACTTTGATGGCTTTCGGCTCTTTCATCAGTAGTATTCTGATGTGCTTACATTCAACGCTGAACACCTTAACTGCGTTGGCCATACCCTCTGGTACTCCAGAATGAATTGATATCGCCTTACATTGGTCGAGAGAAGAATACCGTCGCTTTTTAAAATCTCTCGCTCGGCCAACAACCTGCGGTTTTCCTAACACAACTTTGCAATCTCTGAATCCTTGTCTGACATCCAGCCAATCCCCGGAAACGCCTGAATCTTGGCTTCTTTTTATTTCTTAGCATCGATTCACCGATACCCAACGATTCGGCCACCTCGCATACCGTGAGGTCTTTCCCCTCCGTGATCTGGACCGAACTTACCTTTTATTAACGGCTGTATCTTCTCCGCCGGTTCATCTTCTTCTCCTGTCCACCTTGGGGTTCCTGAGCCTACACCTTACCTTAACACCCCGTGGACTTTTTCGGGGGCAGATTAGTTTAGTAGTCCTTAAATGCTAGGAATCCTGTGGAATTGTTCGGAATGATTCGAAAATCAAGGGAAGCTAACGGAACGCTAAATCCTTGATTGGATTAGACTTAAGTGGTTTTTGTTCGGAATTTAAAAATAAGGAATTAAGTAAAAAGTGGGCGTACTTGGATTCGAGAATATGCTGTTTTTAGCCAAAATATTAAAGAAATTAGCTAAGACCGCTCAGAAAGCATCTCACAGGAAGTAGTGTTCATACGGTGCTATGGTTTTTTAGGGGTAACAAAATGGTTTAAGGGCAACTAATTCCGTTTGAAATTTAGCCTTTAAATAGTTTAAATTCTAATTTCTCCCTTGGGGGAAGGTCGGGCGACCTTCTGCGGAATGGGTGGCCTCAACCTTTCTGGCCGTGACCGATCCAACCAAAACGGGGACAGGCGGCCCTCGTGTGAACGCAACCCAAGGGCTTTTTAAATCGCATTCCCTAATTGGAAAAATTCGGCCAGCAACTAAGCCAAGACTAAGAGAGGAAACAGCATGACTAAGGGGGAATTAGAATCTATTGGTATGTGCATTGGTGGAGCGGCTTTATTTATTGTTATAAGTTTTGGGTTAATATTTCTTTATGTTCCCCCTGAATATAATAAATTTGGTGGTGATAAATACAAGAAATGGGAATATAAGCTTGCACCATCGACACCTGTTAAAAATGGGGCTGATTTTGAAATCCAGAAAACCATTTTAGACGGCTTTGGCGAACAAGGTTGGGAATACGCTGGATTTATTGATCAACCGCCACAGCCTTATATTATTTTTAAACGACCAGTCTCAAAATGATATTTGAGGGTTCCGGAATTTGCTCTCCGGAATTAAGGTGGTGGGGTGCCCCCCAGGTAATGATTTGAAAAATTAATAGGGTTCAAATTTGGGGAATGAAATGAAACAATTAGGATTACACTAAATTGTTTTTGGTTTACATGGCTCTAACAAATTATCATTCAATGCTGTTTATTGCTGAAATACTGAAAAAACTTGTTGATAAATCCAAAAATATGATTTGAAGAAGAATTACAAAATAAGGGTTACTTACAAATAATTTACCTAATTATAAGATTAGCCGATTAGGTAGTGCTACTATGCTTATAACATTTTAATTTAGGGGCTCTAACAAAACAGTCTTGACCAAAAAAATAAGAAGTTTAAGAGTCAAGCGCTCAAGGAGGACCGCGAGATGGGCAAGCCGCTGCTGACGGAGGAGTTGTGGGAAAGAGTCAAGAAACATTTGCCGGCGGAGAAGCCCAAACCCAAAGGCGGTCGACCCCATTTACCAGATCGTCAGGCATTAACAGTATTGTTTGTGACACGCACAGGAACGGCCTAAGAAATGTTGCGAGCGGAATTAGGTTGCGGAAGCGGCATGACATGCTGGAGAAGACTGAGAGATTGGCAAATAGCTGGTGTGTAGCAAAAGGTCTGGAAAGAACTATTGGACGAATTGGGTTTGGAGGATCAAATCGATTGGTCCAAGGCGGTGGTAGACAGTAGTTCCGTAAGGGCACTTTTTTGGGAGGGGGCGAAAACCGGCCCCAATTCCACGGATCGTGGCAAAAATGGGTCAAAAAGGCATCTTATCAGCGATGGCAAAGGCATCCCGCTTGCCGTAATCCACACCGGCGCCATTGTTCACGATTCGCAACAAGCCATTCCCCTGGTGGATGCCATACCTGCCATCAAATGTCCAAGAGGAGGCAGAAGACGCAGGCCAGATACCCTTTATGCCGACAGAGCCTATGATGTAGAGGCCAAAATCCGCAAACCTCTCAGGCAAAGGCGAAT
>Ga0255148_1000285_pt1 | contig 15292 bp, 21 predicted proteins | sample Atl_Miss_RepB_8h_FD_183024 | JGI IMG/M metagenome (GOLD analysis project Ga0255148, IMG submission 183024) | Freshwater microbial communities from Altamaha River, Georgia, United States - Atl_Miss_RepB_8h | ecosystem: Environmental > Aquatic > Freshwater > River | place: USA: Georgia | collected...
CTTGGCGTTGGAGAGTGACCCACTAAGTCATGCTGGGCTTGTTAGTAGAAAGCAAGCCATCGCCGCACTACGCCAAGCACTGGAGACAGAGCAAGAGCCAGTGGCGTGGATGTTTGTCAATGAAGACGGTGAATGTGAGCAGATTGAGTACGGCCCTGTATTTGATGATCCTGGGGTAACGCCGCTTTACGCTTCACCACCAAAGCGTGAATGGGTTGGGCTGACGGATGAGGAGATACAAGATTTAGGTTATCTGTCCGAAAAGTTTGATGCAAGTAATTCAGAGTGGTTTGATCGATGGGGATTTGCCCAAGCCATTGAAGCCAAGCTAAAGGAGAAGAATCAGTGAACTACTTAGCCACGCATGTTGGCTGTGATGATTGTGGATCTAGTGATGCATTGTCCGTATCTGTTAATGATAAAGGAGAAACTTGGTCACACTGTTTTGCTTGTGGCACGAACACTAAAATGTCTGAAGATGTTTATAACTTCAGACAAAAGCATACAAAGTCTGCTAAGGTGATTCCAATGTTAAATGGCAAGTATCAGTCCATACCGCTAAGAAACCTATCCAGAGATGCATTAAAAGCCTTTGGTGTGATGATCACTGATGATGGTGGTGTAGCTTTCCCCTACTGTGATGCTGATGGTAAGGTCACTGCCTACAAGGTAAGACATGATGCAATGAAGACTGATTGCACTATCAAAGGTGATTGGTCTAAGGCAGGTTTATTTGGAGCGCAGTTATTCGCTAAAGGTGGTAAGAGCATCACTCTCACTGAAGGTGAATTTGATGCTGTTGCTGTGTATCAGATGAATGGTATGCGGTATCCAGTAGTAAGCATACGCAATGGCGCACAATCAGCACTAAAGGACTGCAAGGACAACTATGAATATCTTGACTCTTTTGAAACCATTGTTATCAGCTTTGATGCTGATGAGGTTGGTAAGCAAGCTGCTACGAAGGTAGCTGATCTATTCGGTGCTAAGGCTAAGATAGTAAAGCACAGGCAACCACACAAGGATGCTAACGATTATCTCAAAGATGAGATGATTAAGGAGTATATCCAGGATTGGTTTGCTGCTGAGGTCTATGTACCTGATGGGATCATTGAAGGATCAAAGCTTTGGGAAGAGATCAACACACCAGCCATTAAAGCCTCTTGTGACTATCCTTGGCATGGGTTGAATGCTTTGACCTATGGTATCCGTAAAGGTGAGCTGGTGACGTTTACAGCAGGATCTGGACTAGGTAAATCACAGGTACTGAGGGAGATTGTATACCACATCCTATGTAAGACTGAGGACAACATTGGCTTGATGTTCCTGGAGGAGTCTACTGTCCGCACTGCCAAAGGTATCATGTCTATTCATGCGAACAAGCCATTGCATTTACCTGACACAGCATACACTGATGAGGAGTTTAGAGATGCCTTTGAGCACACTCTTGGCACTAATAGGGTTTATCTTTTTGATCATTTTGGGAGTACATCAATTGACAACATACTATCAAGAGTCAGATTCATGGCTAAAGGACTCGGATGTAGCTTTGTTGTGTTGGATCATATTAGTATTGTCGTCAGTTCTGGCGATGTTGGCGATGAACGTAAAGCATTAGATGAGATCATGACCAAGCTTAGGATGATTGTTCAGGAGACAGGCATAGCACTATTGATTGTTAGTCATCTTAAAAGACCAGACGGTAAAGGCCATGAAGAAGGAGCAGCTACTTCACTAGGTCAGCTTAGAGGATCTGGTAGCATTGCACAGTTGTCAGATATGGTGATCGGTATGGAAAGGAATGCACAGCATGATGATGAACGTGAACGCAATACCACCAGGATTAGGGTACTCAAGAACCGTTTCAGCGGTGTCACAGGTCCAGCCTGTAACGTCTATTACAGCCACTCAACAGGAAGGTTATCAGAGGTCACACAAGATGAAGACTTATGAAGATTTAAAAGAGGATACGAAACGATTTGCTTTACAGCAGATACGTACAGGGTCTACAATGGGTGAAGTAGTTTGTTCGTTTGAAGAGATCATTAATGAGATCAGGAAGACATCAGACTATGTAGAGGCTATGCAAGATGCTAACAGGAGACCTTAATGGCTGAGGTAACAAACATTGAAGAGCATGATGATGGAACAGCTACACTACACTTGGATCTTACTGATGAAGAGATTAAGATGTTGATTCAATGGGGTATCAAAGAAGCAATTAAGTTAGCTTTCTTAAAGGAAAAGAACTTTGATTGGAAGGACAGCGGCAGTGAAACAAACACTTAGAGACATGATGAGCCAATGCTGGAACAACCGTATGGATTGTGAGCACTTTGACTTTGAGAAGTTTGCTGAGATGGTAGCCTTCCAAGCCAGTGAAGAAAGGTTAGATCGCTGTATTGAAGCTTTAGAGAGAAGAGGTTACGCTGATGCAGCAGATGTTATCAGAGGAGAAGGTTAATGTGGGTAATGGATAGGCTGTTAGCTGACCACGCAGAGCTAAAGAAGAAGTATGATACACTGCTAGAAGACTATCAGAAACTGGTACATAAATATGAAGAGCTTAGTGCTGGACATCGAAACAGACATGAAGCAGACTGTTATCTTCTGCGTAGTCACGAAGGATCTGACAACAAGTGAGGTGGTATGTCATACTCATCCAAATACACTAAAGCCTCTTATAGAGGATTACGACACAGTGATCGGACACAATCTAATCAGCTTCGACGGTTACCACCTTCGGAGATTGTGGAACATTACGATACCACTCAAGAAGGTGTCCGATACGCTCGTGCTGTCGAGGCTATGGAATCCCAGTATCGAAGGAGGTCACAGTCTAGAAGCATGGGGGAAAAGATTAGGGAATCACAAGATTGAGTTCCAAGACTTTACTGCTTTGACAAAAGAGATGATTGATTACTGTATCCAGGATGTCAATCTTACTGGTGAACTTCATCGCAAACTATGCGGAGAATTGAAGGACTTTTCACCACAAAGCATTGATATCGAACACAAGGTACAGTTCATTGTTGCACAGCAGGAAAGACATGGATTCAAACTAGACATCCCTTTATGTACTGAGTTCATCTCTCAGTTAACTACGAAGTTATCAACCATTGAGGAGAACCTACAGACTATATTTCCACCGATCATCACTGAACGTGTTAGTGAGAAGACAGGTAAGAAGCTAAAGGATCATGTTGAAGTGTTTAACCCAGGCTCCAGAGATCAGATAGGACGTAGATTGATATCATTAGGTTGGAAGCCTGATAAGTTTACTGAGACAGGTAAACCAATGGTTGATGAAGTCATTTTAGATCGTTTGATAAAGGATTGTTCATAATGCTTATTAGATACAACACATATATAGGAATAAAATGAATGAGCTGGCTCTTTTCGCAGGCGCTGGTGGCGGAATACTCGGATCTCATATACTCGGATGGCGAACCATCTGTGCAGTCGAGTGGGAGCCTTATGCCGCAAGCGTACTTGTGCAGCGACAAAATGATGGGATTCTCCCGCCTTTCCCGATTTGGGATGACGTTCAGACTTTTGACGGTAGACCGTGGAGAGGCATTGTTGATGTCGTATCTGGAGGGTTTCCCTGTCAGGACATATCAGTTGCAGGAAAGGGCGCAGGAATTGATGGCGCAAGGAGCAGTATGTGGAAACATATGGCAAGAATCATCAACGAAGTTTACCCAACTTTCACTTTTATCGAAAACTCCCCTATGCTCCGCACTAGAGGACTCGGTGTTGTTCTCCAAGACCTTGCCAAAATGGGGTATGATGCTCAATGGGGAGTGTTTTCAGCATCCCAAGTTGGAGCTAGGCATAAAAGAGATAGAATGTGGATTGTTGGATTCAACCCCAACAGCAGTAATGCCCGTAGAGTCAAAAAACCCACAAGAACGGATTTATATTCTCCCTTCAGGGAGACCGAAAAAAGTAAGCAAGAAAGGATCAAAAGGGAGTTTGAATTGGGCGCAGTTGATGTTGCACAAAGGTTTTCTTCCTACTGCGATGCTTTGCGAACATTACATGGGATGGCCGATAGGGTGGACAGACTTAAAGCCCTTGGTAACGGACAAGTTCCAGCAGTGGCAGCAAGTGCATGGAATAGACTAAGTTCTTTGATAATATGAAAGATACTGAAAAGTTAAAACAAGCTGCACTAATGATACGTGAATATCTACTTATCCAGAAGCGTATAGCACAGGCTACATCGTGGCTAGAACACGTTGCTGATGATGGTAGGGTACACGGTAAGGTCATCACTAACGGTGCTGTCACAGGGCGTATGACGCACCATAGCCCTAACATGGCACAGGTTCCTGCTGTTAATGCTGAGTATGGTGAAACATGCAGACAAGTATGGACTGTAGATCCTGGTAATGTCTTGGTTGGCTGTGATGCTTCAGGCTTAGAACTACGTATGTTAGCTCATTACATGAAAGATGATGAGTACACTAAGGAGGTGATCAATGGGGATGTCCACACTAAAAACCAACTCGCTGCTGGTCTTGAGAGTAGGGCGCAAGCAAAGACGTTTATCTATGCCTTTCTCTATGGAGCAGGGCCAGCTAAGATTGGATCGATTGCTCAAGGGAGCGCCGAGGAAGGAAAGAAACTCATCACCCGTTTCCTTAAGAATACGCCAGCTCTCAAGACACTTAAAGATAAAGTTAGCAGGTATGCAGAGAAAGGGTATTTACCTGCCCTTGACGGTCGTCGATTATGGGTACGGTCGGAACACGCAGCACTTAACACGTTACTTCAAGGAGCTGGTGCGATCTCGATGAAGCAAGGTCTGATCCACCTACACGAGTCACTGAAGAAACATAAGATACCTGCACACTTTGTGGCTAACGTCCATGATGAATGGCAGATAGAATGTCCTAAGCAGTATGCTGATGATGTTGGTAAACTCGCTGTAGCAGCTATTGAGAAGGCTGGTGTTACCTTGGGTTTACGTTGTCCTCTAACGGGTGAATACAAAGTAGGAAACAACTGGAAGGAAACACATTGATGATTACCAACTTTGATGAGATTGATTCTCTTGTCGTAACTATCAAAATAGGAAAGGATGATGCTGGTTATGTAACAATGGATGTTGAGAGTGATAAGTTAGTATCAAACCGTATGATGTTGGCGTTGCTACATTCTATTGCGGAATCAGCTACAGAATCAATGATGGCTGAGATACAAAGTAGAATATTGCTTGACAAATTTAAGATGCACTGATATACTGTTATTGTATTTTCACTGAGGAAATTAACATGGAACAAAAACCTGTACGTATTGAAGCAACCTTGATGTGGCCCTTCCTTGATAAGCCTAACGATATGTCTGGCAAGTATCAAGTAGATCTGACTAACTTGTCGGACAAGGCTGTTAAGGCTTTGGAAGATATGGGTATCTCTGTTCGCAACAAAGAAGATAAAGGCTTCTTTATTACTACTAAGAGTAACCACACCATCAAAGCACTTGATAAGAACGGTGATGAGGTGCTTGCACACATTGGTAACGGTACAAAGGCTGTGTGTGTTATAGGCTCATACTCATGGACCTTTAAGAACAAGAAAGGTGTATCACCTTCATTGAAGAAACTAGTTATCACTGACTTGGTTACTTACAGTGCACAGCCTAAGCAGGAAGAAGAAACAGAAGACGTACTGTAATGAAGCTAATGCCAATCATTGATGGTGACATTCTCTGCTACCGTGTAGGCTTTGCCTGTAACGAGGAACCAGAGAAGGTTGCTATCAGAACGATGGCAGACATGTTGGAGGAGCTGATCTTTATTGAACTCTCCTCTAACATCCATGTCGGTTACTTAACTGGTAAGGACAACTACAGGCATGACATTGCTAAGACACAACCATACAAAGGAAACAGAAAGGATGCGCCCAGGCCCGTACATCTTCATAGCCTTCGTGAGTATCTTATTACTGCTTGGGACTTCAGAGTGGCTGATGGACAAGAGGCTGATGATGCTATTGGAATCCATGCCACGCTAACCAGGGATAACTCAATCATCGTATCCATTGACAAAGACTTAGACATGATCCCTGGTCATCACTACAATCCTGTGAAGAAGGATCATTACTACGTGAATGACAAAGAAGCAATCAAGAACTTCTATCGTCAGATCCTTACTGGTGACAAGGTAGACAATGTACAGGGATTACGTGGTATTGGTCCTAAGAAGGCTGATAAGATCCTTGGTGACTTTGATACTGATCTAGCTATGTATGAAGCTGTGCTGAAGGCTTATGATGGCGATGCTGAGCGTGTGTTAGAGAACGGACAACTACTGTGGATTAGACGTAGGAAGGATGAAATATGGCAACCACCGACACCATCGTCTACCTAGAGTGGATAGACGCTGTAGCCAGCTCAGGATGGCAACTAAAGGGTACTGGCTCTGTAGCAAGATGTAAGTCCGTTGGGTTTATGACGCATGAGACTGATGATGAAGTACACCTAGCAGCAGCAATAGGAGAGAATGATTGCAATGCTGTCATGATCATCCCTAAGAGCTGGATAAGTAATTGGACGGAGATTGACATTGAAGCCTTCAAGCGCAAAAAACAAAGGAAGACTGCTGCAAAAGCTGGTAGTGCAAAAGCTAAGAGACACTTTCAACCTAAGCGAACATGATTGCAAAAGCACACCAATGGGTACACAGGGCGAGGATGTCTGGCTCTCGACGAATGCACTGGAACGATTTAGGTACGGTATTGAGTGCAAGAACAGAGCAAGAATCGCAGTCTACACAGACTATGAACAAGCAATACGGCACTGTGAAGGCAAAGACAAAGAACCCCTCTTAGTCATCAAGCAGAATAGATCTGATCCTTTAGCACTGGTTAGCCTTGATCACTTCATAGCACTAGCAGAGAAAGCTAAACTGTGGGAAGCACATCAGAAGCAGAAGACTGTAGAGGAAAGCAAACAAGCCACCAGGATGAGAAAGGTTTATGGCAAACATTAAAGTAGACTACATCGAACACATGGGTAATGACTTAACGGTAGTCAATGCTGCTCGTGTTAGCTTTGATAAAGAGTCAGAAGCTGTTGATTGGTATGACACAGAGCAAGGTAACCACTACTTTCCTTTACCAGTGTTAGACCCTAAAGACATCAAGCTGATTAACTATCTAGCTAAGCACAATCATTGGAGTCCCTTCAGCCATTGTTTCATTCAGTTCAGGATCAAAGCACCGATCTTCGTAGCTAGGCAGTTGATGAAGCATACGGTAGGGTTAGCCTGGAATGAAGTCAGTAGACGTTATGTTGATAGCTCACCAGAATTCTATCAGCCTACCTACTTCAGACGTAAAGCACCAAATGTCAAGCAAGGAAGTTCATCAGAACCAGTAAAAAGTCACACTGATTGGAATGCAACAGTTGACAAGTACACTGCTTATATGGTAACATTGTACGACCTAATGCTCAAGGAAGGTATTTGCCCTGAGCAAGCTAGGATGATACTCCCCCAATCCATGATGACTGAATGGTATTGGAGTGGGAGCCTTTACGCCTTTGCTAGAGTATGTCAATTAAGGTTAGCAAAGGAAGCCCAAGCAGAGACAAGGATCGTTGCAGAGAACATCTGCCGAGTCTGCTCTGAAGTATTCCCTAATTCCTGGGATGCCCTAATGAATGGAGATGAAGATGAGCGATAGTAGAATTAGTTTTCATATGTCAATAGGTTCAGATGAAGACGAAGAAGGAAAGAGGCACAACGCTGACTATGGTTTCCCACTACAGCATATGGTTGATATTAATGCTACCTACGATAGTGGTATAGCTTGGCCTACGCTGTTAGAGAAAGCCTGTGAAGCCCTCGGTGCTTACTACGGTTACGATGTCAAAGAGAAAGTATTCGTTAAGCAGTTTGACAAGATCGTTAACATATTCGGACATGATGATCCGTCACACTTTAGTACAGACTCAGACGCTGATGAGAATCCTGCTACTTGATATCGAATCAGCACCTAACACTGCGTATGTCTGGGGTTTGTTTCAACAGAACATCAGTATCAGTCAGATCGTAGACAGCAGTAGTGTTTTGTGTTGGTCCGCTAAGTGGTATCAAGGTGATCAGTTAATGTTCAGCAGCATCCTAAACGGTAAGAAGACTATGCTAAAGAAGATCCATAGTCTCTTAGATGAATGCGATGCTGTGGTACATTACAATGGGACTAGGTTTGACATACCTACACTCAATAAAGAGTTCCTAGAGGCTGGTATGTCTCCTCCAGCACCTTACCATCAGATTGATCTGCTTAAGACTGCTAGAAAGGAATTTAGGTTTCCTAGTAACAAGCTGGACTATGTAGCTAGAGCGTTAGGGTTAGGTCAGAAGACTAAGCATGAAGGCTTTGAACTTTGGATCAAGTGTATGAACAAAGACAAAGCAGCATGGGAAATCATGGAGCAGTACAATAAACAAGATGTAATCTTACTGGAAAAAGTCTATGAGCGATTTCTTCCCTGGATTCGAACCCACCCTAACGTCTCAGTCAACAAAGACCACCGAAGCTGTACACGATGCGCTAGTATCAATCTACAAAGGCGAGGGTTTAGTACCTCCCTTACAGGAAAGTATCAGCGTTACCAGTGCCAAGACTGCGGTGGATGGCAACAACAAAGAAGGAGTGAACCAATTGCTTCCGAAGTACTCAAACCAAGCTAAACAGGTCGGTGGTGATCATTACAAACAGACAACACTACAACCTTGGGATGTTATCTCAGCATGGTCATTAGACCCTTGGTTAGCTAATGTTGTTAAGTATGTGCAGAGGCACCAACGAAAGAATGGTAGAGAAGATCTACTTAAAGCAGTACACTATCTGGAGTATGTGATTGAGAACTATGACTTAGTAAAGAGTAAGTATTATAAGGAGTGACTATGGCTTTAACGATTCTGGACTTATTTGAAAAACTTAAGAGACTAGATGAGATCTCTCTAATGGAGATCTTAGGGATAACATCAGAAGAACTGGTAGACAGGTTTGAGGACAGAATCGAAGCCATGTTTGACCAACTTGTTGACGAAATAGATGACACCGAAGAGGACGAAGAATGAAGTTAAATAACTACTCAAGTTTTATCCACAAAAGCCGCTACAGTCGTTTCATTGACGAACAAGGCAGACGTGAGAACTGGAGTGAAACAGTTGATCGCTACATGGGATTCATGAAGAAACAACTGTTAGACAAACACAAGTATGAGATCCCACAACACATTTACAAAACAGTACATAAAGCAATCCTTAACATGGATGTAATGCCTTCGATGCGTTGTATGATGACTGCTGGAGAGGCACTTGAGCGTCAGAACATTGCTGGTTATAACTGTAGTTATCTGCCTATCGACGACCCTAAGTCCTTTGATGAAGCGATGTACATCCTCCTGTGTGGAACAGGTGTTGGATTCTCAGTAGAGGCTAAGTATGTTAATCAACTACCTGAAGTCCCTGATCAGTTATTCGATAGTAAAACTACTATCGTGGTATCCGACAGCAAAGAGGGCTGGGCTAAAGCATTACGACAACTCATTGCTTTACTATACGCTGGAGAAGTTGCAACCTGGGATGTATCCAAAGTTAGACCTGCTGGCTCCAGACTTAAGACCTTTGGAGGCAGAGCTTCTGGTCCAGAACCCCTCGTTGAACTATTCAAATTTGTTATTAGGAAGTTCCAAGCGGCCAAAAATCGTCGTCTGTCGTCCCTTGAATGCCATGATATTCTGTGCAAGATCGGGGAGGTTGTTGTTGTGGGTGGTGTGCGGCGTTCTGCGATGATCTCTTTAAGCGATCTAAGTGATGATCGTATGGCACACGCTAAAGCCGGTGCTTGGTGGGAACAGCAAGGACAACGTAGCCTAGCTAACAATTCTGCTGTGTATGGTACAAAGCCTTCAGTAGGTCAATTCATGCGTGAATGGTGCTCAGTCTATGAGAGTCATTCAGGTGAACGTGGTATCTTCAACAGGGAGGCATCACAGAAACAAGCTGCTATCAATGGTCGTAGAGATCCTAACCATGACTTTGGTACGAATCCTTGCTCAGAGATTATCCTACGTCCTTACCAGTTCTGTAACCTCACAGAGGTCATTGTTCGTGATACGGACACACTTCAAGACTTGATGTATAAAGTACGTGTAGCAGCGATTCTAGGCACTTGGCAGAGCACAATGACTACCTTCCCATACCTACGTAAGATCTGGGAAAAGAACACCGCTGAAGAACGTCTATTGGGTGTATCGCTGACAGGTATCTATGATCATAAGCTACTGAATGATCCTGATGATAAAGCGTTACCAGCAAGATTGGAGATGTTGAAAAATGAAGCAATCATTGCTAATGAAGTTACAGCAAATGCTCTTAATATCCCTGTCTCTGCTGCTATCACTTGCGTCAAGCCTTCTGGTACTGTGTCTCAGCTTTGTGGCACTGCTTCTGGCATTCATCCTCAACATGCCCAGTATTACATTAGGCGTGTACGATCAGATAAAAAAGACCCTCTCACGGCGTTTATGATCGAACAAGGTATTCCTAGTGAACCTTGTGTGATGAGACCAGATAGCACTACTGTGTTCTCATTTCCTATGAAGGCTCCTGAAGGTGCTATCACCAGGGATGATGTTGATGCTATATCTCATCTTAAGTTATGGCGTGTGTATCAGCTTCACTGGTGCGAACATAAACCTTCAGTGACTATCTCAGTCAATGAGAATGATTGGCCTACTGTAGGGGCTTGGGTGTACGATAACTTTGATATCTGCACTGGTGTATCGTTCCTACCAATGGATGGAGGCACGTATAGGCAGGCACCTTATGAGACATGTAGCAAGGAAGAATATGAAGCCTTGTTAGCTAAGATGCCTTCAGATATCAATTGGGATATGCTCAAGGAGAATGATGATAACGTCGAAGGTGCACAGCAGCTTGCCTGTGTAGCCGGAGTGTGTGAGATCTAGATAAAAAAAGACCCCTGCAAAGGGGTCTATAAAGGTCACTAAGGAAAACTATGCCGAATATCTATGGTTGGTCTTTTCTAACTGGGTTCATGTTAGGGATTTGTTACTCGGATGATTTTGTCGTAGCTGACGAGGACGGATCTGAGATCCCTCTCGAAGGGTTCTTTGTCTTTGTTAACATTGGTATCTTCAGCTTTGTTGTTGGATGGGCTAAGGAGGAATAATGTCGCCTCTGCTTCACGACGAAGAACAAGGCCTTTGGTTACTTTACCTGCTGCAAGATTCCAACGCTTTAGTTCTTGAACAGCTTCCTCCCATTCTTCTTTGTTTATCCTTGTTCGCATCGTGGATGATCGGAGTCTAGCTGGTCCTAAGTTGTAAGTCCAGCTAAGTATTGCAGCAGCTTTATTTTGGTGTTTCGTCAACACTGGACAGGCTTTGTAGACTTGAAGTAGGAATCTCTCTGCATCAAGTTCAAATAAGGCTTGTCCTCTTTCTTTTGTGATCTCAGGATCATCTAAGGTAACCTTATCTCCATTCTCGTACATCGTAGATCCCCAACCTATGGTGGGTACGTTAGCACTACAGAGATAAGGTTTACTTCTCCATCCTTCGAATCTCTTAATCAATGGTTCAGCGATTGAGATTACTTCTTTGATTCCCATACCCTACCAACGAACCAAAAAGTTAGAATCAAGGACAGCATACCTTCATCGTAATCAGTCCATCCTGACAACAACACTGATGTCCATGAACCATCCTGAAGAAAAGCTAGATATAGTCCAGCAGCTTTGACAACTGAATAGAAAGCTACAAACCAGTACGTCACTGCTGGTCTAACCAAAGCAGATAGTGATGCTACCCACTTCCAAGCCTTACTGTCAGACTCTGCTTGTTGTTTGAATGCTTCACCGATAGCATCTAATTCATGCTCTTGTAGACGCTGATGTCCCTGCTGTAGAGCAAACTCTGCTTGCATCTTAGCGATAGAGACTTCAACATCTAACTTCTTCAGTTCATGCTCTCTTTCAAACTTCCTATCTAAGATCTTTAGGACTTCTGGAGCAAGACGAAAGACACCACCGATAAGAGCACCAATGAGTTCAAACATTGATGAAGTCTCCCATGATCTGGCGAACAACACTTGATGAAGGTGCGCTTGTCTGAATACCCCTACGCCTTAGTTCTTGCTGAATCTCTTCTAATGATGGTCCTGGCTCTACAGGAGATGTTGTTGGTAATTGCTGCATAGATTGATCTTCTGGTGTCTCTGGTGATATTTGAGGACCAGCACGAAGAGCCATAGCACCTGTATACTTACCAACAGCTTCAATACCACGCTGAATAACCTCTGCTTTTGGTTTCTGTCTTTGAGCTTCTTTTAACGCATTGTTTATGTTAGGATCAAAGAATACCTCAGACAAAGCCTTTGGAGAAGCAACATAGTCAGCTAATCCTTTAATACTGTCTGTTAAGATCTTAACTAAGTTACCAGACTGTGCTGTACCGCCTAATGCCCTAGTAGTGGCATAAGCCTCACCACCAGACATCATAGAAGGACCACCTGCTCTTCCTTCAGACTGTAAAGCCTTTTGCATAAAAGACATTGCTTTGATAGCATCTGCTTTATCTGCTGCTGTTGGGAACAAGAAGTTAAACTCACCAGACTGAATACCCTTTAGGGCTGCTTGGATATTAAAGGTAGGTGTGTTCGCAGCAGCACCTTTGATGTCTGCTTTGTTAAGTACATCTTGAAATAAGATACCACGTACTTGATTAGCTACATCAGGTGCTTGTTGACCTAGTGTACTGAACACAATAGCTTGCTGTGATTTAGGAAGTGTTGCTAGCTTCATAGCAACATCTTCAGGAACTAAGTCAGTAACTCTTTCTACATCAAAAGTCTTAGTAATAGGATAGTTAGCAAATTCTTCAATCTTGTCTATGTTTTTAGCAAAGTTGTCTCTTGCTGTTTTTAAACGATCTGCTCCAGGGACACCTTGATCAATAGCTAAATCTAAAGCATCTTTGTAGGCTCTTAGAACCTGTCTAGCAAAGTTCTTTACTTGTCCTTGAGCAACACCAGCGAACATATCACTACCACCAACATCAGCTAAGGAACCAGCACCTTTAAAGGCTGCTTCACCCCATGCTGATATGTTCTTCTGTAAACGTTCAATATCAATATTTCTTGCTCTATCAGGGACAGCAGGAACTACTGTAGTTGTTGCGGGTTGTCCACTAGGACCAAGAACTGTTGACTGAACAGTCTGTGCTGGTTGTCCAGGTTCAACAAATTCTTCTCTTATTTTCCTAAGAGCAGATATAAAAGAAGAATTCTGTGGTGTCTCTGGACCTAATTGAGCTAACTGTTGATCTACCATTTGCAATACAGGTGTAGTATCAACTAAACCACCAGCATTCTTTGCAGCAGCAAAGTCTCTTTTAGCTTGTGACTTAAGTTGTCCTGATAGGGCAGATCCAAAGTTGTTGAACGATGACCATACTTGATTAGTTAATGCAACAGGATCAACATTCATATCTCCTGCTCTGTTAAACAAACCAGTTAGGTAGTTACGAACATCAGAGGCTTGCTGTATGTCAAACTGTCTTGGGAGTTCTCCGCTTTCTGGAGCAGCACGAACACGCTCTTCCCTAGCTAGTTGTTGACGGTTTCCTGTGAACTGTCCTGGTGTAAGCCTACCTACATCAAGGACACCAGTATCAGCCGGTGTTCGCATACCTTCAGGCTTTAACAACTGACTTCTACCAGCTCTTAAACCACTAGCAATAGCGTATGGAGAAGCCTGTAGAGCAAACTGTGCAGCAGGAGAATCAGGTGCTATTGTACTTGCAGCTACGCCTGTAGCACCGGCTACAGGAGCCTCTATAGCAGCAGCGCCCATACCAGCCCTGCCTGTAATACCAGGAAGACCAGCAGCAGTCAATGCAGCAGCAGGGGCAGCAGCAGCACCAAATTCGTAAGCACCTCGAAAACCTGGGATAGTGTTTAAGTCTACTCCTGATAGTTCTTTTACACCTCTAACCATACCTTGTGTTGAAAAGGCAGACGGATCTTGTTTTTTCTTAAGGTAATCGTATAGGTTACCCCAACCACCAACAATGTCTAAAACACCTTTAGCGCCTCCTTTAACTAGAGACTCACCAAAGTCTCTTACATTCTGTGTGAATGTCTTTTCTTGAGCTGGCTCAAACACAGATCTTTGGTTTTTTGCATCACCACCATAAGCGTTAGGATCAATACCACGCCTACGCATTTCAGCTTCAATGGCTTGCATTTCCTCAAGGTTCATAGCCATTATTAACGCCTTCCGCTTTTGTAAGCATCAATGAGTTCTTGATCAGTCATATCAGACGCTTTCTTTGCCGTCTGTGGAGATATAGTCAGTGGTATTGTTGGTACATAACCAGATAGTCCTTTATTTTGTCTTGCGTAACTTTCTAAAGAACTAGATTCTTTAATAACATCGTTAGCACGTTTCTGTAAGTAAGAAATAAGCTCTGCTCTTGCCTGGGGACTGTTCTCAAGCTGTGGGACAATACGAACAATAAACTCTCTATCAGCATTAGATGGGTTAGATCCAAGAGCTTTAATCTTCGCTAACACAAGATCACCAGCACTCTTTGTATAAACTTCAGAGTTAGCTAGTTTTTGAACATCATTAGCACCAAGTAAACCAATCGTATTAAAGAAGTTTGCTACACCAACCCTACCAGAAGCAAATGTACCACTAGTGATGTTTTGCTGATTACGCCTAGCCATTTCATTTAAGCTATTCAGTTCACCAATAGCAGTTGTACGTAATTCCCTGGCTTTAACAACTGCTTTAGCGTCTTCTTGGCCTATCTGTTTTTGAAACTCAACTTCTTGTGGAGGCATGTTAGCTGATGCGTTGACATTAACTCGTGAGGCTTTATCAACAGGCTCAATCTGATTAGTTTTTAAGTTACGTTGAACTGCCATTGGTCTGCCATCAGCCCCAGGTATTTGATATACGTCAGAATACTTAGTAGAGTCTACTGGGACAAGGTCTTTGTAATTTCTTGATTGTTTAAAAGCTTCTAAACTCTCTGGTGTAAACTTAGCAGGATCTACATTACCAAATAGTTTTACTTCTTGTTCTTTCCTGGCTTTTTCAGCCAAGGCTTCCGCTTGTGTTTTTTGTGCGCCTGTTTTACCAATCTGAGCCTCTAACAAACCACGCTTAAGCTCACCCATCGTCCTAGACTCTTCAGCAGCCTTAACCTGTGCAGCAGCAGCGATAGCTTCCTGTGT
>Ga0255148_1000290_pt1 | contig 15163 bp, 34 predicted proteins | sample Atl_Miss_RepB_8h_FD_183024 | JGI IMG/M metagenome (GOLD analysis project Ga0255148, IMG submission 183024) | Freshwater microbial communities from Altamaha River, Georgia, United States - Atl_Miss_RepB_8h | ecosystem: Environmental > Aquatic > Freshwater > River | place: USA: Georgia | collected...
TCGAATCCCTTAGGCGTGGCCAAGTTAGCTGCTGTAGCAGTGTGATGCGCATTTGTGTGCAGCTACAGCAGCACGTGGGACCGTGGTGAAATAGGTAGACACAAGGGACTTAAAATCCCTCGCAGCAATGCATACCGGTTCGATTCCGGTCGGTCCTACCATCTACAGCAGCTGAGCAGCCCTGTGAGACCCCGAGCTAGCTGCTGGGACGTAGCCAGATGATGATCAGCAGAGAGACCCTATAATGCCTAGGGTCTTTCTTTTTGGTTGACATTTTGGCTCTGTGGTGCTATACTAACAACATGAAGAAACGAATTGATCGCAATCACATCATCTACGAACTCAGAGTTGCTGGTGGCAACTACATTGGCGTCACAGCTAAGACTGAGAGCACTGTTAATAAGAGCGTTCGCGCTCGTGCTGCCAAACACTTCTATCGTGCCAAAACAGAAGCTAAGGATTGGCTCCTGTGCCATGCATTGCGCGAGCTAGCATCAAAGGACGAGATCGAGATCGTAGTTCACGAGATCATTCGCGGCAAGGCAGCTGCTCATAAGCGCGAAGTAGAACTGCGCAGACTCATACAGCCTACACTGAACACTGACACTAGAGGAGATTGACATGTATACAGTAGAAGTCTACAAGCAGGATCGTCGCACTAAGTCGGGTGAACGTCTGTATCACAAAGCTGACTATGATACAGCGGATCTCAGCACCTTAGAGCACACTGTCAAGCATACGTGGCGGCGATCGCAGGGCTTTCGCTACGAGATCCACGAGACCTACGTGCTGCGCAAGAACATGATGACGGGGGCTGAGTTCCGCGAGCGTTACGATACCCCCTACTACTGCTCTCCTGCTTCAGAATCCTACTGGAGCATGTAGGGGTTGACAACAGTGCCTTTTGGTGCTACAATATAGATACAGTAAACAAATAGGAGCGAACTATGGATTTACCTAAAATAGTAGAACTGCATAAGCGCAAGATCGCGCAATGGTTCTATGATACCGAGGGCGTATTGCACGTCATATATAAAAACTATGAACGCCAGCCCAAGATCATAACTGCCAAACCCTCAGGAAGCATACGCCATCAGGGTCGCACCAACTGCTTTGGAGTCCGAGTATGAGGTATTGGGACACACTGCTGCAGACGCAGCGCGAGGGGTTTGACATCATAGTAGACAAATCCTGGGAAGACTGCCCAATCCGCGATCTCTTTGATGACACCTGCTACGACATCGCAGAGATGGAGGACAAGGTCAACAGGGGTGATCTGGATTGGTTCATGCTCAGGGCCCGAGTGCTGCTTGATGGGCACGAGCTGGGTTCAGAGATCGTAGGCGGCTTCCTCTATGAAGATGCACGTGAAGTGCTGCGTGATGGCACTGCTGAGGACTTGATCTCGTCAGCTATAGACGAAGCTCGTAAAGAAGCCCGCAGGCTCGTAGGGTCTTTGTCCAAAGTGCTTGACATTTTGGCTGTTTGAGTATACAATAGAAGCTTAAACAGTAACAAAGGAGCAGACGATGCTGACACTTATTGCAACAGAGCGTGAAGACGAAGCAACTATTAAACGCTACGAATGCGATTTTATTGTAGAGACTGCAGGTGACGGCTTGTGGGGCTGTGAAGCAGGACGCAAAGTTAACGTGAGAGGCGTTACTATTATAGAGGAAGACTATGACGACTACAAGAGCGTTATGGTGAACGTGGAACACGACAGCACGTGGGACATTTACACAGACACGGGCTTTGAGAATGCTATTAGCGAGGCTGTGGGCTTTGCTGTTAGCTTTACAGAGCAGGGTATGCAAGACGACAACTACGCGAGCATGGAAGCATAAAAACAACAGGGGTTGACAACAGCCCCATTTGGCAGTATAATATACACTTGTTTAACACAAAGGAGCGAAAGATGGAACAGACCCAGCGTGAGTATTTTGTGCGTCGTCTTAACGAGATCGCACGTGAAAAGATTAAAGCCAAAGCGGTAGAGCTCTACGGGCCCGCAGGACGCCCTGAGCAGCCCACGTGGGGCATGGTGTTTGAGGGCATCCGCACAGGCGAGATTACCCTTAAAGAGGACAAAGTAGACTACACGGGTCCTTACCTTAACCCCCAGGATGTAGTGTGGCCTGCTATGGAACGCAAAGCCCTAGCTCTTACTGCCTACCGAGCAGAAGTGGAACTGGCACGCCAGCGAGCTGAAGATGCGGCTATGTTGGACGCAGATGCACAGAAAGCCCTTACAGACTTCCAGGGTATTTGATAAAATGGTTGACACGGGCTCCGGCCCGTGTTATACTAGAGGCTAAGTTAAACAACAGGAGCGAGCAATGGGAACACGTTCACGAGTAGGTGTCATGCATGGCACAGTCTGCAAGTCAGTTTATTGCCACTATGACGGTTACCTAGACTACACGGGCGAGCTGCTGAACAAGCACTATGGCTCCGTGCAAGCCAATCAGCTGGTAGCACGTGGAGACAACAGTGGTGTCCAGGCTACTGTAGAAGAAATGAACTTCTACGCTGATCGCGGCGAAGAAGACGTGAGCTGGCAAGTAGCACACACGTTCGAGGAGTTCCTCGAGCAGGTAGAACGCTGCTTCGCTGAGTATTACTATGTGATGCAGGACGGGGTGTGGTATGTGGGTGCTGTCTATGATGTGCCCGGGCTGATCAAAGGTGGGCTTGTGCCTTTGGCAGATGCACTAGCCCGAAACACCATCGACAAGCTGGTAGCAGAGGACGAATAACCCTACATGTTATAGGGCTATTAGGGGTTGACAACAGCCCCTAATGACAGTATAATAGTGGAATGTTCAACAAACAACAGGAGCGAACTGTGTATATTACTTTTACCGAGGGTTACTACAACATCAAAGGTCAACCTACCAATGTTGGTGGTATGACTTTCAAACTAGTAGAAGACTACAAGGTAGCCAAAGACGGCACCGGCTATGTCACTGTAGAGGGTGGCAGTCAGCCTGGCTTCCCAGATCGCAACATCCGCATCCGTTGCGAGCAGGGTGCCTACAATACTGCGGGTTCCGCTAAACCAATTCCACAGGGAGTAATGATGCTTCAAGCACTAAAGAAGCCCGCCAAAGGTGATGCTAATGTAACGGACTTCACTCAGATCAAAGTGCCTGATCAAGCTGTCGCGCACGAGACCGATGAAGAGATCATCGAGCGCACACGACTGCGCTTCGAGATCCTCAAGGATATGACCAAAGCAGTCAAGAATGGTGATGTCCGTGCTATGATCGTCACGGGTCCTCCGGGCGTGGGCAAATCGTTTGGCGTTGAAGAAGTCCTAGCCAAAGACGACCTCTTCGATATGATGGGTCAACGCAAGCCCAAATACGAAGTTGTCAAAGGCGCTATGAGTGCCATCGGCCTGTATACTAAGCTCTACAAATTCAGCGAAAGCAAGAACATCCTTGTGTTCGACGACTGCGACAGCATCCTTTTGGACGATATCGCCCTGAACATCTTGAAAGCGGCTTTGGACAGTTCCAAAAAGCGCACGATCTCGTGGAACACTGACAGCCGTCTGCTACGCTCTGAAGGAGTGCCAGATCGCTTCGAGTTCAAGGGTGGTGCTATCTTCATCACTAACTTGAAGTTTGAGAATGTGCGTTCTAAGAAACTGCAAGAACACTTGGCTGCTCTTGAGTCACGCTGTCACTATATCGATCTGCGTATGGACACAGATCGCGAGAAGGTGCTCCGTATCAAGCAGATCGTCAAAGACGGCATGTTGGATAGCTACGAGCTTGAGGACATTGCTAAGGATGAAGTGGTTAACTTCATCGATGAGAATCGTTCAACTATGCGTGAGCTGAGCCTGCGCACGGTGCTTAAGGTTGCGGATCTGCGTAAGAGCTTCCCAACTAACTGGCAGAACATGGCTAAGGTCACCGTAATGAAGGGTGCCTATTAAGGAGAAAGATATGAAAGACCTCGTAAAGATCATAGTGGCATTGGTTTTGGTAGTAGTGCTACTGGCCATTGGGCCCTGGCTAGTAATTTGGGCCCTTAACACACTGTTTCCAATCTTGGCCATTGAATTTAATTTTTGGACTTGGGCGGCAGTGATCATCCTCGGAACCTTCCTTCGAGCTAACGTCTCGGTAAAAAGGAAAGATTGAGGTTGACCTAGGGTTAGCGTTCTGTTATTATTATGGAACGCTGAACAACATTAATCAGCTATACTTTTAAAAGGAAAACACACAGATGAAACGTATTTCTAAAGACACTAAGACTTTCAAGGTCTTCTCTGCACTTTACAATGGTGCTAAACTAACCCAAGCCGAAGCTTCTAAGCGTTTTGGCGTAGGTAACTTGGCTGCTGAAGCATCACGTATTCGTCAGCATGGTTATGCTGTATATGCCAACACTCGTGTTGCTGGCAATGGCGTGACTGTTACTGAATACGAAATGGGCCAGCCAAGCCGTGAGATCGTAGCCCTTGGTTACAAAGCTCGCGCAATGGGCATCACTCTTTAATTAGGGTTTCAAATACCAAGCCGATTCGCTCCCGGGGCGGTGTTTGGGGAAGGGTCCATAAGGGCCCTTTCTTTTTGACTATGTGTTGCAAAAATACAACACCCGCCGGCACTCCAACCGGTTGACAGATTGAGCAAAAGATCGTATAATTACGATACTGAGAGATTAGGAGCGATCATGGAATTTACAGCAGATCAAGTCTGGGCCTGTGCAGCAGCAGCGCAGCGCATCAATGGGGCTTACTTCAAAGAAGATCAGTGGATGCACAATGCTGTTCCACCCTATCTCGCACACCGTGCTAACAAGACCCTAGTCAAAGAATGGCTTCGCGAAAGCAACTTCGTAGAAGTCACAGAGGTCGATTACGCTGCGGGCCGTAAGGCTCGGGATCACTTCAAATCCTACACCCTACTGGCTATCGCGGGTAAACTCAATGACTTCCAACAGACCGCTATGCGCATCGCTAGCAAGGATACATTCACGGGCCGTGATATGTATGATTTCGCTGTGATCAGCTGCTTACCCTCAGTGGCCGAGCGTGATGCTGCCCGCACAGAACTCAATCGTGAGATCTATGCCTCAGAGCAACTGCAGGGCAACATAGGGGACGCTATCCAGGGCGAGATCACTGTGGTCAAGACACGCTATTCGCAAGAATACGGTAAGTATAAGATTGATGCTCGTATGGGAGAAAGTTTCGTGGATTTCTGGCATACCCAGGAGCTAGCAGGGGAGCTACGCATCAAGGGCAAGATCAAGAACCACCGTGGCAATAAAACAACACAGCTCAACTATGTGAAAATCATAGGTTGACAACTGCGCCAAATGGTGCTATACTTATGATACTGAGAAAGTAATTTTGTTCAACTGCTTTTATAGCGAGGTCTTATGTCAAAGCAAACAGATATTTCCGTCCGCCAAGTTGGTCCTAAAGCCAGCAAGAAGGCGATCCGTAAGGCGATCAATGTTCGCCGCCCAGTGTTCCTGTGGGGCCCTCCAGGCATTGGTAAATCCGATCTCGTGAAGCAGATCGGTGATGACGCAGGTCGTGAGGTCATTGACGTTCGTCTAGCTCTGTGGGAACCCACAGACATCAAGGGCATTCCTTATTACAACGCAGATCAGGGTAAGATGGTTTGGGCTCCTCCTGCAGAACTACCTGTAGACCCTGAGTCTAAAGCAATCATCTTCTTGGACGAGCTGAACTCTGCTCCTCCGGCTGTTCAGGCCGCGGCCTATCAGTTGATTCTTAACCGCCGTGTTGGCACCTATGTCCTGCCCAAGGGCGTTGACGTAGTGGCCGCTGGTAACCGTGAAGGTGACCGTGGCGTCACTTACCGTATGCCTGCTCCGTTGGCTAACCGCTTCGTCCACTTGGAAATGAAGGTGGACTTTGATGACTGGCAAGATTGGGCTACCTTGAACAAGGTGCATCCTGATGTGGTTGGTTATGTGGGTTTTGCCAAGCAGGACCTGTATGACTTTGACCCTAAGAGCCCTAGCAAGTCATTTGCTACTCCACGCTCTTGGTCCTTTGTGTCAGACTTGCTCAGCGATGACGATGTTGATACCGATACCCTGGCTACCCTGATTGCGGGTGCCGTAGGTGACGGACTTGCCAACAAGTTCATGGCTCACCGTAAGATCGCAGGTAAACTGCCCAAGGCAGATGACATCCTCGACGGCAAGGTCAAGGACCTTCAGATCAAGGAAGTCAGTGCTATGTATTCGTTGACTGTTTCGCTCTGCTACGAACTTAAGGATCGTGCTGAGAAGAAGGTCAAGGGTTGGGACGATATGGCTGATAAGTTCTTCCGCTATATGATGGACAATTTCCCAACTGAGTTGGTTGTGATGGGTGCCAAGACTGCCCTTACCAACTACGACTTGCCCTTGGACGCTACAAAGATGAGCTCGTTCGACGAGTTCCACAAGCGTTTCGGTAAGTATGTTTTGTCAGCGATGGAGAATTAAGACCTCGCCCATCGCCGGGCTAGGGCTTCTCAGAGTTCTAGCCCACCCTTTTCCTTCAATGGCGTTGATGGAAGTGCCGGGCGGTGTTGTAAATATGCAACATCGTCCGGTTCTTTTTTGGTTGACAGAAACAGATGCTGGTGCTATAATATACACATATTAAGGAGAGCGACTAATGGATCCAATTGTAGAAAAACTAACAACTGCCCGAGTAGGTCTGTTGCTCAAAGCACCCTTCTTTGGCAACATGGCCACCCGTATGCGGTTGATCGAAAGTTCCGACTGGTGCCCTACTGCGGCCACTAACGGTCGTGACTTTATGTATAACACAGAGTTCGTTAAGAAGCTCTCAGTTAAGAAATTAGAGTTCCTGTTCGCACACGAGATCTGTCATGCTATCTTCGATCACTTTGGTCGTGTTGGTAGCCGTGATCGTATGCTGGCGAACATCGCACAGGACTACGCTGTCAACCAGATCCTTGTAGATGAGCGTATCGGTGAGAAGATCACTGAAGTTAAGATCTGCTATGATCCAAAGTATCGTGGCATGGCCTGGGAAGAGATCTACGACATCCTGTGGGAGCAGGCAGAGAAGATTCCTATGAGCCAACTGCTGTCACAACTGGGTGAGCTCTTGGACGAGCACATCAAAGAGCAAGAGGGTGCAGGTGCGGGTGATGACAAGACCAAAGACGGTAAGTCTAAGCCCAGCCTCTCTAAAGAAGAAGCAGAGAAACTGCGTCAAGAGATCAAAGAAGCGATGATCCAAAGTGCCGCGGCCGCTGGTGCTGGTAAGACTCCTGCAGGCATCATGCGTATGATCAAGAACCTCACTGAGCCTAAGATGGACTGGCGCCAATTGGTTCAGCAAGAGATCCAAAGCATCGTGCGTAATGACTACTCGTTTACTCGCGTTAATCGTAAGAGTATGCACTCAGGTGCGGTGCTTCCAGGTATGAAAGAAGCAACTACCATTGACGTGGCTATCGCTATCGATATGTCTGGTTCTATTGGTGAAGAGGATGCAACTGTATTCCTTTCAGAGATCAAAGGTATCATGGATCAATACGAGGACTTCCGTATCAACCTATGGTGCTTTGACACAGAGATCTATAACCACAAAGTTATCACACATGATGAGGCACACGAGCTCGAAGAGTATGAGCCTCAGGGTGGTGGTGGCACAGACTTCGAAGTGAACTTCACCTTCATGGAAGAGAATGGCATTCAGCCTAAGAAGTTCATTATGTTCACAGACGGCTATCCTTGCGGTAGTTGGGGCCCTGAGGACTTCTGCGATACTATCTTTATCGTTAAAGGTAACACTTCAGCAGAAGCACCCTTTGGTCAGACTGTGATCTACGAACGCGAAACTGCAACTGCTTAACGGCTACGGGTGGATGATGGCAATCCTAGGTAACATCCTTAATGAAGAATAAACTAAACGCAGGCCAATTCTTCGCCCACCTTTTGGAGTGCCAGGGATGTGGCTTTTTAGCCACAGACCCCGCTGCTACGTGTGTGCGTAAAACCAGGACTTGACATCTAGATACTTTGGTGCTATACTATAGGCTAGACAATTAAGAAAAGGACCGTAGATGGAACTGTTAATTGCATTCGTAGTAGGACTTGTTGTGATGGACTTGCTCTGGGCATGGCGTTTAGGGATTCCGCAGATGCTCTGGGCACAATGGAAGTATCGCAGGGCTTTAAAGAAGAATCCTAACTACTCTGAATGGAGCGAAGACTAATGAAAATCTTACTGGCATTTATCGCAGGTATGTTCGTGGCCACTGTGGGCGTGTCGGGTGTGGCATCCGCTGTCGACAAGGCTGTTGGTAAAACCCAAGAAGTAATGAAGGAGACTGTGAAATGAGTCGAGTTGGTTTTGGCATTCTCACCGAAGATCCTATGTATGATGAAGACGGTGTTATGGTCGATGAGGACTTCGACTGGGAAGATGTAGAGGAACTGGTCGAGAGCGGGGATATCAGCTACGACCCTCATGACACGGTAAATAGCTGATGAGCAAGTTAGAGTTCCTTTGTAGGCCCTTAGTGGCCTTCGACCCTTATAACAAAGATCACAGACGCTGGTATGCAGAGTATCTAGAATATGGCGGATGGGGCCGATGCCCTGTCCGTTTTGTTTGTCCTGAGGACTACGGCATGGACCTGCCCAGCATGATCAAGAACAGCCTCATCGAATACTACGTGGACCGAGAGTTCGGCGGCGGGAAGTTGGCCAAGGAGAAATCCAAAGCCATGAGCGAAGCCGCAGACAGGATGTATAGGGAAGCGGGCAAACTGCGTCAGGAAGCACAGTCTCTGTTAAAACCCAGAAGAACATAGGGTCTTTCTACGTTTCGGTTGACTTTTGGTGCCTACGGTAGTATACTATAGGGACAGTAAACAACTAGGAGCGAACTATGGCAAACTTCGAAACGATCCGCGTCCAGATGGCTCATGTCAAAGCTATGGATGCAGCCCAAAAAGCCGCACAGGCATTCTCAGACAAATATTTCGAAGGACGTGACGGTGGAGCCTGCGGCTTCGCCTGGGTCACTGTCCATTCCGTCCGCAGCAACAGCAAACTAGGCAAGGCCCTCTCAGAAGTTGGTTTCCGTAAGGCCTACGGTGGTGGTCTGCAACTGTGGAACCGTTGGTGGTCAGGTCAGAGCGTCGATGCTGCTGAGCATGGGGCCACCGCCTACGCTGCTGTGATGAAGGAAGAGCTGGGGCTCGAAGCTTATTCCGGGTCACGTTTGGATTAACCCTAGACCCGAAAGGGTCTTTGTCCAAAGTGGTTGACAGTTTGGAATTTTGGTGCTATAATACACACATACACTAACAAAGCAGGAGCGAACTATGACACTGAATGCAATCAAATCCCCGGCAACTGAGCCTACATCAGATATTGATCATTTGATCAATCACATTGCTATCCTTGCTCGTGCAACTCGAGACGAATACGGTCTCACAGATGCACAAAAGCAAAAGATCTATGATCGCTTCTCGAAGATCCACGATTCAGTCCCAGGGATTGCAGATCGTGTGATCGCAGCCTGCAAGGCCAACAACCTGTTCTGGAAACCTCACAGCGATACCGTGCTAAAATATCTGCACGATGCAGACATTTTGGTTGACACTTTGGCAATCTGAGATTACAATAACACATCAACAACAGCAATAGGAGCGAATGATGCAAACAGAAAAACAGCGAGTCGTAGGGATCCTCAAGGGATGGCAGTTCGATCGCAAACAACATGGTTGCTTGTTCGATCGTGGATCCGCTGATTCCTACTATGGCCGTGGACGCGATCCACACTATGGTGGTGTTGGTGGCGACAGTGGTCCGCGTGTTGAGGTCACTGATCCAGAGAGTGTTGCAGAATACATGGCTGGCTACGATTACAACGAACGCATGGGCGACAAAAAGGACTATCGTTAATGGAGGCAGTGCGTGAGACAACGGTTTGGACGGGGGTTGAATATCAGCAACCCAACCACGACTACCTACTCGACGGGGATAGAGTGGTTGCCTACAGGCCTTGGGGCACAGCAGAGATCCGTGTCCTCTCAGGAAAGATCAAGATCGATAGGCGCGGACGGAAGTTCGAAAAGCTCGAACCAAATCCATTCAAAGGTATCGGCGAGAAGAAAGAGCCAGTGGTTTTAGAAGTTAAAGGAAGCAAAGGAAATGTCTATTATGTCAACCCTGAAGAGAAAACCTGTTCCTGTCCAGGATTTACATTTAGAGGTTCCTGCAAACACTTGGGAGAACATGGTTAAATGGCTAGATTCAAATTCACGGTCTGCAGAACCGCTATCATCGACGAATACTACGAAATAGAAGCCGATTCTGAACAACAGGCACTGGACATAGCCTACGATGGAGGCTACGGTGATCCAGTCCGCACAGAGTTCGTTGATTGGCGTGACGATGAGTGGACTGCTGTAGACTGTGAAGAAACTTGTAAATTATATAACATGGTGAAAGAATATGACCCCCAGTGAACATGAATACATTCGACGTGCTGTGACTGCCCTGGAAGATCCCCAGATGACTCCCATGGCACAGCGTAAGGTCCTAAGGACTATAGAGCAGATCTGTGGCAAAAATGCCACAGAGATCGAACAGAACTTAATCGGCGATGTCGATGCGAAAATCGAGCGAAAATATCAGGATCTGCAGAATCAGAAATTGGTTGACATTTTGAGCAACTGACTGTATAATATACACATAAACTTAAAAAGGAGCGAACATGCCTAATTGGTGTAATAACAATCTAGTCTTAGAACATGATGATCCTGCAATGATCAAGCGTGCCTACGATGCACTTGAGCGTTGCGAGTTCCTGCAAGAGTTCATTCCGGTGCCCAAAGAACTCACAGAAACTATCAGTGGTTCTTATGGTGACGAAGAAAAGCAGGCCGCACTGGAAGCACAGACCCGGGCTAACATCGAAAAGTATGGTTACGGCAACTGGTATGATTACTGCGTGAATGAGTGGGGCACCAAGTGGGATGTAGGTGAGCAAGGTTGCTCAGATATACATCCTGATGGCAAGATGCTACACACATCGTTCGACTCAGCCTGGGCTCCTCCGGTGAATGCTTATCAGAAGTTGGAAGCATTAGGTTTCCGAGTAGAAGCACAGTTCTATGAGAGTGGTATGGCTTTTGCTGGCACCTACTCAGATGGCAACTGCGATGACTTTAGCCTCGAAGGCATGAGTGCCGATGAGATTGAGCAGAACTATCCTGAGTTGGATGACTGCTTTGGCATCTCAGAAAGCATCCGTGAATATGAAGCAGAGAATGAGGAAGAGCTCACTGCTTGGATCAAGGATGGCAAAGAGAAACTAGGACTTGTGGAAAACTCATGAGAACCTATAAGTTCGTATTTGAAGTGGTGTGCGCCAGTGAGGGCACACCTGATTTGGATAGGGCTGAATCGATGATCGATTTGGCCATGCAGGATCTGGTCTATGACGATGAGTTTGTCTCTAGTTTGGACGAGAAGCAAGCGGTAACCATTCAAGTGATCCGCATTTTGGACAAATGAATGGTTGACGTTTCGAATTGGATATGCTATAGTTACAGCATACCAATAACGGTATTTTAACACACACATACATGTGAAAGGCAAATTTAAAATGGCAACTGATAAAAAGTTCTCCGTAGCGGGTGTTTCGACACTGAATGGTAAGACCAAGGTTCGTTTCGCTAACGACACTATGCGCATCAAGATCCTGGCTAAGAATGGCCACACTGATGTAGAACTCGTGACTCTTCCACGAGAAATGACCAAAGCTGAGATCGCAGCTCACATGGTCGAGATTGGCTTCGGCAGCGGCAAACCAGCTGTGCAAGCAGCTATCGCCTACGTGGCCAAAAAGAACCCCTCCGCTACAGCAGCGAAGGTAACTAAGACTACTGCCGCGAAGGCAGAAGCAATCGCTGAATAAGTCCGATTCGCTCCCGGCATCAGCACTTTGATGGGGTGTTGTAGAAATACAACACCCTTTTTTTTGGTTGACTTGAGTGCCAAAAGGCCTTATAATAGATACATACAAACAAGGAGCAGACGATGACAAACCCAATCCCCAAAAACGCATTCTTCGCAACGCCCCAGGACATGCAGGCCCTGGAAGATCAGATCATGCAGTTCACAGGCCAGGAGCGCATGATCGCCATGGTCGCTGCTATGATGGCCTTGAACTTGGCCCACAAGTTGGTCGCTGAGCAACTGGAAACAGCATGATCGAATTCATCATCATTTTCGCCCTGGGATTCTACCTAGGGCACAAATTGGCCACGCTGTTCCACGTGGCTGCATTCAAGAAGATCCTGGATGAACTAGGCATCAAAGAGCAGGATATGCGTAAGCTGGCACGTCGTGCGGGCTTGGAACATAGGCTCCCTCCTGAATCCCCTCGAGAATCCACCCTGGAAGAGATCCACATCAAGTTGGAGCAGCATCAGGGGCAGATCTATGCCTTCAGGACGGATAACGATGGATTCCTAGGGCAGGGCAAGGATCGAGATTCATTGATCCAGCACCTACAGCAGCGTATGAACAATGTGAGATTGATCGTGGATGAGGGCGGTGAACTCATAGCCAAAACGGTTGACACACAGCCAAAATGATCTTATAATAAGAACAACTAGGAGAAGATCATGCTGGAATACAACAAAGTCTACGAATTCGATCTAACTGGCAAAGTCAAGTTTGGCGACCTGCCCACAGAGCTGATACATGAGCTGTTCACAGACGGCAGGGTGGCATCCAAGTTCCTAGAGCATCACTTGCCCATTTGGTTCCCAGAGCTGGAATTCGTGGATGCCAAGGGCTACGACCACGTGAGGACCACAGATGGGCGCAGGTTCGATCTCAAAGGATTCACGCCCAGGGGAGCCTGCTACGCACCCTCAGAGATGTTGGGCAAGGGCAGAGAAATACGCACTGAAGCAGTGCATGAACACGCCCGGGAGATCGACTATGTTTTCTCTGATATCACGGAGTTCCCTAAGGTCAGGATCGTAGCCAAACAGGGCACGGCCATGGTTGAGCAGTTCCCCTCAACTAAGATCAAATACACACAAAGAGCCCAACTTTTTGGTTGACAGTTTGGCTAGAGTGTGTTATACTACACACATGAATAAGATAAACGACTCGATCCAATGGCTGGGCACTGCGTTCATCCTAGCCATGTATGCAGTGATGAACATCATTCCCCAGCACATAGTCCTGATACAGCTATTCGGACTCTTGGGTGCCATCTGCTTTTTCACGTGGACCGTGCGTGTGAAGAACTACCCGCAGATGACTATCAACGCGGTGGCAATGACACTGTGCGTCACCGGGTTATTGCGTCATTTTGGTTGACACCGAGCCCAAACGAGCATATACTACACGCACTGAAACAAAGGAGCGAGAGATGTTGAAACTGATCGGAATCGTGGCAGTTACTTGGTTCTTGTTCTGGTCGGGCATCGCACAGTTGATCCTGATCTGGACCGCGGTGTTAGGCACTTCTGTATTCGGAGCATGATATGGGTTGGGTAGTCTACGATCAGCGTTCGGGCCATATGCAGAAGTATTATAAGCTGGCCGCAACTGCCAAACGCATAGTCACCCAGCACAACACAGAGCGGGACTACGGTGGCGGTTACATATATCGTCCTCAATCAACCTGGGCCTGCTGCTCCTACAGGGACTATGAAGGAGTCTTGATGGGTCTCAGGGGAGATGCCCTGAAGATGTGGCAATTTTGCCGCACAGAAATTGGTTGACAGATTGGCAGAAAGATCATATAATTGACACATACATTAACAAACAAGGAGCACTAAATGGTCACAGAAAAGCAAGCGATGTTCGTGTTCGTAGTAGGCTTAATCCTCACTATGTTCGCAGTGGGTGGAGTAGAGAACTCAATCACCAACACAGAACTACTGCAGAGTCTAGCAGTGGCAGTGACTGGATTGGGCTGTATGTTCTGTGGCACTGTGATGATCAAGCGAGCAGACCGATGACTATCCAACTCACAGGACTCACAAAGCAACAGCATCAGATCGCAGACATGATATGGAGCTGCGAGTCAGAGCAGGATGTAGAGCGGCTTATCAATAACCTGCCCTCACAGTATAAGCAGGACGCTGTAGTCATACATCAGCTCATGATCGCAGCAGTGATGGATCAGTATATGGAGATAGACCCACGTGTTACGGATCTTATTAACAGCTATCGTAATAGCTAACCTAGCGGGCTGCGCAGGGCTAGTCAGGGACCGTAGGGATGCGCCCTGGGACCCTAAGCCCGGTCAAAGCCTGTTCGATCAGATTCCTAACTGGGATGACTCAGCACTGAGGATCTGTGGGGGACATCTTGATGAAGAGACTCGAAGGAGAGAAGGTCGGTCACCTCGGTGTTGAGGCCGACCGGTATAGCGCATACACAGTGTTGTATTTTTACAACAGGCTAGTGGTCTAAAATCACCACCCTGAAAAGCTAAGTAACTCACCCAAATTTTTTGCGCGGCCAATTTTTTTGACCTGTAGACCCATTTCGGGCTAGCCATTAAAAAAGGACTATTTCAGTCCCCATTGTATTCTTAACCATGTGCGTTCATGTAGATAATGTAGCACAGTCAGCACCAAATTAGCCCATATCGCTCCTGACCATCCTGCCCATATAGCAGTTACCGCAGTGGCAATTATTCTCCATATCACAGCTCTAAGCAGTGTTCGTGCGTGTGTTTCTGTCATAGTTCTCCTAGTGTGTTTGTCGGTGCATCAAAATCAGCACACTAGGTAGTATTTACCGCTATATACACATATGATCGCTCCTAACCGCTTGCCACCGCTAGACTTCGTAGACGTCCAGATCATTCTAGAACTCATACTGCTAGCTCCCAGCTATATACACATATGAACAACGACGAATATCTGCGCACTATCACAGATGATCGAGGTCGAGTCTATCACTATGATCCCGATCGTGATATCTACTATAGATACACGGAAATGACACCATTTGATCGCTGGGGTTGGATCGCAGTTATAGTGATTTTAGCTGCCTTAGCCTGGGCATTGAGCTAAACTCCATAAATACTAGATGCGTCTAGTCACAGTAATACCCATTATTTTACTAGTCATACTAGTCTGCATAC
>Ga0255148_1000293_pt1 | contig 15037 bp, 15 predicted proteins | sample Atl_Miss_RepB_8h_FD_183024 | JGI IMG/M metagenome (GOLD analysis project Ga0255148, IMG submission 183024) | Freshwater microbial communities from Altamaha River, Georgia, United States - Atl_Miss_RepB_8h | ecosystem: Environmental > Aquatic > Freshwater > River | place: USA: Georgia | collected...
TATCCTTGCTGTAGAGCAAACTCTGCTTGCATCTTAGCGATAGAGACTTCAACATCTAACTTCTTCAGTTCATGCTCTCTTTCAAACTTCCTATCTAAGATCTTAAGGACCTCTGGAGCAAGGCGAAAGACACCACCGATAAGAGCACCAATGAGTTCAAACATTACTGCATCTCCTCTGGCATGTTAGCCTGGATAGCTGGTGTAGCTCTTACAGCACCCATTGCAGCATCATTTACTAACATATCAGCCCAATTGATACCAAACTTCTGAGCAGCCTTTAGGAACTTATTAGCTGCTTGTAGATCTAATGTACCGTTATCTTTAGGTGTTAATGCCTTTGCTAACAAATTGGTTGCTTGTGGGTCTAACAATAGAGCCTTAAGCCTTTCATCAGTTGCTGCTGCTGTCTGCTTTGCCCAGAACTTAGACAGAATAGATGATATAGCCCATGTACTACTTGCAATTGGGTTTCTAAACTTAGATAAAATCTCTTCAGGAGGAACACCAATAAGTTGTTCAATAGGTGTTGTGGGTACTTCTTGAACATTGAACTTAACATCAGCAGGGTTGTTCGCTAATCTCCTAGAAGCCTCTGCTAAGCTCTCTACATTCTTAATGTACGTAGGTCCAAAGACTTTATCGTAGGTAGCTTTCCTAGTCCTATCCGCCAATGCTGCTACAGGATCAGCAGCTGACAATATATCATCTAACATAAAGGACCGTACAGCGTTCAGAGTATCTACGTTACTACCATAGGTACGTAAGAACTGATCTACGTTAGCTGGTTTACTGTATAGACTTCCAACAATCTCTTGTGCAGTCTTACCTTCTAGCTGTAGTAACTTATTCTTCTTAGCTTCAGTGAAGGCATTGTTGATTCTTACCTTCTCTGCGTTGAGAGTATTTACGTTATCAACAGCATTTCTAATGGTATCTGCTTTATCACCTAACAGAGATAACTCAGCATTGTTTGCTTTTAACCACTTTCTAGCAGCGTTGACATCAATGACACCATTCTTAACCGCTGTCTTGTCAAAGTCTAACAAGAAAGCCTTCATAGCTAAGTCTGAGCCTTCATTACCAGTTACATCTAAGAACTGAGATAGGGCTGACTTATTCTTAGTTAGTACAGGTAAAACAGATTCATCAAACTTAGCCCTGTCTACTTGCTTGATAGCCTCGGTATTGAATGGTAATCCTACTTGGTTAAGATAAGCAGCATCAGCAGCTTTGTACTGAGTAACAAACCCTTCTGGAAGAGTGTCAATAACACCGTTGACTTTAGACTTAAGTTCACTTAAAAGCCTTATAGAAGCTTCATCTCTTGTTGTACGTAACTGTCTGTTAATCTCACGTTTCAATGAATCAAGATCTTCAATAGTAGCTGCTTTAAAGACCTGTTCTCCTCCAGAAACTAAAGGAAGACCACGTTCATTTAACAACGCACTTGGCTCTGATACTGTAGGTTTAAACTGTGTGTTGATCTTATTCCAGATAGACGGGAATGTCTTAAACACATCAGCAGATCGCTGATCAGTAGCGAACTGAAATATATCTTCTACACCGGCAGCAGGAAGACCTACGTTATTCTGTTCTGCGTAATCAAAGGCACGTTGATACAGAGGAGCTACAGCCTTCTTAGCTTCATCTTCTTTTGTAGCAACTAAGGTAGCTAAACGAGATCCTAATTGCTGTTGATCTTCTACGTTAAAACTAGACTCTTTAGCAATCTGTTTATTCAGTGCGTCTAGCCTACGTTGTTGTACCTTATCAAGTGGAATATCCCTAACAGTTTGTTCGATGATTGCGTTAGCTGCCGATGGTTGTCCGAACAACCGTGTAGCTCTGCCTTGTAAAGCATCTCTAGCTTGTTCAAATTGCTGTCCGTATTGATTACGAAATACAGGATCTCTGGAAGATAGATTGCGAACAAGATCTACTAAAACAGGATTACTATCTAACAAAGCAGTTGCTGGTAGTGTTACACCAGTAGTTCCTGATATTTGCTGTGCTCTAGATAGTGTTTGAGCTATGTTGGGATCAGCCTGAGCTGCTGCTTGAAGTATGTTAGTAACTGTTGAGTCTGCTTCTCTAAGCACATCAGCTTCTGGACGCATACCTCTAACACGTTCAGTTAAAGATCTTGCTTGTGGTAGTAAAGTTCCTGTAGTTCTAGGAATACTTCCTTGAGCAACACCACCAGTAATACCACCAGTTAAAGCACCTACAAACTGACCAGCATCACCAGCGATGTTCTGTCCTACTTGACCACCAAACTCTGCTGTCATTCCTGGTATGAAACCACCTAGTAAAGTAGGAACAATCCTACCTCCACCAGAAAGCATACTTAGAGGGTCTAATGTAGACTCAATACCAGCACCGACAAGACGTGATGCTTTATCAGGAGCAGGTATTTGCTGATAACCTATTGCTTGTTGTGTTCTTTGCTCTACAGGTTGAATAAACTGTTTTTCAATCTGTTGTGTTAGCCCTGGTTCTGCTGATGGAGTCTGTAGAGGAGCTTCCATACCAGCAACAGCTCTCATAATCTGTGGTACAAACCTAGCTACAGAACCTTTAGCAACATCAGTTAAGTATTGACCAGGAGTAACACCAGTATCCTGTGGTCTGTTACGTTGGAATACCTTAGATAACTCTTTAGGTGTTACACCAGCCTGAGTAGGTAGTGTAGCAGCAATCTCATCAATCTCATCGTCTGTAAGAGGCTTAGTAGTCCTTACAGTTCTACCGTTAATGGTATAAGTAGGCATTCTTATTCCTTAGGTTATTCAACAGTGTATACAGTGCCTGACTTTGTTGTTCTTTTCCCTGTAGCAGCTCCTGGAGCTACCCCAAAAGCTTCTTCAAACGATGGGAAGATAGCGTTAGGATCACCGCCAGATTCTTTCTTAATTGCCTGTCTGAATGGGTTTAACCTACGTTCATATTGATCCTGTTCACGCTTACGTAATGCAACAAGAACAGCTCTACGATCTTCGTTAGTAACTTTAGTGTCTTTACCAGAAACAAAGTTAACAAACCTATTAGCAATACGCTCATCAAGAGAACCTGTATTAGCTAAACCTCTAATTTCAGTAGCTGCTTTCTGAGAATCACCAAAGATTGATGCAATCTCTTGACGTAAAGCAGCTTCAGAGAAAGGTGTGTTTTGATCTATCAGTGATATTGAACGATCAATAGACTGTACTCTATCAAAGATTGGTTTTGTAGCTTTTTGTCCTTGATCGACCAAAGCAGCAGTTTGTGGTGTGTTTAATGTAATATTAGTTGTTTGACGAGATTTTGTAGCCTCTTCAACCCGTTTGTTAACAGTAACACGTTCTGGTTGAGTAAGGTCCATGTAGTTTTTATTATACAGCTCAAGAGACACTGCCTCTCTATCTGCACCTACTGAAGGAGGTGCTTTTGTTTTTTCTGGTTTAGCTACTAAATCTGCATAGTTACCTGTTGATCTAAACTTATCTAAACTTTCCGGAGTAAATTTATCAGGATCTACTTTACCAAAAGGTGTATCAAGCTTTTCTTTCCTGGCTTTTTCAGCCAAGGCTTCCGCTTGTGTTTTTTGTGCACCTGTTTTACCAATCTGAGCCTCTAACAAACCACGCTTAAGCTCACCCATCGTCCTAGACTCTTCAGCAGCCTTAACCTGTGCAGCAGCAGCGATAGCTTCCTGTGTTAGACCAAGCCTAGTAGCCTCTCTAGCCATAATCTTGTAAGCTTCAGCAGGATCTTCACCATCCCATTGTGCTGAGATAGCATTCTTTAATTCCTGTCTAGCTGCAGCTTCTTTCAGTTTAGGATCTTCTACACCGAACAAACCACCAATAGCTCTACCAGCCTGTGTACCTGCCATACCCATACCAGCCCTGATACTCTGGTATGGTGTTAATCTAGCTTGTGCTATTGCATTAGCTTGATCCTGTTGCATCTGCTGTTGTTGTACATCATAGATGCTTGGACCAAATAGACTTTGTTGCTGTGCCATTATTGTTCCTTAGATCGAAAAACCGTTGTAGCCAACACCAGCACCTGATTGAGCTAACGCATTTAAGGTAGCTTGATCATAACCTGATGTTGGTGTATTCAGTAAACCACCAAGTAGATTACCGAACATACCACCAACAGCACCTGTATTACCTAACACCTGATTAGCTACATTCTGTCTAGCTCCTAACAAGCCTGCTAAAGCCTCTTGTTGAGCTTGTAAGTTACCAGCTAATCCAAGGCTTTGAAGGTTACCTTGTGCTTGTAGACCAGCCAAAGAAGGTTGTAGGAAAGCTTGTGTTTGAGCAACGTTACCTTGTAGTGCTTGCTGACCTAACTGACCGGACAACTGAGCCTGTTGTAGCTGTTGTTGAGTTAGATTCTGGATAGGTGCCAATGCTGCTGCACCTTGACCAATCAACGTACCACGTTCACCCAATGCAGCCTGTCTAGACTGTAGTTCACGCTGTAGTTGCTGTTGTGCTATGGCTTGTTCTTGAGCTAACAACTCTGGTGAAGAACCACCAAAAGCTGAACCACTTACACCCAATCTTCCTTGAGCACGTAACCTAGCCTCTGTAGCTAATCGTTGACGTTCAATCTCTGGTGCAGACAATGCAGATAGTTTATTGTAGTAATCCCTTGTTAACTGATCTACGTTAGTCATGTTAGCAGCCTGTGCAGACTGCATAGCTACCTGAGCAAATGGATTATACATTGCTCTAGCATCTTCAGTCAAGACTGTGTTAACAGTACCTGTAGCAGGATTGTACGTAGTACCGAACAATGAGCCAGTAACACCAAAGGGTGTAAACTCTCCTACCATGTTCGATGCTTGTGTAGCTAATGTATTGTATTGACCACCAAGACGGTTAGCTAAGTTAGTGTACTCAGTTTGTGTTAGCTGACCTTGCTGACGTAATTTATCGGCAGCATCCTGAACCATAGCTAAATTAGCACCAGAACTAACCAAACCACCTAAAACATTCTGAGCACTTGTATTTGTTAGATCACCGAACAACGATGAAGCAATATTCCCTAATGTACTTGTTAAAGCAGCTGGCAATCCAGTTAGTGTTGTTAGTAGATTAGTAGGGATTGGTGTTGTTACTGGAGGCACTGCAGGAGGTGTTGTTACTGGAGGCACTGCAGGAGGTGTTGTTACTGGAGGCACTGCAGGAGGTGTTGTTACTGGAGGCACTGCAGGAGGTGTTGTTACTGGAGGTACTATTGGTGGTAGTAGTGTTGAAGATAATAATGATCCAGTATTACTGATAATTTCAGGCAACGCTGTTGTTCCAATTGCTTCTAATGTAGCTAATGTCGATGCAGGTAATCCAGATGCTGTTGCAGCTAACGATTCCGCCCCACCACTAAGCAAACCACCAGTAGTAGTAGCACCTCCAGTGGCTGCTGCCTCTCCACCTAATAAACTACTACCTAATAAAGCACCACCAACAATACCTAGAGCTTGTAACCATCCTTTACCTTCTGATGTATTCGGACTAGCAAGACGAGTACCCGTAGGTTGACCATAGGCATCGTACTGCTGAACAACAATCTTATCGCCTTGAACACCAATAGCTTTTTCAATAACCCTATCTTCACCAGTACCTAACTGAACAATGTTTTGATTAGTACCTGTTGTAGGGCTTAGTGATCCAGTAAGTAGCGTGCCTTGTGGTAGACCAGCATTTAAGAAGAATTGATTAACCTGTGAGACAGGTAAACCAGTAAGGCCTGACAAATCCTCAGCAGTTAAACCATAAGTCTTAGCTGTTTGAGCAATGGTTTGTCCGCTAGTATTTAAGTTATTAACAAGGTTGTTGACAACAGAATCTAACGTATTCTGAGGAACCATGTAGCTATTCATGATAGCTTGGTCTGTCATCAACGGAGATACACCTAGTAGACTAAACTCTTGATTAGACACTGAAGGCTGAATAGCCTTGATAGCGTTACGGATCTCTGTTGGTGTACGTCCTTGACTAAGCAATGTATCGATGTATCCTTGCTTAGTTGATAACGATGCTGCAGGGTCCCATGTTAGTCCGAACAAACTGTATGTTGTTGGTGCTGGTGTGGAAGCAGGAGGTGTATATACAGGCTCTTGATACACAGGCTCAGCAGTCTGTGTATAAACATTCTCTTGCTGAATAGGCGCAGGAGCTGGTGTTGGAGCTGGAGCAGGGGCAGGAGCTGGAGGAGCATAACCATTACCCAACATCCAGGTAATATCAGACTGAGGTACTCCGGCACCTAGTAGTTCATCAACTGTTGTTCCATTGGCGTTAAACCAAGAAATCTTTTGTTGAGGTGTATAGCTAGACCAACCAGAAGGAAGTGCGGGTAGCGCCATGATTAGTAAGTCCCGTCATCGTACACAACACCACCAGTAGGTAGTGTCACTGTACCTGTAAAAGTAGGGGAAGCAACATCAGCTTTAGACGTGATAGCACTGGCTATGTTGTTGTATTCAGTATCAATCTCAGTACCTTTGATAATCTTACTAGCATTACCAGTTGGTAGTGTGTCCTTAGCTGCAAAGTTTGTGGTTTTGGTATAGTTACTCATTAGATTGTCCTGCCTGCTTTAACAAAAATATCCATTTGTTGAACAGAGAAAGCATCGTTACTGATATCTGCTTCAATACCTAATTGAAACACCCTACCAGCACCACCAATAGTTTGTCCATAGCCTTGGAACTGCTTAGGTACTGGGTTAATGGTAATACCTGCGTTGTACTCAGCGATGTTGTATTCAGATACATTGTATTCTGAGCGAACAACATTAGGGTATGTCCATAGAGCACTACGATAGTCTGTACCGTAGTCTACAGTCCACTTAAGGAATACATTAGTACCTGCTCCACCAACTGTTAAGGTATTAACCTTCTTCAGTATCTTAATGATGGAAGAATCACCAGCATCTAGATGAGAGGTGTAGTACAGGAATCTAAAGCTACTACCGTTGTCTGTGTTGCCATAGTAGCGACCAATGTATCCTGGCCTACCTAAGTACATCTCTCTACTGCGTGTAGACAGTAAAGACTTAGGTGCGTACATCCACTGAGTTACCTTACAAGACCCATCCTGTAGACGTTGTTTGAGGTCAAAACAGTAGGTAATACCTCTAGTGGGTAATGATAGTAGATAAAAAGCTTCTCGTTCGTGATACACTGAACGGATATTATCATAGTCGTTATTAGTCAATACGTCAAGTATTAATTGATCTCTGACATTCCTAGAGATATCGAACAAAGGTGGTGACTTCTCTTGAATAACCCTACCTAAGCTACGAACACCAGTATCAGATAAGAAGAAGATATCAGTGCCTACATCCTGTACTGAATCTCTAGCAATACAACCAACACCATCAATAACTTCAACTAGCTTAAGATCTGCTGTAGGATCACCATCAGCACCAGAGTAAACAATAATAGTCTTCTTACAGAATATGACTAGGAAGCCATTAAAGCCTGCTAGAGCTACGATACTGTCAGTACCATTAGTAAGCACTGATTCAATGCTGACAGAGCCTGAAGCACCTCCAGACCATTTCATACCAGATAGCGTATCTGACCACCATACCGTAGTTTTATCAGTAGTTGTGTCCGCTACCCATAGACGACCATAAGCTGACAATACTTCATTACCTAGCTGTACTGTACCTGAATAGCCTGCATGAGCTGATACAAGCATCCATGTATTAGCTACATGGTCATAGATCAGTGGGTTATGTCCTCGTTGAAAGAAGTAAGTATTATCATTAAAGTTTACTGCTTTCCAGTACTGAGCAGTCCATGTAGCTGAACCATTGTAGACTTCAGTCAGTGTTGTTGTACCAGTGTAGATCCTGTTGTTACCGATACTGACAATCTCTGTAGTACCAGCTTTCTTAACAACTTCATGTAATAGTGTTGGCTCTGTGCTGTTGTAGCCAGCAGTGGTATTAACAGTTACCCAACCCTTACGAGCAGCTATGCGACCATACTGGTCAATCACTGCATTCTCTGCCCTAAGAGCAAACTCTTTAGGTAACGTGATAGGAGAGTCTTGAGTGTTTAATCCATAGAAGCCTGGAGCAACAAGACTAACAGGTCTAATAGGAGCAGCCATTATACCCAGTTCCAAGTTATTTCATCTTCGTACCTAGCTGATTCAATAGCAATGTACGTAGCTACAGCTTTCCTATAAAGATCATTCTGTTGATCAGACAATCTACCTTGATCTTCTCCACGTTCATTGATAGCACGTAGATAAGCACCTTGTATTACTAACTCTGAAGGTACATAGATAACATCAAGATCATTAACTAAATTAGCTTGTGGTACAACACAGTCAACCTTAACTGCATACGCTTGATCAGGTATAGGCCATAGATCTAACGTAATCTCATCGCTGGTGTTGCTATTACCTATGGAGAAATACTGAGGACCACCAGTGACTGTACCTTGCATGTTCACCCAAGCATGCATTTGATCCTGTGAGGCTTGCTCAAGATCACGCTTAAGTGTAGGTATGTAGACCTTTAATAGTCTTGTCCGTGATGATGTACCTGTGATAGCGTAATTCTGAGTACCGTTAACTGTATTGATTGTCTTGGTTGTACGTAAGATAGACCAATTCCAAGCATCTTCGATCTCACGTTTAGTTTCATTGACCATTGCACCGATAAGGTACGAATAGTCAGACTGTATCACTGTCGATACAGTACTCTCTCGCATACGCAAGAGAACGCCATTAACACAGTCTAAGTAAGTAGCCATTACCATTTCACCTTATCAGCCCAGTATGCAGCGGACATCTTACCTTTAGCGATGTTCTTTGCATGACGAGCCTTAAATGATTTATTCCTAGCAGAACCTTCTGGAGAGCCTGAAACACCTTGTTGACCAAACCTGATAGTCTTTATCTGATCACCTTCTTTAGCAACAACGACATGACTTTTAGTAGGATGCGAAGGTGTACGTTTAGGTTTGTTGTAACCAGATACACCAGCTTTTTCTAGCCTAGAATCTTTCATTTCTTCTTCTTAGGTTTAGTCATACCAGCTTCGGACAAAGCAATGGCAACTGCTTGCTTACGAGATTTAACAACAGGACCACCTTTACCACTGTGTAGTGTTCCTTCTTTATACTCTCGCATTACTTTTCCAACTTTAGCAGGTTTCTGCTTCATGATGGATAACCCATCTTACGCTCTTTAGCCTTCATTGTTTTTGATTCTTTCTTCTCATGCATCTTCTTTGCTGACTTTGATGCATACTCTTCTGCTGCTTTCTTACCCTTAGCAGTGTAAGGAAACTTTTTATTCCCGACCATTGGCATTTCTATTCTCCTTTTTTTTGAACATACACTGTACTGTATCTGTTTCCCATATACGGATAGCAGTCCATAGAATTGTTAGCACAGCAGCTATAGCAGGTAATAACTCAGCTAGCGTACCTACAACTGTGATGATAGAGATGGCATCACCTAACTGTTTAACTTGCTCATCAGCTTGCAAAGCCATTTCATATACCTTTCTTTAATTGCCTAACAAGGAGCCTCATACGGCTACTTTACGAATGGCTCGTACAACTAAGGATTGATTCTTAGCGTTGTTGAACTGACCACCGTCTATAAAGTCAATCCTCGTCGCTGTTGTCAAACCTACACCTGCATTGGTAGAACTCCATGTCCTTGCTGACGTAGCAAAGGCTTCAGAGCCACCAGATTGAAAGGCAGCTACAGAGGTCTGTGCAGGCGTTCCTGTTGTGTAGTTAGAGCCTCTGGAAGGCACTGCATAAGAGTTAGTGCCGTAAGACGTAGAGTTGGATGCCGTTGTAGGCTTGAGGTTGTAGTAACAGATCTCTAGCTCATACAAAGCAGGTAGATACCAGTCTGAGTAGCCGTTGATTGTTAGTGCGGCACACCACTGAGCGGCAGGATAAGTAGCTGAGTCTAGCTCTGCTGTATTAGTCGCACCATCGTAAGTAGATAAACCTAAAGAGTCTGAGGTTGCAGCGGTCTTGTAGTTGAGAGCTGTGTTCTCACCCGATGCTTTGGGCGAGACAAGTAGATAGTAAGTATTGCCACCAAAGGAGATCTGTCCTGCGTAGTAGCCACCTTCCCAGAACTCACCGATAGCAGACGGTCCAAAGCGGTTACGAGCACCTGGGCCAAAGCCTCTGACAGAACCGCCTCCTAATGCTTCTAGGACAGGCATTATGCGTACCTGGACTGGCTAGCCAAGACAGTAAATGTTGCCGATCCTGTCTTGATGATGGAGTAAGAGTAAACGTCTATCGAGCTAGCATTACCTGCCGAAGGAGCAGTACCACCTAGCCATTTAGGTATGATGTTTGCACCATCGACCTGAACAGGAGATGTGGCAGAACCGGTTGCTGCGTTGTAGTAAGCAGTGCTTCCATTAGTCACTAAGAAGGCACAGGTTAAGACTTCTCCGGTCGCCATTGCGGTATTCAGTGACGTACCAGAAGAGGCTCTGAAGTTGACCGTAAAGTTCCCAGAGGCATTGGTTGTGTAGTACAGGACACCTTGGGTTGTCGTGTCGAAGTTAATCGTGCCTGTTGCTGCTGTTGCTGATACCGTGATTGTCTCAACAACACCTTGCAGCTTTGCGCCGATCTGCGAGGATGTAGACGCTAGAGAGAGTTGTTTAGCAAAGGTCGCAGCCTGTGCAGAGGAAATCGTAAGTGCTAGCGTACCTCCGGTCTTGACCTCAAGAATGTTTGTGTTGTCAGACGTGATCGAGGTTCCAGCGGTAGCTGCGTTTAATACATTAGCCATTAGATCACCTGTGATGTTGTTAGGTTGGCTACCTGTGAAGAACTGAAGAAGGTTACATCAACAGTGGTTAAAGGCTGGATAACCTCTACAGTCCCCCACGATCCTTCTACCCAGCTTCTTGTGTCATGCTGCCAATTCCACTGGTAACCTGCTCTGTCTTGTGGCTTAGGGTCTCTTACGATCCATTCCCAGTTTAGCCATACCAGTTCCTTGCCTTCAGGAATGTCTGTCGGTGGTGCTGGAGCTTGTTGCCAGCCCTCTGTGCCGTCAGTTTCTTGTGATGGGATAGACCCGTTCTTAGTCCAGTACATATCTATTCCTAAAGGGTCGGAAACGCTGCTGTTGGTGGCGTAAAGTTGGCTGTATAGCGAGCGTAGCCTTTGGTGATGCGGAAGTCTTGTAGATAGCCGTTCAATGGGGCTGCATTATCAAAGCCGGATGCAATAGAAATCCTTCCAGGGCAAGTCATTGTTGTTGAATAGGTAGCCGTCGCAGACTGCACACCATTCATATAAACAGCAAGGGTACTACCCGATCTGGCTAAAACAATATGCGTCCAAGTGCTTGCGGTTAATGCAGATGCTGCCGTTATTCGGTCAGCATTGCTTGAAAAAAGAGCCAGCCTGCTAGAAGAGTTAATATAAAAGGCCCATCCAGAATCTGATGCTGATGCCCTAGTGTCAAGCAAAACAATAGCTCCAGCTACCGAATTAGGATAAATCCACATCTCAACCGTGAAGTCGCCTGTGTTGAACGACAATAAGTCCGTTGTTTTTCCTACTAAATAATCCCCCGTCCCATCAAAGTACATACTCCCCGTACTTGCACCAAACGGATTATTGATCGCCGTACTTATCTTCGCATCTGCCACCGTCTCCAGATCATTCTTGCTTGTGGCATCGTAAATACCAGCGTTGGTGAAGTTGAGGAGGAGGGATGTGTTAGTGATGTTGGTGAGAGGTGCTGTGGGGACGGTTATGGTTGATGATGTTGGGTCGTAAGGAGTTGAACCTTTAACAAAACGAAGATTGGACATGTACCCCAGTGTGGGAAGCCCTATAGCGTGATATTCGCCGACATACGGAGTTGAAAAATTTATGCTTGATGAATATGATGCGTTGGTGTATACACGCGCCCCATTACAAAACATAGAAAGCGTAGTGCCAGACCTACACAAAACAATATGATTCCACTGATTTGCGGCAAATGTTCCAATTTGTCCAGAAAAAACAATGGAAGAACTATAAAAATATAAATATCTAGGCCCGTTTCCAGGATCATACCCGATTTGAGTTGACGCATTGTTTGGTGCTGATAAATAAATACGAAATGCTAAATCCGACGGGAACACCCAAAACTCAACTGAAAACGTTCCGGTACTGAAGTCAAACGCTGCATTACTCGGCCCCGTCAAATAATCCCCAGTCCCATCGAAATACCCTGACCCACCATAAGTAGCAGCAGACCAGCTAGCACTGGGGTTGAAGGGTGAGAAGGCTTGTACGGAGGGAGAGCCGGAAGTGGTTATGGTGAAGTTGTTGGTGCTGTTGTCTACGAAGCGATTGGATTGGCAGGTTAATAAAGAGGTTTCTGTGCCTTGTGGTGGGTTTTGACCACCAGAGGTTGCGCCTAATGGGGATGTTGGAGGCGTAAACGCTGATGTGTAGACAGCACGACCTTTGACAACCCGTAGGTTGCTTATATAGCCAGTTAAAAAGTTTACTGAGCTATAATCTCTAGCTATTCTATAACCACCTGCAGCACCATTGGTCATCGTTCCTGTATAAGTAGCCGTACCTCTACTAACACCATCGATGTATAAAACAATATTGTTAGAACCTGACCCAGATCTAACTAACGCAAAATGAAACCAAGAGTTGGCGGAAACCGTAGTGCTAGATGTTATCTGAAAATTTAAACTTCCCCCGCTTGTATAAGCAGCAACAACTAAATTATTTCCACTGTTTAACGCAATATTCAGCTCATAATTACCGTTATTGTGACCATAAATGGGTCTGGTTGTACTTGTTGTTGTAGCGTATACCCATCCCTCAACAGTAAAGTCGCCAGTGCCTAAATGAAGAGCAGCAGCATCTGGCGTTTCTAAATTACTACTACCATTAAAGTAGTTTGACCACCCCGTCTGCGAGAACGGGCTAAACGTACCTTGTGTGGTGTTGCCGTTACGAGTGATGGTGAAGTTATTGGTAGAGCTATCTAAGAACGTGTTGTTTTGTGCGCCGTTGGTTCCGTTTCCGGGTAACAATAGCGTGGTGTATTCATAATAAGGATCAGACGTTACTGGAGGTGCAGCGCTCCCAGAGAACGCCGCAGCAATCATCGCCGTTAAGTTACCAGCCATTAGGTCACTCCTGCACCAGAGACATACCATGTATCCGTAGCAACCTTAAGTAAGGTAGCCATTCCCTTTGTCGCTACTGTCCTGTTACCCGTTGCACCATTGGCAAGCTGAAAGGTAACACCAGCACCAGAGATCGTTAGGTTTCCAGAGTTGTTATTAACGACAAGGATCGTTGTACCCACATCAATCGCCGTAGTTGCGTTTGTGTTTACCGTAAGGGTTGCTGTAGAGCCACCAGTGAAGTAAATATGCTTACCTGCATCGCTTGCAGCCACAGTCGTATTCGTGCTCTGTGGAGCGCCGATATAACCAACCTTGTTAGTACCGTCTACCGTACAGTTAGATAAGTTACCCGATGTAGGTGTTCCTAAGATCGGAGTTACTAAGGTAGGTGTATTAGCAAAAACATTAGCACCTGTACCTGTCTCATCCGTTAGTGCTGCTGCTAAGTTTGCAGACGATGGTGTGGCTAGGAAGGTAGCTACGTTAGAGCCTAGACCCGATACACCTGAAACTGGTAAGCCTGTACAGTTTGTAAGCGTACCTGACGATGGTGTGCCTAACGCACCGCCAGAGGTTAGCCCTGTAGCAAAGGTTAGGTTGCCTGAACCATCAGTCTGTAGAAACTGATTAGCACTACCGTCTGTGCCAGGAAGCGTAAAGGTTGTGTTGCTGCTGGTATTGGCAGATTGGACGGTTGTTGTCCCTGTCCCAGAAGCGTTACCCTGAATTTTAAGTTTAGACATATTGTATCACCCTAATACCATCCAAGATTGTCCGTCTGGGACTGTAACTGCAAAACCAGCCGCTACTGTTACAGGGCTGACAGATAGTCCGTTAGTATTACTTGTTAGTGTTACGTTTGAAGAAATAAGTATTTGAGACTCTAGAATAGGGCCACCAGCACCGCCTCCAGTAGCGGACAATGTACCAGCAGAATAGCTCAGGCCAGAGCCAACAGTAACGTTAGCAAAGCCACCAGAGCCATCATTAGCTAGTAATTGTGCTGCTGTGCCTGTCGTTGAAGAACCACCTGCTGGTGTATCCCAAGCAAAGGCAGTACCATTCCATTTAAGGTAAGTATTCGATGTTGTAGGTGCTGTAGCAAATGTTGTTGTACCAGAACCACTCTGATACACAATACGATTAGCACCACCACCAGTGATTGCTGCTGTGGTTCCTGAAGAACCAGTGATATCGATACCCCAAGTACCAGTAGCATTAGTACCTGTAATGGAGGGAGCACCTACTGTATTATAACTGATTGTACGTGCTACAGAACCATCAAAGGTTACTGTTGGTGTATCACCACCACTGCTTGAGAATGTTGCTGCATTGGTTGTTGTACCGCCACCACCTGATACAGCAGCCCAACTTAGTACAGAGCCATCCCACTTAAGATAAGTATTAGATACTGTAGGAGCTGCTACGAATGTTGTTGTTCCTGATCCACTTTGATAAGGAATACGATTTGCTGCACCACCAGCTAAGTTAGTTGCTGTGGTAGCTGTCGTTGCTGATGTAGCAGAGGTTGCTGTAGCAGCGTTACCTGTGATATCAATAGACCATGTACCTGAAGCATCTCCACCTGTTCTTGTAGGTACATTAAGGTTTGCTCTAGCATTTGCTTCAGTGGTTGCGTTAGTACCACCTTTGTTGATAGGTACAGCAGAATCTAATGTAATGTTTGGTGTTGCACCACCAGAGGATGCTAAAGGAGCTGAAGCTGTAACAGAACTAACACCACCACCAGTACCGCTAGTGGCTGCTGTGATACGACCTTGAGCATCAACTGTGATGTTAGCGTTGGTGTAAGAACCAGCAGTAACAGCAGTATTTGTAAGACTGATTGAACGATCTGTACTTAGATCACCA
>Ga0255148_1000312_pt1 | contig 14310 bp, 13 predicted proteins | sample Atl_Miss_RepB_8h_FD_183024 | JGI IMG/M metagenome (GOLD analysis project Ga0255148, IMG submission 183024) | Freshwater microbial communities from Altamaha River, Georgia, United States - Atl_Miss_RepB_8h | ecosystem: Environmental > Aquatic > Freshwater > River | place: USA: Georgia | collected...
ATTTTTTTATTTTTATTTAATTTATTTTTAAATCATGAGGATACTAATAAACTATAAACTTTTCACGTATACATTATGTATCTATTTTGTGTTCATAAAAAATATTCGGTACACATAATGTATCCAAATTGTATACATATATTTAAATTATTAAACTTTTATGGGTTTATTATTGGAATTAATTAATTGTTATATATTTGTTATATAGTTTTATAAATTGAATTTAATAAATATATTATTCTATTTTATTTTTCACAAAATACCACATCGTAACCACAAAATATGCACTAATTTACAAATCAATGTGTTTTTCTACTTTTTTTGCTTTTTTTACTTTACCATTAGAATAAGTTCCGTAATATCCACCCTTACCTGATTCTGTTTTTTGATATAATTTATTGCCTTCAATTATATACGTTATATTTTTAATTGTAATGTCAGCAAATTCAACTTCTTCAGTATCCGAGTCATCTGAATCGTCAGAATCAGAAGATAGTTCCGACCCAGAATCATCCAAATACATATCTGGTACTATTTGAATTTTTTTATTAGAATCATTAAATTCAAGTGTGTTATTAATCGTATTTTCTGGTTCTATTATATCTTTTAATGTTTTCAAAGAAGCCCACGTTTCCATTACCATGTCTTTATTATTATAACTCAATAAATTTAGTTCTTGATAATATCTTTTCATACTTTTTCTATTTCTAAATAAAAAATCTTTTAAGTTTTTAATTTTTTCTTCGTAAGTTTTTCTTTCTTCTGGTTTGAAATTTGGATTTTTTGCCATTTTTTCTAAATTTGATAAACTTGAAATTAATACCTTATCAAATAATGTATTTTTATCTATTTTTGTTATTGTGTTTGTTTCAGAATTTATTACAGATGCATGTTTATCATTTAATGCTGTCATAGTTCCAAAGGAACGTATACGCCTCGCAGAGGCTACACAATATGTATGGTTTTCTGGAACATTTTTGTTAAAGTTTGTCTTTTCAATTAAATAAGTTAAACTATTTAGTCCTTTTTGCATTATATCGCGCTGTTTTTCAGTTGTTAAATGTTCTATACTTTCGGTTCCTGGTTGTTTCATTACAATTTGAATATTATTTGTTGTATTATTTGTTGTATTGTTTATTATACTTGATGGTTTCGCTTTTAATTCTTTTATTTCTGCTTTTAAGTTTTTAACTTCTTCTGCTAATGGAATTTGATTTATTGTTTTGCATTTTTGTTCGTGTAGCCATTTGCTTTGCCTATAACCAAATGATGCATCGCAATATTTGCATTTATACTGTTTTGTTTCAGTATTTTGATGTTTTGACTTTACGTGTTTCTTAAGTCCACAAAGTGTTTGATATTTTAAATCACATTTATCACACGAATATTTTTTGTCCATAAAATCCCTTTTGAATTAAAACATTAAACAATTATGTCTTTAAATTTAGAAAAAAATTTCGCGCGCGGTATATGTAAATATTTACCGGAAGGATTTATTAATATTTTTATGGTTATTATTTAATAATGTTATTACATATATTTTTTAAGTATAATATTAAATTATTTATTTATTTAGTTGTATACCATATAGTATTAAATGTAATTATTCCGTAAATAAATAGGATTTTTGCTGTAAATAATGTACACATAAAATGTTTCTCGCGCGCGCGTGTTGTCAATTAAATTATTATTTGATACGTAATTTTAAACGTACTAGCCATATTACAAGTAAATATACTATTATTTACAAACTATACTATGATATTACATAACGGATATTATTATTTTAAATATATATTAAATATTTACTATGTATTATTGATGTATTAATTACATATATAATAAAACTATATTATTTACACAAGTAAATATTTAATATATTATTGGATAAGTGTATGGTTTATTTACACATTATACAATTTATTTACTGCAAAAATCCTATTTATTTACGGAATAATTACATTTAATACTATATGGTATACAACAGTAATAATATTTATAATAGTTTATTATTATTGTTATATTAAGGTATGACATATATAATTAGTATAATACCATAACATAAATAAATACACTTGGTAAATATTTACATATACCACGCGCGAAATTTTTTTATTTTTTACATATCATTAAAAATACTTTTACACTTCAATGTTAATTTTTAAGGTTGGATTTGCTTTTATTTTATCTAATTAAATTTTATTTGTCTTGTTCTAAAACTTAACTTATTAAATGAAGTTACATCTAGTTATCTTGAAACAATAAACAACTGAGTTCGCACATAATTTTGATCTTTTTTTGCTAAAAGTTTTAAAACTATCCAGCAACTCTGTATTTGCTTTCAATACATCAGCTTCATCCCGTAAATTATAATCTCGTGCAATATCGTCCTTTGTCGCATTTATTATCTTATCCATTTTTGTTTTGTTGCTTATTGTGTTCCCCATTTAATTAGTCTAATACAAATACAAATTATTATTTAATCTTTTGCTACGCACAATTTTTGAGCCGTTACATAATAAATAAACCAAGCAACTGGTATTATATTTAATGGGCACCCAGCTCATACATATCCATTTAATTTTATAAAATATCTAAGTCATTATATATGTTTTACTCTGCACAAGGTACATATCTTAGAAAAAATACTGTTGAAAAATTCACTGATACACCCTCTTCCGATAATTGCAAACTTAATATTACTCCTTTGGAAAAAACTTTAGAACAATTATCAAATAAACCAAATAAACATAAAACTGATGAAAACACCATTATGCTACTTACCGGCATCACTCAAAGATTAAAAGGAGCTAATTGTGACCAAGCCATTCACTCACTCGGATTTTTAGTTAATATGATGGCTGTTCATGATATCGCTATGAGAAATTTAATGGGTAAAATTGATGAAATCTCTAAAATGCAAAATGTTGCTGATATCAAAAAAGCTATTGATGAAATTAATCAAGATTATTGGTACAGTCAATTCAGATAAATTAATTAAATATTAAAAAATTATTTTGTTTAATATTAGTTTAATTTGTGCTTTATTGGATTATGGAAAAGTTATACCAATTTGGCATTGTATAATTTCCTCCACCACCTTGATAACCCTTTAAAATAAAGTCATCTGAAATTTTTACTGGTCCATTTGCTGCACCATTATTCCAAGAATTCATTTGGTCCAATCTAAATGGTAAGTTCGATCTTACATAGTCTTTGTAAGGATTTGATGTTACATCGGTTATTATTCTATTAAATGCAAATTTCGGTCTATCAGTATAAATATGACACCAATCATTATTTTGGGGACCCAATTCAACAAATCCATTTGCTGTTTTTACTCTTAAACTATTACCAGAACCTTTTGATAATGTTGTATTACCATCTACCAAGTTTATACCTCCGTTTACACCAAGATTACCACCAACACCCAAATTACCTGATACTGCAATATCACCACTAATACCACCTTTCGCTGATAAATTACCACCTGTACTTACATTACCACCGGTGTTTATATTACCGGATACATTAAGATCACCATCAACACCACCTTTTGCTGCTATTTTTCCAGTTACTATTAAATTCCCTGGTACTGTTAAACCATCTGTTTGAAGTTTTGTTGCGACGTTAGATAAATTTCTTATTGCTGCTACGTCTATTGAATAAGTCTGATAAATCAGTTCTTTTACTCTATCTTCAGTTAATTGGGTTACATCTGCCATTTTTTCTACTTTATAAACCAAAAATAAATAACCAATCACAATACCAAGTACTAATATAAATATTGTATCTATTCCCATATATTATCAATTAGAAATTGTTAATTATAATATTAAGTTTTTTTATCAAGATAATATATACATGAGTAACAATGTTTTACTTTTAATTTTACTTGGGTTATTTGCTTATCTCTTTTTTTATAAACCCAATTCAACTGAATCATTTACCCAAACCCAACTCGCTAAAGGAACAGAAGGATGGTTTAGATTAACTGCAATGATGATTGCTGATAGAATCTCTAATGGCAAATGGAATACAACATCTATTCCCGTTAAAGATCAAGTTCAAGTTCTGATTGATCAAGCAACTAAATCATATAGAATTAAATTAGGAAATATGAATAAAAATAAAGATGTTGCTTCTGCCATTTATGGTTTAAAAGATGTTAAAACACGTATTGTCAATATATTAAAATCAAATAACATACCTGTTAATGAAACTGCTGTCCTTTTCCCTGGTGAAAACGGAAACGGTACCATTATTGATTTTAATTTCTAATTTCATTATTACTGACCAATAAAAAACCAAACATATTTAAAAACCTATTTGCTTATTTATATAATGCCATTAAAAGAAACGTGTAATAATTGCAAATCGCAATTCACTAATGAAACCAATAAATTATTTCATCTTGAATTTTGTCAATATACTAACACACCTACTGATATCACAAAAACCGATTACTTTATTAAAAGTGTTTATCGACTTAACCAGATTATTCAAAATATTCAAAATGAAACTAATAATATTACTAATGAAACACAACTTAAAAATTTTAAAAGTAAAAAAAATATTGCTGTTACTATTATAAGTACACTTATTTATCAAAATATTAATAATTATAATAATTCAATTTCAACCATCACTAATTTACAATTTAAAATATTACAAGCTGTTTATGATACTAACAACGAAGATACATTTTCTGAACTTTTTGAAATATTCACTCTGTTTTGTGGTTGTTGTGTTGAATTAGAATACCAAAAAAATATATCACTGTTTTATAATGTCTTTAATAAATATACCAAATCAAATTGTTCTGATAAAAATATTTTTGTTAAACTTTGTTTGTTTAAAGTATTTATGCTTAACAATCAAAAACTCATTAGAGATATGCCACACAAGGAACTTGGACAAATTGTTAATATTTATGAATGTTTAATTGATGATAAAAATATTGAACCAAATAAAATGGATGATATATTTTTTGTTAAAGCAAATAAATTCGTTAATGACCTTTCTGAAGATTGTTAAAATAATATTAACCTTAATTTTGTAGTTAATATTATTCATACTTATTGTTTCTTAAATTATGCCGGTCCAATTTACCAAACCGAGCTAATAGTCGCGCATTTACTGATTGAATTGGATTATCCCAATAATTTAATTCTTTTAATTTTGTCCATTTGTACATACTCACTGGTAGTTTGGTTATTTGATTCTCACTAATATATAACTTTTCTATTTGGCAAGAAATATTTTCCACTTTTTTTATTTGATTATTTCCCAGGTCCAAATATTTTATTCCTGGTGGTAAATTTGTTATTCGAGTTATTCGGTTTCCATATAAATCTAAATTAACTACTGACTTTGGAATTCCTTCTATTTTCTCTATTTGATTTTCTGATAAATCTAAATTTACTACTGTGTCCGGTATATTTGTTATATTGGTTATTTGGTTTCCAGCTAAAATTAATGTATGGATTGATAAACTCGGATCAATGTATGGTACTGACTTTAGGTTTTGGCAAGATAAGTCTAATGACATTGCAAACCCTCAGATTTTGTTGCGAGTATTAGGTTAAGTTTTCAATATTTTTTTAATGTTAACGATTGAATATTTATATAAAATATTAAATGAATATAATATACGATGTCACAACCTTACTGGATTTTAGTTAATGATTTATATATATTGGAATTTTTCCAATTGTTTTTTCTGGTGTCATCAGTTAACTTGTTTGTCGGTTGTTTTGTTTTTATGTTTTAATATTATTAATGGGATTATCATATGAATATTTACATGAAGGTTTTACATATAATTATTATTATTAAATTAGATATGATAAAAATACCATCTGTCATCATAAATAATTAAAATGTCATCAGTTAATTCCAACATAAAAAGCAAAAAGTTGTGTCTATTTAAAAAAATATTATCTATTTGGTTATAATATGCCTAAACAAGTTGATAAATATACTAATGAACGTCAAGAGGTATTAAATCAGATGTTTCAAATACTTGGAATTGACGAATCAAATAATAAATTTTTATTACATGAATTGGATGCAAATGTCGAAAAACAAAACCGGATTCTTGAACTAGAACCCAATATTAAAAAATATTTTATTTGTGGTAAATGGAATTGTTTTACTGATCCAACCGTTAAACGCAAGTATTTATCAATTATTAAATGTTTATTAAAGGACATGGGATTTTCTGTTATGTCAGCAAGAAGAAATATTAAAAACGATGACCAAACAATTGGAGTTGTTGTTTATCATATTACACAAAATAAAATTTAAGTTCGGGTTTTTATAAAAATCCTAATTAAAAATATCTAGTTTTATTATATACAAAAATTATCTGTATGGTAAAAACTAAAGAAAAAATTCCATTCAGTGAAAATTATCCTTACACACAACCAACCATTGAACAAATTGCTGATGATAAACAGATGTTTTCTAAAGATACAAGTACTTGTGGAACTAAAATGTATCTTTTAAAATCATATCAAGACATGTACAATATTATTAAAACCAGTAAATCAAAATATTATTATGAATATCACACATATAATAATAAAATTAAGTTACATATTGATATTGACATCAAAAGAGAATATACTGACTTTATTGAAAGAGATAATGAAATTGAATTAATATTGAAAAGTATTTTGCTATTAGTAAATGGGAAAATTAAAAAAACTTTTCTTATTGATAATCCACGTGTTATTGTACTTGCTTCTAATACTCTGTTAAAGTTATCTTTACATATCATTTATGTTGATATTTTATTTGCTGATATTTATTCAATGGGTCATTTTTTATCTGATTACTTAGTTGGTTGTGTTGATAAATCTATCTATAAAAAAGGGTGTTTTAGAATGCTTCATTGTAGTAAAATTGGAAAATCAAATCCGCTTGTTTTTTATAGGGGATACAATTATGATTATGACGATGAGTATCAATTATTTATTGACAGTTGTTTGTGTTCAGATAATATAACTGAGGTTGTTGATTATACGTTTGAAAAAACTACCAGTAAGGTTTATGGACACATTAGGAAATCCCAAGTAACTGAACAAATTACTAATTACAAATATACACAACCTAATTTTACGATAATCAAACAAGCCCTAGACACTGTTCAGTTAGATGAATATGATGATTGGTTTCGGGTTACTTGTGCTGTTAAAAACCTATATTTGGGTTTAGAAATTGATGATGCCAAACAATTATTTGCAATATATGACAACGCATGCAGTAAATCAAGAAATTACAATAAAATTAATAATATGATGACATTTGATTATGTCGAACCTACTATTGGTATTAACTACTTATTTTATTTAGCTGGAATTAAATATTATATTAAACCTATTTATGATTACAAAAGTTTTATGTTTAATCCAGAAAAACACACTAATTGCATTATTGGCAACTCTGAACATATTGATGTTAATATTACCGAATTAGTTAAACATAAATTAATTTGTTTAAAAAGTCCTACTGGGACAGGTAAAACAAAATATTTAAAAGATATTATTAACCATCTTAAAATAAATAAAATTATTAGTGTGGTTTCTCGGGTAAATTTAGCAGGTGAACATAAAAAAGCTATTGGGCTTAAATTTTATAAAGATTTAACTTGGGATGAATTTAATTACTGCAAAAAATTAGTTATTCAATTGGAAAGCTTACCAAAATCCAATTATAAATTATATGAAAATGGGGTTTTAATTTTAGATGAAATTAATAGTTTATTGTCTCATTTGCGGAGTCCCACTATGAATAACAAACGAGCTACATGTTATAAATATTTAATGACCCTGATTAAAAATGCGAAATTTATAATTGCAATGGATGCTGATTTATGTGATTGGAATATTGATTTTATTAAAGAAATTGAACCAATGGATTATGTTATTTATTATAACACCATTAAAAATAAATCTAATGTTCCAGCAACTATGTATTTAAATGATCAAGTTGTTATTGATAAAATGGTTTTAGACGTAAAAAATAAGAAATATTTTGTTGCTTGTTTTGATAGTTTAAGATGGATGAAAAGAATCATTCAATATATTGGAGAACAAGTTAAAGGTTTTGAACCATTAGTTTATAGTTCAGAAATTGAATATGACTTAATTGACACTAGCACATGGAATGATAAATTCGTTTTTTATACACCCACTATCATTTATGGGATATCATATGAAGACTTGGAAAGAGATGTTTATTGTTTTGTTCATAAAAATCATTTGAATCCGTTACAAATATATCAAATGATTAATAGAGTCAGAAAGTTAAGTTCAGTACATATTTATTGTAATGACCGAGTAAGTAAAATTACTTATGGAGATGTTGGTATGGTTTCATCTGAAGAACAAAATAAAATTAATACTTTTAAAACTTTATTTGATAACATCGAATCAGGAATTAATGAAAAACCATATCAAATAATGTATCAAAATTTTAAGTTTATGGATTTAATTTTAAAAACCAATATTAAATATTATCTGATTGATATGTTAACAGAAAAAGGTTTTATAACAGGATATAACAATGTGATTAAGGGTAAAAAAGTCAAGGAAACAGTTTTTATTGATAAAAAAGATGTTATTGATAAGTTAATTGAAATATTACAATTAGATAAAGATAATTTGGATGATTTTCATCGTAAGCTGGCTACTAACGATGGAAATGCCTTTGAAAAACACTTCAATTTGCGTGTTTGGTTGGACGCCGACACTAAATTACCTGAGAAAATATTTTCTGATATTCAAACTAACTTATTTTCCGAAAGTTTGAATTCGCGATTTGTTAAATTAAAATATTGTCAAGAAGTTGGAAAAATCTTAAATATTAATTCTTTTGCTGACCTAACTAAGGACATTTCTAAATATTTTAAAACTAAAGTTGATAACGAATGGTTGGGCAATAACTTATGCACAGTTATTAAAACTTTTAGATTGAGCGAAGACAAATACAACACCAATGAATACTATAAGCTATACCAAATGTATATATCCATGCTAACAGTTCTATTTGATAAAGAATTATTTGTTGTTAGTAGGATTAAAATTAATAAAAACAGATTTTGTTATAATGAAATTAATAATGAATTATTTAAAAAACACATTAACTTAATTAACAAATGCACAACTAAAAAATTGTTTAATGTTGAATTTATTAATTAATAATTATATGGATGTCATAACAAAAATTATTTTTTTTACAAAAAATATAATACAATTATATGGTAACCATAAGGGGCCAAATTCTGCTGAAAATTATAGTATATTATATTTTATATAATAAAAAAAATTTATTCAGCAGAATTTGGCCCCTTATGGTTACCATAATAAAAATAACCATATAATCATAAAATAAATAATATAATTATATGATTATCATCTAATAAATCATATTTTAAGACCAACGACTAACTGATGGTCTGGAAGAATATAAGGTTATTTATGATTACTTAGTGCGTCTCACATTATATGTGAGCCACAGCGCTTCGCTGATAATATTTGCCAGTATAAAATGATTGGAAACAATATTACTAAATCATCATATAACTTTGAAGTTGAAAAAACCACTTATAAAAGACATTTTTATTTTTACATTGATGATGAATCAATTGAATTAAAAAATATTTTGGGGTCAAAACATGGTGTGCATTTTGATATATTATTTGATAAAGTGTATGAGCATAAACAAAATTATGACATCAAAGAATTTAAACCATTAATGATAGGCATTGAAGAAATTAACGAATTACTTGAACATATCGATAGCAAATTCAATACTAGTTTTTCAGCGAAGCGCTGTGGCTCAACGTTGTACGTGAGACGCACAAATAAACCTAAAACCAAAACTGAAACCATTAAAACCGATACCGAAAAATTAAAAGATATTAATGAATTAAAAGAATATATTGAGTGTTTGTCATCAGCACGTTATGAATATGCTAATTGGCGAGATGTAGGTTTCGCTTTACATAGTGCTACTAATGAATATGATTCAGATGATTTAATCGATTTATTTAATACATGGAGTTCATCAGATACCAAACCCAACCGATACAAAGGACTTAAAAGTATATTGGGATTTTGGAAAACTGTTAAATCAACTGATATTGAAAAGCCAGGGATTACATTGAATTCATTTTATGGTTGGTGTAAAGAAGACAATCCACAATTATACTATAAGTTATTAAATAAATATTCTACTAAAAATAAAACAAATGACCAACAAACAAATGACATTAAATTATGGAAAATTTTAGAAGATATGAATCATTCAGATATGGCTAAACTATACCATAAACTATCACCAGAAAAATATGCTTATTCAAATACATTGGGTTGGTTTGAATATAATAACTACAACATACTAATTCCATACAATAAATCAGTCCCATCATCATTATTATCAGATGTTACAAACAAACTACAAGAATTAATTATAAATGAAAGAAATAAACTTAAACCACCAGTTAAAACTAATGAAATGTCTAAAGACGAACACGATAAACTAATGGCTTCTTACGATTATTGTATGAAACTAGCAAAGAAAGGATATATCGCTATTGGCAACTCTTCATATATTAAAAATATTATTGACTATCTTTCTAATTTATATAGTGTTAATAGACTTGAAACATTAATTGATTCAAACGATAAATTATTAGCTTTTGACAATAAATTATTTGATTTTGTCCTTAATGATTTTAGAGATATTAAACCTACAGATTACATCACTAAAACTACTAAATATTTAGTACCTAAAAAATCTACAGATGACTTTAAGTTTATATACAAATTACTATATTCTATATTTGAAAATAAGGAAATTGTTGAATATTGGTTAGCAACAACCGGTTTAAGTTTATTTGGCAATAAATTGGAAAGTCTTTACATACATACCGGTTCTGGTGGTAATGGCAAAGGACTATTAAGTTCTATTTTAGTTAAAGCATTAGGTGATTACATGTATTGTGCTGATAATACATTTCTTACGAGTGTTTTTAGATCTGGTCAAGCTAATCCAACTCTAGCTAAATGTCAAGGCATAAGATATTTATTAGTTAGCGAACCAGATGATGGCTCTGAAGATGTTAAGTTTAATGTTGATTTTATTAAAATGTTAACTGGTGGAGATATTATTACAACTAGAGACTTGTTTAAATCAAATATTAGCTATAAACCACAATTTACCCCATTTGTTCAATGCAATAATAAACCTAAATTGGGGAAAATTGATAATGGGATAAAACGAAGGCTTAAAATTATTAATTATCCTTTAATGTTTGTTGATAAACCGGCTAAATCTAATGATAGACCAATTGATTATTCATTAAAAGATAAAATATTTAATGATGGAGTTTATGAACAGTTTATTCTTCTATTGATTGAAAAAGCTGTTGAATATAAAGACAAAAAACTAGTTCAGCCAGAAGAAGTTGAAAATCAAACTAAAGAATATTTTGATGAAAATGATCCGGTTAAAGGATGGTTAGCTAATAGCTGCGAAATTACTGATAATGATAAAGACCAAATTAAAACTTCTGATTTATATAATAGGTTTGTATTCGATAGTAATAGTAGAATTTCATCAGTTAAATTTATGGATTATATGAAATTAAATAATATTGAACACGTATCGAAAAAAGGATATAAATATTTTATTTGCATTAAATTTTTACAAAAAGAAGAAGATAATGATAATGAATTATAGATAAGATACTTGGGTAGGGGGTTGGGTAGGAGGGTAGGGGGTTGGGTAGGAGGGTAGGGGGTTAAAACCAAAGTTTCTATAGTACAGGGGTTTTTTTGCCATATATGTAAAAGTTTGGTTTTAACCCCCTACCCTCCTACCCAACCCCCTACCCAAGTATCTTATATATTTTTAACTGTAAAACTGTAAAATTATAAAATAAATAATATAATTAAATGGTTATCATAATTAAAGTTCTTTTAAATATATATTTTTTTAATAATATTACATGGTTACCATAATAAAAATAACATCATAATTATAAAATAAATAATATAATTATATAGTTATCATATAATAAATCAAATTTTAAGTTCAGCAACTAAAAGTTCATAATAAAAAATACACTGATTACACTGTTATGTTTGTCGGCTTAAATAAAAAACTGTGTGTATTATATTTCCCCCTAAAAAACATAAAATGGCAACAATAAAATATTCATAGTTAAATTTACAGAATACAAAATACAGAATACATTAGGCAAAATAATATTAAAAACCAAAGCATGTTAGAATATTTAAAAATTATACATATAATCCCATTAAATAAACAAACCATCATTATTTATTTAATAGTTCTAACCAAATAAAATATTTAAACAATTGGAATTTTACTTTATTAATGTCTACTAATAATATCCAAATCAAACTTAATAAATTTAATTGTTCCAAATGCAATAAACAACTATCATCCAGACAAAGCAAATGGAGACATGAAAATACTTGTTTAGTTACTAATACTCTTGAAACCAGAATCACACAACTTGAAAAACTATTGGTTCCTTCTATTGATTCATGTAATAAACATTTAGATATGTTAATTAACGGCATCATATCCACTTATTCCATCATCAAAAATAATTATTTTAATAAAACTATTATATCTAATGAATTTAATTTTAACTTCATCATTAATAACTCTATTGATATTTATATCAGCATTTCCAATGAACTAACTTCTAAAAATTCAACCGTTAAATACAATTTAAAATACTTAAATAAATTAAGACCATTACCCATCAAAAACAAAAATTATGAAAAATATATCGGTAAATTAATTTCCACTCTATCAGACAAACTAAATACTGATACACAATCAGATTATGAATCCGATTGTTCTGTTTATTCGGATATTAGCGACTTTTAATTTATATATCATCCAACTTAACAAATTATATCAGCAAATTGTGTATTTACACCTTTGCACATTTAAAACGCCTATTTTAAATGAACATAAAAGGGATAGGAGGGATTTGAACCACTCATCTGTAATTTAAAAGTATACTGCTCTAACCAGATTTGAGCTACTATCCCAATTTATATTAGTAAATTGTCTTTAAGTTGTTTTTATTTATATATTAATAAAATATATAAATCGGCGTTTTACGCCTTTTCTCATTTCAAACGCTCAATAGATTTATCTAATTTATCATTATGAATTGTTTTTGTTTCACTAAACCATTTTTTAAAATCTTCTTCAAATTGTTTATCTGTATAAGGATTTATTTTATTTGGTTCATTACTCATTTTTAACTTTAACATATCATAAAAATGCGATAATTTTTTATAAGAATATGTTTTATTTTCCATAATATTAAGATATGATAAATTATCTTTATATTATTTAATGCCTTAATTTATTAATTCCAATTATTTAAAACTATATCCAAATCATCATCATCGCCTAAATTTTCAATTAAATAATTCGGATGATATTTTTCCATTATTTTAGGTTCTCTTATTTTTTCCCATAACCATTTTCTTAATTGTTTTTTAAATTTTATATCATTGAATATTTAAAATGGGACAAAAAAACTTAAAGATTATTATACTTAGTAATATTGAGGGTGTGTAGTTTAAGTTTGGTTAACAATTGGGTTAAAAAAACAGCAGTTATCACTACTGAAAATGTAAAGTCTAAACCTCTTTACCATACCCGAAATAAAATGATATTTAATATTATTTTATTTTTTATTTATAAAATGTGCCATTTTACACCTTTGGACATTTAAAACGCCGATTTTTGTAACATAAAAAATTGATATAAAAAATTGATATAAAAAATTGATATAAAATAATAATAATTATTATAATTATTATTATTATGAATAACAAAAATTTATTTTATAATTTACGATGCTTGTCTCAATATTCAAAACAAATAGAACAAGGTAATTTAATTGATTTTAAAATAATTTCAAACACATTTTATATACCTTATTTATATTGTCAAGGTTCCTATAATGATATTGATGTATCTTTTGATATAGAAATATTTTATGATGAAATAAAAATTTTAGAGTGTAATTTAGAATTTACATTATTTGATGATAACAATGATGAAAATAAATTAAAAAATATGTTATGGAAATCAACATATATACATAACAAATATATAGAGCATTATTTTAATAATGTTGAATGTAAAGAATGTTATATTTTAGATGAAAAATTAGTTATTATTTTTGAAATTGATTTAACGATTAATGGATATCAATATGAATTGATGTATGGTGAAGGA
>Ga0255148_1000329_pt1 | contig 13625 bp, 15 predicted proteins | sample Atl_Miss_RepB_8h_FD_183024 | JGI IMG/M metagenome (GOLD analysis project Ga0255148, IMG submission 183024) | Freshwater microbial communities from Altamaha River, Georgia, United States - Atl_Miss_RepB_8h | ecosystem: Environmental > Aquatic > Freshwater > River | place: USA: Georgia | collected...
GTCACAAACCCGGTGGCGCAAACCAGCTACGTCTCTCTGGCCGCATCTGCCGGGTCAGTCGTCATCCCGGCTGCGTCGATTTCGCACATCTTCATTGCGGCAGTGGCCGACAGCAGTCCAGGCATTTATGCCGACACTTCGTATCAGCTGATCAACGCCGCAGTTTCCGCCCTCAATCCCAAAGGGTACGAGTACTACGTTGACGCAATCGTCACGACGGACAACAAGGTTATCAGCCTCAGCAAGCAAGTCACCGACTCCATCTCTATTCAAGAGTCCCTGGCACGCTCGATCTTTAAGGTCGTCCAGGATTCGGTTGTTGTGGTTGACCAGCTTACGGCTCTCTTGACCGCCATCGAATCGTTCTCTGAACAGTTCGACTTGACTGAAGCCGTTGCGCTGTCTGTAACGAGGCCGCTGAGCGACACTGTCTCTGTCTCGGATTTGTTTTCCAAGCAGTTTGCGAAGCAGTCCTTCGACACGATCTCCGTATCTGACTTTGGCAGTGGAGTGTCCCAGGGATACGTCGATCTAAGTTATTTTGCCCAGGACTATGTCGGGCAGTCATTCACATTCTGAACGGAGAACCGCATGATCAATGAACAAATCAAAGTAACAGGCGACGTAGTCGTCGTTGTTACCGGGCCCGACGGCAGAGAAAAAGATCGCCGCGAGATTAAGAACTTGGTCGTCACGACTGGTAAGACATTCATTGCTTCTCGCATGGTCGGGGTTTCCTCTAACGTAATGAGCCACATGGCAATTGGGTCTGGCTCGGCCTCGCCGGTTGCCGGTAACACTGCGCTTGCAACAGAGCTTGGCCGAATGGCTCTTGACTCATCCACCTTCAACAACAACTCGGCAAGTTACGCCGCCACTTTTCCAGCCGGTACGGGTACCGGGGCAATAGCTGAGGCTGGAATTTTTAATAGTGCCGCAGGCGGAATCATGCTGTGTCGAACTGTGTTTGGTGTTGTAAACAAAGGTGCTGATGACGCCATGAGCATCACCTGGTCGATCACCGTCAGCTAATCCAACGGAGTACTGGTTCATGGCCGCTCTAACACTGCGCTTGGTCAAGGGGTCTGCCCTTACCAACGCCGAACTGGACGCGAACTTTACCGCGCTCAACACCGAGCTCGGGCAAAAGCTCGTCTCCTCGGACCTGACTCCGTACCTCCAGAGCGCAACAGCCGCCAGTACGTACCAGACAATCAGCGGGATGTCGTCGTATCTGACGACCGCAAACGCAGCATCAACATATCTTCCTTTTGCCGGCGGAACACTGACCGGCGGCTTAACATTCAGCGGCTCCAATCTTCTTATCGCCGCAGATCTCACCAGCTCGACCAGGCTGCGCGTACAAACATCGACAGCAAACGGGAACACCATTTTTGGTTTGCTGCCAAGCGGCACGGCAGTCAACGCACAGTTCCAGGCGCAAAACTCTTCCGACCCAAACAACGCATCTATTGCCGCACTGGTTGCGAGCTCCTCCCAGGTGCGGATCGTGTCTGGTTACATCGGTACGGGCACTCTGAATCCGATTACTTTCATCTTTGCAAATACGGAAGCTGCACGGATTACGCCGAACAACCTGAATTTTTTGATCGGCACCTCGGTTGACAACGGTACGGACAAACTCCAGGTCAACGGATCGGTATCGGCAACCTCGTTCAGTGGCTCCGGGGCGAACCTGACCGGCCTTACCTTCAATCAGATCACGACGGCCCTCGGCTACACCCCCCTGTCGCTTTCTGGGGGAGCGTTGACCGGAAACCTGTCGTTCGACGGAACTGGCTTACGTATTACCGGTGACTTCACCAGCTCCGCCAGGGTGTTCGTGCAGACATCGACGGCAAACTCAAATACCTTCTTTGGGCTCCTGCCAAACGGGACGGCCACCAACACTCAGTTCCAGGTCTTTGGCTCGTCTAACACAAGCGACTCGTCGTACGGCACTCTGACAATCAATGCCTCAGCGGTTCAGATTCAGTCTGCCGCCACGGGCACCGGATCGGTTCTCCCGTTCCGAATCATGATGTCCACATCGGAGGCGCTGCGCGTTGCCACCACTGGCAACGTATTAATTGGCACCACCGCTGACACAATTACGGACAAGCTCCAGGTCAATGGATCTGTCTCTGCGACATTCTTCAACGGCTCTGGAGCAAACCTTACAGGATTAACGTCGGGCCAAATCACGACCGCCCTGGGATTTACGCCATACAACGCTACAAATCCCAGCGGTTACGTCAATCAAGAGGGCGTGAGAAGCGCAATCAGCGCCACTGGGTCAATCAGCTACAACAGCTCTACCGGCGTGCTGAGCTATACGACGCCGACCACCGACGGCGTCAATGAAGGCGCAACCAATCTGTATTTCACCAATGCCAGGGCTCGAAGCGCCATCAGTGTCACGCAGAACCTGAATTATGACTCGAGCACAGGGGTCATCACTGGGCCAAATCTGTCTGGGTATCTAACTTCTGCCACTGCGGCCAGCACGTACCAGCCTATTCTTGTTTCCGGCACCAACATCAAGACCATCAACGGAAATTCCGTTCTTGGGAGTGGCAACCTGAACATCAGTGGCGGCGCAGCAACGTACTCAGGGCAATACGTTGCATCCGGAACGACGACCAACGGGGACGAGACAGAGATCTTCGTTAACGGCAACGCGGGATCGCGCATCACATTGACTGATTCCCGCGTGTCTGCGTACGTTGTCCAGATCGCAGCCCGCAGAACAAACGGAAGCCCTGAGCCGGCATTCTTTGATCTCTATGGCGTCGCGTACCGGAGTGGCGCATCGGCGTCGGATCAGGGGAACTTGTATGAAAACGTCATTTACAGGTTTGACATTAATATGGTTGTTGATGTCAGGGTCAATACCGCTGATCAAACGCTGCGCATTTACGTTACAGGCGTGAGCGGGAAGACAATTTCGTGGACCGCCGTTGTCAACATAATTGAAAGCTAAAAATGCCACGCACCCGATCAGTCTTGATAGATGGAATGTTTGGCCGGATCTTGGTCAACACGGCAACTTCAGCCGCTGCCACGGCCGCAAATCAAATTGCCGGCGCAACCCAAAAGATAAAGACGATGTCTTCTACAAAATCCGTCATTGTTGTGTCGAACTTGGCGGGGACAGATCTTGGGATGCGTTTTGATGGTTCGTATGGACTCGTTACGAAAATCGACTTTAGCCTTATAAGAGCCCCGATTGGAACTATTACAGTAAGGGTTCGTCGAGGAAGTACGAACAGCACGGCCACAGTGATCGGGTCGTATAGCATCACGGGACCCGCAAAAACAATATCGCATCCAGTGGCTATCCCTTACACATCTTCTGAGGGCTTGTATTTCGACGTCACATCAACCGGTGGCTTCAATACCCCTGGCGTCGGCCTGTCGATCAGCGTCTCTTACTACTCGGGCTAAAAAATGAACACACAAGAAATCAAGGATTATTTTGGCGATCGCGTGATCTACACGTTCAGCGGCTCGCTTGACGAGTTGGCAGATCTGCAATCAAAAACAACCAACAGCTACAACTATATTATTGTGGCCGGCCAAATCTATTTTGTTGCGGAAAAATCAGTTGACGATGCACGCGCAAGCGTTTTGGAATAAGGAGTCGATAGATGTATGCAAAGCTTTTAACTGGCGGATCGGCGGTGGTCACATATCAGGCAATCAGAGATATTGCCCGATTGATCACTTCTAGCAGCCCCAGCACATCTCTGCTCGGTGGATTCAGCCAGGCGTCTTCCGTAATCATTGATTCAACCCCTGCGGGCTGGACGTATGTTGGCAGCAGTCACGCTTCAGATCAGCCATCAATTGCGGCTGTTAGCAACACCACATACCCAGCAAACGGCATACGAGCAATCATGGCTTGCAGCGCCCCTTGTCTTGAGGGGTCTGCGCTGAAGTATGTGTGTCTTACGATGGGTAGACAGGGTTCCGGCACTTTGCTTGGAGGCATTAACATTACTGCCGCACAAAGCGTTACTTCGGTTGGTGTGGCAACCAATGAAGGTCCGTGTTATTACAACTTGAACACGACGAATGCCAACCTTTATCCATACACCATATCAACTGCCGCAAATACTACGATTCATTTGATTGCAAATCAGCGTCACGTCACGCTTATACAAGAAGGTGCTGGCATCCATGCGGTTTGGGAAATGTCGATGTCCGATCCCAACCGTTTTTATGGAAGAGCTCCTGTTGCACAATATTTGCACGCTACATCTTCAAACTTTACTGTTCCAGAAAATATGTCTGGCCCGATAGATTTTGCAGCATCCACCAAAACTGGGTCTGCAATTTGCGCCTTAAATGCAATCACCGATGTGAACACGGCAACCTTTTATGGAAATTATGAGCCAACAATCTTGGGCACCAGGAACTTCCCTAATTTTTTCCAAAAGGGCTCTGACTATCGAAACAACTCCGTTACATCTACGGGCGCTTTGGCATATAACGTTCAGCCTCTGTTCATGAGTGCTGGCGCGCTTGGTTATCCAGCGCAAGCCATAAGCGGCGTTGTTCCTGTTTACATTACCAAGCCAGGCATCGGCACAAGTGGTGACACTATCTATGTCAACGGAGAGGCGTACACTTGGTTTAATGCGGGCGGCGGTTTTGGCTTGGCACTCAAAACAAGTTGATCATGGCTATCTTAAACATCTCTGACGAGGGCATCTCTGTTTATGGAGATGCGCAGCTGTCCTTTCTTATTCCACAATCAATCAAAACGTTGCTATATGTAACTGACTTTTTGCTTGACCCAACAATCCTTGCCCCAGAAGAAAATTACAGGATTTATTAAGCAAGTTTGTACGCTGATGTTATTCTTGCCATTTTTCTGGCGCGGTTGGGTTGCCATCAATCGGTTATATATCATCTTTGAGAGGATGCCTTGTCCAACAATTACAGTTGGCAGTTTCCCAGGCTTGATGTTTATCCCACATACCAAACCCTCACGGATGTCGTCTGCCGGGTTCACTGGCGGATGACGGCTGACGACGGGGGCGGTCACATTGCGCAGGCGTACGGCGTCCAGCAATGCGGCGACGTAGACCCGAACGATTTTGTTCTGTATGCAGACCTGACCGAGTCCCAGGTCCAAGGCTGGGTCGAGGCCGCAATGGGCACGGATGGTATTAACGAAATCAAAGCGTATCTCGATCAACGGATCTCTGAGATCGTCAACCCGATCGAGCTCAGCTTGCCTCCGCCATGGCTCTAACCCCAACGAAAATAGCCTCTGTACCACTATTTCGAGGGGCTCAAATGATTCAACGCCTGATCGCTCTCTTGTTTTTAAGCCGGGAGATCGCGCACCGGGAGCACCTGCGCACCCGTAGCTACGCCCAGCACATGGCTTTGGGCGAGTTCTACGAAGCCGTCGTTGAAAAGGCGGACTCAATTGCCGAGGCGTACCAGGGTCGTCGTGGCTTGATCGAAGACATCCCGTATCTCCAGGCGCCCGGCACCGACATCATCGACTCTCTTGAGCGCCAGCTCGCCGCGATTGAGAAGATCCGGTACACCGCCGTACCCAAAGAAGAGACCGCTATCCAGAACCTGATTGACGAGGCGGTTGCCCTGCACCTGACCGCGCTATACAAGCTTCGCATCCTGAAATAAGCAGCCGCTCGCTACCCCTCCAGGCCCCGATTTCCCGGGGCTTTATTTTTGCAATCCCCAACGAAAATAGGGGCCAGGTTTCCTGCGCCGTGGTAGCGGCGTTTCCACGGAGGGTCCCTGATGGATTCACACAACACAGCGGCAGAAGGCGGAACGGCCATTGCCGCCAAGCTCGCGCCCCCGGCCAGCGTTTCCATTGCCTCGTTTATGGGGATGCCGGTTTCAGAAATTCTGGTCTGGGTCACTCTGGTCTACACGATCGTGATGCTCGGTCACAAGCTCTACCAGATCTACCAAGAAATAAGAAATAAGTAATCATGGACCCGATCACCGCCGCCATGGCCGCGTTTGCTGCCGTCCAGAAGACGGTGCAGGTGATCAAGCAAGCGCAGAAAACCGTTAACGACGTCGCCTCCCTCGGCCCCATGCTGGGCCAGTACTTCGGCGCCAAGCAAGACACCGTCAAGGCGCTCGAGCAGGCCAAGAAGCAGGGTGGATCCAGCCTGGCCCAGGCCATCCAGATTGAGATGCAGCTCCTGTCCCAGAAGAAGTTTGAGGACGAGCTGAAAATGATCTTCTTCCAGACCGGTCACGCCGACGTCTGGGAAAGCATTCAGAAGCGCGTTCAAGAAGGCGAGCAGGCCCAGCGCGAGGCCCAGCGCCGCGCCAGAGACGCGGCAATAGTCAAGGCCAGAAAAATGAAAGCCATGATCGAAATGGCGATCGGCATTGGTCTGGTCGTAATCCTTGTCCCTCCCCTGATCTGGGTATTGATTCAGGGTTTGCTGTACGCCCGAGACAACGGCTGGTTTAAATAACGGAGTCCGCATGCTGACACTTCTATCCACCCTTTTATCGTTCCTGATGGGCGGATTGCCCAAGCTGCTGGACTTCTTCCAAGACCGGGCAGACAAGGCGCATGAGCTCGAGCTCGCCAAGATGCAGACCGAGCGTGAGCTGCAAATGATGGAGCGTGGCTACATCGCCCAAGCCAAGGTCGAGGAGATCAAGCTCGAGGAGCTCAAGGTCCAGACAGACGCCCAGAAATTCGCCGCAGAATCTACGGTGAAAACCGCCGTAATCGACGCACAGAAGGCGGAGCTCGAGGCGATCTACAAGCACGACGAGAGCCTTAACGAAGGCACCAGCCTGTGGGTCAAGAACCTGCGCGGCGCCACCCGATCGTTGATCACCATGGGCTTCTTCTCCCTGCTGTGTTTCATCGACCTGGGCCTGATCATCTACGGCTTCTATCACAAGGTTGACTTCCAGGTCCTGGCCGAGATGTTGTGGGATTCCAACACTGCGGCGCTCTTCGCTTCAATCATCGCCTTCCACTTCGGTGGCCGAGCCTTCGGAAAATGATCAGCAAGAAGGCCATCGAGATGATCAAGCACCACGAAGGTGTAAGGGTAAACCCTTACCGGTGCCCGGCTCGTCTATGGACGGTGGGGGTTGGTCATGTGATCGACCCCAACCACATCAAGGTGCCGTTCGACAAGCGTCTCGAGCTTGCCATCCCGGCTGGCTGGGACAAAAAACTGACGATGGAGGAAGTGGATGCCATTCTGGCAAAAGACCTTGAGAGCTTTGAACGAGGCGTGGTTCGACTGTGTCCTGCTGTGCTTGATCGTCAGAGCCATCTCGATGCTTTGACCTCGTTCTCGTTCAACGTGGGCCTGGGCAATCTCCAGCGCTCGAGCATCCGGATGAAGTACAACCGGGGCGACTATCAGGGCGCAGCCGATGGGCTGCTGGAGTGGAACAAAGCGGCTGGGAAGGTTCTTCCTGGTCTGGACAAACGACGCAAGGACGAGCGAGCTCTGTTCTTGTCGTGACACCAAGGAGAATCGACAAATGAAGGCATCAGACATCAAGCGCGAAGGCGGCAAGCTCCAGTACCGGGGCCACGAGTTTCCTGGCTTCAACAAGCCCGTCAACGCACCTGCCGGCGCAAAAGAAAAGAAGATGGTCCTGGCCAAGAAGGGTGACGAGGTGAAGCTCGTTCGCTTCGGTCTGCGCGGGATGCAGGACTACACCCAGCATCACGATGAAAAGCGCCGTGAGAACTATCTGGCGCGTTCGGCCGGGATCAAGGACAAGAACGGGAACCCGACCAAGAACGACCCGTTCAGCGCGAACTACTGGGCGCGGAAAGAGTTGTGGTGATCACATGGCAGCAATTGTCGTTAAACAATTTGGAGGCATGAAGCCGATCGTCAGTCCTCGCTTGCTGTCGGCTTCTGAGGCACAGACGGCCAACAACGTGAAGCTGGTCTCTGGATCCCTTACGCCACTCAAGGGCTCGACGACGCTTCAGGCTCTCCAAGGTTCGGCGCCAGCCACAATCTACCGCTATGGCACTGGCACGACGGAGGCCAACTACTGGCTTGAGTTTTCTCAAGACACGGAGGTCATGCGCTCTCCGATTGCCCAGGATCAGTACGACCGCCTGTATTGGACCGATGGCAACAATGTGCCGCGCTACGCGCCGAACAGCCTGATCCTCCAGGCCGGATCAGGGCCGTATCCACGCGCCAGCTATCAGCTCGGAATCCCCGCTCCTGGCGCTCCGACTTTGTCCGGCACCACGCCCCCGGCGACCGGCGACACGCCTGAGACCAGGGCGTATCTAGTCACGTACGTTTCGGCGTACGGGGAGGAGGGGCCTCCGTCAGCGGCTTCCAGCCTGGTCACAATAAAGCCAGACACCGCTGTGACTGTTGCTCTGCCTGGCTCACCTACCGGTGCCTACAACATCACGCTCCAACGGATCTACCGATCCTCGACTGTTGGCAACCAAGCTCAGTGGCAGTTCGTTGCTGAACTTCCTGTGGCAACGAGCTCGTACGTGGACGACAAGACTCAGTCGCAGCTTGGAGAGGTTCTCCCATCTGAAGATTGGATTGGCCCTCCTGCCGGCCTGAAGGGTCTGCGCCTGATGGCCAACGGCGCTGCGGTCGGCTTTGTAGGGAAAACCCTATATTTCTCGGAGCCCAACCTTCCGCATGCCTGGCCACATCAGTACCCGATCGACTACGACATCGTCGGCATTGCCACCTACGGTCAGTACGTCGCCGTCCTCACGACCTCATTCCCGTACCTGTTCAGCGGCGTTGACCCTGCCGCCATGAGCTCGAGCAAGCTTACGCTGCCGCAAGCCTGCGTGTCTAAGCGCTCGATCCTGGAAACCGGCAACGGCGTGATCTACGCCTCTCCTGACGGCTTGGTGGAAATCGGAACCCAGAACGACGTCATCACCAAGGGCCTGTTCAATCGTGAGCAGTGGCAAGCCTATACGCCGTCCTCGATCCAGTCCTACATCTACAACGGCCGGATCCACTGCTTCTACAACAACGGATCTCGCGGGATCCTGGTGTTTGACTTCACCGGCCAGGGCGCTACGTTTACCACCAGCGACATGAGCCTCGCCACTGCCGTCAGCGCCGGCTTCTACGACGCCACGACCGACAAGCTGTACCTGGCTCAAGGAACCAACATCGTCCGGTTCGACCAGGGATTCGCTTTACCGTACACATGGAAGAGCAAGATCTTTCGCAACCCGTACCCGACCAACTTTGGCTTCGGCCAGGTCACGGCGCTCCAATATCCGGTCACGCTAAAGGTGTACGCGGACGGTGATTTGGTTGCTGCCAAGGTGGTTCAGAACAACAACCAGTTCCGCTTGCCATCAGGGTTCCGGGCCTACGAGTGGGAGCTCCAGCTTGATGGCACGGCTGAAGTTATTGAGGCCGGCATCGCGCAAAGCACCGAGGAACTGAAGTCGTTATGACCAGAGAAACAAAGGTTGCGTCCATCCCAGACGTTCGTAGTGACAACGTCGAGGAGGTGCTTCGCGCCATCAAGAACGTGCTGCAAGTCCGTGAGGGCCACATTGGCGACCCGCTGGACCAGAATGTCACAGTCAGAGATCTGACCGATCTCAAGATCGTTTCCGGTAATGGTGTCACCAGGTTAACGGGCGGCACCACCATCCCGGTGCGCAATCCCGTGGTCCAGGACGATGGATACAACCCGTCCACCGACTTCACCTCTCCACCCGCCCCTACCGGTTTGACGGCATCGCCCACCTTCACCAACGTGTACCTGGTGTGGAACGGAGCTCCGTATCGCAATCACGCCTACACCGAGATCTGGCGAGCCGGCACCAACAACCTTGGCAACGCCGTTTTGGTGGGGCGTAGCAACACCAGCGTCTATGCTGATGCCGCCCAGGAAGGGCATACGTACTACTACTGGATCCGTTTTGTATCTGGGGCCAACGTAACCGGGCCATACAACTCAACTGACGGAACCTCGGCCACAACGGCCACCAATCCGACCACTTTGCTTGATCTGCTCACTGGGCAAATCACAGCATCTCAACTGAACAATAGTCTGGGCTCCAGGATTGACCTGATTGACGGCCCGGCGAGCGCGGTTGGAACGGTCAACGCGCGTATCGCGGTGGTGCAAAGCCAGGTCAATGACCTTTTAAATACCCCTGCCTACAACAACTCAACCTCATACCCGGATGGGTCTGTCGTCACATATAACGGCGGCCTGTACGAGGCGCTTCAGAATACGCTAGGAAATCTTCCTACCGACACTACGTATTGGCAAAAGATCGGTGACTACGCGTCTCTCGGAGACGCTGTGGCGGCACACACCACGCAGATCTCTAGCCTTCAATCGGGCCTCGGCCAAGAGATCACCGATCGCACCACGCTGGCAACGCAGCTCCGTGGCGGCTATACCGGAAATGACATCAACTCGCTCACGTCCGGGTTGATTTACCAGGAGAGAATAACTCGATCCTCCGCCGACTCCGCGCTGTCAAGTTCGATCTCTGCATTGTCTTCGACTGTAACGAATAACTACAACACCCTGAACGCCTCGATATCTTCCGAGGCGACGACCAGGGCATCAGCAGACAGCGCACTCTCCACTTCGATCAACGTATTGACGGCGTCTTTTAAAGCCACTCAGCTCGGCCTGCCGCTCACGCAATGGGTTCTGAATGGCCAGACGCTGGCCACGGTAAATGACGGCAAGGTTGGGTCTAGTGTTCTGCGCCTTGGAAACTCGGCCAATGCTTTCCCGAATCAGGGCACGTACATTGCGATCGACCCAACGAAAAAATATCGGGCCAGGTTTTGGGCCCGCCCCTCGTCGAATGCCGACGGCGCCCTGTATTTCAGTCTGCGTCAGTTTACTGACAATGCCGGGACTTTCGGTCCGATCAACAACGGTCGCAGTCCGTACAAGCCTGGCCCTATCAATCGAGCCGCTCACAACGCCACCTATGGCGCGGACGCCTGGGGCGAATACAGCTACATCTGGAGCGCGAGTGACTGGCAGGTTGGCGTCAAGTTCTTTCAGCCTGAGTTCTTGAATAACTTTGGCGGCACCGCCGGCTATTGGGAGATCCAGGATTTCACTCTGACAGATGCGACCGAGACCGAAGCCGCAAATGCGGCAATAGTGAGCGAGGCTTCTACCAGGGCCTCCGCCGACTCTGCTCTCTCGACCAGCATCAGCAACGTTTCCGCTCGACTGAATAGCGGCGGAGATGTCTACACCTCGATCGTCACAGCGCAGAACACTGCGTCTGCCAAGAACGCCAGCTTCGTTCAGTCCACCACGCCGATTGCCACCAAGGTGGGCGACCTATGGGTGGACACCGGCAACGGAAACATCCTCAAGCAGTGGAACGGCGCAACCTGGGTCACTGCCGACGACCAGCGGATTGGAGCTACCGCGACGAGCGTTACGCAGCTCCAGGTCCGTATGAACAACGCCACAGGCTTTGGCCCGTCTCTCACCATGGAGCAGGCGTTCTCGGCGCAGGCCAGCCAGATTACAGGCTTGAGCGGGCAGTACACCGTCAAAATCGACTACAACGGGTACGTGACCGGCTTCGGCCTGGCCAGCACCGCAGTTGACGGAACTCCGACCTCGAGCTTCGTTGTCCGTGCCGACAGCTTCAGCATTGCAAACCCATCCGGGCCAAGTATTGCCCCGGTTACTCCGTTCATCGTCCGAACCACAAGCACGACGATCAACGGTCAGGCCGTTTCTCCCGGCGTGTACATCAGCGATGCGTTCATCCAAAACGGAACGATCACCAACGCAAAAATTGCCAGCCTGACGGCGGACAAGATCACCACCGGCACGCTGAGCGCAACGATCGGCATCAGCACCGGGAAGATTTATGGTGGGGTAAACCCTAACGGGTCTGCGATTGGCAGCGCCGGCTTCGGCACCGGCTTCCTGCTTGGCGATTACTTGGGGGGCAACAAGTTTTTCATCGGATCCCCCGCCAATAATCTGATCTGGGATGGATCGAGTCTAACGGTCAGAGGAGTGATCTACGCGTCTGCTGGATTGATCGGCCAGAACGTCATCGACGCCAATGGCATAAGCTCGCCAAACTATGTGACTGGATCGAGCGGCTGGAGCGTGAACCGAGATGGAAACGTTGAGTTCAACACCGGGACATTCCGTGGGCAGATCAACGTGAAGAGCAGTACGAGCGGCGAGCGGATGGAGATCAGAAACTCAGTCATTAAGATCTTTGATGCCAGCGGTGTTGTTCGGGTCAAGATCGGGGATCTCGACGCATGAGCTTTGGACTCCAGGTGAGAAAGGCAAACGGCGCCATCTCTTACTCCAGCGATAGCGTGACCTGGAACCAGGTTGGATTCTTTCAAGTTTCGGGTAATGGGTCAGTGTCATATGACTTCCCGGCCCTGGCCGGGAGAGAGGTTCTGACTGCTCAGGTCATGATCGACGCGCCTCCGCTTACGCGCAGGGCAATCGCTCACACGATCACTGTCACCGGCACAACTGTTACTGCCAGCGGCGGATCTGAAAACACATACGTTCTGGTGATGATGAGATGAGTTCAGGATTTCTGGCCCTCAACAACAACAATAAGGTGCTCGTCTCCAGCGACACCAGGAACCTGCACTTCCTCGGCAAGGCAATCTACAACGCCACGATCAAGAGCTTTGACGGGTACGGCGGTCTGCGTCAGTACACGTTCCGCATCGCCTGCAACGTCACTCCCGTTCCGTTCATCACGATGCCAACTGCCGATGCGTACGGGGTGTCGGCTGTTCGACAGGTCACAACCGGCATCTGGGAGATTGAGGTCATTCGTTCCGGAACTGGCGACGCCGTCCCGGAGGTGTATGTCTTCTGTGACCCGAGGGGATTTTCGTCAGCCAGGGATTCCGGGTACGGGATGCTAGTCCTTGCTAATGACGGCACTCCGGCGTTCGATAGCAGACTGAGCCCATTGCTTGTAACTAACGGCTTCACCGTTACTCAAGCCTCAAATCCCTTGACTGTTTCGCCGTCCGGACTTGACGCCAAGTATTGCAACAGTGATGCCAGCGGTCAATTTGGCCCAAACAACGACGGCGTTCCATCTTCGTATACGCAGACAGAGACGAAGCCAATCTTCTTCTACCCGACGCTTTCTCAATCGGAGCGCGAGTTCACCTTCTACGCCAGCGAAGAGGAGTGTGACGGCTTTGACGCGTACGGCAACTGCGTTGGAGCCAAGCGGCTGTACTCCTGGAACTCCAGGTATTGGGCGTTCTATCGCGGTGGCATCAAACGGGGATCTGGATCGGTCATCCCGTCATGGATCACTTGCGACTACGGCTGCAACTGGGATTACAGGCTGAACTCTAGCTTCATTGGTATCGGTACCGGTGGATCCTCTGGCTCGTCTGGTACGTGGCCATATAGCAACGAGACGCTGAACATTGTGCCGATCTCCGTTATTGTTTCGGATGGGGCGATTTATGATTAAGCAGTTCAAGATTCACAAAACGCGAACAGAGGCGGATGGCACAACCGGCGTCATCTATGAGGTTTGGCGCGTCACATCCACTGGCCCAGGCGCGGTGGAGAAAAAGGCGTTAACAGGTTACATGCAGATCCCGGAT
>Ga0255148_1000335_pt1 | contig 13455 bp, 18 predicted proteins | sample Atl_Miss_RepB_8h_FD_183024 | JGI IMG/M metagenome (GOLD analysis project Ga0255148, IMG submission 183024) | Freshwater microbial communities from Altamaha River, Georgia, United States - Atl_Miss_RepB_8h | ecosystem: Environmental > Aquatic > Freshwater > River | place: USA: Georgia | collected...
TTCAAAGCGGGTCAAGCAAAAAAATCCGATGACCCTCAATCCATCGACTCGGGGTCGTAACCCTTAACCAACTTGCGCTCTTTACCCTGGGCGGTGGCATAGCGGTAAATGTAGTCCGCATGCCGCTGCTTGGCCTTGATCACCTTCTCGCGGTACTCGCGGAACATGGTCGAGATACTCGGGTTGATCGCCCAGACCACATGGTGCTTGGTCATCTTCTCCTCGATCTGCATGACCCAGCCAGCCTTCTCAAGCGTGTACATGGCATCGAGCACCATCTGATCCTTTTGCCACTCGGTTTTGCCCTCGAGCCGCCTTCTCGCTGACCGCTTGAGGCTTCTGAGGTCCACCATCTGCGTGTCCCCGCTCACCTGAATAATGTAGTCGGTCATCCACTGATCAAACGAGTCATCAAGCACACCGGCCAACTCGCCCAGGGCGTAGCGGAACGCGGGGATGATGTAGCCCCGCACGATGTGGACAACTTTGTGGACAATCTCGACATCGACCTGCGGGCTAAACGGGTTCTCCATCAAGTGCATCAGCAGAATCAAGCGGCCTGCGGTGCCCTCAAGTTTGCCGAATGCCGTCATGTATTCGCTGGATGCGTTCAAGAGTCGCTCGTCCTGCTTGGCCCCTTCGTACCATGATTGGAAATCCCGATACGCATGGTATGCGTCTGGGGATAACTTGTAGGTCTGGGGCGGCAGCGCGTAGATCAAGCGCAGCGTGTTCTCCCATGCCTGGGCGCTTGTCATGTACTCGGGCACAGGGTTGCCCAGTCGCGTCTTGCTGCCCCGCAGGATCGCTGGTATAAACCGCTGGAGTAGACCATCGCTTGCGAGGGAGGCCAAGTTTTGCTTAAAAACTTGGGGCTGGATGTTGCCGTAGATACTGACGGCCAAGTTCTCGCAGTGAATCGACCCCGCGCCCACGCGGTCCATCTCGTACCGCTCTGCCTCGTATGACACCACCCACGCTGATCGATCCTCGCCGCTTTGCTTGTCGGTCAACTTGCGAATCCATGAGTTCATCTCATCGAGGTGGCACAGCAGCCCCCGTGGTCGCTCGGCAGCAGACCGCACGAGTTTCTGGCTGGTGATATCACTCACCGTGATCTTGAGCGGCACGGGCTGCGGTGGCATCTCGGGCACGGCTGGCGGCTGGCCTCCAAGTAGGGCATCGGGCGAGGCTGAGAACTCGAGAAACGACTTCTTGGCACTGGCGTATGCGGCCTCCTTGCCCTCCCAGTCCAGCAGCTCTTTCTGGTATCGTGGCCGGTCCTCGGACTCGATGTCCTTGAGCGGTGAGAGCATGGGGCGCGATCCGGGTGACTTCTTGTCCGCTGGGTCACCGAGGGTCATCAACCAGAGCACCGGCGGCACTCTAAACCCTGGCATCAACTCGAGCCGGATGCGGGCATCAACCACCCCGCAGACAGCGCTCAACCCAGCGAACAAAGGGACCAAAGGGTCGCACCCAACGCTGTCGGATATCTCCAACGCCCGTGTTTGCAAAACCGAGGACCACATGCCCATGTCCATCTCTGGTGGCGGTGGCCGCAGCCCTTGCAGCACATCGACCGGGGCCATCGGTGGGGCTTCCACCTTGCTGAACAACTCGTGCGCGTCAGGCGTGGGGCGCTGCCACCCGTGTTGCTTGGCGATGTGAAAGAGTGTCCCCAACTTGACAGCGGTGGCCTTGTCCGGCTTGAAGCTGACCCACTGCGTCACGATGCCGCGCTCACCAGGATACTTGGCCGCAGACTGCGCGGACCACTCGTTCCACAGTTGCAGGGCTGCGTCAAGCTGCTCGGTCTGGGTGCCTGCCCAGTGCAGGGCCATGCCAACGTTGATCCACTCCTCGCGGGCGCAGTCGGCAGGGATCGCCTCGAGCGCCTGCCTGATCTCCTCCCATGATGCGTCAACCTGCTCACCGGTGGCGATGGTGCGCTCTTTGTCCTGCGCCAGCAGTTCCTGCCAGATGTCCAGCAGTTGCTGAGGGATCACCGGCAGGCGCATCCAGTGGCCGTCACCGGCCCAGTGATAGGGCTGCTTGGTGTCGGGGTGAATGCTCGGGGGCAGGACATCCTGCACCGTGAGGCCGTTGGCCGTGGCGCAGCGCAACTCGTAGGCTGTCACGCCGCCAACCAGAATCTTTTTGCTCGGCAGCGCGAGGCCAAAGGGCATCGAGTACAGTAGCTTGCCGTGCCCAGGGCGACCACTGTTAATGATCACAGCATCGGGTGCGTCGTAGAGCGCTTGCAGGTCGATCCCCTGCGCCAGCGTAGCGTCCCAGTTGTCAATGTCAAAGGCCATCGTGCCGCTATACGCATGGGCCAGCCCGATGCCGTAGCCTGGGGGCAGTTGCGTCTGGTCCTTGAGGCAGCGCTCACGCTTGTTCCAGCCCACCGCAGCCGCGCCTGTCGGACCCTTCGTGCCTGGGGGGATTGGCACAAGGCTCCAGCCGTGTCGGATGTACGCATCAACAGATGCGGGATGTTGTTGCACTGAGGGGACTGCTGTCATACACTAGCCTCGTTGGTGATTGCAGTTGCCAACAGTCTCCTCATAGTGACCCCTTTACCGCCTCGGCTGACCCCCGAGGCGTTTCTTTTTCCGCTTGTCATTTCACTTCCTTTCCGATCTCAACAGCAGCCCTGACGATTGCGCGTCTGGTGGCAGCATATCTATCAGTTGGTTGCGGTAGATCGTAAAAATATTCTGTAATACAACTTGCATCTTTGTTTCCGAAGACAACCATTACACGATCAAAGTCATAAACAATATCCACGGTCAACTTCACCGCCATGCGTAACGCATGACCATCGTCCTCAAGGGGATTCCACGAATACTCAACGACATCACGACCATCCCAAAGGGCTGAGTTCATGTATTTGTAGCCCATGGCTGTGGCCGCCAGTTCCAGAAGTTCTCTGTCAGTCATTTCAGTCCCTCAAAATTTTTTGTTTGACGTATTGCATTGTGCCACGATTGTGCTACACTTGCAACATCAAACGGAGATTTTTTCAAATGCCCGCACTTAAATCATTCGACACGCACATGACTCTACGAGTCACAAACCGTGTCCGTACCGCGTTCAATCGCAAGGCAGAGCGATACGGGAAACCGTCCGATGTCTTGCGTGAACTCATCGAGGCTTTTCTTGATGATCGACTTGTAATCCAACCCAACCCCCGTAAGGAGTCACTGTATGTCCCTCGAATCCAAGATTGAAGCCCTCACCGCCGCTGTCATTGCCTTGACCGCGAAACTGGAATCTACGAATGTAGCGCCAGCCGCGCCTGTGGTAAACCCTACCCCCGCACCCGTGGCTGCACCGGCACCCGCTCCTGTTGCAGCGCCAGCCCCTGCACCGGTGGCCGCTGCCATGCCCGCGCCTCCCACGTTTCAACCCGCCCCCGCCGCGCCTGCCGCCACTGGTGCTCCGTTCAGCGATCCGAAGGGGCTGATCGACTACGTGATGAGCGCATACAAGGCGCTTGGCCCGCAGAAGGGTGCAGAGATTCAGAAGGTCTTGACCGGTCTGGGCTACGGCAACATCAACGATGTCAAGCCTGAGCACTACGGCGCTTTGCATGCTGGCGTTGAAGCACTGAAGGGTTAACCATGAGCACCCACGCTAACCTGTCCCCGAGCAAGCGCCACCGCTGGGCGCTGTGTCCGGGCAGCGTTCGTGAGGAGGCCAAGTACCCAGAGGAGCGCACCAGCGAAGCCGCGATTGACGGCACCCACAGTCACACATTGCTTGAGCACTGTCTGAGCGAGGGCGTTGAGCCTGAGACAATGATCGGCCAAGTGCTGAGTGATGACGATGGGGCTTTCAAGGTGGACGCTGACCGCGCTGCCAGGGTCAAGGTCGCCACGGACTATGTGAAACACCGCATCGCGGAGCAGTTCGGCATGTGCGAGGTCATCGCGGAAACGCGAGTCAACCCTCAGCACCTGCTGGGCCGTGACGACATGAGCGGCACAGTGGACATCCAGATTCGCGGCACTGAGGTGCTCGAACTGGTGGACTACAAAGACGGCATGGGTGTGGTGGAGGCCGAGGGCAACTACCAACTCGAACTGTACGCGATGGGCTGCTTGGCTGAGTTGAAGCTGCCCGTCAACGGCCAGTACCCGTGGAAGCGGGTCCGCATGACCATCATCCAGCCTAAGCTGGCGCTCAAGGGCATGAAGCCGATCACATCGCATGAGGTGCCGGTCCAGGCAATTCTTGATATGATTGGCAAGATGGTCATCGAGGGCGCTGCCTGCGATGCACCGGACGCACCACTGGTGCCGGGTGACAGTCAATGTAAATTTTGCCGCGCTAAAGGCTCCTGCGCCGCGCTGGCAAGTAACGTAATGAAGGAGGTAGGAATCATGTTCCAGCCAGCAGTAATGAACCCGATGGATGTCGCGCAGCAAAGCGCTGACAAAGACCCCACGACAATTGACGATGCCCAGATCAGACAGATCATGGAGGCGGCTCCGCTCATGCGCCAGCTACTCGAGGGCGTGGAGAAGGAAGCCCTGCGCCGTTTGGAGGCCGGTCAATCAATCCCTGGACTCAAGTTGGTCAACGGTCGCGGCTCACGCGCTTGGGCGCTGCCCGAGGAGCAGATGGCCGAGAAGCTGGTCAAGATGGGAATTCCCAAGGCCGCAGTTTACGAAACCAAACTCGTCACCCCCGCCAAGGCTGAGAAGCTGACCTGGGAGAAGCGTGACGGAACCAAGATGCAACTGTCAGATCGCCAACTCAAGACGATGGAAAACGAGTACGTCGTCAAGATGGCTGGCAAGCTGACCGTTGTCCCCGAATCCGATGGCCGTCCCGCTGTCGTACTGAATGCTGCGCCGATGTTCGGTGCAGTTGAAGCAGCACCCGCTGCCGAATCCCTGCCCTCGTGGCTAACCTAAACTGGAGTAACTGTAATGTCCGATATTATTTTTCTGTCAAACGTCCGTCTGTCTTTCCCGCACCTTGCGGAGCCACAGCGTCAGATCAACGAGGCCACTGGTAAGGAGCGCGTCAGCTACAACTGCGAGTTCATCATGCCCCAGGATCATCCTGGCTTCACGCAGTTCATGCAGAAGTATGGTGCGCTGGCGCTTGAGAAGTGGAAAGAACACGCCCAGACCGTCATGGGCATGATCCAAGGCGACCGCAAGACTCGCTGCTATGGTCGTGGTGAGGAGAAGGTTAACAAGAAAACCTTCCAGCCTTATGACGGCTACGCTGGTCATGTGTTTATCACCGCTGGCCGCGACTCGCAGCCCCAGGTCATTCAGGCTGATGGTCAACCCATCGACCCGACCAACACGATGGCTTACCAGCAACTGACACGCAAAATGTACGGCGGTTGCCGCGTCAACGCTGCTGTCAAGCCTTGGTTGCAAGACAACAAGCATGGACGTGGTATCCGCTGCGACCTGATTGCCATCCAGTTCGCTGCTGACGACAAAGCGTTTGGCGAGGGTGCAGTCGATGCGTCCAGCCTGTTCGCGCCTGCCGCCGCACCCGCTGGTATGTTTGCTCCCGCTGCCGCGCCAGCGATGCCCTTGCCACCTTTTATGATGGGGAGCACACAATGATCATCGATCTTCATGTGAGTGAGATCAACGCTGCCATCGCCCTGTTCAGTGGCTTGGCTGAGAAGATCAGGGAGCAGGCGATTGCCCAGTCGCAACCACCTGCGCCACCCGAGCCGCCTGTTGACGAATCTGCTGGCGGCACTGATTGAGTTAATGGGACTGGCTGCTACATGGCAGCTTACTGTAAGCGCACTGCCGACGGCCTGGGGTGTCAGGCCAGCCACTCCCACCTTGTAAGGAGTAAATGTAATGTTTGATTCATTCCACACACATTCTCATCATTCATCGGTGACAGTTGAAAAAACTGTTCATGAGAAACGCGCTCCGACTGATGAATCCGTGCGACTTTTGCGCGAGATGGAGAAAGCAGTAGAGGAAAAAGTTATTTCGGCTATCCGCATTAATGATTCACTATTTGACGCAGTTTTACATCAACAATTTGATTTGTTGAATTATCAGAAAATGTTTATGTGTGTGATTAAACTCAACGGTGAAAAATTTTCTGTGCGGTTTAATTGCAACGAAGGCACCTCTCGTGATGAGATCACAATAGGCATTCGTGACGCGATTGCTAAGGAGATTGCGAATCGCATCACATATTCCGTAATTCGTGATTTGAGTAAATGTAATGAGTAACGACTATGTGTACGACATCGAAACCTATCCCAACGTCTTCACGCTGGCGGTGGAGCATGCGGAAGCACCGCTGTGCTGGTTGTTTGAGATCAGCGACTGGCGCAACGACTCACGCGAGATCATCGCGTTCCTTCAGTATCTCAAAAATACAAACGCCCGCATGGTCGGGTTCAACAACCTGGGGTTTGACTACCCCGTCTTGCACACGCTGATCCGCATGGGCCGCTCAGACGCGCCCACGCTGTATCAAAAGGCCCAGGCCATCATCAACTCGCAAGATGATGGTGACGACAAGTGGGCACACCAAGTCAACCCATCAGATCGGTTTGTGCCGCAGATCGACCTGTTCAAGATTCATCACTTCGACAACAAGGCCCGCGCCACCAGTCTGAAGGTATTGGAGTTCAACATGCGTAGCGACAACATCGAAGACCTGCCGTTTAAGGTGGGCACCACGCTGACGCAAGGACAAGTGCCCGTGCTCAAGAAGTACAACAAGCACGATGTGGCGCAGACCAAGGCGTTCTACAAACACACGTTTGACATGCTCAAGTTCCGCGAGGAGTTGACGCACAAGTACAACCGCGACTTCATCAACCACAACGACACGAAGATCGGCAAGGACTACTTCGTGATGAAACTGGAGGAGGCTGGGGTCGCCTGCTACGACTACGGTGACAAGGGGCGCACACCCCGGCAGACCAAGCGCCCGACCATCGCGCTCAAGGATGCCATCCTGCCGTGGATCGCATTCGAGCAGCCCGAGTTCAACCGGGTGCTCAACTGGCTCAAGGGTCAGATCATCACCGAGACAAAGGGTGTCTTTACGGACCTCATCGCTCGGGTCAACAATTTTGATTTTGTATTTGGATTAGGCGGTATTCATGGATCAGTGGAGTCGGAAGTCATTGAGTCAGACGATGAGTTCGTCATCGTGGACCTCGATGTCACTTCATACTATCCAAACTTGGCAATCACGAATGGGTTCTATCCCGCGCACCTCGGCAAGACCTTTGTCACCATCTACAAACACCTCTTTGAGCAGCGCAAACAATACCCCAAGAAGTCCGCAGAATCAGCCATGTTGAAGCTGGCGCTCAACGGTGTGTACGGTGACAGCAACAATCAGTTCAGCGTGTTCTATGACCCGCTGTTCACCATGAGCATCACGCTCAACGGGCAACTGCTGCTGTGCCTGCTGGCCGAAGGGCTGATGCACATCCCCGGCCTGCGCTTGATCCAGGTGAACACTGACGGCCTGACCGTGCGGGTGCCCAGGTCAAACAAGTGGCTGGTGGACATGGCCCGCGCAGCATGGCAAACGCGCACCGGCTTGAATCTCGAGGAGGCTGTTTACAAGCGCGTCTTCATTCGTGATGTGAACAACTACATCGGCCAGTACGAGGACGGCTCCGTCAAGCGCAAGGGCGCATACGAATGGAACGCCCTGTGGCATCAGAACGCTGGTGGCCTCGTGATCCCCAAGGTGGCCGAGAAGGTGCTGGTTGAGGGTGCGCCCATCCGGCAGACCGTGGAGCAGTGGCCCGACATCATGGACTTCATGCTTCGCACCAAGGTGCCCAGGAGCAGCTACCTTGGCCTAGAGCACGATGGTGTGACCACGCAGTTGCAGAACATCACGCGCTACTACATCGCCGTGGGCGGTGGCCGACTGTTCAAGTGGATGCCGCCCCTCAAGGGCAAAGCCGAGTGGCGCAAGATCGGTGTCGAGAGCGGCTGGGGTGTCCAGCCCTGCAACGACATCAAGGATGCTGGCAAGTTGCCGGTGGACTTTGAATACTACGTGAGGGAGGTGGAGAAACTCTGCCTCGGGCTGGCGTGAATCGGTTTGAAGCCTGGGAGCGTGACAACCTTGCGCGGTTCTCGCAAGACTGCTACCAGAGAATGAAAGACCAAGAAAAAGAGATCGAGGCGCTGCGCGAAGACCTTCGCACGGTGCTGGACGCATACAGAAGACTGGTGGTGGAGCATGCTGGAAAAAGAGATTGAGGCCAAGGTCTGCGACTATGCCAAGACCAAAAACGTGCTGGTGTACAAGTTCACCAGCCCCAACCGCATGGCGGTGCCCGACCGTCTGTTTATCCGACCCGATGGGCGCGTGTGGTTCTGCGAGTTCAAGCGCGAGGGGCAGAAGCCCACACCAGCGCAAGACCGTGAACACCATCGATTGCGCCAGCACAAGGTCAGCGTATTTGTGATCGACAACGTGCCCGATGGCAAGGCGATGGTGGACATGATGGTGATGGGGGTTGTATGACTGATACAGTTTCTCTTGAAGTCGCTATTGAAGTGGTGTTGCGTAACGGCCCCAACTTTGAAACTATTGCAGGGCTTTGCAAAATGGCTGTCGAAGTCGAGCGCGAGGCGTGTGCGAAGGTGTGTCTGACCGAGTGGGCAACGCTTGGGCAAATGGAAGCGGGCGAAGTGTTTGCAGCCGCCATTCGCGCAAGGAGTGACAGTGCTAACGCCTGATCTGCTTCACGGCTACCAGCAGAAGGCTGTCAATTTCCAGTGCACCCACCCGGCCTCGATGCTGTGGCTGGACATGGGTCTGGGCAAGACGGTCATCACGCTCACCAGTCTCGCGCATCTGCTTCGCACGGGCTTCCTGCGTGGCGTGATCATCGTGGCTCCGATCCGCGTCATCCGGCTGGTCTGGAGGCAAGAGGCAACGAAGTGGGAGCACACCAAGCACCTCAAGTTCAGCATGGTCACGGGCACCAAGGATCAGCGCACCAGGGCGCTGCTGCGGCCTGCTGACGTTTACCTGATCAACTACGAGAACCTCGGCTGGCTTGCTGAAACCTTACAGACCTACTTCGTCAAGAAGGAGCGCCCGCTGCCATTCAACGGCATCATCTGGGACGAAATCAGCAAGATGAAAAACTCCGCGACCAACCGGGTCAAGGCGTTTCGCAAAATCGCTGACAAGTTCGACTGGACCACGGGCCTCACCGGAACACCGGCCAGCAACGGCTACAAAGACCTGCACGGCCAGTTTCTCGTGGTGGACAGGGGTGAGCGCCTGGGCACCAGCAAGACGGCCTTCAGGACGCGGTTTTACAAGAAGGTGGGGCCGTACAAAGAGGTGCCCTACGAGGACACCGAGGACACCATCAAGAAGCTGATCGGCGATATCACACTCGAGATGTCAGCAGAGGACTACAACCCGCTGCCTGACCTCATGGTCAACAACATCGAGATTGAAATGCCTGACGACCTGCGGGCCAAGTACGAGAAACTGGAACGCGAGTTCTTCTTGGTGCTCGACAGCGGCAAAGAGGTCGAGGCGTTCAACCAAGCCGCTCTGACCAACAAGTGCTTGCAGTTCTCCAACGGGGCCATGTACCCCATCGCTGGCATGCCGCTGTGGGAGCCGGTGCATGACTTGAAACTCGAGGCGCTCGAGGAGATTCTGGACGAGGCGCAGGGCAGTCCGGTGCTGTGTGCGTATGCGTACAGATCAGACGCACAGCGCATCATGGACAAGTTCAAGCACTTGGACCCGATCAACCTGACCGAGTGCAAGAGCGAGGCATCGTTGACCAATGCCATGCACCGGTGGAAAACTGGCGACTGTTCGCTGATGATCGGCCACCCGGCATCGATGGGTCACGGGATTGACGGCTTACAAAAGAACGGCCACATCCTTGTCTGGTACGGCCTCAACTGGAGCCTGGACCTGTACGAGCAGTTTAACGCCCGAGTGCGTCGTCAGGGCCAGGGAGCGCCTGTGATCTGCCATCGCATCCTTATGCAAGCCACACTGGATCAGGCGCAGGCGATTGCGCTTGACGAGAAAGCAACCACGCAAGCAGGGCTTCGCAACGCAGTCAAACAATACCGCTTGACAAAGGGCACATGATTTGTGGTACGATGTGTCACACCAACCAAAGGAGTAAATGTAATGCTGAAAGAAACACTTGACTACGTGAAATCACTGTACAAGATACCCAGTGCCGAGGCGCTGGCGCTGCGTGAACTTGAGGAGGCCAAGCGTAAGCTGCTCGAGGCGCAATCGGGCCGCGACTATGCAGCATCGATGTGCAACTATTACGAGGCCAAAATCAAGCGTTTGACCGTGTACTTGCACAACGCAACGGAGGTGAAATGAAATGCCCCGTGTGCGGAACACCGACGATAGTGCTCGAGACTCGCAACGGTCGCCGACGCAGGGAGTGCATGAATCTGCACAGATTTGTTACCCTCGAAAACGTCGTGAAAATTGGCCCTTCAGAATCTACGAAGAAGACGGCACAATCTACCAAAACGTCGCACCTCGGCGACGTAAAGTGGATTTAGACGATGTGGAGGATGCGCTATGGTGAATTGCTGTGATGGTAATTGCAATCAAGGGCGCAGTTGCCCATATCGAGTCGCAAAGATTGGATTACGATATCCAAAGTATCCTGAGTTTGACCCACCGAGCCTGTGGCGTGAGCGCCTGCGCGATCTGGCTCGGTGTGTTTTGTACGCGTTATGGGCTTGGTTGATCTGCGGTTTCGTTTTTCTTTTTGTCGTATAGCGACCAAGCGACACCGGCCAACGTGGACACTGCGCCCACCACGGCATCCAAAGCGCCGCCGGTGATGCCAAACGACATCAAGAAACCGCCGCCGACGGTCGTCAGCAAGTGGCGCACGATGGCTTGGATGATTGTTGCGTTCATGGATATTCCTTCCAGGGTAATTGAAAGTGGGGGCCGTCTTTGAACTTTTTCCAATCCCCGCCCCACTCAATAGGGATGTTGAGTTCCTGCGCTGCCGTCTTCATGGCGGTGGCGATCTTGGAGTACAGGGGCCACGACCAGTCCACCTGACCATCGACCCAGGCTCCCAGATCGACAGCGTGGCCGTCAAGATGGCGGCTGTTCATGGTCTGACTTGAACCAGCGTCGAACATGGCTTTCTGGCGCTCAATGGTCCGCAGTCCCTCGAGCACCGTGAAGTCCACGAGGCTGATCTCAATCGCATGCTTGACGACCTTGACCAGATCGGGGTGGACCCCCTTGAGTCGCATGATTGATCGTGGGCCAAGTTGGTACATCAGTGTTTACCGAAAAAGAATCCAGCAATTCCTGTGAGCATTGACCACAGGCCAATACCGATCCATAGAGCACCCTTGGAACGACTCGCCATGTCAAGCAGTTGCTCCATTTGTTTTTCCATGCGATCCATCTTTTTGTCCATGTTTTGTACGCGTTCCCACAGAACACCGTACTTCACTGGATCAATCTCCGCGCTTCCCTCTAACGCCATGATTACTCCTGAGTTTCAATAATTCGTACTGGCTGCTTCGCCAGCGCGTTGCTGTTGTTTCGCTCAGGTGCAAGCGCGTTGACACCGGCAGCGGTGGTGCCGCGCACTATGGCTTTGGCACCCTGGCTCCATTGTGACGGATCAGAGATCAGTTTCAATACGCGGCTGCGCTCCTCAGCAGGCAAACGCTCAAGCAGGTTCTGAGCGCCCTCGGGTGTCTTGAGCGCATCAGTGAGTATTGTCATCGTCTTGGCACCGATCTTGTTCTCCAAGATGTTCAGTGCCTTGTTAGTCGTTGCGGCCACCGCGCTCAGGTACGACGGCAAGCGCAGCTTCGATGTGTTGTCGAGCAGCAGTTGCTTGAGTGCGTCTTGGCCTGCGCTGACCTGACCCTTGACGGCCAGTTCGGTCAGGCGCTTCTGAGCCTGTTCGCGCAGCACTGACAGCGCGTTGTCGCTGAGTTCGGTGGCGATGTTGTAGTTGCCAGGGCCGAGGAACTTCTCGACTACATCGGGCGACTCGTTCTGCACCAAACGAACAAAGGCATCCTTGTCCGTCTTCCACAACTTCGCCGCCTCGCCGGTCAACTTGCGCTCGGCAATCGCTTGCATGCCCTTGGCGTAGTCGGTCAGGTACTGGCGATACCCAGTGCCGCCTGCTGCCTCGATGGCATCGATTAGCGTGGGCTTGAGTTTTGCCATGACCTCGGCTGCAAAGTTGCGCTGAGTCGTGGCATCCACGCCTGGGCGCAACTGCTGGATCGCAGCATTGATCGAGTGCTTGCGAATAGCATCGAGCGCCTTGGCATCGATAATCCCACCACTATCAGTCCATTTGGCAATGTCGTCGGCCACGTTTTTGACCGCACCCAGTAGCAAGTCGTTGCCTGCAAACTCGGGATTGTTTGCAATCGCACGGATGCTGCCGATCACCTCGTCGCCCTTAAGTGGCTTGATGCCGACAGAGCGCAAAGAATCAGCCGCTGCTTGAGAAAACCGAGCGCCTTGGCCCAGATCGAGTGAGGCATCCGCAGCCTTAGATGCCCATTCGTCCGACATTTGCGCCAGTTTGCCGGGATAAGTGTAAGTTGCCGCCCACTTGTCCGAAAACCCGGCTTGACCCTTGGCAGGAGCCGCAGTAGACCCAGCGGGTAAACCAGCCTTTATCTCTTGCAATCGTGCATTTGCAGCGGCTACATCGCCGAGTTCGATTAAGCGACGGACCTCTTGCACCTTGGCAGCAGCCTCGGCGCTCAACTTGCCAGCCTGCGCCTCGTATTCGGCCACCGCTTTGCCCAGGTTCGCACGGTTCAAAGAAGCCTCACGCACCGGCCCTTGAGTGGTGTTAAGCGCCTCTTTCATGGCGGTCGTTGTGCCTCGGGCTTCCGCAGCCGTAGCACCACCGGCAAGTTTTGCAAGGGCGTTTAGGGACACTTCACCCTGCGAGGCTTTGAGCGCCTCGAGGAAACGCGGATCGCGGGCCGTAGCGCGGTCGATCAGCGCCTGCCATGTCGGGCTGTTGATGTTGGCCGTAGCCTGGGCTGCGCTGACGTTCTGGCCTTGCGCTGCCTTGAGTGCGTTGAGCACTTCGGGCAAATCAGGGCCGAGGGCGTTACGAGCGATGTCCGCAGCCTTGTTCGCTGGGATGTTGCGAATGTCCATGACCTTGCCCGCGACCTTGCCGATCACTGGGCCAAGGACTCGACCACCCGCTTCAAAGGTCGCACCCTCAAGCACGTTACGAGCAGGTTCAGTGACGAGTGCAGCGCCGGTTCTGGGCTGCTTCATACCCATCGCCACATCAGCGGCTTCAATGGCTTCTTTGGCGATGCCGTAGCCCAAGCCAGCGCCAGCGACACCACCGGCAGCGGTACCTACTGGGCCAGCGCCAAACGTGCCTGCGGTGCCGCCCAGCAACCCGCCACCAATCGCGCCAGC
>Ga0255148_1000359_pt1 | contig 12765 bp, 14 predicted proteins | sample Atl_Miss_RepB_8h_FD_183024 | JGI IMG/M metagenome (GOLD analysis project Ga0255148, IMG submission 183024) | Freshwater microbial communities from Altamaha River, Georgia, United States - Atl_Miss_RepB_8h | ecosystem: Environmental > Aquatic > Freshwater > River | place: USA: Georgia | collected...
CACGGTGCTCACGATGAATTCCGCCGACATCTTGCTGGTGTCAATGGTGGGTTCCGGGCCGTCCTGGCAGTCCATGGCCAGCACGGACTCGTGGTTTTCCAGGGTGCGCACAAGGTTTCGGGAAGCCGTGGCAAGGCTGGTGTATCCCACCTTCTTGCCCTGGGACAGCAGGTTTTCCCGGCGCTGGCGGATGAACTGGATGATGTCAGTTGTGGTGTTCAGGTTCATGACGCGTTGCTCCTTGGACATCCTTGTTGTCGGACGGGGAGGAAAAAGGTTCCGGCACCGGCAGGTGGGTTCCGCCGGAAGGCGTGGAAGTCGTTGTGCTGGAAGCGGGAGCTCCGGTTGCCATGTTCATCGGAATGATGGGCTGGTCTCCCCAGGTGTCCGGGTAGGGTTCTCGACCCCTCATGAGACGCACCTCGTTGGGGGTGATGGCCCCGCACATGAGGTCGGTCTGGATTTGTTTTTCGGTCAGCTCGGGATCCTGGGGCGTGATGTCTTCCCACCAGACCCGGAGGCTGTCGTCATAAAGCTTGGCCACCTTTTCGGTCAACACCTGTCCCATGTAGCGCAAAAGCGGGTTCACGGTCATCTGCATGAACGAGATGTAGGAGGCCATGAGAGAACCGTAAGTCATGTCGCGGGATAGGCCCACCACGGAGGCGGGAACCCCAAAGAGGGAAAGGATGTTGTCCCTGGTCTCGGTGGCCGTTTCCCCGAAGAGCATCTGGTTGATCCCGAGCGAAAGCGGCGTCACCGAAGCCCCAGGGGGAACAAATAGGGGCTTGTTCGAGCGGGTCTCCCCGGTATAGCGCTGGACAAACTTGGCCTCAATGCGGCGCAGCGCCTCGTCCGAGGGATCCTGGTATTTGCCGTCAAACTGGATGGCGACCGTGGGGAAGGTGCCGTTGCGGTAGGCATACCAGCGGGACCGGTTGATCATGTCCATGGTGTCCACCCACTGGTTGCCGGCCGTGAGGGGACCAAAGCCGTCAATCTTGGAGACGGGGGACTTGTCCTTGAAGACCACAATTTCCTCGGAGGGGAGGAAGATCTTCTTGTAGATCCCCTCCACGGGGCGCACTTCCCAGCCGACTACGGCGGTGTCCTTGCCCGGGACTGGCCACATCCAGTGGGAAGGAACCACCCAGATGGCTGCGGGAAGTCCCAGCTCATTGCGCGGCATCCACCAGTAGGCGGAGCCGGTCAGTTTGTAGAACAGGACTGTTTCGTACCAGACATCGTAGCTGGTGTCCGGGTCGTTGGGGTCCTTGATCAGGCGCATGAAGGGGTGCTTGTCGGGCACCGGGTCCAGGTACTCATGAGCCAGCAGCGGAGTGAGAGCCTTGTTTTTGATGTAGCGGGTCTTGTTCCCCTGGAAAGAATCATGGTGCACCCAGGAGATATTGGGAAGCTGTGAGGCTATCTGCTGGGCAATGGCGCGAATGGCCACATAGACCCAGTGCTTGTAGTTGCGGACCTGCTCGATGCGGTAGTCTGTCCAGGAACTGATGAAGGGCGTGCCCGTCGGCTGGAAGGAGACAAGGCTGGAAAGATCCTTGGGGTCTCTGATGTCCGGATAGGGTGCCGGGCCCCAGTATTCAGAAGTGGGATTATGGAGTTCCGGAGCCCGGCTGGCGGTAGGCTTCCTCGGAGTGCGTGGCTTGGATGGTTTACGTTCCGGCTTTTTTGCCATAAATAGCAATCCGTGGTAAAGAGTAAGGTCGAAAATCCTAGACGAGAAAGGGAGTTTTCTCAATGGGGCCACACTTTCAGAATCTGACCGAATCCATTGAAAAACATTTAATCCTGAAAATTAAAGCTGTTCGAGACCTTGAACACTCGTATGCGGAGGATGGCCGCCTGGAAGATCTGAGCGACAGGGATTATGCCAGCTTTGTAAGAGATCGGGAACGGTTGTATAAACGCTACTTTGATTTTCTTCCGAAGCTGGTCTCGGAGTATTCTAGAAACGTGATGCAAGACGTGAACTCTGCGCTGGCTTATGCCAACAAGCAAATCAATGCCCCAAGTAATGCAAGGAGGTTTGCAACGCCGCAGGAAAAGGTGAAATTCTTGCAGGAACACCAGAAGATGGTTTTGGCCCAGTTGAGGGTGTCGGTGCCAGAACTGGCTTCCCAGTTGGTGCCCAGGGCGGATATCTCGGACTATGGCATCCACCTTGTCGGGGGATCCGGTGTTCACTCATCCAACACAAGAATAATTCCCAACTTTAGAAACAACCTATCCAGGACCATACTGGTCCGTCTTCAGGAGATGCACTCAAAGGCTTCGGAGCAGCTATACCAACTGGTCAATGACCAGGTAAAGTACACCTATCTTGAAGCCTCCACCACCCTTACCCAAAGGGGTTATCGGGATGCTCTTTCCGTAACGGGAAGCATTGGAAGGAATGTGCTCCCGGAAATCCTTGCGTCCAGGGAACAGGATGAGAAAGACACCGAAAAGATTTTGTCCCTGTTTGGAAACAATCCCATGAACTGGACCCTGGCCTCGGGACCTTTCAAGGGAAAAACCCTGAGTCATGTTTATGACCTGGTGGAAAAGGATTCGGAAAGGTATCGAAAGATCATTGAAGACATTGACCATTACGAGCGCAGCATACGCTCAGCAAGTGGTCCACTCATAGAAAAAGCCCAGTCTGTGTATGACCGCAAGCGCAAAAGCCTCAAGGACAAGTTCAGCAAGATCAGTCTCAATTGGTTGGAAAACCCAACGTATGAAAAGGAACTTGAGGCGCTACATAAAGAGTTTGACGCCTTATCGGAAAAGGAAAAACAGGGCATTCAGCGCATCACCCGGAACGTGGGCAAGAATGTTTTCAATTACTATGCAACCCGCAAACGCGAGCTTCAGGAAATACTCCGGGAAAAGAAACGGGCCGCTACCTGGATTCTGAATACGCATGCCACCCTGATGACCAACCCCATGCAGCTTGGGTCCCATTTCCAAAGCAAGGGAGGCAAGAGCCATATCGGCGGCATGACCAGGGCTTTTCGCCTTGTCTTTAAAAAGGCAACCGAAAGCGTGGACATGGTGGGAGCAGCCGAGGAATACCTTGGACTGGCAGACCGCAGGTTGAAGGCTATCCTTCACCACGCTACGGAAATGGCGCGACCTCATACCGAGTTCATGGGACCCATGCCGTCAGGGCCTTTCAGGACCATTGCCCAGGATATTGACATAGGTGACCTGGATCTCACCTACATTAGAACCCGGTACTACAAGGACAGCATGGGAAGGCCAAGGGAGGTTACCAGTGCCTACCGGAGAACCCGGATGCCCAGGGAGGGAGAAGGCTTTGCTGTCTCTGATGCCGGAAAACGCCGGGTGTACAAGCCCCGAAGGCGGGACTTTGATGCGGAGCAGGCGCGTAACAATCTCATGGAGCAGTACGGACTGTCGGGCCGGGACTCCATGCTGCGCAAGGCGCTTTCCTCCATGGACCCAAATACCAGGAACAAGTACCAGCGAATTCTGGACAAGATGGACAAGATCCCCAGAAAAGGGGCAGTTCCCATGGTGGTCCAGAGGCGGGACGGTTCTGTCCGGTATGCCTACGACAAGGGGCAGTACCGGGAGGCCATGCGCTATTTGAGCGGGGAAGCCCGCAGGATCCGGGAGTCCGTGGACAAGGCCAGTGGCATTACCTTTTATGGGGCCATTTCTTTTGTGCAAAACTATCTGGAAAACAAGGCAGTACGTTTTGGAAACATCGAGGACGTCATCAAGGCCAGGGAGGCGGGCATCCATGTGCCGAAAAGCAAAAACATACGCGGAGAAAAACTAAAGGCAAGCCAGGATGAGCATGTTTCCTACTTTTCAAAAATCAGTGAATATGAAACATCAGGAAAGGAATTCATCTCGGGCCTGATCAGCAGCGCCCGTACCCATGAGGAACTGCAGGACATTCATGCCTATGTGATGCAGCAGGTGGCTTCCAACTCCAAGCTGTCCCTGGTGTTCAACAAGAACAGCAAAAAAGGACCCGAACTTCACAAGATGATGAACCAGGCCATTCAGCTTGCCGAGCTGATGCCGTTCATTGACAAGGAGAATTTCCCTGGAGAATACAAGGGTCCTGAGTTTCCCAAGTCCACTTTTCAGGAACTGACCCAAAGGGCAAGCATGGGAGAGTATCCCCAGGAGGAGATCAAGTCCTTTCATGAGCAGCAGGCCGCTTACATGTCGCGGACAGCATCCACGGATTATGATCCTGACAAGGAAAAAAACCCGGAAGCTTATCGGTACAGATATTCTTATCTTCCCATCAACACGCAAGTCATGCTTCGCAAAGCAGAGCTGGATAACAGCGGCTCTACCAAATAGCGAGTTTAAAAATAGGGGTCCGTTAAAGAGGGGGTCCGCACGATGTTTCGTGCGTGTGTCATTCTGATTTGACACCCCCCTATCCCCGTACTTGGGGGCTGCCAAAAGTACGGACTATTGCTGTCTCAGGACGGCTGAAGGAGTTGGTTATGGCTAGTTTAGATTTCTGCATGTTTTGTGGCTGCTCAATTGCTGGGGCTTATTGCCCCTATTGCAAAGAAGAGCAGGTTTCCTCTTGCTGTGAAAGAGAAGGGTGCAAAGGCACCCCCTCGCGGGGGGAAACAATATGTGATGAATGTTGGGACTCTTACTATACCCGGGACATTCCCGGGTTTGGTGATGATCCTAATCGTTGCAATCTTTGTGATGCAACAGGAATTAGTTGCACCTGTGAGCCCTACGAAAGTATCTATGCCAGGTTTGAGGACCCAACAGATTACGAAAAAGAAATAGACCGAGGAGGTGAGGGGTTAGACCCCGATGATTGCCTTTATGGCGATATGGATTAAGTCTCATTACTCGCAATTTAACTCAAAGCCAGTCCTCGTTGGGCTGGCTTTTTTCATTTCTATAGGAGGTTAAAGATGTTTGACGTTTTGATATTTGAACAGTCGGCAGGAAAGCTGACTGGCAAATACAGGCTTAAAAGCCTGAATGATATCTTGCAGGGAGACCCTGCGGATGTGAAAGGAAAGGTTTTGTTCCTGGCTGAGAAGCTGTATGACAGCATGTCTCGCCCAGAACAGGCTGCCGACGTTCACCTGGTACGCCGGGCCCTCAAGGGTCTTGACTGGGTGATGTACAGCTTTCCGAGCGTTTCAAGCAAGCTGACGTTTTCGACGTTCCTTCTCCGGCAGTTTGCCGGGGAGTTCGAATTGGCCAATCTCATGCCAAATCGGATGAAATGTTTCTTCCGCTTCATGCTGGATCGGAAGAGACTGGTGGAGGCTTGCACCAAGGGCAACTCCACTCTGGCCGTTCTGGTCAGGGGCAAGAGCACCGGCGACTTTGGACTGGTCGCCAGAAACCTTGGCATCCGTTTCAAGGTCAACGAAAAGACCGAAAAGCGGGCAAGCCAGATCCTCAGGCCTTATCTGGTCAGCGGCAGCTTGCCGTATGGCCTGATCAAGGACAGGATCAAGATTATCGAGGATCCAGAGCTGGAGAAGGCCCTGGATGGGTCCATGGTTATCTCCAGAAGATTGTTTATGGAGGTGGCCAAGCAGGTTCCCAGCCTGATGGACCACCCCAGAATGGGATGCAAGACCCTGAACTTCAGGGCTTTTGTTCCCAATCATGGATTGGTCAAGGCCATGGCTCTGGTTTCCGACAACCTGCCGGAAGGCGTGGACATGGTGTTTCACCGCACCAATGTCAAAGCCAAGGAGGTTGCGGTGGAAAGCGATCTGGTTTACATCGGCTGGGATCCCCAGCCGGGGAAGACCCGCGCCTATGCGGGCAAACAAACCATGATCAATGCGGCATGGTTCTGGGGAATTGGCAAGGGCAATCCCCGCAAGACCAGGCCGTATGCCTGGGCCCTTGAGGAGCTTGCCAAGCTTCGCAAGTGCATTGAAGAGGGCAGGACGCCGGAGGAAGATCCGGACGAGCTGGAGGAACTCTTGGCCTCTGGCAGGATCGAGAGTGGTTTTACAACCCGATCCCGATTCAATGCCCTGGAGTGGGCTGCTGCCGGTGGCAAAACGGCAGAGCTTCCAAGCCTGTTCAAAAGCACCATTGATAGTGCTTTCGACCAGATTGTTGGACCCGACAAGAATGATCTGGACTTCCGGGTTCAGATCCCTGGCGGTGTGTATTGCCAGATCGTCTCCCAAGAGATGATCAAGGAGGTTGACCCTTACCTCTACAAGACCAACATCTCCGAGGGTCAGGTAGTGTACCTGGCCAGCCACAAGGTTCTTGTGGTCAATACCAAGTGGTGGGTTGCCAACCTCATCAACTTTGGCGGTTGCGACGGCGATGACAAGTTCACCGCTGTCTTTCGCCTGGTGGACGGGGTCATCAAGGTGTTCGTCTACCGTACACCCAACAGCCGAAACGAGTATGCGGTTCTGGAGTACCCAGAGGGGTTTGACCTGCCACCTCTGGAAGGAGACTGGAAGGCAGAGCCCTGGTTCATGCCCAAGGTTGGTCCCGGCAAACAGGATCGTCCACCTCAAATGTCGTGGCTGGAAAACAAGAAGTTGCTCCCAGAACCACTGCCCAAGGTGGAATTTCCCGCTGGTGGAGACAGGGATGCCAACACCTTCCTCGACACCATGGGGGACAGCACCAACCCCGGCTGGTTTGTCCTGATTGAAACAATGTGGGACAGTGGCATTCCCTACAAGAAATGCCCACTACCTCCCCAAGAGTCGGTGGTGGACCTCTGTGTTGCCATCCGCAACAAGGAGCAGCTCAGTTGGCTGACAGGCAGGGCGTTTGAGGTCATCGAGGAGATGCAAAGCCTTGCCGGCAAGGATTGCAAGTTTGACGCCATCACCACGTCAAAGGTGCTTGGGGTTGCCAAGGCCAGCTACGACAGGGTCTTTGAGATTCCAAAAGACTGTGTAGAAGACATGCCTTATGTCTGGTTTCTCAAGACCTTGCGTTGCGATGTGCGCAAGGAGAAGGAGCGCTTTGCCAAGGAATATCCGGCCCTTGTCAACAAGGCTTGGCTGGAAGCCCTTCCCGTGGTCCGCAAATGCGTCCAGGATTTCCGGGACTTCCGTGGCAAGGACGCTGGCAACTCACTGGTTGTTATGGTTCAAGACCGTATCAACAAGGTCTTCCGCGAGTTCAGCCTTGCCCACAAGGACGAACTGGTCAACCGGTTTCGTGCAGTTGTTGATGACAAGACTGGCGAGACCAGGCTTGCCGAGATGGGGTTCCAGTTGGTTCGGGAGATCCATCGCAAGAAGCTGACTGAAAGCCTCAAGGCTGTGTGGAAGCAGTTCGGACTGCATGGCAAGAAGATTGGCTTCAGGTTCACTCGCAAGTCCTTTGCTCGACTGGTCGGCATGATTGCGCTGTATCAACTCTACGGTCAAGCCAATCCCGACAAACCTTGCCAGCTCCACGGCAACCACGCCGAGGGGGCACGGGATAACGGCAAGCTTGTCCTTCACCCAGGATTGTTCCGGTATTTCCTCAGCGTCAGGGACTTCATCACCTACAAGAAATCCAAGGCCTAACCGGGCCTTGCTCCTGACCTGCGGGAGATACCCGCACTGCCTTCCTGAGTGGAAGGTGATGCCGGTGTCTTCCCTCTAGGAACCACCCCACCCTGTAGCCCCCTTATGGGTGGTGCTCTCCTCCTGAGCAGGGCGCTCTCCGCTCCTACGTCGCGCTCGCCGGATATCGGTGGGTCTCTTCGAACCTTATCTCCCTTCGTGTGTAGGGCCTGTACGGGATCCGGGGAAGCGTTTGAGCCTTCCCGTATCAAGTCCAAGGAGAATGTACCGTGGCAACCTTTACAGAGTTTAAAAAATCTTTTTCCGTGCTTCAATCCGCTAAAACTAGGAGTGATCTGCCTAGCTGTAAGGATATGGACACGTTTATTGAGGTGATAACCTCATCAAAACCCACTTGGTCTGAGGAAGACCAAGGGGCATTTCAAAAGTTAATTGAAAAAAAGATGCCGCGCCTGGTCTTTGAGCGGTATCAAAACGACCTGCGAGACATAGCAGGTCTCCCTAAGCTTACCTTTGAAAAGGTGGTCAAGGGTAAGAAGGATCTGGAGGAAGAGTTGGCCCTCTTAAGGGCCGACGTTGAAAAACTAAAAGAGGCCATGGCCCGCAAGGGCAAGGCCAAGAAAACCAAACAACCCGAACTACCCATGTAGTCTTGGGTTTGGCTCCCGCAAGGGGGCCTTTTTTTTCCATGGGACCCAGCCTCTTTTGGCAAGCAGGGCCTGTAGAGATTTGGGGAATCAATCCCCGGGGGATGAACCTTATCACCTCCACTCCCATGGGGGACAGTGCGGTAGGGTGCGCTGTCTCCTTGGGGAGTATCTAAAACCTAAAGGAGGATTTCATGGGTATGGACATATGCAATCTTATGAGGATTGGGGGAAGCCCCGAACTTCCCCTGATGGCAGGGGAGAAAGCTAGCGGCAAGGTATATGTTGCGGTAGTGCCGGAAGGCGAACGGCCTTCCTATTGCACCTGGAAGCGGGCCACATTGGCCCAAACAGAACTTTGGTGCAAATTACGTCAGGAATACATTAGGAACAATCTAACCTGCCCTCACACCGAGGAAAGTATCTACCACTGCAGATGCGGTTGGCACTGATACTTGAGACCACTCCGCAAGGGGTGGTTTCTTTTTTTTCTCGGCGCTCGCTACCGCTCGCCCTTGTGTCCCCCAGCCTTCCTACCCCGGTGTCATTAGGAAGCCGTGGTGGGTGGGGTCTGCGGGAGATTCGGGGTGTCCGTTGTGGGCATCCTTCAACTGTTTAATGGAGGAGCACATGGAAGACAAAACCATGCCGGAGAGTGTCTGCATCTCACCGGCGGATCCTAAAGAATTTGTTTCACCACCCGAGTCCCTGGACTTGGTGTTGGTGTACCCCGTTGAGAAGGAAGGTCAGACCATGCGGTTTGACTCCGAGGAATTTGAAAACTTTTTGCGAAGGGAACTATCCCTATGAAAACAAACTGGATCCCAACGATTGTTGCTGCCGTTCTCTTTATGATGGTGGTTGCCATCTTTGCCTATTGCAGGCAACAGATCATAGAATCGGCTTCCGAGCCCGTACTTGTCGGGCCGCCGGAGGAAGAACCTTTGAACACCCTGGATCCAACAGACCCTTACAAGGACAACATGCAAGTGTTGACCCTGGAGGATGCGACTTATTGCCCAAGGATCTACATGCGAATCACCCGCGGGGAAACTTTCTGGGTGGACAAGAAGGGGCGGGTCTTTGAGATCTGCCGCAAGACCGGAAGGCTGGTGCAGTCGCTATGAAAAAGAAAATAAAACCGGAACTTGTTCCAGCGTGGAAGAAAAACACCATGCGGTTATGGAAGAAGCAGGCGGTGCGTACGGCCTGCTACTCCTTCCTGATTGTCATGGCTGTGTTAACCCCTTGGTACCTCATGGGGGAAGAGACCATCACGGTCTCCCAACTCAAGGAGTACCAACCTCCCAAGTCGGGAGTGGATCCTTTGCGTTACATGGAGGAGCGTGAGGGAGGACTGCGGGTCTACCAAAGGGGAAACCAGTTGCTCTGGGTCAACGAGCCCAAGAGCAAACGCCCCGAGGTTCCACCCAAGGTTCATCCCTGAAACCATGCCCTGATCCATCCAACTGAAAACCCTCGGATGCAAACCAAGAAGGTTCGTCCGGGGGTTTAGGTTTTTTGGAGAGAGGGCCTGTTGGAGATTCGGGGGTCGAGTTTCGGCCCTTGGTTTCAGTTTTAGTTCAGGAGGAAAGTATGAGTATTCAAACCATCTGCCGTGTCATTGAGACCGGCAGCGTCAACCAGGCTTTGCGGGCGTACCGCACGGCCAAGAGGATTCACCTCAACATGGAAACCTTCAACGAAGGAACTCGAGCCACGCGCAGGAGCTTTGAGCAGCGCCTCGAGGACGCCCTCAGAAGAAGGATCCATAGGTCTCATGCAAACAACAAGCAACAACTCAAAGAGGAGGTAGACAATGTATGCTTGGCTTATTTGTCTTAGTTTGTTACCGGGCCATTTCGAAAAAACGGAAACCGGTTTCAAGGTGACTCCAGCCATCGTGCTGGTATTCCAATGGCTGACGGAACTGGTGAAGTCGTTCTTCACCAACAAGCCGCTAGCCAAAGTTTCAAAACCAAAAACCAAAAGAAAGGTTTCCAATGAAGAAACAATCTAAGCCCGGTGTGTTTGAAGTTATTTCCAACAAGGTAAAAGGATGGGGCCTGAAGGAAAGGATTGCCGCAGGGGTTACTGCAGCCATCCTGACCAGTGGAGGCGTGTACTACGCCAACGCGGCGAAGGATCCCATGACTGCGGTGAGGACAGACATGGGACAGCACACCAAGGTGCAGTTTCAAGTGGCCTCGGGCAAGGACAGTCCGTGGTACAGCCGATCCAAGTACACCCTGCTCAATGATACGAGCAGCTACAAGGATAAGCACCTGACCGTGTATGTGGATACCAAGACCTGTCCCGGACTTACCTTCCGTTCCTTGAAAGGAAAAACGGTAACGGTCAATGGCCTGATGGAAAACTATAAGGGCAAGAGCCCTACCATCCGAGTCACCAACCCTAACCAAGTAACCATCAACTAACTAAGGAGATTTAAAATGAGTTTTGCATCTGCTTTCAAATCTGCTAGGAAGCTTTCAAATCCCAAGAGTGATCGCTTGTGTTCACTCTGGGCACGAGGCAACAACCTTTCCTCCGGCTCTACCGTGGACGGCAAGACCTATGTCTTGACGCCGGCCAGTGAGGACGGAACCCAATGGGAGTTGAGGGAAGGCAAGGACATAGACTTGCCCCCAGAGGCATGCAAGAAGGTCGTGGGCACCTTTGCCGCACCGACTAAGGACAAGGTGGAGACCACCTTCAACGGGGAACTCTTCCAGACTTTTATACTTCGGGGAACCATCAAGGTGGATGGAAAGAACAAAGAAGCAACTGCCTTCATGAGTTCTGCAGAAGAGATAAATGCAAGGGCAGCGGCGAAGGGGACCGACCCCGGCAAATACCCAATTGCATACATCTTGTATCAGGACTCCCTCAAGAAGAAGGAGGACTAACATGATCGGACTTCTGGTCAGCGGGAGCATCGTGACGCTCCTGCTGCTAGAAAGACTGGTCAAGGGAGACCCCAACTGAATACCGTTCAGGCTCGAGACCCAACCGGTTTCGGGTCTGAACCTTTGGCCCCAGCCCTCCTACCCCAAGCCCTACCGGGCAAGGGGTCTTTTTTTTATCCTTGCAGAAACCCCGCCATATTCTTTTCTTTTTTTATACCCCCTCCCATACCAGGGGCTGCCAACTTTTCCTACAATAGGGCTAGGCAAAGTAGCAAATGGGGCCCCGAAAAGTCTTCCGTGGTCTGCGGGCCCTGCGTCTGCCCGGCCAGTACGCCGGGAGAACAGGGCGGCACTTTTCCGGAGGGCTCTTGAACACCTACCTCTGCCAGTATGGATCGTCCACCCTCAGGGTAAGGGCCTGCGACAGGGAGTCCGCCCTCGATGCGGCCCTCCAGTCCTGGGCCAGGTCCCATCCGCGCGGGATCCCAAGGGGCAATGTCCTCGTACTGAACCTCAGTGCACTGGAAGTCCCCCAGGAACAGGAGGGATCGCGGGGTTCTGCCCCTTCCTGATGGAACATCTTCCCCGTTGGGGGCGCCTAGGGGTAAAAGTTGGTGGCTTTTGTGGTTGTTTTTCACAGCAAATAGGAGGTCTTTATGTCCACAGTAGAGGCGGTCAAGTCGGCAAGTCTTTGGTTCAAGGATGGCTCCAGCGACAAGGTATACAATTGCACCCTGGAGGTAGACACCAGTGGTTATGTGGTGAACTTCCAGTACGGAAGGAGGGGTTCTGCCCTGACCTCGGGCACCAAGACCATCTCGCCGGTGGACAGGGCCAAGGCGGAGAGAATCTTTAACAAGCTGGTGGCTGAAAAGACCGGCAAAGGATACCAGTTTGTAGGGAGCTGCGGGGGTATAACCACGGTGCAGCAAGGCAAGATCATGGATGGACCTGTGATCCTTCTGACTCCCACGGATGAGGAAGGTGCTTTGAGGTTTATGAACAACCCCGACTTCCTGGTGCAGCAGAAGATGGACGGGGTTCGTTTCTTCCTGGAATGGAAAGACAATACCTTCAGCGCCTACAACCGCAAGCGCAGGGAGGTTCCCATTCCCCCCAAGCTGATGGCAGACCTAAGGATGACAAGCTTGCCTGGCGAGTGTGAGTTCCTGATTGACGGGGAGCTGGTGGGGGATACCTACCATGCCTTTGACCTGGTGTATGTGTACGCCATAAAGGACCCAGAAAAATCCCTGTTGAATGTTGGCATGAACAATACTTTTATAGAACGCTTTCACGCACTCAAGCAATTATTTTTTGATGATGCCACAGCCCCGTTCAAGGAGATGGATCATATCACTTACGTTCCCTGTCTTGATGTTGCAAGGGACGCGAAGGAACAACTGAGGCTCATGGAAGAATCGGGCATGGAAGGCGTGGTCTTTAAACTGAAACGTGAAAAAGTGGTGCATGGAACTTTGGGAGACTACTACAAGTTCAAGTTCTACAACACCACCACCTGCCTGGTAACCCAGGTGAATGACCAGCGCAGCGTGGGCCTTTCCATGAAACAGAATGATGTGGTGATGGACTTTGTGGGCAACGTAACCATCCCTTGCAACCATGAGGTACCCCAGGTGGGGGACATAGTCGAGGTGCGGT
>Ga0255148_1000369_pt1 | contig 12393 bp, 15 predicted proteins | sample Atl_Miss_RepB_8h_FD_183024 | JGI IMG/M metagenome (GOLD analysis project Ga0255148, IMG submission 183024) | Freshwater microbial communities from Altamaha River, Georgia, United States - Atl_Miss_RepB_8h | ecosystem: Environmental > Aquatic > Freshwater > River | place: USA: Georgia | collected...
GGAGAAGGCTAACGCTTGATACTCTCTCTAGTAACTTTAAGTTTTCGAAAAAACTTTGATCCTATAAATGCTACAGGTAGTTATCTAAATCTACATTTTAATTAGGCGAACGACGGGAATTGAACCCGCGAATAAAGGAGCCACAATCCTCTGCCTTACCACTTGGCTACGCCCGCCATGAAAAATTTTTAAGTTTTTTTTATAGTAAAACAAATTATATCATAAAACGCTTGCTTTTTATTGTTTGAATTTTTTAATTTTTTCTATTTTGAAACTTGTTGGCGAGAAAAATTTGTTATACTTATAAATGCATAATGATTTTCATAACCCACTTTTCTGTTTGTAAAATAGGAGGTAACATTCTTCTAGGCGTAGGACAGGAAGACATATTTTTAGTGTGGCGTGGGGTATTTTGTCAATTTTTGTAGCGAAAAAATCTCTTCGAGCAATTTTTCCGTTCGGAATTGAATTTAACGTAACGATGTACTGTATTTATTAGTTTATAGATATCCTCTATGACAATTGCCATTGGTACATATCAAGAGAAAAGAACATGGTTCGATGACGCTGATGACTGGTTACGTCAAGACCGTTTCGTTTTCGTAGGATGGTCAGGTCTATTATTATTACCATGCGCTTACTTCGCTGTAGGTGGTTGGTTAACTGGAACAACATTCGTAAGTTCTTGGTACACTCACGGTTTAGCGTCTTCTTACTTAGAAGGTTGTAACGTTTTAACTGCAGCTGTATCAACACCAGCAAACAGTATGGCACACTCATTATTATTTGTATGGGGTCCAGAAGCTCAAGGTGATTTAACTCGTTGGTTCCAATTAGGTGGTTTATGGACATTCATCGCATTACACGGTGCGTTTGGATTAATTGGTTTCATGTTACGTCAATTTGAAATTGCTCGTTCTGTAAACTTACGTCCGTACAACGCAATCGCTTTCTCAGCTCCAATTGCTGTATTCGTATCAGTTTTCTTAATTTATCCATTAGGTCAATCTGGTTGGTTCTTTGCTCCAAGTTTTGGTGTTGCGGGTATTTTCCGTTTCATTTTATTCTTCCAAGGTTTCCACAACTGGACTCTTAACCCATTCCACATGATGGGTGTAGCTGGTGTTTTAGGTGCGGCTCTTCTTTGTGCTATTCACGGTGCTACTGTTGAAAACACATTATTCGAAGACGGTGACGGTGCTAACACGTTCCGTGCATTTAACCCTACGCAAGCTGAAGAGACTTACTCAATGGTTACGGCTAACCGTTTCTGGTCACAAATCTTCGGTGTAGCTTTCTCTAACAAACGTTGGTTACACTTCTTCATGTTATTAGTTCCAGTAACTGGTTTATGGATGAGTGCGATTGGTGTAGTAGGTTTAGCTTTAAACCTTCGTGCTTACGACTTCGTATCACAAGAGATTCGTGCTGCGGAAGATCCCGAATTTGAAACCTTTTACACGAAAAATATCTTATTAAACGAAGGGATCCGTGCATGGATGGCTTCGCAAGACCAACCACATGAACGTATCGTATTCCCAGAAGAAGTATTACCACGTGGTAACGCTCTATAAACTTTTCCAAAAGTTTATTTTTCTGGCTTTTTTTAAACTTTCTCAGGAAACCCCTGAGAAAGTTTGTTTGAGGTTTTTAGAGCATGCTATAATAGAAATTATAAAGATTACTCTTTTTGACTACACAAATTGATGATATAAATCGTTACGCAAGGGTGACGAAGGAGATAGTATGGCTGGAAAACCAGTAGAACGTCCGTTTTCTGATATTCTTACCAGTATTCGTTACTGGGTAATTCATAGCATTACAATTCCTGCTTTATTTATCGCAGGCTGGTTATTTGTAAGCACAGGTCTAGCATATGACGTATTTGGTAGCCCACGACCAAACGAATATTTTACAGAGGATCGCCAAGAAGCTCCTCTAATTACAGACCGTTTCAACGCTTTAGACCAAGTTAAAAAACTTTCACAACAATAATTGGGTCTCTAAAGATTTTGACGAATTAAAGAAGCGATTTCTCTAGACTTTGATTCTTTAATTCGTCTTAAAAACGCGATTTATACTAAAAACTCACAATTCAATCTTTTTTATGGAAGTATTTAATTTTCAAATTCAAGTAAAAATTGAGGAATTTAATTCTCAATGGAAATTGAGGGATTCGGCCTTCTTTGGGTTTTTCAAAACCTCGCTCTTTTGAAAGATGGCCACAAATTTCTGCAATTGTAAAATTCTACATTTTTTATTATGTCAAATCCTATTTTAGTTTCAGCAGTAGGTCGTCGTAAAGAAGCCATTGCAGAAGTAAAATTTGTGCGTGGAACAGGTCAATTTATGATCAATGAAAAATCTGCACAAAGTTACTTAAATAATCAATCGTCATCACTATTAGCTATTAAAGCTCCCTTTGAAATTTTAACAACAAATATGGGTGAGCAACAAACTTCACCATTAAATTTTTCAGAAATTGATACGATTGTTACAGTGAAAGGTGGCGGATTAATTGGTCAAGCTGAAGCAATTCGCTTAGGTGTTGCTCGCGCCTTATGTCTTTTTGGGAAATCTGAAAATGAGACAGGGCTAGAAGTTCGTAAATCTTTAAAAGTAAAAGGGTATTTAACGCAAGACTCACGTGAAAAAGAACGCCGTAAATACGGTCTTAAAAAAGCTCGTAAAGCTTCACAATACCATAAACGTTAATCGAATTGTCAATAGTGTCCTGACACTTTTAAAATTTCTCTAATTGTATAGAATTAGAGGATTCTGTTTTTCCATCCTGATGTTGACTGAACGCAATTTCTTTGCGTTCAGCCAACACTTTTTGATTGAGTTCACAAGAGAGTAAACTTTTGAGAGAAAAAAGTTTAAAAATGATGTTAAGGAGAATAAAAACCTTTGAGTGAAAAATTAATTCGTCGTTATTTGATTGTAGGAGAGCGTCGACCAAGTAATTATTGGTGGGCATCAACAGTCTTAATTGGTTCTTTAGGATTTTTAATTACAGGTATTACTAGTTATTTCGGGATGGGTACAAATTCTATTGCTTTTTTCCCGCAAGGCTTACTAATGTCTTTCTATGGGAGTCTTGGTTTTTTTTTAAGTTTTTATTGGTGGTTTTTAATTTTTTGGAACGTAGGCAGTGGTTTTAATGAGTTTAATAAAAAAGAAAACTCATTACGTATTTTTCGCTGGGGTTATCCTGGAAAAAATCGTCGCATCGATTTATCTTACTCACTAGGAGATATTGAAGCGATTCGCGTAGAATTAAATCAAGGTTTAGATTCCCAACGTACAATCTATTTAAAATTAAAAGGAAAACGTGAAATTCCAATTACGGGGATTGGTCAACCTTTAACATTAAAGGAAATCGAAACCCAAGCTTCTGAACTGGCTAATTTTTTACAAGTTGCTATTGAAGGTTTGTAAAAAATCAAAAGTTCGTGGAAGTCAATTTTTTATTTAGCTTAAAGAAGTTTCTTATCTTTTTCTTCAAAGAATATTTAGAAATGTTTGGTTTCTAGTTTTCCAAAAGGAAAAAGGATAATCTAAAAAATAAATAGTTTTTCGTATGCCAAGATCCCAACGTAACGATAACTTTATTGATAAAACATTTACCGTAATCGCGGATATTTTATTAAATGTTTTACCAACTTCCCAACGTGAGAAACAAGCTTTTAGTTACTATCGCGATGGTATGTCAGCACAGGCAGAAGGTGAATACGCTGAAGCTTTACAAAATTATTATGAAGCTATGCGTTTAGAAACTGATGCGTATGATCGTAGCTATATTTTATATAATATTGGCCTAATTCATACAAGTAACGGTGAACATGGACGTGCTTTAGAGTATTATTATCAAGCTTTAGAACGCAATCCTTCTTTACCAAGTGCTTTAAATAATATTGCGGTGATTTATCACTATCGTGGTGAACAAGCCATTGAAAATGGGCAATCAGAAATTTCTCAAATCTTATTTGAAAAGGCCGCGGATTATTGGAAAGAAGCTATTCGTTTAGCGCCTACAAATTATATTGAAGCTCAAAACTGGTTAAAAATGACAGGTCGTGAATAAATTCACGTTGTGAGTCTGTTCAAGTCTTCATACAAAGAAGTTTAGAGCCTCTAACCGGTTTTTCTAAAATTCAAAGCGGGCTCGGTTTCCGTTCTCTTTGAAATTTCTAATATTTTTCAAAAGTGACGCTTTGAGTTTTAGAAAAATTTCAAAGAACAAATTTTTTTAAGCTTTGAAAAATAGGCAAAAATTAAAAAATATGTTAATATTAATAAAAAAGAATTTCCAAGGGGATATGGCGGAATGGTAGACGCTACGGACTTAAAGCCCTATTCAAAACAAAATATTTGAGCCTAAAAAATTGAAATTTTTTAGTGTTAGCTTTCAAAATCAGAGAATCTAAAAACATGCGAAGGTTTTTAGCAATTCTGAGCCAATTCGAGCTTTTTCGAAAGGTGCAGAGACTCAACGAAAGCTATCCTTTCGAGGATAAAGATAGAGTCCATAACATTTTTTCTTACAGTTAATTTTTCGTATAAAAATTTCGAACAAATGATAACATTTTTCTTTCTGAAAAATAGTTTTTGAAAATCCGTTGATTTTAAACGGTCGTGAGGGTTCAAGTCCCTCTATCCCCAACTTTTAAACTTCTTCGTACGAAGAATTGAACGGACAGATTTTTCTAGGATCGCCAAGATTTTAATGAACTTGTTTATTTTACATGGTTCCACAAACTGAAACTAAAGCCGGTGCTGGCTTCAAAGCTGGTGTTAAAGATTATCGTTTAACATATTACACTCCTGATTACGTAGTAAAAGATACTGATATTTTAGCTGCATTCCGTATGACTCCTCAACCAGGTGTTCCACCTGAAGAATGTGGTGCTGCTGTTGCTGCTGAATCATCAACTGGTACTTGGACAACTGTATGGACTGACGGTTTAACTAGCTTAGACCGTTACAAAGGACGTTGTTACGACATCGAACCAGTTCCAGGTGAAGACAACCAATATATCGCTTACGTTGCTTACCCAATCGACTTATTCGAAGAAGGTTCAGTAACTAACTTATTCACTTCAATCGTTGGTAACGTATTCGGTTTCAAAGCGTTACGTGCTCTACGTTTAGAAGACTTACGTATTCCTCCAGCATACGTTAAAACATTCGCTGGTCCTCCACACGGTATCCAAGTTGAACGTGACCGTTTAAACAAATATGGTCGTGGTCTTTTAGGTTGTACAATCAAACCTAAATTAGGTCTTTCAGCTAAAAACTACGGTCGTGCTTGTTACGAATGTTTACGTGGTGGTTTAGACTTTACAAAAGACGACGAAAACGTTAACTCACAACCATTCATGCGTTGGAGAGACCGTTTCTTATTCGTTGCTGAAGCTATCTACAAAGCACAAGCTGAAACTGGTGAAATTAAAGGTCACTACTTAAACGCAACTGCAGGTACTTGCGAAGAAATGTTAAAACGTGCTGAATGTGCTAAAGAATTCGGCGTACCAATTATCATGCACGACTACTTAACAGGTGGTTTCACAGCTAACACTTCATTAGCTGCTTACTGTCGTGATAACGGTTTATTATTACACATCCACCGTGCTATGCACGCTGTTATCGACCGTCAACGTAACCACGGTATGCACTTCCGTGTATTAGCTAAAGCTTTACGTATGTCTGGTGGTGACCACTTACACTCTGGTACTGTAGTAGGTAAATTAGAAGGTGAACGCGAAGTAACATTAGGTTTCGTAGACTTAATGCGTGACGACTACATCGAAAAAGACCGTAGCCGTGGTATTTACTTCACTCAAGACTGGGCTTCTATGGCAGGTGTTATGCCAGTTGCTTCTGGTGGTATTCACGTATGGCACATGCCAGCTTTAGTTGAAATCTTCGGTGACGACGCATGTCTTCAATTCGGTGGTGGTACTTTAGGTCACCCTTGGGGTAACGCTCCTGGTGCTGCAGCTAACCGTGTAGCTTTAGAAGCATGTACTCAAGCTCGTAACGAAGGTCGTAACTTAGCTCGCGAAGGTGGCGACGTTATCCGTTCTGCTTGCAAATGGAGTCCAGAACTTGCTGCTGCTTGTGAAGTTTGGAAAGAAATTAAATTCGAATTCGACACAATCGACAAATTATAATTTCTCTCTTTTTTGGCCGAAATGGCTAAAAAATTTCCTCTTAGAATTTCTCAATTGATCTCGCGTTAATTGAGCAATTCTCAGTTTTATATTTATTAGTCTGAATTTTCAGACTAATAAATATAATCTTGTATCCTTGTATTTTTTCAACACTATGATAAATTCTAAATATGGAGTTTTTAAATACATTTTATTTGTGAAGGGTCGATGCCCGAGTGGTTAATGGGGATGGATTGTAAATCCGTTGGTTTATACCTACGCTGGTTCGAATCCGGCTCGGCCCAAATAAGATCCTCAATTTGCATTGAGAATTTCATTCTTTTTTTTCTGCCCTGCTGAAGGGTCCGCAATAGCGGTTATGTTCTCTTTTTAATCATGAACAGAACAATATTAACTCTAAGTTAATCTTTTTTATTTTGAAATTTTTTATCTTTTATGTCAAGACAAACAAGAAAAATTGCTACAAATAAACCAAAAAAACGTGTTTATCGTGGCGTTGTTCATATTCAAGCAGGTCACCATAATACAATTATTACAATGACAAATATTCGTGGTGAAGTTCTTTGTTGGAGTTCTTCTGGTGCATGCGGATTTAGAGGAAAACGTAAAGCGACAAGCTTCGCAGCAAAAAAAGCTGCTGAAATTGTAGCTCGTAAATCAAAAGATCTAGCTATGCGCGAAGCAAAAATTTTAGTAACAGGGCCAGGTCAAGGTCGTGAAACAGCTATTCGTGAAATTTTCAAAGCAGGAATTAAAGTAAATGTAATTCGTGAAAAAACAGGAATTCCACATAATGGTTGTCGTCCACCGAAAAAACGTAGCGTTTAATTAATTTTTCTCGCGAAAAATCTCGTCGAGCACCAATTTATTTAAAGAATTCGAATTTTTTATGATATCGAATAAAAAGTTCGAATTCTCTTTAAACATTGGTTTTTTCTTAGTACAAAACAATTCGAAGATTTTTTCCCGGCAATTGATTTTTGCTATTTTTGGGTTACCTGGGATTTGAACCCAGAACTTATCGGTTAAAAGCCGAGTACTCTACCATTGAGTTAGTAACCCTTTTTCAAAATCTATAATAAATATATTGTAAAGCATTTTAAACCTTTTTTCAAGATTGCCACCGGACAACTTTTTTGCACCAAATTTTTCTAGCAAAAAAATTCTCTTTCAGCAAGTTTAATCAGTCTTACCATTGAAACAATTCAATGGTAAGAAAAAAGTTGAGAAGCAAGGCCTCTCATACAAAATTATAAATTACCGCCACGAGCATATAATAAAACAACGATCGCTGGGCCTGCTGCAACTACTAAAAATAATGTTGTAAGTTGTAGAACAATTTCAAAATCCATAAGTAATTAATTTGATTTTAATGTCTGATAAAAAATCGAAAAGTCAAAGCTTTTTAGTCGGTCAGTTTAAGCTCCATTAGCTTCTTTTGCCGCAAAAAGAACATCTAAAGTAATAGTACGGAGATTTTTTTGGCGCGCATATTTTTCAGTATTACGTTTCACTTTCCCACGAACAAAGCCAGGAATTTTGTTTAACTCTGCTAAGCCATCCGCCGCCCAAGTTAGGTCTTCTGCTGTTGAAAGCGATTTAGTAATTACCTCTTTTGTATCATGGCCACCAAAAATTTCTAATAAGTGATCTTCCATTCCTAAACTAAAAGAATTATACACTAAATCCGCAATTTGGTTTGTGCCTTCGTACCCTAAAAAAGGACGATAACCTAATGGGAAATTTTGAATATGAACCGGCGCAGAAATTACTCCACAAGGAATATCTAAGCGTTTCCCAACGTGACGTTCCATTTGTGTACCAAAAATCGCAGCGGGTTCAATTTGAGCAATCATATCTCCAACTTGTGTATGGTCCTCTGTGATTAAAATTTGATCACAAAAATTTACAACTTGTTCTCTAAACCAATCAGCATCATGCTTGCAGTATGTACCTGCGCAGGCAACACGAATTCCCATCTCACGAGCGAGAATTTTTGTCATGGCTGCAGCATGCGTAGCATCACCAAAAACAACTGCTCGTTTCCCTGTTAAATTTTGGCAGTCAATTGAACGAGAAAACCACGCTGCTTGAGATACAAAACGTGTTTGTTTTTCAATATAAAATTCTAAAACGTGTGGATCGTTCACAACAGGTGTTTCAATATTAGTGTGAAGGCCTTTTTGTTCTTCATAAACTTTTTGAACAATTGTACCCATTTCACGAATAAATTCTGCGGTATCTAAAATTCCCATAGGTGTTGTAGAAATATAAGGCATACCATATTCTGTTTCTAAATAAACCGCTGTCATAAGGCCAACTTCACGATAAGGGACAATATTAAACCATGCTTTTGGTAGATTTTTTAAATTTAAAACTGAACCTCCTTCAGGAATAATCTCATTCACGTCTACACCTAGTTCTGTTAATAAACGTTTTAATTCTCGACAATCATGTTGATTATGAAAACCTAACGTAAACATACCAATAATATTTGCAGAAGGACGATTTGTTTTTTCTTGAGGTAGCGTTCCTGTCTTGCGCGCTTTTTCTAAATAAAAACGCACAATTTGCTCAAGTGTACGATCAGCGGCTTGAAATTCATTAACACGATAATGGTTCACATCAGCTAATAAAACATCACAATTTGTTTGTTGTGTCGCACGATTCACAAAATTTTGTAAATCTTCTTGTAAAATACTTGAGGTACATGTTGGTGTTAATAAAACTAAATCCGGAATTTCTTCTTTATCTTTACGAGTAATATTTTCAACCACTTTTTCTTGGGATCCACGCGCTAAAACATGACGATCCACAATACTAGCTGTAACCGGGGTAAAATCGCGCTCACGTTCTAACATCGAACGCATAACATTAAAATAGTCATCTCCTAGTGGGGCATGCATGATAGCATGAACGTTTTGAAAAGAACTGGCTACGCGTAGAGTACCAATATGAGCCGGCCCTGCATACATCCAATAAGCAAGTTTCATAAGAAATAGGTTTTTTAATTTTTTGTTCATTTTTTGCATTGAATGGAGACTCAAGAACTAACTACCTTCATTTTCGGAGAAGTGGGGAAGTTCTCTTGAACAGTAAAATTTTTTACTAACAAAAAATGATATTCAACATTCAAACTCAATTCTTCTTACGAAGAAGACTTTTTCAAGTAATTTTAAATCGTTTTCTAGATTAATTGTAACACTAAATAGTGAAAAATTTTTAATTTTAGCCTGCTATCGGAGTTGAACCGATAACCTTCGGTTTACAAAACCGATACTCTACCGATTGAGTTAAGCAGGCATCTTAGAGCTTATTTATATTATACCTAAGGATATATTTGCTCGTCAAGTTTTTTCACAAACTTAGAAAATTCAAAGAAATAACTCTCTGTCTTTTTCTATTTTTAAAACTGATTGTACGGGACTGACGGGACTCGAACCCGCAACTTCCGCCGTGACAGGGCGGTGCTCTAACCAATTGAACTACAATCCCAGAGAATTTTTTATTTGTTCTTGACAGATATAAATGAAATTTATCATTCTCTGTTTTTCTTGTCAAGCTTCCACAGTATTTCTTTCACTGGAGTTCGAAACAAAGTTTCGAACGCCAGTGAGAAAATCCCAAAGAGATAAAGCTCTAATTCCTAATTCTACTCTTTATTAATTAGAATCCGGAGCAGATTTTTCAGTTGAACCTGTCGTTTTTTCATCGCTCATACGAGTCAATAATTTTTCAAGAGCCGGATCCTCTGGTTTGTTACTTAATAAATATTTGGCTAAAAAAATAGCACGTTTAGCTTGTTTTTGCACTTTTTGTTGCCAAACAGTTTTACGCATATTTTTTTTTGATTTTGACGTACGTTTTTGTGAACCTAAAATAGTTATATCTATTTCGGCTTCAAAACCATGCATGATAATTTTCTATCACATGGCTTCTCTTACTAACAAAAAAGGATTGAGCAACTTATTTAGTGTTTTGTTGCCACAATTAATTGTAAAAATGATTCTGGATCACAAATAGCTAATTGTGCGATCATTTTACGATTTAATTGAATTGAAGATTTCTTTAAATAATTCATAAATTCATGGTAATTTGTTCCGTAACGACGAACAGCAGCATTAACACGTGTAATCCATAAACTACGGAAATCACGTTTTTTCTTACGACGATTAGCATACGAATAACGTAATGCTTTCATATTTTGTTGATTCGCTGTACGGAATAATAATGAAGCAGAACCACGGAAACCTTTTACCATATTTAAAAGTTTTTTATGTCGTTTGCGAGAGACATTTCCACGTTTTACTCGTGTCATAAAAGAGAAAAAGTATTGGGAATCCATTTAGGCATGTCAATAATTAGTATCAAAGAAAAAATTTTTGATTTTATTGAACGAAAAGAAGAGGAGGTTCAGAAAAATTTTTTTTTGTCGAGTTTTGACTCGTTAAAAAGCTCCAAATATTGCTTTTCGTTTAATGCATCAGTTTCTATAAAGTTTTGAAAAACTTTCAGGAAAGTGAAAATGAATTCTTTTAGTAAATGGATTTTTGTCTATTTTGAGCAGGGAGGGATTCGAACCCCCGACTCCGTGGTTCGTAGCCACGTGCTCTAGTCCACTGAGCTACCAGCCCTTTTTACAAAGTTTGGAAAGTAATACTAATAGTTTATCCGATTCTTGAAAAAATGCCAAGTTTTTGTTGGGCAAACATGTTTGTTAATTTCATTTTTTTTAAGTCCGCAAGCTAAAGAAACAGAATTTATACAAAAAAGAAAGTTCTGGAGTAGTCATTAATAAAATACTTTTTGAATTCGGAAAGGGAGGGATTCGAACCCACGGTGACCTTACAGTCACGCCGGTTTTCAAAACCGGTGCAATCAACCGCTCTGCCACCTTTCCTTAAATTTTTAATTTTTGGTTTATATAAAACATATTCTAACGTATTTTTTAAAATTTTACTAGAGTCGGGAATGTAGTCTTTCTAACGTTTGTTAGAAAGACTACATTCTCCTGTTGAGTCAAGCTTAATAGTTTTTTGTTAATTTCGTCGGAGAAAGAAATCCCTGACGAGAAAGTATTAACAAATTAACGGAAACTTACTGAAGCTTGCCATACGAAAGCTAATAAAATAAATAATACAGGAATAACAGGTAATACATCTACGATTGGGTCAAATGGTGCATACGCTTCTGGTAATTTTGCAAGAATAAGAGACATGAATTTGTTCCTTCAATTTTAAGTATTTATAACAAAAATTTTTTCATTCTTCGGATGAAGAAATCTCGAATGAGTTTTGATGAAAAAAATGATTCAACCTTGAATCTTAATAAATTTCGACCGGAGAAAAAGAGCTTTTAAAGTTTAAAAGCAAAGATTTTGGAAATTTTACAGTGCAAACTTCTTATAAAATTAAGAAGCTAAACTTTCCCATGACATAGTTACGTCATCTAGGATTAATGAGCTGTTATAAATTTCTAAGATGATTAATAAGAATGCTGCAAATAAAAGAATGAATACAGCCATTAAAACCGTAGTTCCCCATCCTGGTAAAACTTTACCAGCTTCTGAGTTTAATGGACGTAGTAAGCTTCCTAATGGAGTTACAATTCCTGGCTCTTGGAAATCGGAATTAAAAGACGCATTGCCTTTAGCTTTTGTTGTGCCTGTTGCCATAAATAAAAGAAAAAATTTTTGGATTTTTTTACTTTCTGTAATAAAATAGAAAATGGAGAATTATTTTTTGTTTTCTAAACTAATATGGATAGTCCAGCATTTTTCTTTACCTTCTTTTTGTGGTTCTTATTAGTAAGTGCCACAGGGTATTCTGTTTATGTAAGTTTTGGTCCACCTTCGAAAAAACTGCGTGATCCTTTCGAAGAACATGAAGATTAAATTCGTAAAAGGTTTGAATAAAGCAAAAAAGATTTTTTTTGCTTTATTCAGATGGTTGGGAGAAAAAACTTTAGAGAAAAGCAACATGCAAACTAAGTTTTTTCAGAATTTTGTGCTGCAAGGGCGCAATTTTTCTAGCGAAAAAGTCTCTTTGAGCAAAAATTTGAAGATTTGAAACAGATATTATAAAATTCCAAAAATTTTAAAAATAATAAATAAAAAGAAAATTTCTCATACAAGAATTTTCAAAAATGTTCTTGAAATCCTTGTATGAGATCAATAAAAAGACTCTATTGCCTTCCTTCGAAAGTATAGTCACAGAGT
>Ga0255148_1000400_pt1 | contig 11701 bp, 9 predicted proteins | sample Atl_Miss_RepB_8h_FD_183024 | JGI IMG/M metagenome (GOLD analysis project Ga0255148, IMG submission 183024) | Freshwater microbial communities from Altamaha River, Georgia, United States - Atl_Miss_RepB_8h | ecosystem: Environmental > Aquatic > Freshwater > River | place: USA: Georgia | collected...
GATCCGATGGGGCAAGAAGTTATCGAGGTAACGTCAACAACCCGTGATGGTGGATGTGGCAAAAACGGAGGTAGAGCTAGCAAAAAATTTAACTTTCGCTTGCCTAAGAACCACAAGAAAAAAGGCTTTCTCGTGCAAGAGGTAACGGTAACTTGTCAGCCTGGATCTTGCTTGGTTTGGTTGATACTTGTCCAGGGTTGTCCAGAAGCATCAAGACGGCATTGTCTATGCAATCTTCAAGAACCAAAAACCTTCAAATACTACGAAGCTTGGAGGGTTGGCCTTAATAAAACTGTTCCTACCAACCCTCCTACCATGGGCGGAACAAGTTACGATGATGACGCCAATAGTGGTCTGCGTGCAAACGAAACCTGCGGTATATCTAGACAAGATGGAGACTTGCGGTTTTTTGAGGACAGTGTAACAGGTGATCTTACGACACAACACGCTTGGGCACCAAAACCAACGACATATTACGGTTCAGACACAGGGTGCGGTACCACGGCTGGCAAGCTTTATTCAATGGATGGTAAAAACGGGCCTCCCGATTTCTGGGGAAACAATGCTATTGCGACGGGTTCTAGATCCGCAGAATTCGACTGGAATTGTTGCGGCTGCAAAAAGGAGAAGGATAGGAGTAATACCGTAAAATGATCATAAACTGCGTTCTTCTGCTGTCTGCACTAGGATTGATTTCGGATAACGACCTCGAAGCAAGACTTCCTTATTTCTTGGCGTACGGACTCAATAGCCCAAACGGCGTAAAGAATTTTTTTAAAGACATATCAAAATCGCAAGTTGAACGACTTGCGGTTCATTCAAATGCACAAATCTCGATTTATGCAAAGTGGATTATTCAGAACGAGGAAGAAAGATCTTTTTCGACTGTAGAGCAGAAGCAACTCTCGCGAGCACAGTTTTGCGGCTTTCTTTCAGGTAGACTTGTCATTCCTTTCCCCAACTGGTGGACTGAATTCCTTCTTCATTCCAAGTTAGATTTCTCAATACATTCATACAAGGAATTTTCGGAAACCAATGATGTTCGTCACCCTACTGGGCTTCAGATAAATGAGCTTACTCCGGAGTACATTAGTCTGGAGTCAGAGGGACGGCAGATGGTGTTCGACGGAACAAAGACCTGGTGGGATTCTTGTGCGGAAAATGGTACGTTCTTTAAAAACGACTCTAACGTCGACTGTATCGCATTAGAGGTTGCTAGAGACGGGCAACGTCTGCTTGCTGTGTTACCGATCGACGGTTCACCAACTCTTTTCTGTACTGACAAATCAGGTCTTGGCTTGTGGAAAGCAGACGTTCGTAAATGTCGTCAGATAGAAGGTAGCTCAAAACTGGACCCACGAGGTTTAGTAGGGATTTACTGCTTTGAAGATAAAGTAGCCGTCTTTTGGCGCAATGTTCATGAGGTTACGCTCGATGTATTTGATCTGTACACTGGAGCGCAAAAAACGAGTTTTACGACGCTTATCGAGTTGCGTGGCGGAAGATCCGGGCTGCCCTTATGGGAAGAAAACCGGAAAAACGAAAAGCTTTTGGAACCTGAGTGAAATCGGAGGGGGCCACCCACTTCTTGGATTAGCAGCAGCGGGTAGGTGGTAAGCGTTCACCTAAAGACTAACGCTCCATGAGTCAACGACGGTCCGCCAGAGCGGTGAGGGACCATGGGCCTGGCCCGAGGCGTGTCGGTTGACAGCGAGTAGCAATGGAGTACATCAGGCGTCAGAGGGACGCGATGCGTTGGGCGTCAGAATCGAAGTGCTCGCGATTTTTCTATTTCGCAACTTTTCCCAATGTTTTCTCTTAGATGATTTTGCTCTGCGCACGATCCTAAAGACCGCTTTGAACATCGCGATGCACCGAAGTTATGACGTTTTTGAGCGATCGAAGCGAGCGTTTTTCTGATTCGCAAGCGATTTTTTCGCCTTGTGCGCGGACCTTCAGCGGAAGCGGACTGGAAGTCCGCTTTGCGTGAGGATCGAGAGGTGGCGTTCGAGGACTTCTTGACGGTCGTCATATGTCCGGGAGCGGAAGCGAAGCGGTGCGAATGGTGGATTGCGAACATGCAGCGGCCAGCTTGGCATCGTTACCGAGAGTTACGCCGATCTGATACTCGCAGTACGATTGCTCGAATCTCAATCGCAAGCTCCAATCCCAGAAGCTGGCCTTCGGAGAATTGATCCGAGCAAGAAACCTCTTCCATTCAAACGAGTTCCAATGATCACTCGTCGCAGCGCTCCACGCAAAGAACACTATGAGTGCTCTTAACGCGTTGAGATAGCGATGCGTTTCTAGTGCGTTGCGATGCTGGCCCGATTGCATCCCGGGCTTGCCACATGTCAAGCACGCCGGTGTGCGCTGCAGGCGCTGGGCCTTGTCCTCGTCGGTCTGCTCGATCCCAAGCGCCAGTAGCTTCGCCTTGTGCTCCGCACGCGGACTTGCGATCCCCTGTTGTCGGTTCTGTTCCAGGATCGCAGCCCGCATCCCTTCTAATCGACTCTTGCGCTTGCCTGATTGGAAGCAGCCTGCGTAGCGCACGCGATGCACATAGGGTGGAATGATATGGAGCATGAACCGGCGCACGAACTCCTCACCCGGCATCGTCTCGGTTGTCCAGCGATCGGTTCGATAATCCCACACATCGATCGTCACATTGCGACCATCATCGGCCCGGATCCGTGAGTTGCTGATCGCGCTGCCGGTCACGTAACACGCAACGTACCGAGTCGCCGAATCGCGACCAACCAAGTGCTTGGGGGTGATCTGCGAATCGGCGATCCATCGCCGAGCACGCAAGATCCCCAGCCACGCCTGCACCTGCTCCTCACTGTGCAGATGCTGCATGTTGGGGACGTGGCTCACGTCGAGTTTCTCGTTGCGGTACTGCTTCAACAGCTCGGCCACGAGCAAGTCCCGGAACCGATCGGCCAACTGCCGAGGCTCAAACGCCACGGCTCCTCCGGGGATCGGGATCCAGACTGTTGGCGCACTGTCCGTCACCGATTCCGGCTTGGTATCGAGTACCGCGGTGGATGGCCCAGTGGTAGGTAGCTCTGTGGATTGCTTTCTTCGGCGTGGCGTGGGTTTGCGTCTGGAGCACGGGATCCCACCTGCCGAGACGATGGCGTGGATATGGATGTGGGTACGCATCTCCTGGCCCCAGGTGTGCAAGGTCATGATTACCCCAGGCAGGCATCCGAACGCTTCACGGCTGATCTCGCACACAGTGCGTTGGACGGTTCGGAACAGGACGTTGTAGCAGGTGGTCGGATTGGCCAAGAACAGATCCGACAGCTCGTGGGGGATGGTAAAGACGGTATGGAAGTAGGAGCAATCAAGTTCCCACGATTGCACCCGTGCAATCCAGTCCTTGCGTTTGAGCCAGCCACAGCCAGGGCAATGCCGATCGTTGCACTGGGTGTAGATCATGCGCGAGCTTCCGCAGTCCGAGCAGTCGTAGCTGTGCGATCCATAGGATCCATCTCGGCAAGAGAGCAGATTCTCCAGCACCCGTCGCTTGTACCATGCGATCGACCGATCGGCCTGAAACGCCCTGGCGTAGCGTCTCAATACGCCGGTGACCGTCAACGTCGAATCGTTGCTTATCCCTCGTGGCATCAAGTCCGCCAGCGAGATCCCCTGCATGTAAAACGCTTCAACCCCTACTGGCTTGCTCCCTACTGGCTTGCTCTGTGAGCATCGTGGGGAAACCGCAGGTGCAAGGTCGGAGGCTCGAGGCTTTAGTGAAGAGACAAGCATAAACCGATCCTGATCGGAAGTTGGCGACCTTGCATCACCGAGTGAATCTGCGTCGTCATACATCTTGCTTGCTGCCTCTACGATTCGCTCCTCGAATCGAGAATTTTGAAAAACTTTTCGGCACGCCCCTTGTGCAAGTACCCAAGCCGCCGCATTCCTGGAGGCGTCGCACAAATCAACTTCCAAATGCGTTCGGAAATTCAGCCTCCAGGAATAGCGCGGCGCCCGAACCTGAGAAGACCTCCATCCCACAATCGATCGATATTCCCCATGCTCCAGATCCCCACCCCAGTCGCGTCATCTCCGAGAGAAACCGCACCGAAGTATCCGCTCCTGAGGGCCATGGAACACGATCCGCTGGGCACTGTGATCGCCTATTACGCATCCTGCTTGGAACAGCATCCCAAAGCCCTCGCTGCGGTCGAGCGGTTGCTGGGGATGTCGCACGAGCAAGCCCGCGCCGCATCGGTAGGGTTCAGCGATCGCTCGCTCGGGAACCAACTCCCGAGTCGACGCATCGTCGCCGGGGTGCGAATCCGTACCCAATTGGAAGAACTGGGCCTCTACAAACGCAATGGTCGCGAGACTCTGCGCGGTTGTTTAACCATCCCCATCCGCGACCACGCCGGTCGATGCACCGGGATCCGTGCTGTCCGCATCGATGCAGACAGCACGGAAAGCGACGCTTTGGTGCTCGAGTTTCCACGCAGCGCCGAGCCGGGTAATGAAAATCATGAGATACGCTCAAGCGATGCTGCCAGCGCGGTTGCTTCGGACGTAGCGCAGGCTACTGCGGTGGATGCGACGCTTGCCCAGGCCTCCGTCGCATCCACAGTCCCCTCACCCGATTACGAGCTTCATCTTGCGCCCGATCATGTGCTTGTTCGGCGTGGGGATCGCGACTACAAGATCCGAGGGCTCGACAAGAACATGTCGTCGCTGACCTTGCGCGTCAACATCCAAGCCGCACGGCGCGATATGCTGCATCTTGATTCGATCGACCTGATGCGATCGGCCGCAAGAGCGGCCTTCATCAAGGCCACGGCCCTGGAACTCCACTGCCAAGAAGAAACCATCAAGAAGGATCTCGGGCTGGTCCTGCTCCATCTAGACGACCTTCGCAATCGACAGATCGAGGCGGCCAAGGCCACGCGGGCACCTCTTCCACAGATGCCCCCGGACGAGGCACGCGATGCGTTGGACTTGCTCCGAGATCCGAACCTCATCGGGCGCATCGTCAGGGATCTCGAACACTGCGGCATGGTGGGCGAAGCGTTCAATAAACTCGCTGCTTATCTTGCGATCGTCTCTCGCAAGCTGGCCAACCCCTTGGCGATCCTGGTCCAGTCATCGAGTTCCGCAGGCAAGTCGACCCTCATGGATACCATCTTGGCCATGGCTCCTCCCGAGGATGTCATCCAACTGAGCAACCTGACCAGCCAAGCCCTCTACTACCTGCCGCCCGATGCACTGCGCCACAAGACCTTGGCCATCTGCGAGGATCAGGGACTCGCCGAGGCCGCCTATGCATTGAAGCTCCTGCAAAGCGATGGCCGATTGACCCATGCGACGGTCGCCAAAGCTGTCGATGGCAGGGCCGTGACGCAGTTCCACTGCGTCGAAGGGCCCGTGCAATTGTTCTTAACCTCCACCTCTCAAACCATCGACGAAGAGCTCCTGAATCGCTGTCTGGTTCTGGCCGTCGATGAGTCACGGGAGCAGACCCATGCGATCCAGCAGCTCCAACGCCTGCTCCAATCCCGCTCCGGGCTAGAGAAGCGGCGAGAGGCCTCGGGGCTCCAAGCCCTCCATCGCAATGCCCAGCGCCTGCTGCGGCCCTTGGTGGTGACCAACGACCTAGATGCTACGCTCCCCTTTCCCTGCGAACGGACTCGCCATCGACGCGACCATGCCAAGTACCTGAGCCTCATCCAAGCCATCGCGCTACTGCACCAGCATCAGCGAACCCTGCATGTCGATGAGTCAGGCACTGAATCGATCGCAGTCGAGCCCTCGGACATCGCACTTGCCAATCGCTTGATAGACAAGCTTCTCAAGCAGTCCAACAACGAACTCCCGCCCCAATCCCAACGCTGTCTGGAGTCCCTGCAAGGGTTCGTCCAATCCCACTGCCAGCGCGATCGCCTGACTCCGCCGGAGTTCCGATTCACCCGCCGCAGTTTTAGGGAACAGAGCGGCTGGACCGACAACCAGTTGCGAGTCCACTTCCAACGTCTGATCGATCTGGAGTTCCTGCGCGTCCATCGTGGCCGTCAGGGCTGTACCTACCTGTATGAGCTCGTGATGTAGGTCACTTCGTGCCCCCTTCGTGGGGTGTTCGTGCCCCCTTCGTGGGCCCAACCTCCACGATCTGCTGATGCACAGAAACGCTTGTAAAAGCCGCGTTTGGAGGGGCTAGACTGCGGACTTCGTGGTCCGCACCGGGTCGCAAGAGCGGTCCTGGTTTTCTTGAGCCGTATGCCGTTATGACCGCATGACGGTCTTTCTGAATCTCTGTCTGTTTTTCTTGGAATATTTTTTAGCATAAGGAATCTCGTGCGATGACACACTCGATGGCTTCGTTGTTGGAAGCGTACTACCTGGACCTGCGAGTTAAGAACTGGTCGGAGGGGACGATCTCCCGTCGCCAGTATGGACTCAAGCGATTCGTCAACTGGTTGGCCGATCGTTCGATCGACACGTTTAATGAAGTAACCCCTGAGGTGATCGAGGCCTACCAACGTAGCCTGTACCACATCGGGAACCTGCGCAATCGCAAGCCCTTGCGAGCCGCAACACAAGCGTCGTACCTATCGACGATCGTGCATCTGATGCGTTGGTTGCTCAAGCATCAATACATTGCCAGCAACCCGACCGTGGAGCTGGAGCTTCCCAAGGAGGAGTTTCGATTGCCGGTCGGGTTCATGAACGTCGAGGAGGTCGAGCGGTTGCTCAATCAAGCGGACGCTCAGACCCCGATCGGGATCCGGGACCGGGCCATGATGGAAGTACTGTACTCATCGGCCATGCGTCGCGGGGAGCTGTGCAACTTGAGCCACTACGACATCGATTGGGAGCGGCGTTTGCTGACGATCCGTCAAGGGAAGAACAAGAAAGACCGGATCGTACCGATCGGCCAGCGAGCGGTGGATTGGCTGTTTAAATATCTTCAGGACGTGCGTCCGGAGTTAGCGGCGGGCAAGTTCGCGAAGCGGACTTGCAAGCGCTGGCGTCGGGACCCGACCGACAAGTTGTTTTTGAGCAATTTCGGAGCTGCGATGAATCCGGTGAATGTTTCGTTATTGATGCGGGCTTACATCGAAGCCGCAGGGATCGACAAGCGGGGTGCGTGCCACATCTTCCGTCACACGGCAGCAACGCTGATGTTGGAGAACGGAGCGGACTTGCGAAGCATTCAGACGTTGCTTGGTCATGAGAATTTGAACACGACGCAGATCTACACCCACATCGCCATCGACCACCTCCGCAAGGTCCACGATGCGACCCACCCGGCAAAGCCCGACAAAAGCCCGGGCAGCGTAAATCCTTAAAAACGGCCCTGCGTAAGCTCTCAGGTGAACCGTTCGCCCCCCCGTGTGTGCCCAGGCTTAGGCCTGGGCACGGCACGGTCTTGGCGTCTCAGACCCGAGAAAAACTGCAGTCTCCGGGTAAAAAAGGTTTGCACCGTGCGTTGCGGATCCTTTACAATGCAGTGCATGGTCGCTTCATCGATTCCCTGCAAAATATCGCTCTGTGCAGATCGCGCGCATGCTTGCGCGGGAGATTCGTACGTATCGAGTGGCATCGATGTTGCATGCCCCACGACTCAAAACGTCTTTGCTATCGCTTCGCCCCACGAATTGCAAGGGGATTCTTGGCCGTCATCTTCGACTGGCACTAGTTCTTTCTGTTGCAACCAACAATATTCCGTTACCGCTATAACCACCGCAGCCGGGGCTATCGCCGAACGCTACGCGTACACCGCCTATGGACTGCCGACGATCCTCGATGCCTCGGCCTCCGTGCTCAGTTCCTCGGCCATCTCGAATCGATACACATATACCGGACGCGAATGGGATGCGACGCTGGCGCTGCATCATTTCAGGGCGAGGTGGATGAGCCCGATCGCGGGGAGGTTCTTGGGGAGGGATCCGATTGGGTATCTGGGTAGCGAATGGCATTTTAACGAAGTATTTGAATCTAACCCGATGGTCAATCTCGATCCTGAGGGGAAAGCATGCATCGTGTATTTGCGTTGCTTCAACGTGGGCCAAGTGCGCCTTGACTGGCGAACAGTCAGGTGCAGTTATGAGTGTACAATTGACGAATCGCGTGGAGGACTACCCGGAAGTGGTGACCCTCCGGGTACGAGAACTGTTGGAGCCGGGGGTATAGATTGCCATGATCCAAGGCTCTCGAGTCAAGTGCACACCAAGACTCGGACTCACACTGATTTTGTAGGGACCTGTAATTGTTTGAAGGATTGGTTTACGCAGAGTGCTTATGACGAATGGACAAACCCTGTGACTGACTGTGTTCGACAAGAGTGCCTAGACGAGACAGCACGTAGACTTGAGGCACTCCGACTTGCTTGTAACGCGTTACAGGGTCCTGCCAAAGTAGCATGCCAGGCACTCTTGACGTCTCAAGCGGAACTTTTAAGGAGCATATGCAATCAATGCTTAAATTAGTAGGTCTCATTGTCGCGATTTCAATGACTGGATGTTTGTCCCAAGCTAGGCATGATCAGGATTTGGAAGATGCTCTGAAATCCCTTGCCCCCCCGAACGGGGAAGGCGAAAAGATTTATAAGTATGAAAATGACACTATCAAGAGAAGAGACGTTTGGAAAGATTATGATATCATCAGATCTGATTTTTTCACGCGTGATGGAAAATTGTTTTTCACCTCTGACCGTCGTGTCAGCCGATTCATGGAACCTGAGTTGGATAGTAGTGGAAACTTGATTGGATTCATGCAGCTGGAGCACTTTGGTCTTTCGAAAGACGGATGGTGTGTCATCTTTGGGGAAAAAGGTACTGTCAGAATGCAGCATTGGGTTCTAGGAAAACTTGATGACGAGTTAATTGTTGTCCACGCGGAAAAGTAGCATTTCTGGTACTTGCGGTTGCGCGAAGTAGTTGTTTCGGGGTTGCTTAGCAAGGTGCCACCCAAGAATGGCACCTTTCACCCTAAGAACAACTCGATCGACACCAGTGACGATCGCCCGCCAGAGCGGCGACGAGAGGCAAGAGTTGGCAGTCGTCAGTCATCAGAAGGCCGGAAAGCGGAGTTGCAAACGTTGTCCGTCAAAGGACAAGCGATGGGATAGCCAATGCGCCTCCGATTCACTACCTTCGCTGTAAAAATCGCTCGATTGCGTCGATGCCTGCCCGAGCAAATCCAAATCTCCCTCTGCAGCCCAACTTCGTTCCCCCCTAACGGGTAACTTCGTGGGGGCTTCGTGGTATCTTCGTGCCCCCCTTGTCTGTGAACCCGAACTTTTACGAAGTTAGCGGAACCGAACCTTTACGAATTGGGTTCCATTTTCATCTTAACATTTCGAGTTGCTAGCTATTTCGATGAGCGCTAGCGAATCGAAATAGCTAGCAACTCGCGCGCGACTCCTCCAAGGGAATTCCCCTAGACTTGTCTGCCGCCTGGGATTGGTTGGCCAGACTGCTCTCCAGGTCCTTTAATCGGTAGCTACGCCCCTGAATGTTGAGCACAGTTGCCGAGTGAAGCAGGCGATCCAATATCGCTCCAGCGAGTACCTCATCTCCCGCTAACACTCCTGGCCAGGATCCGATTCCCTTGTTCGTTGTGATGATCGTTGATCCCTTTTGATAACGATAACTCACCACTCGGAAGAACAGATTCGCTTCCTCGCGACTCATCGATTGATAACCGAATTCATCCAACACCAGAAGATTCGATGCCATGTACTTCCGGTGCTTCAATTGCATCGGATGCACGGCCCCATCTTGCTTGAGCTGATGCATCCATTCATCGACATTGTAGTAACTCACACTGAAGCCATTTTCTAATGCGCGTGTCGCTAACGCGATGGCCAGATGCGTCTTGCCAACACCTGGCGGACCCTGCAATAAAACGCACTGGCAATCATGGATCCATTGGCATGTGGAGAGTGTCTCGATCTGATTGCGAGACACCGATGGTTGATACGCAAAGTCAAAGTTACTGATCGTCGGACCACTTGGGATGTGGGATATCCGAAGGGCTTGCTTGATGCGTCTTTCTTCCTGTCGCTCCAGTTCTAAGCGAATCAGTTCGTCAAGGAAGCGAGTGGAACTCCAAGCCGCTTTCACGCTTTGAGTAACCAACTCGGTGAGGTGATCTGCGGCGAACCCCAGTCGTAATGCCCGAAGCCGTTCGGCTAGTTGGACAACATCCTCGGTGGACGATGGTTTGGGCAGAATGCCTGCCGCGTAGAGCTTTCGTGTAGAGTATATCTTCATAGGTCTTTCTCTGAAATTGCAACAAGGGAAACAAACTCAAACGGAACTACTTTTGAACGGATGCTTTTCTCGCAGCCAGCGCTTCGTAGAAGTCGATCGAACGATACACGACACCCGTGGCAGCCATTTCTTGGACGTGCCGTGCCATTGTGCCAAGTGGAATGGGTTTAGGTGTCGAATCGTTTGTTGAATCATGCTCGCTTGGTTCATAGCAAGCCGGATCGATGTCAAGCAATGCCTTCGTATTCCTTGGATATTCCTTGACGATTTCTCCAGTGTTGACATCCACAATTTGGATTTGGAGCGAACAACCGCGAACTTCAACGGTCTTGTATGCATATCGATACGGAACCGCTAGCGTGCGTCCTTCGAATCGAATCGTACAGTCTTTATGTACCGAAGCTTGCTTGATGACATCAAAGGGTTCGGGCATGGTGGTTGGAAGCGGACGAAGCAGTTCTCGTTCTTTAAGCCAAGTAGCGTGTACGCTATCGCCGGTGATGGGACACTTGCGAATCACAGCCTCGCGTTGCATGGTTTCATCGGTGTAGCGTTGAAGCTCTTCGATCGATGCAAACACGCGTCGAAAATCGAGCGACTTGCAGACGCCAACTCGACGCTCGACTTTGCCCTTTTGATTGGGTTGCCGTACTTGATGAGGATCGACATGAAAGCCCATCGTTTTTGCGTAGGCCGCGTACGCTTCATTGATCTGCCCCCAAATACCACTTCCGTGAGCGACACCGGTTTTCAAATTGTCGATACGATTGACCGCAGCGACTCCGCCTAAGCGTTTGAAGGCTTCGTTGTGGACTCGGTGCCATGCAAGCTGATCCATACGTGGACTCCAAATGACCGCCGCCTTGCGAGAATGGCTCAGTGTCATTACAAAGCCATAAAGAGTTACCATCTCCACCCCGGAGTCAGTTCTCAGTCGAATCGAGACGTCCATCCAATCGCTTTGTGTCTGAGCACCGGGTGGAGTTTCGACACGACGAAAGGGTCTTTTGGGAGGCTTGGGAAACCGCTTGGTCACGTACTTTTGTACTGACTTGTAAGTACCCGTATATCGATAGTTGTCCGACAGATACGTCCAAAGCTCTGTAACATTAGGAGAGCGATCTTTGGGTAAACTCTCGAGCTGTTCCTTCCACCAAAAATCGACCGCTTCGACGAGGTCTAATTGTTCGATGAGAGAGCACTTGGACCGGCCATCTTTGGCATTTTGATCCATGCGTTTTAAGTGGTACCGAACAGTTCCTTCGGTGATGCCGAGGCGTTTAGCGATGGCTTGATTGGACTCACCCTGGCGACGCAGAATATCCATGGTAACGATCTCCTCCTTGAGTAACTTCACAGCAGCTCCTTTGATGTGCAAGCAAATGCAAACATCAAAACAACTGCTCCGGGCCGAGGAAACTCCATTTCCCTAAACAGCCCAAATTAAC
>Ga0255148_1000405_pt1 | contig 11518 bp, 13 predicted proteins | sample Atl_Miss_RepB_8h_FD_183024 | JGI IMG/M metagenome (GOLD analysis project Ga0255148, IMG submission 183024) | Freshwater microbial communities from Altamaha River, Georgia, United States - Atl_Miss_RepB_8h | ecosystem: Environmental > Aquatic > Freshwater > River | place: USA: Georgia | collected...
CAGTTGTTCCATGGAGGTTGATGCGCCAGCAAGAAATGACCCAATCAAAAATATGACGATTGAAAATTGATAGACCGGACGTCGACCATATAAGTCAGAGATTTTTCCGTATAACGGAGTCGATGCGGTTGACGTCAACAGGTATGCAGTAACTACCCATGAGTAATGATTGAGTCCATTGAAATCTTCAACAATGCTCTTTAAGGCGGTCGAAACAATTGTTTGGTCAAGTGCAGCGAGAAGCATGCCAGTCATGAGGCTACTCATAATGATAAGAATCTCGCGATGCGTGAGTGGCTTTGAGTGATCTACTTTCTGGCGACCGAACATATCTTCCTATCGTCAAGGTTTTAAGCGGAGATTTGGCGAGACGGCTTAAGGTTACTACTATCAGTACAGTGAAAAGCGTTATTGCAGAAAATCTCGTCAAAACTTATGACAAGGGAAAAGTCAAAGCCTTAAATGGTTTAAACCTTGATGTTGAAGAGGGAACAGTATTAGGCGTGCTGGGACCCAACGGTGCTGGGAAAACCACAACAGTGAGAATCCTTGCGACTCTTCTCACACCTGATTCTGGTCATGCAACAGTTGCTGGCATTGATGTCATCAAAGATCCAGATCGAGTCCGTGAAGTTATTGGACTCTCCGGACAATACGCCGCAGTTGATGAAACCCTTACCGGTTGGGATAACTTGGTGATGTTCAGTCGGCTTTATCACCTCTCGCCATCACATTCGAAAAAGCGAGCCGAAGAACTTCTTGAGCAATTTTCTTTGACAGATGCAGCAAAACGCCCCATTCGTACTTATTCAGGAGGCATGCGTCGCCGTCTTGATCTAGCCGCATCACTCATTGTTAAGCCAAAAATTCTATTTCTCGACGAACCAACCACGGGTCTTGATCCGCGCGGTCGCCAAGAGATGTGGGGAGTTATTGAAGGTTTAGTGAAGGATGGAACAACGCTTCTCCTAACTACCCAGTATCTAGAAGAAGCAGATCAACTTGCTGATGAGATTGCAGTTATTGATAACGGTACGGTCATTGCGCGCGGAACGTCAGATGAACTCAAACGCCAAGTTGGCGGGGAGCGCCTCGAGATTGTTGCGGAAACTCAAGATCTCAAAAAAGTCACCGCAATCGTTGAAAAGATCAGTGGTGGAAAAGTTCTGGTCGAAGAGAGCGCGCGTCGAGTCTCTGCTCCGGTAAGTACCGGTTCGAAAGCGCTGATTGATGCAGCTCGCGCACTTGATGACGAGAGTATTCACCCACTAGATATCGGATTGAAGCGCCCGTCTCTGGATGATGTATTTATCTCACTTACTGGTCATGCGGCAGAAGACAAAAAGGAAGAAGAAGTTGTAGATCCACGCGCACGGAAGAGGAAGAAGAAATGAAGTACGCGGTATCAGATTCTCTTGTAATCACCAAGCGCCAATTGCTTCAACTCATTCGCGTCCCAGAAGTACTTATCTTCTCGACTATTCAACCGGTGATGTTCGTGCTGCTCTTTAGGTACGTCTTTGGCGGATCAATCTCAACTGGAATCCCGGGCGTTGATTATGTTCAGCTTTTGATGCCTGGAATCTTTGTACAGACTGTTGCATTTACCCTGGCTGGAACTGCTGTTGGTCTTGCTGAAGATATGCAGAAAGGCTTGATTGACCGCTTCCGCTCTCTCCCTATTTCGCGTGCCGCTGTTGTCTTTGGTCGCACATTAGGTGACGGCGCACTCAATATCGTTGTTCTCTCGGTAATGGGCTTGGCTGGATTCCTTGTTGGCTGGAGACCTTCATCAGGACTTTTCAATGTCGTCCTGGGCTTTGTTTTTCTCCTTCTCTTCGGCTTTTCTATGGCATGGGTGGGCGTACTTATCGGACTTTCAGTGAGATCTGCTCGTGTGGCCAACGCTGCAGTCTTCATCGCAGTCTTTCCGTTGACCTTCTTATCAAACGCATTTGCTCCAACGACAGGAATGCCAAAAGCTCTTCAATATTTTGCAGAATGGAATCCCGTCTCAACCATGGTTGCAGGGTGCCGCGAACTATTTGGCCTTCAGAACATCTTTGGCGTGACTGCCAATTCTTGGCCGAGCCAGAATCCGCTAGAAATGTCATTGATTTATATGGTGATCATCATGGCAATCTTTATTCCGCTCAGCGTGCGGAAATACATCAATACCGCTTCTAAGTAGTCTTAGTTAACTATAGATCTCGGCATTAAGAATCTTGACCGAGATATTTTTCCCATTAGGAGCGGTGTAAGACTTTTCTTCTCCAACTTTTCCACCCATCACGGCTGAGCCCAATGGTGATTTTTCGCTATAGACATCGAGATCTCCTGATGAAATTTCGCGGGATCCAAGCAAGAACTGCATCTCATCGCCCAGAATCTCGACAGTAACTTTCATGCCTGGAGCAACGATTCCATCTGCAGAGGCTGGGGGTGTTCCGATTTCAGCATTTTCCAACATGTGCTTGAGTTGGCGGATACGAGCTTCCATCTTGCCTTGCTCTTCGCGCGCCGCGTGATAGCCACCATTTTCTTTGAGGTCACCTTCAGCGCGAGCAGATTCGATCTTCTTCACGATTTCAGAGCGACCTGTGGTTTCAAGGTGTGCTAATTCAGCAGCGAGGCGATCTGCTGCTTCTTGCGTTAACCAGGTCTTGCTCATAAGGGGTAAAGGGTACTTTCTTCAGCCTCGTGCTGCACGACATTCCAGAACTGCAGCATTGACCGGTGTAATTCGCGCTGGGATAGTGCGGGAGATTGCGATAGTTGATTGCATCGAAGCGGGCACTTTATCTTCGATTTCGCCAACCACATTCTTATCGATATCCCGAGCCACGAGAGTGCAGGTCAAAGGATTGCTCGGATCACGTCGATCGATTTTGTAGGTGATTTCAATAGAGTCATTTTTCACATTTTGGAAACTTATGAGAGTTACTCGAATCTCAGGATTTGCGAAATGCCAAGCACTCCACATCAACCATGGCAACCCAAGAAATAGAGTTATCCCGGCTGTTATTTTCCAGCCACTTTTCTGCTTAATTCCATACCTCTGCGCCATGAGTTCCTGCGTTTCTGGGGGCAGATTGGAATAGTTGGCGCTCATGGCAGAATCATCGCATGGAACAACCTGTGTACGACGCTGGAGTTGCGGGATCAATGACGATGATCTTCTTGACTCTTGCCACAGTAATTCTGCTCCGCAGTTTTTACAAGCGTTGGAAGCGGATGGATGAGCGTCGCATCAAAGATGAAAACAACTAGCACTAACGCTCTAAAGAATGTTGGTGTTGGACTTGTGGTCCTCGCCTTATGTGGTGCATTCATACGTCTGGGATTTTGGCAATTAGATCGTGCGGCAGATCTCAAAGAACTTCAAAAGCCATATGTGGAACAACCGCTTATTGCATTGACTGATGTCGCAACCCCATCAACTAATCTCAGTGATAGCGCAATTAATCGCATCGTCACTTTCTCTGGAAGTTACGTTGCACAATTTGATGCACCAGGACAGAAGAATAAATCTGGAGCGTTAGAAACTTGGCTCGTTGGCCTCTTAGAAGTAAATGGCAGTGGTGCAATTCTCGTAGTGCGAAGCAATGCGAGAGATGAACTTCCAAAAGGCGAGGTTGTAGTAGAGGGTCGACTGCTGGTTAGGCAGTTTGAAGATCGCGCCGACAAGAGCGGTGATCAACTCAGTCGCCTAGATCCTTCGCTACTCGTTGGAACATACGATCTTCCTATCTTCGATGGTTACGTGGTGGCCGGCTCTGAAATTGTTAATGGGAGAAAAATTTCTATTCCTAGAGCCCAGGTAGACCCAGCTAGACCAAGCGTGCCGGGCTATTACTGGCAACACATCTCCTATGTAGTTATTTGGTGGCTCATGGCCTTGGTAGTACTTTTTCTACCGTTATATGGTCGTAAACGTAGATCTGGTGTCAAAGGAGCAGAATGAACGGGGTAATTAAGCGCTTCAGATTCATGGCTTTTGCTGCAGGAATCATGTCCTTGCTTCTATGGTTTGTGGAGCTGCCCGTGGTCTATCTTTTGAATGATCCCGATCTAGCCTCAAAAGTTAAATGGATTCCCTTCGCTCATGGCTACGTTTATGCCTTCTATGTTCTGGCAACGATTCACTTCACCGCCCGCGCTCGCTTCACGATTAAGCGGATGATCCTTTTCATTTTGGCAGGAACCCTGCCCGTCGCATCCTTCGTTGCTGAACGTCGGGTCATGAGGGAATTTCCGCTGGCATGACGGTTCGCTCCATCATCAAGTCTGCGCTCTACCCACTGTATGAGCGCAGGTTGGTTTCAAAGCTTGATTTAACCCGCACCCCTCATCACATCGGAGTCATTCTCGATGGCAATCGACGTTGGGCTAGAGAGAACCCTTCAAGCACAGGTGACATTTCGTCATCTCGGGGCCATCGCGCTGGTGCAGAAAAAATCATCGAGCTACTGACCTGGTGTGAAGATACCGAAATCAACGTTGTCACTCTCTGGTTATTGTCGAGCGATAATTTGAAACGTTCTCAAGAGGAGTTGCGATCTCTCATCTCCATTATCGGAGAGACCGTTGAAGCCCTCAGTTCAACTGGTCGTTGGAAGATTCGCCCGGTTGGCTCCCTCGAACTGCTACCTGAAGAGTTGCGAGTGAGGCTTAGAGCTGCAGAAGATAAGACTGCAAAGATTCCTGGCATTACCGTAAATGTCGCAATCGGATATGGCGGCCGTCTTGAAATTGTCGATGCCGTGAAGAGTTATATGCATGAGGCAAAGGCTGCGGGTAAAGATCTGGCAACAGCAGCGGATCAACTCACCGCACATTCCATCGACCAGTATCTCTACACCGCAGGACAACCTGATCCCGAGTTGGTCATCCGAACTTCGGGGGAGCAACGCTTGGGTGGATTCTTGTTATGGCAGAGCCACCAATCTGAGTTCTACTTCTGCGAGGCGTATTGGCCAGATTTTCGTCGCGTTGATTTCTTACGAGCGCTACGTTCGTATGCGGCGAGAGAGCGGCGTTTAGGGAAGTAAAAAACCTCAACCTCTACTTGAGCGTGTCGCCAAAATCCAACCCACTCCAGGATTTACCTTTTGTTCTGACGGCGTCGTCCCCCACTTTTCACATGAAAAGTGCCTGATATAACAGAATAAGAAGGAGTTTCTTGGCCCGTAGTAGCTCCGAAGGACGCAAGACCTATGTCCTAGATACCAGCGTCCTGCTTGCAGACCCCTCCGCCTTCTTCCGCTTCGACGAGCATGAAATCATCATCCCGATCGCTGTTATCGGCGAATTAGAATCAAAACGCGATCATCCCGAACTTGGATATTTTGCCCGAGCCGCTCTACGTCAATTAGACGACTTAAGAATTTCCCACGGCAGACTCGATAAACCATTGAAAATCACTGCTTCTGGCGGCACTCTCTCTGTAGAACTTAATCACACCGATACTTCGTCACTGCCACATGGATTCCTACGCGATGGAACTAATGATTCACGCATTCTTGCGGTAGCAAGGAACTTAGTGAGTGAAGGAAAAGATGTTGTCCTTGTAACGAAAGATCTCCCACTCCGCGTTAAAGCTTCTTCGGTAGGAATCACCGCCGAGGAATATCGCGCTGAACTTGCTCCCAATAGTGGTTGGACCGGAATGGTTGAAGAGACCGTTGGCAGCAAACTCATCGACGCTTTGTATGCGGGTGAGAAGGTCAGTGATCCCCTAACCAAAGATCTTCCTTGCCATACCGGAGTTGTGCTCCATTCTGAAAAGGGCAGCGCTCTAGCTCGAGTGACCGCTGATAAGTCGCTCGTTCTGGTCCGCGGCGATAAGAGCGCATTTGGAATTCATGGAAGATCTGCAGAACAAAGGATTGCTCTAGATCTCCTTCTTGATAATGAGATTGGGATTGTCTCCCTTGGCGGACGAGCAGGAACTGGAAAGTCAGCTCTTGCACTCTGCGCAGGTTTGGAAGCGGTTCTCGAACGTCGTCTCCATAAGAAAATTGTTGTCTTCCGTCCGCTTTATCCCGTTGGAGGCCAAGAACTCGGCTACCTACCGGGAACTGAAGGGGAGAAGATGTCTCCGTGGGCCCAAGCAGTCTTCGATACTTTGGGTGCGCTGGTTTCAAATCAGGTTATTGAAGAGATCATGGATCGTGGTCTCATTGAAGTTCTCCCACTCACCCATATCCGAGGGCGTTCACTCCATGATGCCTTTGTCATTGTTGATGAAGCCCAATCGCTTGAGCGCGGGGTTTTGTTGACGGTCCTATCTCGAATCGGACAAGGCTCTCGCGTGATTCTGACCCATGACATCGCGCAACGCGACAACCTCCGCGTTGGTCGCCATGATGGCGTAGTCGCAGTTGTCGAGTCCTTGAAGGGCCACCCGCTCTTTGCCCATGTAACCCTCACCAGGTCAGAGCGCTCTCAAATAGCTGCATTGGTCACCGAACTCTTGGAAGATCCGGTCCAGCTCTACGCTTAGTGCTAGTGAAATCCCTCTGAAAATAGGGGTTTTACTACAAAACGGATAAATTGGACACTATACGGGCTGAACAGGGCTTTTCTTCTCCACAATTACTGTGAGATTGATTTTTTTCCGCCACTCGCAGGTTTTAATTTGCGACTCACCCACTCCTTTGTCACCCTAAAGCCCAATTCCCCTTAATAGAAATCCTTGAAAGAGGAGGTAAACGCATGTCACGACATCGCCTTGTCGTTGGCGCCATGGCCTTTACCACCCTTTTCCTCTCCTCTGTCGAAGTTACGTATGCGCAGCCAGCTGCGATGGACGCCGTTGAGCTCCTAGTGGCCGCTCCTGATGAGGATGCATTGAAAGCTGCCGTCTCCACCCCAAATGAGCCCACATGGCCCACCTTGCTTGAAATGAGCGATCGCTCGTCGGTGAAAGCCTGGGACATGCTCATGGTCTCGGTCATGATGCAGAAGGTTGAAATGGCTCGCACCCCCAAAGGTGCAAAATCGGTCGCTCAAGAAATTGCCAAGGAAAAGTATGGCTGGGGTAGCTATCAATTCTCCTGCCTGAACACGTTGTGGACGAAAGAGAGCCATTGGAATTATCGAGCCAGAAATCCACGTACTGGTGCTCATGGAATCCCACAAGCGTTACCTGCGACAAAGATGGAAATTATTGGCACGGATTGGCGAACAAACCCGGTCACTCAAATCACCTGGGGTCTGCATTACATCGATGTGCGATATGAGACGCCATGTAAAGCGCTCTCTAAATTTAAGCGCTCGCGTTATTACTAGTTTTCTGGCCTCGAACTAATTGTTAAGGGCTTAGCTGTCTCTGCGAAAAAGTCATTTCCTTTGTTGTCCACCACGATAAATGCAGGGAAATTCTCAACGTCGATTTTCCAGACCGCTTCCATCCCGAGCTCTTCATAATCTAAGACTTCAACTTTTTTGATGCAATCAAGAGCAAGGCGCGCGGCTGGTCCTCCAATCGACCCGAGGTAGAAGCCGCCATTCTTTTTACAGGCATCTGTCACTTGCTTGGAACGATTTCCTTTGGCAAGCATGATCATTGATCCACCGCGAGATTGAAAATACTCAACATAAGAATCCATACGACCTGCAGTAGTGGGACCGAAAGATCCTGAGGCATAACCGGCAGGAGTCTTTGCAGGCCCCGCGTAATACACCGGATAATTCTTGAAATAATCCGGTAGCGGCTTTCCCGAATCCACTAACTCTTTAAGTTTGGCATGAGCTAGATCTCGCGCCACAACCATAGTTCCCGAGAGCGAGAGTCGAGTCTTGACTGGATGCTTGGAGAGTTCGGCCAAGATCTCAGCCATTGGTTTATTTAGGTCGATTGTGATGACATTATCGTTGAGATGTTCGTCAGTCGTTTCAGGTAGGAAGTGAGCAGGTTCTGTCTCTAATTTCTCAATAAAAACGCCATCTTTGGTGATTTTTGCTTTGGCCTGGCGGTCAGCAGAGCAGGACACGGCAATCGAAATCGGAAGTGATGCGCCATGGCGGGGAAGGCGAATGACCCGTACATCGTGGCAGAAATACTTACCTCCGAATTGGGCGCCAATTCCGAGTTTTTGGGTGAGAGTGAAGACCTCTTTCTCTAGTTCAAGGTCTCTAAATGCGCGACCAGTCTTTGCATCTCCCGTAGTTGGCAGTGAATCGAGATATTTTGTAGAAGCCAACTTCGCAGTCTTTGCCGTGAACTCTGCAGATGTTCCACCAATGACAATCGCAAGGTGATACGGAGGACAGGCAGCAGTTCCGAGAGATCGGAGTTTCTCCTCCAGCCAAGCCATGAACGAAGATGGATTGAGAATGGCTTTGGTCTCTTGATAAAGGAAGGACTTGTTGGCGCTGCCGCCACCTTTGGCGATAAAGAGGAAGTTGTATTCATCGGCGTGATCGAAGTCTGAGTAAATCTCAACTTGGGCAGGCAAGTTATTGCCGGTGTTCTTCTCTTCCCAGGTGGTGACCGGCGCAAGTTGGGAATAACGCAGATTCAATTTAGTGAAGGCATCGTAGATACCCCGTGAAATAGTGACTTCATCTCGTTCAGAGGTGAGAACATGTTGACCTTTCTTTCCCATCACGATCGCAGTTCCGGTGTCTTGACACATAGGCAGAATTCCACCGGCGGAAATATTGGCGTTCTTTAATAAATCTAAAGCCACAAACCGATCATTCGGTGAGCTCTCGGGGTCTTTTAGAATATTTGCCAATTGCTGGAGATGATCAGCTCGCAGGTAATGTGAAATATCGTGGAGCGCTACTTCTGTGAGATTGCGAATGGCCTCGGGTGCGACTTTGACAAAGGTCTTTCCATCAGCGTCGAAAGTCGAAACGCCTTCTTTGCTTACGAGGCGATATTCGGTGGTATCGGAGCCAACCGGAAGTAAATCTTCGTAGATAAATTCCGGCATAAGTTACTCGGCTTCTGCTTCAGACTTTGCTGCTTCGAGTTTGGCGCGCGCACCGTCGAGCCACTGTTGGCAGATTGCGGCTAACTCCTCGCCGCGTTCCCAAAGCTTGAGAGATTCTTCTAGTCCTACGCCGCCGGCTTCAAGAGCTGCGACGACTTTGGTGAGTTCATCGCGCGCTTCTTCATAACTGAGCTGGGCCATATTCGTAATCTACTCGCTTTTCTTTTCTAGCTTCTTGCCGGTAGCTGTCGCAAGCGCCACACCTTTAGCCAGGCGAAGGCGAATCTCTTCGCCCGAAGTTAACTCAGCTGGGTCTTTCACAATCACACCATCACTTTTTTGGACCACAGAATATCCGCGGTCCAAGGTGGCTTGGGGTGAAAGTGTGCGGACTCGAGCAGCAACATGGGCAACTTCATCATATGCGCGTAGCAACTTTGAGTTCATACTCATAAACGAGCGAGCGACAAATCCCTTAATTATTTCTTCGCGTGAGGTAACCATCACTAAGGGATCTTTCATAACAGGGCGTTGGATGAGATTCACAATTTTGGTCATCTCTAAAATCACCAGATCATTGATCTTGCGGTCGGCTCGATCGCGTAAATTCTTGATTTTGGTCTGTTCCTCTTGGAAATCTGGAACCACCCTCTTGGCTGCATCAGTTGGAGTGGATGCCCTTAAGTCTGCTACAAGATCAAGTAGCGGCGTGTCTTGCTCATGGCCAATTGCGCTGACAATCGGCTTCTTACAGGACGCTGCGAGACGCACGAGTCCTTCATCTGAGAATGGCAGGAGATCTTCAAAAGATCCGCCGCCACGTGTAATGATGATCACGTCAACTTCGGGATCAGCATCGAGTTCACGGAGCGCTGTCGATACTTGAATTACTGCATCTGAACCTTGTACTGCAACCTCGCGAGTTTCAAATTTCACTGATGGCCAGCGACGTCGGGCATTCTCCTTAACATCTTTCTCTGCGGCGCTGGCGCGACCGCAAATCAGTCCAATTTTATTGGGAAGAAATGGAAGAGGCTTCTTCCGCTCTGTGGCAAAGAGCCCTTCGGCGGCAAGAACTTTTTTCAGCGCTTCAAGACGTGCCAGCAATTCACCAACGCCGACTTGGCGAATCTCCTTTGCATTCAGTGAGAGTCGGCCAGTTGGGGTGTAGAAATTAACTTTGGAGTTGATTACCACCCGTGCATTCTCAGTTAGCGGTGCAATTGCTTTGAAAACATTTCGTGGACAGGTGACTTCGAGATACATATCTACGCTGGGGTCGCGTAAACGCATATAAACCATGCCAGAACCAGCGCGATCATTGAGTTGTGCGATTTCTCCTTCAACCCAGATCTGCCCTAATCTGTTGATGTAATCACTTATTGCCTCTGAAACAACGCGAACTGGGACTGGTTTATCGCTTGAAGTTTCGAGCATGGCGCAATGCTAATAGGATGCGACCGTGACCAAACGAGTCTTGCTAGCTGCGCCGCGCGGGTATTGCGCTGGCGTGGATCGTGCGGTTGTGACCGTTGAAAAGGCTCTCGATTTATATGGCGCACCTGTATATGTTCGAAAGCAGATTGTTCATAACGTTCATGTCGTTTCTTCTCTCGAAAAGAAAGGCGCAATCTTTGTCGATGAGACAGACCAGGTCCCTGAAGGCGCCATCGTTATCTTCTCTGCACATGGAGTCTCTCCAAAAGTTCACGAACAAGCAGCAGCTCGCAATCTAAAGACGATTGATGCAACTTGCCCGCTAGTGACCAAAGTTCACCAAGAAGCGCGTCGCTTCGCTGCCGATGATCTCCAGATTCTTTTGATTGGCCATGAGGGACATGAAGAAGTAGAGGGAACAGCTGGCGAAGCGCCTGACCATGTGAAGCTGGTTGATGGACTTGATGGCGCCAGAAACGTTGAGATCGATCCTAACAAGCCCGTTGCTTGGCTCTCGCAAACAACGCTGAGCGTTGATGAAACTCTCGAAGCCGTTGGAATTTTGAAAAGCCGTTTTCCAAACCTTCAAGATCCACCATCGGATGACATCTGTTATGCCACCCAGAATCGCCAAGTTGCAATTAAACAGATTGCTCCTCAAGCGGATTTAGTACTTGTAGTGGGCTCAAAGAACTCGTCAAACTCTGTGCGCCTTGTTGAAGTTGCGTTGGAATATGGCGCAAAGGCCGGATATCTCATTGATTATGCGAGTGAAGTGAAGGACGAATGGTTCGAGGGCGTTGAAACTATTGGCGTTTCTAGTGGCGCATCAGTTCCGGAATTACTCGTCAAGGATTTATTGGAGGATCTTGCGCGACGAGGTTATAGCGACGTGGAGACCGTAACCGCGATGGAGGAACATCTCCTCTTTGCGATTCCGCCAGAACTCAGAAAAGATCTACGCGCTGCGGGAAAATAGAGTATTACGCTCTTTAAAGTAATACCACCAGCCAAATAACGCGCCTGATAACAAGAATGGCGCAACGCTGGCAAGTCCTGAGACTAAATCAACTCCGAGCCTAGTGATACTTAATGAGAATCCACCAACTGTGGGAAGTAAGAGAATTGAAGCTGCG
>Ga0255148_1000422_pt1 | contig 11194 bp, 8 predicted proteins | sample Atl_Miss_RepB_8h_FD_183024 | JGI IMG/M metagenome (GOLD analysis project Ga0255148, IMG submission 183024) | Freshwater microbial communities from Altamaha River, Georgia, United States - Atl_Miss_RepB_8h | ecosystem: Environmental > Aquatic > Freshwater > River | place: USA: Georgia | collected...
CCGGATATGGTCGCCGTCTTCCACGAGCACTTTGGTCAGTGCGAAGGCCAAACCATAGACCTTGTACACATAGCGCTTGAGGAAGAGCACGCCGCCCTGCTGATATGTGACGGGAGTACCGTCAGGCATTTCAGGGGCTGCGCCGAAGCCATAAAGGACCGGCTCTTCGTGGTAGTTGCGGGGGATACCGTTTTGCTCACGGAAAACGGTGGACCACTCATCGGCTCTTTGGTCGTAAATACCGTCGAACGATTCGTTAAGAATCGGTTCGACAATCGACCGAAAGTCGGTACTGCGCATCGGGGCTGCCATGATCTAGCCCTCCTTACAGGATCGTGGCGGGGTACAAACGTCCGCCAGAGTAGATGGAACCGAACTGATGCTCGGCGATTTGGGCACGCACGATCACATACGCATCGCCCCAAGCATTGTCGGGGTAAGGCGCAATGTCAATCACACGCATCTGAGCGGAACCGTTAGCACTGGCTGCGGTAGTACTCATCATGCAAGCCGAAAGACCTGTAGTTACCGTGGCCGGAGCGGTCGTGGAAGCGAGGTCGTATTCCTGACCGATGGACGTTTGTGCAAGCGTGCCATTGGTTTGGATTTCATAAACGATAGCAGGATCGCTATAGAAATATGCAACAATCTCGGTTGCCGAGGTAGAAGCAGGCCAAAAGTTGGAAACACGCCGACGACCGGTGGTGTCGGTAAATTCCACGCCTGCGAAACAGCCTACGAAAGCATCACCAGCGGCCGCAGGTACGATTTGACCGGTAGTAACGTCGATCTTTACAGGCTGACCTTTTTGGATATTTGACGCGTATCCCGACGCGATACCGTTGGCTAATGCTTGCGCACGATCCAGCCCCGAGGGGTGGTACGCAGGCCGCATGCCAAAGGCAGCAGAGGTAGCACTCATTGATAAGACTCCTGAGGTCTCAACCCTCGAATACCGGGGGTCGATGTGGTTGATCAAAATTCATCCCGTCGCCCTCAACCATCCCAAGCCGTCTGCCGTTTGAGTCGCGTGCGCCTTGCAACTGCTCGACTTGCACCCGGATCTTTTCCTGCTCTTCCAGGGGCGCCTCGAAGTGAGCCTGCGTCATGTAGTCCTGATAAATGTCCATTGGAAGCTTGAACAAGATCATTTCGTTACATGCCACAAACCCTGCAAACTCGCCTGCTTTCACTTTTAGATGCTCAAAGCCGGGAAGATCATCAGCTTTAACAGGCTCGTAGCCCAGGCGCATCCGCTTGTGAATCGGATCATACGAATTGGTAGTCGATAGCCAACAAAGGTGGAAGCCGGGAATCTCCGGCGGCGTCGGGAGAGCCTCCTGTAGCCACTCCGACCGGAACATCTTCCGACGTTCCCCCGCAAAGGCAAAATCTGCCTCAGGTGCGTCACGCTGTCGATCCTCGGAAGCCCGAGTGCGTCGGCCAGCGTCAGAATTCTTTCTAAGCCTATCGTCCATTTCCACTCCTTTGTTGTTCGCGGTCGAAATCCATGAAGCGTTTAATCATCTTCATGCGTTGTTCCTTGTTGTCCCACATTCCAGCTTCCTTGATCGCAGCTACCCGTTGGGGTGAGAGTAAAAACTCGTTGCTGCTACCCGAGGTGCTCGAACTGGACCGCTCGGAACCCGTTACAACAGAGCGTGGTCTCGGACGACTATTGCTCTTGCCTTGATTGTAACGATGAGGAAGGTACTTTGACAAGCGTTCATCAAGCTCGTCCCAATACTCCTCGGTTGATGGGTCGTATCCCTCTTCGGCCATGGCTTTATCGATCTGAAGTGCTACTTTGGAATCGGTATCGCGGCCCTTAGGGTCGTACCACCGGTTTTTGGACATCCAATCGGATGCTAGGCGCTGCATATCGGGGTCCGGAGGCTTAATTCCCGAGGTTTCGATCTGCCTGGAGGCCTGATGCTTGAGGTTTTGCAGCGCTTCGACCTGCCGCTTGGCCTCGTACATGGCTTCCTGGGCGTTTACCACCCCGTCACCGTCGCCTGACTCGACTGCCTCCTTCAATTTCATCTGCGTCCAGCGCAACCGGACGTCAGCGTCCTCGATAGCCTTGTCCACTCGGGCCATTTCTGCCCCGGAGGTACGCTTTTCGAGGCTTGCAAGGCGTTCGGCAAGCTCCTGATTCTGCTTTTTGAGCGAAGAAATCAGGTGGTAGTTATGGCGCTTCTCTTCTTTACCCAATTGCCGCTTAAGTTTTCGCTCTTCGCGCCTTGCGGCTCGAATTGCCTCGCGATCGGGGTCCGAAGGGTCGATGTCGTTGTCTTCGTTGTTGTTAACAAACCCGTTATGGACCGAAATATCCGGCTCCGGAGGGGTCTGATCGATGGGCTCAACGCTATCGGGCAGTTCAACAATGGCCGAGCCATCGCTTGCCTCCTGGACGTTAAGCTGCATTTCTAGCTTATCGCTTGCATTCACGGTTTTCTCCCAAAACCTAGATGTAAATGTGCATCGTCAAGGGGTCCATCGTGACCTTGGCGATGATCTCGTGGTCGTTGAAGATGCAAAACAGCGCCTTTTCATCGCTTCCGGGTACCGCAACCTCCCATCGATCCCCGCCCCACTTGGGAACGCGGACAAATTCGCCGACTTCGCACCATGAGCCTTCCGGCCAGGGGTCCATCGAGTCGCGTTTACGGAAAGCAAGGGGGCCGATAGAGATAACCTTGGCCACTTGGCTGTTCCACTTTTCAACCTCTTTGGTCTCTTCGACCAAAACGATGCCCGAGGACGTCGTTTTCTTCTTGGGCGACTTGATCTGCACGAGCAATCGAGCGCCTAAGGGTGCTGCACCTGGGTGAACTTCAGGAAATGCTTCCCGAATCGCCGCTTCATTCGAAGCGTTAGTCATACTGATCCTCCGTTAAAAGTTGGTCGATAGCCTTCAGAGCTTGTTCAAGCCCTCGGTATTCACCTACAAGGCGCTGATACACCTCGTAACTGTTGGCATTACCGTTCGCCAAGGAGGTTGCAATATCAGCCTGCAACCCCTTGATGATCCCGATAAGCTGAGAAAAGTCGTTCATTTACGCTTGGCGGCCTTTTTTTCCTCAGGGCGTAAGTTGGGGGACTCGTCCTTCTTCTTGCTGGGGCTGCCGCCGTGTTTAAGCTTTTGGCCGGTCAGTTTCTCGCCCATGGCAAGACGCTTGTGCATGTTGATTGCTTCGCTCATTTTCAAACTCCAAAGGTTCGTTGTGCAGCCTCTTGCGCGGCCATAGCGGTGCGCTCTTGCTCTTGGGTGAGTGCTGCGTTCTCACCGGCAATTTTTGCCGCCTCGATCTGCTGGCGGGTAAGGTTATCCTCGACGTTCATTGCGATGTCGGCCTGGATCTTCTGGGCGTTTTGCGCCACGTCGGTATCTTGCTTTTCCTTCTTCAGCATGAGTTCGCCCTGATCCTTTTGGGCTCGGCGCTGGGTCTCTGCCATCGAAGTCTGAACAAGGGCCTCGACCTCCGGCGGTACCGGTGGCTTGGGCTGCATTTGCTGCGCGATCTGCATAAGCTGCTGGAGGATCGGCATCATCGGCTCGAAGGTCTCGGCCGAGTCGATATGAACGTGCCTTGCAACCGCTGACATGAGTTGCTGGGCCTCCTCGAAGATCGGCGTGACCTTCAGGGTGTCCATGTCCTTAACTTCGGTGGCGCTGATGTACTCGCCCATGCGCTTGAGGTACCAGAGCGTTAAGTGCTGCTTGGCATGTTCAAGCATGGCCGGTACGAACTTCTGCCCGATGATCGGATTCATGCCGTAGACCGGGTCCATGGCGTAGGCCAAGTGCGTCTGCAAGTGCGCGATATGGTCCTGGTTCGGGAAGGCTGCGACCGGCTGCCCAAGGGACATGGCCACGTTCTCGAGCGCAGGGTTCATTTCCTTGACTTCGCGGACATCCGGCAGGACCTGATTGATCTCGGGCACCTTCATCTGCTTCAAGATCCGCTTCATGACCTCCCGGCGATCGAATAGGTCGGGGTTGTCCTTAGCGAGTGCAGCCAGGGCTTGGTTTTGGGCAAAGCGCTGGGTCTCGCTGAAGATATGCGGATCAGAAACGGGAACGATGTCGGTGTTGCGGTCAAAGTCCTGGCGGCCAATGACGAGGTCCTCGACCATATCGCCCTTGCGCATATCCTCGAGCCACCAGCGATTGATCCTGCCAAGGACCATCAGCATCTTGCGCATGGACTTGTGCAGTCTCATGTGGATGCTGGAGTAGACCGCGGCGCCCTGCTCGATCAAAGCCTGGGTGGTTCCGACCGGTGCGTTGTTGGATATGTCGGCGATCTTCTCTTCGCTCGTTGTTACGACGCCCTTGGCCGCGTTGGTAATCCAGCCCAGCAACTCGAAGAGCACGGGCGACGGCGGATTGAAAGGGAAGGGCATGGCGATCTTCTTAATATCGTCAACGCCTGGGGCTCCCTCGATCTCGGCAACCTGGGTAGGCTCAACTTGCACGCTCTGGCCTGTTATACGGGCTCCCTTGAGCTTGAGCATGGTCGGTGAGTTGTTGATATGGGCAGAGTCTAAAAGGGCTCTCAGGGCCCCTGTAAGGGCCGCAGACAGGCCTCCAATCAACTGAGGCAAACCGATCGCGTAAGCACCGCGCCAAGGAATAAATTTGAACTCGATGAGCCAGTCGAGCTTTTGCATCTGCTCGTCGCCCTCTTCCCAGTTGCGGTAAAGGCCGACCACCTGCCGGGACTGCTCGTCGATCATCAGGATGTAAGGCGCAAGGTCGCCAGCCTTATCATCGTCCTCGATCGTAAGGTTGACGTAGGAATGGAAGACGCGACGCTCACCGTCGATGTTCTCGCTGCTTGACTTCTTGCCCTCGATCTTCTCGTTAGCCTTTTGCGCGGCCGTGGGCTCGGGCTCCATACTGGCGCGGGTAAAGCTAACGTCCAGGTAAAGGTTTGCAGCAATCCGACGGTTGAACTCCTCCTCGGATATATCCTGCATCTCGGTGCAGCGCTGGGCGGTGTAAAAGCTTGGCGCGGAGAAGGGCAGCAGGATCTTATCGATGGGCACGAATTCGGCGCAGGGACGCTTCTTTTGCTCGTCATACCAAAGCTTCAGGTACTGGCTACCACCAAGGGGAAGCTGGGTAGCAAGCTGCTCGAGTTCATCGCGAAGCTCTTCGATCTGCTCGGTACACTGCCAATTCATGAAATCGCGCTTACGCTCAGCAAGGTTTTGCTTTTGCTCAGTAACCTCGCCAAGGATTTTTGTGCCTACAGGACCATCAGGCGGCATGATCTCTTTCATGCACCGGCTGGCAAAATCCACGCAGGCTTCGGCAATTACTGGGTGTACAGCCTTGGATGCGCCCTGGAAGGTTGCACCGCCTGGAGCCTCGTTACCAAGGCCGGATCGCTTTAAGCCTTCCTCGTACTGCTTATCGCGCTCCTTACGGGCCTCCATATCCTTCTCGAATAGCTGAAGGTACTTAAGCGCGAGGTCGTCCAGGGTGTTTGGATCGATCTTGGCTGCAAGGTTTTCGTAAAACTGTGGATCTTCTTCCGGACCGTCGTTCTCGGTCATGCGGACAACAGCCGACCCGTCCTCGAGTTCTTCGACCTCGGGCTTCTCGTCAAATAGCTTGTAGATCGTCTCGTCGCCCTCGGGGCTTTCCTCAAGGGGTAGATTCATTTCGATCGCCATGATTTCCTCATCATTTCAAGACGCATAGCGTCGGTATCGGGCTCTCCGCCCTCTTTGTAGCCACGCAACGCCCTCATAAGATCTTCGTGGGTCGTCTTCTCGTCGGCTACCTTGTCCCAGACCGCGTGATGCGCTAGGTGCTGGTAGTACGGGTCAAGCGATGGATCAATATCAAGGCCAAGTGCAGACTGCCTAGCCGCCAACCGATCGACTGCTTCACGAGCGCCTAGCCCCTTACCCCTTTGCATCATCGTCTGGGGGGCTACAGGGCTCTCTAGGGAGTGCAGGTTAAGCTGCCTTGCGTCCAGGGTAGGTAGGTCGCCACGACCCAGCATCGAGCCTATAAAGCCGCTTTTAGCGCCTGCTATGCCCTTAATGCTTTCGGCCCAGTCGCGGTACTCATCAGCCGACCCAACGAGCGCCTGCTGCATTTGCGGGACTAAGGTCGACATGTTGTTGACGCCATACCGAAGCTGCTCGGTAAGCTGGTTGGCTTTGCCGAAGGGTGCGAACTTAGCTCGAATGTCGTCCAGGGCCTTCTCGTTGACTACGCCACGCTCAGCATCGTCGAGGAACTTCTGCCCCTGCTTGGAGCCTAACCATTCAGCGAAGGCGCCCTCCGGCCTTACCAGCCCTTCGGTCTTCGGTACCTTCAGGCCTGCCTTGGTTGCCGTGTCGTAGGACAGACCGCCGCGGCCAATGCTCGACTGTGTAATACCGTAGGCCTTGATCAGGTCCCGAACTCCAAGGTTACCGGCAGCGGCTCGTTTGCCCTGCTCGATCATGAAGTCTCCGTACCCACGCTGAATGTAATCCGGAACTTCGGCAAGGTTAAGCTGCTTGTTAACCTCAGCCAGGGGCTTCCACTGCCACTCCTGGATCTTGGTGGCCTGGGGGTCTTGGAACTTGGCGATAGCCTCGGACGCACGCTTAAGCTTTTTTGCACCGCCTGCCGCCATTTTCACCACCCCTCCATGTTTATACGGGATGGGCTGGCTAAATTTCTCACGGATCTCGGGGGTGATGTCAAAGCCGATCTGATCCATGGACTTTGACTTGCTGTACAACTCGTCAAGGTATTGCTCGGCCCTTTCGAGGCTTCGGAATCCAGGATGATCTGGTATCGCAATGTCGGTATCAGCATCGACCACATAGTACCGATCGCCTTGTAGCGAAACATCAAGCGGCCGTTGTTGCGTAATGCCTGGGATAGTCCGGACATTGTCCTTACCAACCAGAGCCTTGAGCCTGCCGGGGACGATCTCGTCATAGAACTTGCGCATTCCTGCCTCAGTGGACTCGCCCTTAGCGTCCTGGGGAAAGCGCAGGAAAGACTTGTAACCGTCAATGAACGCAACGCGGTCGTAGCCCTCATCAACTGCACGCTTGATGATGTTCTTCAGGGACAGGTCAACCCACTCGTTTGTGTTCTTAACGAACGGGCCTTCAGGAATCCCTGCGTTTTTGGCATCGATTAGATTGTTTCCCCAGTCTATTTCCTCGGCTTGTTTGCTTGTAAGTGCGCCGTATTCGTCCATGAGGCTAATACGCTCATCAGGCGCAAGCCCTGGCTGATCAAGCTTACTTTTGATGGCTGCAAGTTGATCACGAATTATCACTAATCTTTTTTCGCCCTCTTTTATTTGACGCTCAAAGTCTTTTGGTGCAAACCCTTTCTTGCGACCTTCTTGCGCCCAGTCAGACTGAAGCTCCTCGATGAAAAGCACGTTCTTACCTTCAGCATCCACACGGTCATTCATCCTAATATGGGATATGACGTTGGGATCTGACCAGTGCGCCGATCGAAACTCAGGATTTGCCTTACGCGAGGCAAATTCAATGTCGTAATCGGTTAGCTTATCTTCGGGTTGAGCATTCAAGATCCTCCGAGCGTCTTCCTCGCTAACCCTTTTTACCGGCACTTTGAGCAGGATCTCGCGGTAGTTCTTGCCCCCAGGTTCTTGGTAATCGTGAAATTCGGTCAGCCGCTCCCCAGGCTTGGTGCCATAGCTGTGGGTCCGGCTGAACTTGTTGATGTCCTCTTCGGCCTTCATCGCAAACTCGGCCGCATCGAGGTCGTTCTCCGCAAGAGCTTTCTTATAACGCTCATCGGCAATCTTGCGCAACTGATTAATCTGCCTGTAATCGTTGACATCGATGTTGGGCATATGCAGGTTGGCAAACCCTTTCATGTAGGGCGGTATGACAGATCTGCTCAGGACCACCTCCTCAACGTCGGGCATCGTGCCCTTGGTCATGGCCTGAACCTCTTCACGCGTGACGTTGGGCGCGGCGGCAAGCTTTTGTGCTAGGCCTGCATCCTCGAGGCGCTGCTTGCTGATACCTGCCTTAGTGAACTCATTGAGGAAGGCCTGCCCTGGCCCTTGCTTGCGCTGCAAGGTGGTGGCCATTTCTTCGATGGGATTGTAAAAACCGAGCCTGCTGACCGGAGCATTGACGTTCATGGGCGAGACAAAACTTAAAGCGTTTGCAAGTGGGCCCTGTCCGAACATGGCGCTATCGATTGGGCGAAGGGCTCTCCTTCCCGCCGCCTTGATTGCAGGCATGGCAAATTTGGCGCCTGCGCCGAGTAGTGGCATATAACCAAGAGTAGCCTCAAGACCTGGACCCGTTATTAGCTCGTAAAGGTCGCCTTTCTTTGCGGCCTCGGACGCTTCGTGATACAGGCGCTCAGGGTCGGGCACAAACATGCCGACGCTTTTATCCAACAACTGGTTGAGGCCTCGTGCTTGCGACTTAGGGGCGCCAAGGGCCTGCAAACCGCTCACCACGGCTCGATCGATCGTGGTTGGCATAGCAGACCGAGGCGTCTCGGTCATTTGCGCAGGCTCGGGCTCGATGCGCCTAAGCAGGTCCTGGGGCGTTGACCCCATCACGCTCTTGTACCGATTGGCCTCCGCGGCCTCGCGGCGCATGCGCTCCTGCGCGGCAGCCTTGGCGGCCATGGGGTTGAAGTTGAACATCTGGGTGGGGTCGCCACCGTCTTGCATGCGGATCAGGCCGCCCTCGGCTTTGTTAAGCAAAGGAGTTGAAGTGTCGTAAGTACCTTCGTTACCAAGGGCGCTCTTGATAGCGCTGGGGTTGTAGGAAACCACCTCGCTCAAATTGCCATGGCGGTCATAATCTAAGAGCCCGTCATATCCGGCAGCCTTTGCCCTGCTCTCAACTTCCTTACCAATATAACCCTTTGTCTCGTATGCACGCTCAACCATCTTGGCGGCTTTTTCGGAATCCATACCTAGCAATTCCAAAGCTTCAATCATCGGGTCCTTGTATCTGTCTGGGCTTTTTTGGCGCAATATCAACGGGTTTTTAATTTGAGCATAGACCGGGAGGGTATAGCCGGCCGGAGTCTCCGCATATGTATTGGCGAAATTAGGCTGCGGCGTCAAATAAGTTCCGGAGCCAAGTGCTCCTTCCTTGCTTGGCTTGAATTGTCGAATGGCCTCCTGGCCTTTGCCCCCTTCGGTCGCGCCTGTGCCATGGTAAAGACGCATTTGCACTGCGCTTGGCTCCAGGAATTTGTCAAGGTTTGCCTTGCGTTCGGCGGCGGTTAAAGCTTTGGCGACTTTTTTAACTGCTCCGCCAGCGGCCTTGTTGATGTCCGGGTCAGTTACGTCATAGGTACCCTGATTGCCAAGGTCGGACTTAATCTTCTTCGGGTCGTATATCCCCAGGTTTTTGATGCCCTGCTCTTTAACGTAGAAGCTATCGTGGCCAAGATCCCTTATAACTTCTTGCATCTCAGGCCTTTCGATGCCGGTCCAGTTATCCTTTTCCCGCAACGGAAGCTGACGCATAGTCTCTTCAAAGTAATGGTGCCTCTTAGATTCATGGGAAGGAACGGCACCTGAACTATCGCGAACAAGCGGGAATTTTTCCTTGTAAAGTTTTATAGCGGCTTCGATATGCTCCGGGTTGTCGTAATCCCAGGGGTTTTGCGCCTGAACGCGCACGGGATAAATGGTTGGCGCAGTCCCCGGACCTACATACCAATCCTCCCCAGAATATCTGGACGCAAATTGTGGATCTGGGGTTAAGAAAGTCGCGTCTCGACCTTGTGAATGCTCGAAGGGCTTAACTTTGATTTGGGGATAACGCTCCTCCAGCAGTGTTTTTCCGGTTTTGAACTGAACAATATCGGGATTGGTTGACCCGTGGAACATCCGCTCCTTGACAACACTTAGCTCAAGGAACTTCTTTAGATTCTCGTCGCGCTCGGCCTTGGTTAAGGTCTTTTTCGCGGCCTTCTTGGGCAGGTTAGCAGTGAACGGATTGATCGGTTTCATTTGCGACCTTTCACTATGCCGCCCTTCTTCTTGCTCAGCTTGACGCCCTGGACGTCGGAGCCTTTGGGCGCGATTAGTAAGGATTCGTAAACGTCGTGGGGCATCTTGCTCGACTTCATATACATGCGCCCAACGATGTCGCCAATCCCGAAGACATCTCCCTGACTCTTTGGCCTTAAGGTCGGGTTGTCGCCCGTCATGGTATTGAACATCTCGGCAGGCGTGGCGTACTCAGTGGCCAGCCCGTACTTGTGTCCCATGCCCGATTGCTCGAGGGCCACGAGGAAGTCCAGGTCCTTGAGGATCGGATCGCCCTCGGTCTCGTATAGCTGCTTGCGCACAAGGTTTGACTTGGTGATCGAGCCCTTCTTGCGGTCGCCAATGGTGAGGTCCGTTTCCTTCTCGGCGCTCATCATGGGCCTGCCGGTATTCGGGTTGATCAGTACGCCGACGTCCTGCATGACCTTCTTGTCCATGACCTCGCCGGTACGCGGGTTCACGAAGGCGCCCGAGTAAAAGTCCGAGCGCTTCATGTTGTTGACCTCGAGGACCTTCTCGACAAGCTTTTGCACGTTCGGGTTGTTCTTGGGATCAAGGAACCACCGGCTAGGCATCGGCAGGAGGTTGATGCGATCGGGCTGGGACAGCCTGCTTGCGATGTCCATAGTGGGATCGATGGCCGACGTGATCGTCTGCTTGGCAGGCTTATCGAGGGCCTGGAGGCCGCTCTTAACCGCCTTGGCTATGCCGCCTGCTTGCATCTTTTTAACCTTACCGCCCTGCTTGTAGCCAGCTTTCTGAAGCTTGGTCAGTAGCTCTTCGGATAGGAACTGGGATGGTGCATAGCCTCGAGTCCAGTCCATGTACCCAGGCTGGCGACCCTTCTCAGTAAGGACCTTGTTGATGTAGTCCTCCATCAGCAGTTCTCGTGGCGCAGGTATGAAGCTGACGCCAAGGTCCTCGCCTTTGAGGATGGTCGGGAAAGCTGGGTGAAGATCGGGCCTGTCCATCATCTCGCCGCTAAGTTGGAAGAGGCGGTTACCAAGCGAACCCGTCGGCACTTCCAAGAGCGCCGGATCTGTCGTGCGCTGAATGATCCGATCGTAGTCGAAGATCTGGCCCTTCTTACCGCCAACGCCGATACCGCCCATGACGTCAGCAGCGGCTGCACGTTTGTCGAAGGTGTCGACAAGCTT
>Ga0255148_1000439_pt1 | contig 10923 bp, 8 predicted proteins | sample Atl_Miss_RepB_8h_FD_183024 | JGI IMG/M metagenome (GOLD analysis project Ga0255148, IMG submission 183024) | Freshwater microbial communities from Altamaha River, Georgia, United States - Atl_Miss_RepB_8h | ecosystem: Environmental > Aquatic > Freshwater > River | place: USA: Georgia | collected...
GTCGCGTTCTGCAAGGGCTTGTACAAGGCGGGTTTCACGGTGTTTGTGAATACGGACATTCGCGTGGGGCACGAGAAGATGCTCGTGATTTAGGGGGAGCGCTGGGTGCAAAGTTGTTTTTATATGACGAGAGAGTAGCGAAAGGACAGGAAAACGAGTTGTCCATGAGTACTCCTACGCCATTGCTGCTGCGAGAGGGCAAGTACCTGCCGACGACCTCGCACGTTTTTCGAAATACAACGCGCGAAGTGCTGACGATCACGGATGATGAAATCATCGCGACGGGTACCATTACAGCTTCCAACATTAATGTGATCAACAAAGTGACCACCTTCAATGAAGTACATATCCGCAACGACAGCAACACGGTGCCGTTTACCATCACGCACACTGGAGTTGATGCGAACATCATGGAGATTGGAGATGAGAAGCGCATTGGATTTGTCATCAACAACAACGGAAATGTGGGAATCGGCGCCGTGGCACCTGTGGCGCCCTTTCACGCCGTCCATGCACCCGTGCTGGATATTGCAGGCACATCAAACTTTACGCCCTATGGATTAGATGCTGGTACAAGGTTTGGGGAGGGTCACGCGGTAAGTGAAGATGGGTTGTCGTTATTTATAGGTATTCCAGGGTCTTCTCAGGTGAGCTACATACGGCGCGCTACTCTGACATCCCAATGGATGCCAATGGGTACAATCCTTCCGAACGTGCAGAGCCAGACGGCAGGTAGCGCATTTGGTACACAAATTAAAGTAAGCAATGCAGGGGACGCTTTGTGGGTAAGCGCAACCGGTATCGAGCGCTTGTTCCGTTTCGACCGGAATGGTGTTCAGTGGGCGCAAGGACTCCAGTTGCAAAGGACCGTCGGGGACGGGGGAGGAGGGAACGTTTCTTATGGGATGGATTTCGCTGTCAGCAGCGATGGCTCTAATGTGGTCGTTGGCACACCAGCGGCGAGCAGCTCTGCTGGCGGATTCTATTTGCATAGCTGGAGCAACGGAGCATGGACTGCATCCAACATTACTGGGGGTGAGCTGGGTTTGGCGGTAAACAGTTATCTTGGAAGTGCGGTCGACATGAGGGCAGACGGTCAATGGCTTTTCGTAGGCGCGCGGGGAGCATTGGGTGGGAGTGGAGCTGTTTTTGTCTACAAATCCGTGGGAGCCGGTTACAGGGGGTATTCAAATGTGCAGACGCTGTTGGGAGATGCGGGCATGCTGCAATTTGGGCGCAGCATATCCGTGAGTGGGGAGTTTGTCGCAATCGGTGCTCAGGCAAACGTTGTCGTTTATAAATATGGTTTGGAGCAAGCGGGTGTTTGGAGTCGCTATCAAACAATTCCTGCGCCCATGGGGACAGCATCATTCGGCACCAGCGTCAGTTTGGATGCAAACGGAGTGCTGTTAGTTGGTGATCCAGTTAATAATGTTCATGGTGAGGTGCGTGTTTTCACACACAACACCTCGTATTTCCAGGAGATGGTCAAGATCAGCCCAACGGAGGTGGAGGCGGTTGGATACGGGCAGCGAGTGAGCATTGGAGCTGGTAGTATAATAATTGTAGCACACGGCTATGGTCTTGATAACCGAGGTTTGCTTTATGTGATAGAAACGAATTATAGCGAGAAGGATGGTATTTGTGTGCAGACAGATGCTAACGTTGGTATTGGAACAACCACGCCTGCGTCAAAGTTGGAAGTTTTCGGAGACGTGAACATCGTCGGCACCCTTAAGAATTACGGGGTACCGATTGGATACGGCTCGCTTGGAACTGCGCGAAATACACTTCAGGTGGCACCGTACCGCTTTGTGCATGAAGTGAGCTCAGTGGCGTCCTCATGGTCGTACGTGTTAGACGGCCGTTATGTGGTGAGCGCCGACAAGACGGATGTGTTTGTGAATGGCGTCAAGTTGCTCTACATGTCAGTGGCAGGTGGAATACGAGACTATAGCGTGAGCTACTCGAACGCAGATGACAAGACGTACGTCACGCTTTCATTGAGAGATGCGCCGGCATATAATGACTTTGTCGAAGTTGTTTTCTGGCCTTCGTACGCACAGTTGGACGGCACAAACAATTTTGGAGTGGTTTTCCAAACCTTTAAAGGGTTGTTTGAGAATGCTAGCGACGGATCGAGCAATATTTATTATGTCAATGGGAATGTGGGAATTGGGACGGTGACGCCGAAGGCGGGGCTGCATGTGCAGAACCAGAGCACTTTTGGGGGAAACGTGGGTGTGGGCACTACCGTTCCATTGCAATCACTGCATGTGCAGAACAAGAGTTTTTTCTTAGGAAATGTTGGCGTAGGTACCACGGTACCAAGGCAGCTGTTGGATGTCCAGGGAGGCGATATGATTGCGAGTGGAAATATTGGGGTTGGAACGACGGCGCCAATCCAGTCTCTCCATGTCGGTCGTCAATCTTATTTCAATTCAAACGTGGGAATTGGAACCACAGTGCCGAGGCAATTGCTAGATGTTCAAGGAGGGAATGCAATTGTGATTGGGAGCATAGGTATAGGTACAACGACGCCCGCTCAAGCGCTGTCCGTTCAGGGCAACGCCTACATTTCAGGTAACATCAGTGCAGGCAACCTAGGCTTGTTCCGAAACCGCATCATCAATGGTGACATGCGAATCGCTCAAAGAGGAACGACTTCAAACATTTCCGCGTCAACAGCGGTTAGCTATGTTATTGATCGATTTGCAGTAGCCTATAGCATTACTACTGGAGGATTGAAACATGAGCAATTAACTTTGACCAGTTCGGACACACCATATCAGTACGGGTTCAGGTACTCTTATCGTGTGACTGCAAGCACTGCAAACACAAACTATGCATACATATACCCAAATCAAAAAATAGAAGGCAATAATCTCACAGATTTGATGTGGGGGACTGCCTACGGTGTGCCAATCACGCTTTCATTATGGTTAAAAACAAACATAGCCACCAACGGTGTGGTAACAATAACCTTCCGTAATGGTGCTTACAACTATAGCTACAACATCAATGTTTCAGTCGCCGCATCAGGATCTTGGCAGTTTGTATCACAAACAGTCCCAGCACCACCGAGTGGATCCACATGGGCAATTGATAACACAACAATGCTTGATCTTGGAATTGGCGGCTATCAAGCCGCGGGTCTTACTGCCAACGTAAATACATGGGAAAACTTGAACCGTTTGGGTACTACAACGTCAACAAACATTTGGGCGACCCTAAACAATTATATTGAGTTTACCGGCGTGCAATTGGAAAAAGGCAACATTGCGACTCCATTTGAGTTTCGGCCGTATTCGGTCGAGTTGCAGTTGTGTCAGAGGTACTGTGTTAGGTTCAATGCGTATGGTGTGTACTCTCGGTTTGGTGTCGCGACTGGTAATACTGCTGCTCTTGCTTACGCAATGATATATCTTCAAGTAGCTATGAGGGCAATTGCATCAACAGCAGGTGTCACCTACTCCTCGTTAGCACTACAAGCTGGTACAATCGTCGCAGTTACAACTTTGACAATTAACGCATCCGACACCACACCAACTTGTTTTGCAGCAACGGCAAATGTTGGGAGCGGTCTTACTGCAGGTTCATCTTATGTTCTTATAGCAAACAATACAACAAATGCTTACATCCAAATCGATGCCGATTTGTAATAACCTCTGGTCGTTGAACTTCATACTCAGGAATGAGACTTCGATGGTGTAATGCTCCGTAGCATCCGCATGTCCTCAAGAAGCGTTTCTGACCGCGACTTTGCATAAATGTCATACATACGACTCATGACCGTATCAAAATCCGTGCAATGCATCGCGAGTTCGAGTGCTTCAAGGCGAACCTCGTCCGGATCAGACATGCGGTAGCCATAGTCCCGTAGATGAAAGTCGGGTGGGACTTCGACGTAATTGAATCGGATGCCGAAGCTATGTTGATCCGATTGCCGGTTGTCAGGGTAGTGTTCGCATGTGGTGCTGTCGGTAGTTTGGGTGGTTTGGTGTGTTCCATTTGTCGCGGGTGTGTGAAATTCGAGTGTTGTTTTGATTGTACATGGCACGTTTGCGTGCGGGGAACATGAAAGGTGCGCCTGCAAAGCTCGCACGAGCTCATCGATTGTACCGGTGGCGGCTAGCGAGTTTGTTTGTGACTGCATTTTGATGTAGTAGTATATGTGTGACATACTCGTCATTTTTTCTGCATCTCTATGCGGCCGGAGATGAAGATCTACCATTACAAAATAACTCAAACCAAATATCTACTGGCGGGCGCCGTACTCCTCCAACAGCTCAATGATGCGGCCGTACCCAAATGCTTCCAGCGTCTGCGGGTCGTACATACCCCTGTTGATTTCCGCCATCTGCAGAGCCGTGTGCCCGTCGCGGTTGACCTTGTGAACGTCGCAGCCGAATTTCAGGAGCGCCTTGACGCAGACGCTGTCCCGATTTTTGACTGCCAGCATGAGCACCGTGTTGCCGTCGATTTCATTGGCGAAGTTCGCGTCGGCGCCGGCCTCCATGAGGATGGTAGCCACCGAGCCCAACTCCTTCTTGACAGCACACCAGAGCGCCGTCACAGTGACTGGCCCAGCGCCGCCGTAGAAGCTGCACGTTGACCGCTTGTCGGGCTCCGCCCCCTTGCTCAGCAGCATGCGAATCACCTCGACCTTCCCCTCGTGCTCCCATATAAAGTCGTTGATCTCGGAAAAGGACATGATGACGCGCATCAGCGCCGTCAGGCCGGCCCCGTCGGTCTGGTTCACGTCGGCGCCGAACTCGATGAGCGTTTCCGTGATTTCGTTGATGTGTTCCTTGCTGACGATGTGCATGAAAGCGGAGCAGCCGGCCTTGTCCTGTGTGTTGGGGCAGGCGCCCGCCTCGAGGAGCATCCGAATCAGCTTGTGCTTGGGGAACATTGTGCATGTCACTGCGTGCATCAGCGGCGTGGTGCCGGTCTCCTCGTCCTGCACGTTCACGGACATGTCATTGTCGATGAGCAGCTCCATCGTCGCCAGGTCATTGTTGCGGATGGCGAGCTCGAACACAGTGTACGCGATTTTGTCGTCGATGGACGCCCCGCGCTCGAGCAGCAGCTTGACGACGCCGAAACGGCTGCTCTTCGCCGCGCACGCGAGCGCTGTGGTATCGTCGTACATCTTCTCGTCGATGGCAGCACCGTTATCCAGTAGCGCGCTCACGATCTCGCCGTGCCCGCTCTCCGCAGCGCGGTGCAGAGCCGTGGCGCCGCTCTCGTCCTTCTTGCGCACGTCCGCCTTTGCGTCTAGCAACACCTTCACCACCTCGACGTGGCCAGATTTCGCCGCGAACAGGAGGGCGGTGCCGCCGAACGGCAGCAGCGTATCGACCTCGACGCCGCTGTCCAGCACCTGCAGCACGTCCTCCGCGCGCCCCGTGGCGAGTGCGAGCGCAAGGCGCTGTGTCGGGCGCGCCGCCATTTTGTTTTAGTGGGGGAGGCCTGTGACGCGCGGTCGAGAGCAAGCACCTCGCGCGATGCTAGCTGGCAGAGTAGGTTTAAGTCGGGTCAAATTTCACGCATGGCGCCATATTTCCCCAACAATCCACCTGCTCGAGATCACTGTCTCGAAGTTCAACAAATCCGCTAAACTCCGGCGGCCAGAGTGCACAGCTGACATTCAAGCAAAAAGGCCTGTGACCAGGCAAAAAGGTTTGTGACCCAACGGGCGGAGCCTTTGGCGTGGCAACGCATATCAATTTACTCCCGCCGCCGCGTCGTTTTCTTTGTCTTCGGCTTGGGCTTCGGCTTGGGCTTGGACTTGACAATGTTGCGCTTAGCGCGTTTGGCGGGCTCGGTGGGCTCGGCGGGCTCGCCCTCGGTGGCCTCGCCCTCGGTGGCCAGTGCAGCGTAGAAGCCCTCCAGCGCGCGAGGCAGCACCGGCATCCCGGCGGAGTACATGATCGGCAGCTCACGCGCCAGCCGCGGCGCAGCGTCGTCAGCGACAGCAAGGGCGCCAGTGCCGCGCGACGTCAGCAGTGGCGTGCGGTCGTTGATCAGCGCCCGAACCGTTGCCGAGCGCAGCACGAGCACAGTGTCCTCCTGTAGCTCCCTGCGCTTGCGGGACGGAGCGGCCACGGGCAGAGGGGGCACGTACGCGCTGGCAGTGCAGCGAGCGCGCCGCGGGAGTGTCTCGGGGTCGGTTGCGGTCGGATCCAGCTGCAGCTCCTGCGCGTCGGACGCCTCCAGCTCCTGCAGCTCCTGCAGCTCCTTCAGCGGCTCGGGCACCTGCAGCGGCTCGGGCTCGGGAGCGGGCACCGGCTCGGGAGCGGGCACCGGCTCGGGAGCGAGCGCGAACAGCGGCTGCATCGACTTGGCCCAGGACGTCCGCTGCAGCTGCTGCGGCGACTTGGGCACAGACGCGAGCAGCTCCTGCAGCGACTTGGCAGGCGTCCGCCGCCCTTGCAGCGGCGACTTGTACAGAACCGGGCGCCGCCCCTGCAGCGACTCGGGCGTACGCAGCGGCTGCGGCGACTCGGGCGCCGGCGCCGGTGGCGGGTGGTAGGACGTCTGCATATAGACCTGCTGCAGCACAGCGGCCTCTGGGACACCCGACGCGCCTGTTGGCGGGCGTAGTGGGGTGGGTGAGCGGCTCCGTGAGGCGCAGCAGGCACAGCATGCGCGGCAGCCGCAGCGCTGGCCCAGCGCAGGACCCGCCGCACGTGCGGCCGCACCGTGCATGCCCATGACGGTGGGCGTGGTAGTGTTCGGCCACGGCGGGGGAAGCCGCTTCGTCTTGGGGAGCGCGCAGGCCGTCGCGCTTACTGTCGCGCAGGCACCGGAAACGGCGGCCGCCCGCGCCCGAGTCGCCGCAGCCGCTGCACGAATCAGCTCGCCCACGCTTGGCACCGCTATCTCGGGTATGGTAGTGGTCGGCCACGGCGGGGGAAGCCGCTTCGTCTTTGGGGGAGCGTCTTCGGCCGCCGCGCAGGCCGCGGCCGCGGAAGCGCCAGCCATCCGCGGCGCGGCCGCGTACCCCGTCCCGACTGCCCACTCCGGCACGTCCATTCAATGCACAAAAATTGCTGAGAAGCACACATGCTGATGCCTTTGTCGCGAGACGAAACCCTGGGGGGACGACCCTTTGTGACACAAGGCATTTGTGCTGTGACCAAGCAGAATGTCCTGTGCCACAAGACTTTTCCTTACTGGACCAACAACACACCACAAAAACAAAAAACAAAACACCAAAACCGCAGTCGCCGCTACCTAAAGTGCGGCAGCGCGCCGTCGCGCAACGTCTACAGGCCGAGCATGGGGGCGAGCTCGGGCGCGGCGGCGACGATGTTGGGGCAGTTGGTGCGAATGATCTCCAGCAGGTCATCCGGCAGGTCCGGCATGTCCTCCGGCAGGCGCGCGCGCAGAGCCGGCACCAGCACGTCCACGCGCCGCAGGTTGGCCGCGAGCAGGATGAGATCCTGCGGCAGCACACCGTCGCGCCAGTTCGCGGTCGCCCAGACCTCGGACAGGTCGAAGAGGCTGTGCGGCTGCGGCGCTTTCGTCTCCAGGCCGTACTCGTTGATGATCGCCGGGGTGACGTTCGCCCAGTCGATGCCCACCTTGACCTCCCCGCGCGGCGCGCGAACGGCGGAGAGGCCGGTGCTGCCCTCCATCGTGCACTGTGTGACGTTGAGGCCGACGAAGTTGCACAGATACATGTGCTGCACCGGCATCTCCTTCTTCACGCCGTAGTTGGGGTTCGGCTCGAACACATCGTAGCCGTCGTCGTCGACGTCCACGGCCACCTCGGGCTCGTCGGAGTCGGGGTGGGCGAGCAGGTATAGCGGCACGTACCCGCCCGCCTCGATCGGGCGCGGCGGGAGCACCGGCTTGTCAGACCACACGCGCCGGCTCGAACGAACGCGCGCCATGTCAAAAACTGCGGGCGCGCAAAGGGCAAGGGCGAGCACGGGGCAAGCGGAGCAAGGAAGATGAGCGGCCGCGGCCCACGCGCCCCTCGCCTGCCCCTCCCGCGGCCGCGGCGCGCAAGCGGACGCGCCTGTTGCTGTGACGGGGCGTGGGGCGCGCGGTGTGAGCGGGGCGCGGTGTGAGCGGAGCGCGGGGCGCGTGGGCCGCGGAAGCGGGCGGGCGTTTTGCCTTTTGAGTCAGCAACCTTGGGCCAAGGTTGCGCCTTTGTGCGCCGCGCCGCCGCCCCTCATCCCAGCGCGTGCGGCCTCGTCGGCCTCCACAACACGATTTCGAGCGACGCGAAGACACGGCTACGGTCATGAAGTCGCGGCTCGCGGCCGCGATTCGCTCGGGTCGCGTGGAGGACGTGAGAGGGTCTTCGGAAGGTTCGGTGGGGCCGCTGGCCGCTGGCACGCGCTCTTTGATCGCTCTTTGCCTTTGGGGGGCGGCGCCTGCCGCCGATTCCGGGCAGGATGGCGTCCCCGTCCAACCCGCCCGCAAAGAAATCGCGCGTGGACAGCGCAGGCGGTGCAGGTGCGCGCCGCGCGTTAGAGTTGGACACGTCTGCGCCGCACCGTGCCCGCTCCCTGCTCAGCACACCCGCGCCCCCCGGTTACGTGTCCGCAGAGCCAAGCCCCGCGATGTGCAAGGACGTGTCCCATATCATCGCAAACAAGACGATGGCAGCCGACACCGTAATGCTGGCAGTCTACGAAGCGGTGCAGGATCCCGAGTACTGTGTCTTTTACGTCACGCGCAACCTGCTGGACCCTCCGTGGCGCGTGCAGTTCGTCGCCCAAGAATTCGGCCTCGACAACCGCGGCGTCGAGCGCTGGCGGCCGGCGGTCCTCGTGCGTACCCAGGCCGCGCTCGGACTCCTCGTCAAGGCGGCCATCACGCGCGTCTTGCCGCTGTACGAATTGGAGGAGGAGCTGTCGTTTGCGTGGGTGTACATGCAGGGACGCACCGCCGCGCCGCCGTTCAAGAGCATCGACATCCCCGAGATGTGGGAGACGTGCGAGAACTCCAAAAAAACGATTGGCTACGAGGACGAAGAAGACTACGACGAGGCCTTGGAGATGATGTTGATGTACATCGGCAACGTCATTGAGGGGCTGGTCGCGACGGCGTAGAGCTGGGGAGTGTCTTTGGTAGAGTAAGGTCTGAAGCAAAATGGTTTGTGACGCAAGCGAAACGTCTTGTGCAACAAGCACAATGGCTTGTGCGGGTACAGGCGTAGGTCTTTTTTAGTAGAGGAAGATCTGAAGCCAAATGGTTTGTGACACAAGCGAAATGTCTTGTGCAACAAGCACGATTTCTAGGTGGGTCTCACACCCGATATGAAAGCGCACACGAAATTTCGCTTGTGGCACAGGCCGTTTGGCTTGGTCACAAGACATTACACAAAACTGAGCCCACAGCCCTCGCATCCGCCACACATGCGCAAGCGCCCTCGGCGTTCGGCTTCATCTCGCGCTTGAGAATGCCCTCGAACAGCTCAGTGATGCTCTCCCTCGTATGATCCGCCCCGCCATGTTTATTGCGAAGTGGTAGATTTGAGTCTGGCGAATCTCCTCTCTCTTTTCTCTCTTCTCTCTGGTCTGCCGTGCTCTTCAAATTTTTATAGCTTCTCGTTTTTCTTGCACAACAACCGGTTCGCGCTGCCCGTGGGACGGGCAGGCATGGCTCGCAGGCAAACAAAAATAATTGATTTAGGGTGATCAGCACGGAACAATCATAGAGTCGTTATCAATAAGCTTGACCTTGTCGTAAACCGAACGGATGACATCGATATTCACACGCGGCGGTGCGCGAGCATCAATGGCAGGGCCTGCATAGCTGCCGTCCTCCGAGATGTAATACATGAGCTTATATCCACACAGACGCATATTCTGAACGAACTCAATGTGCAACGGATCCGTAATCTTCATCTTCATCACCTGCACCGACTTGGGCGGCATCTTAGCGCTCGTTTGCTGACTGGTTAAAGAGGGATGGTGGTTTGTCATTTTTTGAATGTGAGCACATGTAGCGCCCACAAAATGTAAAAAGGTTCAGAGCGTGTAAATGGCCAAGGTCATCGAAATCGTCGTACTTGTGGTAGTGTATTTTACGTAATCACTGCCATACAGTGCCACCTCGAAACGCTGCAGGCGTGGTTCGATCGGATTGAGGATGTAGGTATATGGATCATCCATGATGCTTGCCGCCACCGCGGGGAACACGGTCGTGCCGGTGCTCGCGCGGGCGAAAATGCGCACATTGTTATCATTCACAGGCAGGTATTTGGAGTAATTGTTAAGAGCAATTAGCAAATTCGACACTGGCGCATCCGATTGAATTGTGATATCGAGCGGACGAATTGCGACCACATTTGTGATGGGTTCCTGCAAATTGACGGTGAAATTGACATTTGTACCTCCCGCTTTCTTATCAGCGGACTGCAAAATGACGTTAAAGACCTTCATGCGCATGTTTTGAACCTCCATGGCGATCTACCCACTTTGGACATTTTATTTAGGCCCAAAAAAATTGACGCGGTACTCATAGAATTGATGTGCTAATAGAACCATCAGTGTGTTTGTCAGGCTAATTTCAAGAAGATGCGTCGGTGCCGCGGCAACCCCTACGTCGAGCGCGCAGTTCAGGAGGCTCTCAAGAGCACTATGGATCACAAACTCGGTAGCGTCGTCGTGCACGGTAACGAAATCATTTCCATGGGTCACAACCATCACTCCGATTCCATGTCAAATCTGTGGTCGTTCCATGCGGAAGTCGCGGCACTGATGCAGCTCAAGAAGCTCCCGAAGAGCCAGCTCAAGGAATGCGAAATGTATGTGGTTCGCATCGGCCCCCCCAGCAGCAAGTGCGCCGTGCGCATGTCCAAGCCTTGCAAGCATTGTGCCAAATTCATTGAGGACATGGGAATTCGAAAGGTTTTCTATACAACCAACGAGACTGAGGAGCTTGATTACGAGTACG